>ODAK010005851.1_pt1 | contig 12440 bp, 5 predicted proteins | sample 1539591 | NCBI WGS metagenome assembly ODAK01 (sample SAMEA3539303, study PRJEB22396) | soil metagenome | biome: tundra; feature: field; material: soil | place: USA | collected 2010-05 | depth 0.15 m | reverse complement strand
GGCGCAAAGCTGGAACCAACGACCCCGGGCCTTGGACCATACGTCGATCCTGTAACCCTGAGCGATGTCCTCGAAGTAGAGGGTGACCACTCCGGGCGGAGAGTCCTCGATGGCGGCGTTGAAGCTGTTGTTGTTCTGCCAGTTCTGGTACAGCGACAGGGCATTGCCCGTCTTGGCGACCGACAAGCCCGCGGAGCGAAGGGAAGGGACGCCGTAATTGTTTGGCGTGTCAGCCGATCGCATCTCGGTGTTCGCGTTCTCGACGCCCTGGACGAAGTTGAATGCCTTCAAAGTCGCCCCGTCGAGGTCCATCTCCACGACCTCGTAGTCGGGGTCCGAAAAGCGTAAATACCCGGCCGCGATCTCCGGATCCGAGGTCCTGTGGGCGGGGATCCACTCGGCGATGTTCGTCATCGTGTGTGGCTTGACGTCTGTGGTGTGCTTTGGCTTCGGTTGCCAGCTCGGGATCACCGACACCGGGTGGACACCCGACACTCCACCCGGTCGCGTGATCTCGAGCTCGTAGACGAGTCCGAACAGGCGCAGCAGCGCAGGATGGCGGCCCAGTAGCGAGACGGCCTGGTGGAAGTCGAACTGCGGGACCGGAGGGGGTGGGGTGTCGCTGTAGGTCTGGCCCTTCGCCGGTGTCGTGAGCGGCTGGAGGAAAAGGTACGCCTGCACAAGGTCCGACCTCGGGTTCGGGCCTGTGCCAGGCGGGATCGGGCCGCCGCCTTTGGGGAACATCGCTTTTAGGTTCCTGATCTCGTATTCCAACAGCCGGCCGTTGAGCGGCAGCTGTCCGAGACCGGCGTCGCTCGTCACTTCCTGGAAGCTCGGCCAGCCTCCGACGGGCTCGGTGTTCATGAGCGCGGTGTAGGTGCTCTGGAAGAAATGGCGGACGAAGCCGGCCGGATAGCTGTAGAGGGGCGAGGCTGTCGGGCTCGAGTACTCGTAGGGGTCGACGGGCGTGGAGGGAGAGAACAGGGACTTCCATAGCGATAATGACGGCGCCGCGCTCACGATCTCGGCCCCGTAGGTGTTGGCCCCGATCTTGACCTCGAAGCTGACCTGCGTCGCTGGCCAGTTCTCCCAGTCGTGGAATTCGGCCAGCTTGGAAACCTTGTTGCCTGTCGGGAACAGCTGTGGCGCCACGTGCACCGAAACGCGGAGCTTGCCGTCGGCCGCCTTGCCGTGCGGACACGCTGTCCAGAGCACTCGTTGTCTTGTCATGCGAAGGCCTCGCAGTAGGTCGTCCAGTTCTTTGCTGTCAGTGCGTGTTTGAAGTCCGGATCACCGCTCCCACCGATCGTCTTTTGCATCGTGACGCTCACCGAGATGCTGAAGAACAGCACGCTGATCGACAGCGAGACGGTTGCTGTGCCGTATGCCTTGCCGGGGTCGAGATAAGTGAATCCGAGGTAGAACTCCATCGAGATCGAGATGATCCCGAGCACCGACAAGTTGCCGTCGGCACGGAGGAAACCGGTGAGCTGAATCTGCTTTGTCGGCACGGTCTGGAGGGAGAAGTAGATCCCGGCCATGATCGAGACACCGCCGCTCGCGACGCCAAGGTCGATCGACAGATCGGCACCGAATTCGAGCGACACCTCGATCAGCTCTATGCCGTCAGCCCCGATGGCGAGCGAGAAGAACCCGCCGCCGCCGAAGAGATCGATCGTTAAGATGAAGGGGTTGTCCCTCGAAGAAAGCCCGAAACGCACCCGCACTGGCGTCCCGTCGAAGGGGATGTTCACACCGGCGGAGAGCGCCAGGTTCTGGAGGGCGAAGATGCCTACGCCGATGTCGGGCAGCGCGATCGAATAGCTCGCATCGATGCCACCGTCTGTCACCGAGATCGAAGGTCCGCCGAGCGAGCTCAGCAGGTCCTCGAGAGCGTTGATGAATGTGAGCGGCCCGAGGAAGGTGACCGAGTCGATGTGGGGCTGGATCGAGGTCTTCGCGCCGGTCTTGGAGTCGAACGTGAAAGAGTTGAAGGTGATCCCGATGAACTCGTTGCCGGTGCCGAACAACACGAGCTCGAAGTTCGTCAGGTCGCCGTGGATCGAGTACGTCGTCTGGCTCGGATTGGCGATCGGCGTGTAGATCTCGGCGTTGATCGTCAAAGACGAGCCCGCTTGAGGCTGGAAGAACCCGAGCGGGTCTGCCTTTACGGTCGGGGTCCAGTCGATCTTGACGTCAACGGCAATCGGGGGCTTGGTGTTGTCGTTGTTCGGGTAGACGAAGTTGTCCGAGATCTGTGGAGCTTGCCCGTTGGAAGCGGCCTCGTTCGGATCGATCGCCAGGATGATCTTGGCCACTTCGATAGCGCCGAGCAACGTGCCGGCCTCGCCCGAGAGCATGCTGAAGTACTTGGTCGGGTCGAACTTACCGCCGAGAAGATCGTTGAGGTCGCCGCCGACCGGACCGAGGTCACGTGCGATCCCGCTCACGTCGAAGTTCGGGGTGGCCATTCCGCCGACGAGCTTGGCCGGGAAGGCGAGGCCCGGCGCGTTCTCGGTCACCGAGAGGTACACCTCTGTAACGCCGGCCTGGAAGCCGTGGTCCAGGTAGTTCGACGAGATCGACACGCCCGGGCTCTTAAGCGGAGTCGCGCCTGCGCCCACGATCTGCTCCGCGCCAGGCAGTTTCACCGCCGCCGAGTCGAGGGCGGGATAGAAGTTGTTCGCTCCGTTGCTGGCGACAAAGGCCTTGAGCCCGTAGGTGCTGACGTGCTGGGCCGTAGAGCCTGGCTTTCCGCCGGACGTGTCCGCGAATGCAAACAGCGACCCTCCAAATGACGGTGATCTCCGGCTCGCGCTCGCCGAGCCGTACGCGTTCACAACCCCCTTTAGGTTGAGCGTCCCCTGCGCGAATGTGGAGGAGACCCAAATGACTCCGGTGGTGAAATCGACGGTTCGCCCCTCGAGGTCCGTGCCGACGAACGAGAAGGGGACATCGGTTCCACCGCTGCGCACCCACAAGACGTCGTCGGTCGAGTAGGCGCCCACCTGGATGCCTGGGTCGGTCGAAGTCTCGAAGTCGATCGGCGGGGTGCTGACCGTCTTTACCTTCAGGTGCCGGATGGGGTTGCCACGACCGCCATGGGGCTCGTGCGGGTCGCCGGCATAGTTGATATTTGGCTCGGTCACGACGATGTACTGCTTTTGCACGAGGTAGGCGACGGCGTCGTTGTTCGAGTCCACCTGGATCTCGCGATCTGAGATGGTGATCCGCACGGCCCGGTTGCCCCATGGGAACAGGTATCCGATCTCGACGACGCGGACGTAGCTGTCCCGGCCGATCGAGGCCCGGTGCCACCAAGAGGCGAGATTGACGGGTGAATTAGGCCCGGGCGTCCAAGCGCCTTGAATATTGACCGACGCTCCGAGGGCAGAAAGCAGGAGCAGGTCGACGTCGATCGGGCCCTCACCGGCCGAGGTGCCGGTCGTGAGCGTCACGATGTCGAGGCGGTTCTCCGGGTTGAGCGACATGAGCCACGGGTCGGCGGGAGGCCCGGCCAATGTGGCCGGATAGCCGGGGGCCCAGAAGGCCTTGAGCTTCGGCGAGACGACCGGCGGCTCGAAGGCTCCCGCCCCGAGGCGCGTGTGCCAAAGCTCGGTGATCTGCTTGGAGCTGACCGGGCTCGTCGAATGGTGCCATGTGCCGTGCCCGAGCGGTGTCAGCCAGAGCTGCCACGGAATCTCGAGGGCGGTATGAAGCGGGTCGGGCGCGGCCGGCGAGCCCGAGCCCGCCGCAGGCACGAGGGAAGGCTTCGCCTTGGACCAGTTAAGAAGCCCGGCCATCGTGTAAGGGATCTTGTCGGTCCCAGGCAGCTCGAAGGCAAGCCAAGTAAAGCCCGCTAGCGCCCCGTGTAGCGGCGGCGTCGGCCAGGTCGTCAGGCTCGTCGAATAGGCGACGCACTCCTCGCCGAGGTGCTGGGAGGGGAACACCACGACCATGACCATGGGCAGTTTCGGGTTCTCGGCGACGATCTCGGTCTGGCCGGCGGTGACCACGACCTTGGCGTTGTAGAACTCGAAGCCCAGATAGACCATGTCGGTGGTCCGTACGACCTGAAACGCAAGGCTGGGTGTGGGCGATCCGGCGATACGGGAGCGAAGGCCGCCGCTAAGTGCTCGCACCGGGACTAGGGGGTACTTCGAAGAGGGAGCCGGGCGTGCCAGCATCCGCGGGCTCATGGCGGCGCCTGCCGCCGCCCCGCCGATCAGCTTGAGCGCCGAACGACGGTCTATCTCGTGCCTTTGTGGGGACCCCACCACTGAGAGTATAATTGGTCCGTCAAGCAAGCCGTTGGATAGTGAATTCGTCAGCGGTGGCTAGTGCGTCGCGCCCACACGCGACTCTCGCAGAAACTCGAGAACCTGATCCCGGCGGCAACCGACCTATCGGGGGCTCTCGACCCTTGCAGCTGTGAGCTGTCCACGCCAGACGATTGCCGCCACCGCCGCCGCAAAGACGACACCTGCTGCGACAGCGAAGGTTACCGACGTGCCGAAACGCTGCACCAGGTAACCGCCCAAGGCTGCACCAGCGGCGAGTCCGGTTCCCATGGCGCTTGCGATCCAACCGAAGGCCTCGGTGGCGTGATGTGCCGGCGCGACCTTGCTAGCGAGACTGTAGAGACAACCCAAGGCGGGAACGAGCGCGAGCCCGGAGATGAACATGAGCGGGTACAAGGCTGGTACCCCCGGCGAAGCCAGCAGGAGGAGGAAGCTGGAGCCAGTCGCGATGAGCGTCACGACGTACCCGGCCTGTCCCGCCGCGTTGACCCGGGCGCCCACGGCAAAGCCACCGACGATCGCACCCACGCTCCACATCGCGAGCAGCAGCCCCGACTCGCCCGGGGCGTGGTGCTCGATGCAGAAGCCGACAACGCCCAGCTGGAGGATGCTGCAACCGAGAACGAACAGGAGGGCTGTCAGCACTAACACGACTAGTGCTGGGGTCATGACGCGAGACCGTGGTCGATGTCCCAGTCCCGCTTCGGACTTGAGGGCCGGATGTGCGGCCAGCAGGACCGTTCCTGACAATCCCAAAATGGCGCTCGCGACGAGCGGGGCAGCCGTTCCTGCGAGCGTGCCGAACAGCGCGACCAGCGCAGGCCCGAAGACGAATGTCAGCTCCTGAAGCGTCGAATCGAGCGCATAGAGATGATCTTGGTTTCCGGCAATACCAAGGCGCGGCCACAAAGACCTGACACAAGCGGACACCGGAGGTGTGGACAATCCGGCAACGAATGACACCCCAAGCATTACCGGGGTGTCGCGCGGGTTGATCTGGCTGAGGATCAACACTCCGACGGCGTTTACGACTGCGGTCGTGACGAGGACGACAGACCGCCCGAGCCGATCGGCAAGGCGTCCCAGCCGCGGTCCGACCGCTGCGCCGCTCATGACGTAAACCGCGGTGATTGCCCCCGCGTCGGAATAAGAGCCCATTTCTCGGGTGACGCGCAGCACGATGGCGAGCCCAGTCATGGCGACCGGGAGGCGGGCTACCGCGGAGGTTGCAAGTAACCAGCGAACTCCAGGAACACCGAGTGCGGACCGATAGCGGGTGGTACTCAACTCAATTCCGAGCTGGCCGTCGCCGCGTCAAGGCCTCGGCCCCTTGACGAAGAAGACATTGACCTCCCGGACAGAGCTGTGCTGGCGCAATTGCCCCGTCGGCTGGCGAAGTATGCAAATCCGGACGCCTGGCTTCAGGTGCGTTCGAGCACAATACCGAGCTTAGAAGTCCCTGTGCGACCCGGGTCGGCGCCCAGTTCAGCGCGATGCGCTTTTTCCGAGGATGTGAGGCGCCATGGGTCAGCGAGACGGTGATCCTTTAGCCTCGACGCTGCCAGCGCCCCTGTGCACGGGTGTGGTCTCGTTCCTTTTGCCTGTGAGGTTCGGGACCCGATCCAGGCATAAGAGCCCTGACTGGCGGCCAAGGTCGCGACAACAGGAGACTTGCGCGATGACACCCGCCGAGATCGGCGCCCGCTTAGGTGCTGTGCTCCCCAAGGAACTGGTCGACGTCTCTGAGATCACGCTGAGTGTCAACGCCAGAGACGGCGGCTTTTATGAGTACCGCCCCAAGGCCGTGGTCCGCGTCACCAGCGAGCACGACGTCAGAGGCCTCTTCGCGATCTCCCGCGAGCTGCGAGTTCCGGTGACGTTCAGGGCTGGCGCGACGAGTCTTTCGGGCCAGACTGTCGGCGAGGGCGTCATTGCCGACATAAGCACCGCCTTTGGCAGAATCGAGGTTCTCGACGGAGGGGCACGCGTCAAGGCGGAGCCGGGCCCCACTGGGGAGATGGTCAACCGGGTTCTGTGCCAATTCGGGCGAAAGATCGGGCCCGACCCCGCCTCGATGCGAGCCGCGCGAATCGGCGGGATCATCGCCAACAACTCGAGCGGGATGATCACCGGCGTCAAGCTGAACGCCTATCACACGATGGACTCGGTCAGATTCGTTCTCGTGGACGGGTCGAGCTGGGACACGGCGGTCTCAGGCGAGCGCGACAGATTCGCTCGAGAACAACCAGCGCTGGCCCGAGGCCTTGCAGACCTGCGCGACGAGGTGCGGGCCGACCCTGATCTCGTCGAGTTGATCAGGAAGAAGTTCTCGATCAAGTGTGTGACCGGCTACGCGATCAACGCTCTCACCGACTTCGATGACCCTTTGGAGATCCTCGCCCACCTCTTGGTGGGTTCAGAAGGCACTCTCGCGTTCATCTCGCATGTGGTGTTGAACACCGTGCCGCTCGACCCTGAACGCTCGAGCGCACTGTTGGTCTTCGAGAGCCTCGAGCAGATGGCCGATGCCATCAGCCTCATCGAAGAGACGGGGGCGAACGCGATCGAGTTCCTCGACGATGCCTCCATGGGCGCTGTCAGTCACATCGACGGCCTGCCCGAGTTTGTAAAGGCGTCCCGGCCCGGAGCCGGTGCCCTCCTCGTCGACTACCAACGAGCGACCGAGAGCGAAGTGCATGCCGCGGCCCTCGCCGCCGCTCCGGTGTTGAGGGCTCTGCCGGGTCTATCGGCCATGAGCGAGTTCACGACGACGCCCGAGGAGCACGCGCGTCTTTGGCGTGTTCGCGAGGACCTGTTCGCGATCGTCGGCGGCGCCCGCCAGCCGGGAACGACAGTCGTGCTCGAGGACGTGGCCGTGCCACTGAGCGAGTTCGCAAAACTGCTCAGGAGCCTCAAGGCCCTGTTCGCCAAGCACGGCTACGTGGGCGCGGGACAAGGGGTCCAGTTCGGCCACGCCAGAGCCGGCAACGTCCATTTCATGTTGGCAGCGGACTTCACCGATCAAAGAGAGATCGACCGCTACGTCGGCTTCATGAAAGATGCCGTGGAGCTCGTGGCCGACGAGCTGAACGGCTCGCTCAAGGCTGAGCACGGCACCGGACGGGCGATGGCTCCTTTCGTGTCTCGCGAGTGGGGCGAGAAGGCTTACTCGCTCATGAAGCGGATAAAAGCGCTCGTCGACCCCGAGGAGCTGCTCAATCCGGGCGTGCTCATCAACGACGACCCCGATGTGTTCAGCAAGGCGATCAAGCTCACGCCGCCGGTCTCGTCGCTCATCGACAGGTGCACAGAGTGCGGCTTCTGCGAGCACGTCTGCCCGAGCCGACTCGTGACAATGACTCCTAGAGGACGGATCCAGGCCTCGCGAAAACACGTCGAGCTTCTCGCGAGCGGCAACGACGCGGCGGCCGAGGAGTTGTGGCATCAGTACCAGCACCACGGGATCAACACTTGCGCCGCCGACGGTATGTGCGCGACGCAGTGCCCGCTCGGGATCAACGTCGGCGACTACACCGCCGAGCTGCGCAGCTCCCGCAACAACTGGCTCGAGGAGTCTCTCGGCACCTTCCTGGCGCGCCGCTTCTCCGAGGTGGAGGCGATCGCGAGAGGTGGTCTCCTCGTCGGAGCTCTCGCCAACCGGATCCATTCCATAGAGGCGGTCACCAAAGCGGTCCACCGGCTGATCCCCTATTCGCCGGTCTGGTCCCCCGCGATAGGAAAGAGCCCACGGCGGCTGTCCCGGGCAGCGAGCCGACCCGAAGTCGTTTACTTCCCGGCCTGCGTGACACGGATCATGGGATCGTCCAACCTCGACAAAGCCTCTGTCGCCGAGACGGTGCTAACGGTCGCGGACCGCGCGGGCATCAGAGTCCGTTTGCCGAAGTCCGTGACGGGCCTGTGCTGCGGCCAGATATGGGGGCACCGGGGCTACGTGGGCGGGGAGCGCTACATGGCCAACAACCTCGTCGAAAAGATGTGGGACTGGTCCGATGAGGGCCGGGTTCCGGTCATGTGTGACGTCACCTCATGCACCCACACGATCCTGAGTGCCGTCGCTCCTTTCCTCAATGACAAGAACGCGCAGCGTTACCGACAGATCAAAGTCGTTGACATCGTCTCATGGCTGGCGAGAGACGTGCTGGCCCGGCTCGAGATCACCGAGCCCAAAGGCGCCGTGGCGCTCCACCCGACGTGCGCATCGGTGCAGGCGGGCAATGATGCCGAGGTTCAGGCGATCGGCAAGGCCTGCGCGCTCGAGGCGGTGACCCCGCTGAGCTGGGGATGTTGTGGCATAGCTGGTGACAGAGGCTTTATATACCCGCAACTTAGCGACGGGGCGCAGCGCGACGAACAGGCCGAGCTCGCCGGTCGGCAGTTCGACGGCTACTACTCAGTCGCGCGGACCTGCGAGATTGGCCTCAGCGAGCGTTCGGGCCACCAATTCGAATCGATCGTCTACCTTGTCGAGGAAACGACCCGGGGCGGAGCCAACAACAACGGCGGACATAACCGACCAGCACCGAAACCTTAAGCCCGAGCAGGTGACTGCACCCGTGTCCGCCGACTGGTCGCGGGCGAGCCTTCCTAAAGGTGACCAGATCGACGGGCTGGCGGCTAGTCGATCTGCTCGCCGGCGAGCTTGGCGCCCACCCTGAACGCCTCTTCGTTGATCGGGATCATGGCGCACTTTTGCTTGAGCGCGGCGCAAATGGCCGTGAGGAAGGTGTCCTCGGGAAACATCTTCGTCGCCCCCTGCATGGCGCCGAGAGCGACCACGTTCTTCACCAGAGGCGAACCGAGGTCCTTGGCCACGCTGGCGAAGGGCACCGGCACTGCCTTGACTCCGGCGGGAATCCAATCTGGTTGGGCGCTTATGACCGACGAGTCATAGACGGTCATCCCGCCCGGACGCACCGTCGGACCGAACTTAGCCAGGCTGGGAGCGTTGAACGCCACGAGCACATGCGGTCGCGGCGCGGCCGGGGAAAGCACTTGATCGACGGCAACATGCACGTCCGCGTACGAAGTGCCGCCACGCGACTCTGGTCCGTAACTAGGTATGTGCGTCGAGTCGTAGCCCTCGTTTATCGCCGCCCGGGTCAGGATCATCGCGGCGGTCTGGGCTCCGTCACCACCGGATCCGGCGAACTTGAAGCTGATGTCCTCGGCGTCGATGTGGATCGGGAAGCCGTTGGCGAAGCGGGGCGGGCACTCGACGGTCGCGTTCAGAGCGCTCAGCACCTGTTCGGGCTCGAAGGTGCCCGTCGGGATGTCCGGGAAGGCTTGCCTGTCGGTCTCGTCCTTTTTCACCCCGAGCGGGAAGATCGGCACCATGTTGTCCCTCACCCAGCCTTCAGCGGCTTCGGGATCGAGGCCAAGGTGGACCGGGCATTCGGACAGAACCTCTATGAAAGCAAACCCGTCGCCTGTGACCTGCAGCTCCAGAGCCTTTTTGATGGCGCGCCTGGCATGGGTCCGCCGCTTGTTGTCATAAAGAGCGACCCGTTCGACATAGACGGGCCCGTCCAGGCAGGCGATCAGCTCTGCCATCTTGAGCGGCTGTCCGGCGAGGAGGCTTCGGCCCTTCGGGGTCGTGGTCGTTCGCTGGCCGAGCAAAGTCGTGGGGGCCATCTGACCACCAGTCATGCCGTAGATGGCGTTGTTGATGAACACGACCGTGATCGGGATCCCGAGCTGCGCCGTGCTCACGATTTCTGCCAGGCCGATTGATGCGAGGTCGCCGTCTCCCTGGTAGCAGATCACGATCGATTCAGGGTTCGCGGTTTTGTGGCCGATCGCCACCGCCGGCGCGCGGCCGTGTGGCGCTTGCGAGTTGCCGACGTCGAAGTAGTAGTACATGAAGACCGAGCATCCGACAGGCGAGACGAGGACCGTGCGGTCCTGAACTCCGAGCTCGTCTATGGCCTCGGCGAGGTATTTCTGCGCCAGCCCATGCCCGCAACCCGGACAGTAGGTCGTCGAATGGGCATTGATCCCCTTGCCATCGCCGTGGCGCACGAACTCGCCGTAGAAAACTGAAGTAGGCATCAGCGCACCTCCACGAGATCGAGCACGTGCTGGACGATCTCGCCCTGCGAGGGGAGGATGCCCCCCATGCGCCGGACGTGGGTCATCGGGGGAGTCTGCGCCCCCGCATGGCTGAGCGCCAGGCGGAGCTCGTCCTCCAGTTGGCCGCTGCTCGCCTCGACGACCACGACGTGCCTGGTCTGCTCGAGCAGGCCGGAAAGGGCCTCGATAGGGAAGGGCCACAGTGTGATGGGTCTGAACAACCCGACGTTCAAGCCCCAGTCTCGCAGCTCTTTGACGGCGCCCTTTGCCAGTTGCGCCGGTGTGTTGCAGGCCACAAGGACGATGTCGGCGTCCTCGCAGCGATGAAGGTCCGCGCGCTGCTCGACAGCGGTGATCCGCTCATATTTCGCGTTCAAGTCGATGTTGTGCTGTTCGAGGCCAGCCTCGGAGAGGTTGATCGAGCAGATGAGGTTCCCCCGGTGGGACCTGTCGCCGTAGACGGCCCATTCGGGAATGCCGGGGTTCACCATCTCTGCGGGCAGAGTCACCTTGCCTGTCATCTGGCCGAGATAGCCGTCGCCGACGATGATGACAGGGTTGCGGTACTTAAAGGCCAGATCGAACGCCACCATCGCAATGTCCAACATCTCCTGCGGGGTCGCCGGGGCGAGCACGATGGCATGGGTGTTCCCGTGCCCAAGGCCGCGGCACACAAGCTTGATGTCCGCCTGTTCCGGCCCGATGTTGCCGAGGCCCGGCCCGCCGCGCATGATGTTCACGAACACACCCGGGACCTCGGCGCCGATCATGTACGAGATGCCTTCCAGCATCAGACTGAAGCCTGGAGAGCTCGTGAAGGTCATGCAGCGCTTCCCGGCACCCGCGGCGCCGTACATCATGTTGACCGTCGCCACCTCGCTCACCGCTTGAACGAAGACGCCGTCGAGCTCGGGCAGGACCTTGGCCATAAGCTCGGCGCCCTCGGTCGAAGGGGTGATCGGGTAACCGAAGACGTGCCGGCATCCGGCGAGAAGAGCGCCGACGGCCACCGCGTAGGTGCCCTTTACGATGAGCGGCTCTCGTTCAGGCAATCGCAACTTGGTGTCAGGCAGCGCCTCGGGGCGTGGGGCGTCAGAGGGCCGCGGGCCCGAGATCGAAGATGGATCGACGAGCTCGAAAGGTTCGTCGCCTTCTGGCCGAAGGCCGTAGGGCTCGGGGCAGGCGTCGATGCAAAGGTCGCAACCGTTGCACTTGGTCAGGTCGAGAACGATGGGGACCAGCCCTGTCACCGGGTTGATCTCGGTGCCCATGGTGATGCACCCCTTGGGGCACGAGGTAATGCACCGGCCGCAACCCTTACAGAACTCAGGGATGACGAAAGGCTTGGGTCGTTCCGCCACTGTGGTCATGGCTCCACCTCCTGCAGAGCAGGCTCGCACCCCCATCTTGAACCTGCGACGACGGCGCTGCTAGTCCTTTCAGGCGTCCCGAGCCGGGCCGAAAGACCCTTTCCTACCGGCGAGAAGGCCACGACAGTGGAGGTATGGGAGCTAGGCAACTGGACGGGACCATGACCGGACAGAGTGAAAAGCTCTCGAGCGACACGCGCGCAGCGTTGCAGGCTCTTTTACGCCCGCAGTCGATCGCGGTGGTCGGGGCCAGCTCGAACCCCGACACGGTCGCCGGCCTGCTCTTTAAGAACCTGATGGAGAGCCAATTTGCCGGGACCGTGCTGCCTGTGAACCGGAAGCATTCGACTGTGCAGGGCCTCGCCGCCTTCGTGGATCTGGCCTCGTGTCCGGTCGTCCCCGATCTGGCCATCATCTGCGTGCCGGCGACCGCCGTTATCGACGTCGTCTCCCAGGCCGGCCACCTGGGCGTCAAAGCCGCCTGCGTCATCTCGGCAGGGTTCGCCGAGACGGGCGCCGATGGAGCCGTATTGCAGGACGACTTGGTGCGCGAAGCTGCCTCGCACGGAGTGAGGCTCGTCGGCCCGAACTGCACCGGAGTGCTCAACGGCGCAACCGGGGCCCGTTTCAACGCCACGTTCAGTCGCGCATTTCCTCCGCCCGGGCGCACGTCTCTTCT
>ODAK010005850.1_pt1 | contig 12441 bp, 8 predicted proteins | sample 1539591 | NCBI WGS metagenome assembly ODAK01 (sample SAMEA3539303, study PRJEB22396) | soil metagenome | biome: tundra; feature: field; material: soil | place: USA | collected 2010-05 | depth 0.15 m | reverse complement strand
GGTGCCGCAACAGGATTCGCGCTGGCGTGGCGCCTTCCGCCCGGGCCGCGGTCACGAAATCTGCTTCGCGCAACGCGAGGAGGCTGCCGCGCAGGAGCCGGGCGAAGATCGGTGCGTACGAAACGCCGACGGCCAGCATGATCTGCACCTGGCCATGGCCGAGCCAGGCCACGATTCCGATCGCCAGCAGGATTCCCGGCACGGCCAGCAGAACATCCGTGATGCGCATCAGGACCGTGTCCACCTTGCCGCCCACACCGCCCGCAAGCGCGCCGATGGTGGTTCCGAAGATGAGCCCGAAGGCCACGGCCACGACCCCCACGGTCAGGCTGATTCGAGCCCCATACAGGACCCGACTTAATTCATCCCGACCGAGCAGGTCCGTGCCCATGAGGTGGGCGAGGTCGGGCCCCTGCTTGCTGAGGGCAAGGTTCCCGACCGCGGGATCGTACGGAGCGATGATCGGCGCCAGCACCGCGCCCACCACGAAGATGGCGATGAAGACCAGCCCCAGGATTGCCGGACCATTCCGCAACAACCGCTGGAACGCGTCCCGCCACAGGCCTCGACTGGCGCGCGGTGCTGCGCGAACGACCGCGGACGTGGTCCCGGAAGCCATCTCAGGAATACCTGATCCGCGGATTGAGGAAGGCATAGCCGATGTCCACGACCAGGTTCACCACGAGGAAGATCGTGGCGAAGATGAGGATCAGCGACTGAACCACGATGTAGTCGTGGTTCTGGATCGAGGTCACCACCCACGAGCCGACGCCGGGCCAGTTGAAGACGGTCTCAGTCAGGACCGCGCCGCCAAGGAGCGAGCCAACCTGCAGGCCGATGACCGTGATCACCGGCAGCCAGGCGTTGCGCATGATATGGCGGTCGTCGACCCGGCGCCGGGTGAGGCCCTTGGCCCGCGCCGTCCGCACGTAGTCCTCGTTGCTGACGTCGATCACCGAGGCGCGGGTGATGCGGGTCACGATGGCCAGCGGGATCGAGCCGAGGGCGATCGCTGGCAGGATCAGGTGGGCGAGGGCGTCGATGACTGCATTCACGTTCCCCGAGAGGACAGCGTCGATGATCGGGAAATGAGTCACCGATTGCACGTCGAGACGTGGATCGATCGGGCCGAAGGACGGCAGCCAGCGTAGCTCCACGCCAAGGACAAAGACCAGTGTGTAGCCGAGCACGAAGATCGGAATCGAGATCCCAAAGAGCGACAGGACGGTTACGAAGCCGTCGATCCAGCCGTTGGGGTGGCGCGCGGCGAGTCGGCCGAGGGGAATGCCCAGGCCGACCGCAAAGATCAGGGCGCCAACCGTCAGTTCGATCGTAACCGGGAACCGCACTGCGAACGTGTCCGCAACGCTTCGATTATCGATGATGCTCGACCCGAAGTTGCCCTGGAGCAGCTGCCCCATGTAGCCCAGGTACTGGACATAGAGCGGCTTGTCGAGCCCGAGGGCGGTGTGCATCTGCGCGACGAGCTGGGGCGTCGCATGCTCGCCAAGGATGGCGAGGGCTGGATCGCCCGGCAGCAGTCGCACGAAAAAGAACAGGATCACGGACAGGCCGAGCAGGACGGGGATCGCCCCCAGGACGCGTCGGATGATGAACCTCAGCACGGGTGGACGAGGTTCCTCCCTGAGTTGAGGCCCCCCAGGTTCGCCGAACCCGGGGGGCCTGGTCGCGAGATGGCGCAGCGCGCGCGGGCGAGGGCGGACCTGCCTGCAGCGGGCTGCCTATGGTGCGCCGGGCTCAGTCGTGGGTTACGGCTGGATCCAGACGCTGTTGAAGTGCTCGGTTTCGTTCGCGGCGCCCACGAAGCCGTGGAGCTTCGACGTGTACGCGCCGGGAGGCGTCGAGTTGACGATCGGGATCATCGGCAAGTCGGCCGCGATCAGATCCTGGGCCTGGCCCCACAGCGTATTGGCCGCGTCGGCCGTCGGCGCCTGGAGTGCCTGGTTGAAGAGGGTGTTCATCTGGTCGTTCTTGTCGCCGAACTGCTTCGCCGGCTGGCCGCCCGAATAACCGAAGAAGGCCGTGACCAGGAAATTGTCGGCTCCCGCCCAGTCGCAAGTCCAGCCGAGGAGGAACATCTGCAACTGGCCGGTGTTGGCGGTGTTGTAGTAGCCGGCATGCCAATCAATGGTCTTGAGCGCGACCGTGAAGCCGATCGCGGTGAGGTCCTGGGCGATCGCCTGGGCCTCGTTCTTGGGATCGGGCATGTACGGCCGGCTGACATTGGACGGGTAGTACAGGTCGATCTTGAGTTGGTCGGGGGTGAGGTTGGCCGCGGCCAGGGACGCCTTGGCCGCGGTCACGTCGTAGGTCGGCAGGCTCTCGGCCTTGAAACCCAGCGTTGCCGGGGGCATGAAGCCCGTGGCAACCTTGCCCTGGCCAGCGTACAGGGCGTCGATGTAGCCCTGCTTGTTGAGGGCCTGGGCAACCGCCAGGCGGACGTTCTTGTTTGCATAGATTGTCGGGGTGGCCGCTCCGCCGGACTTGCTCTGGAGGGCCTGGTTCAGGCCGAGGTAGCCCACGTTGCAGGACTGGCCGCGGTCGACGATGTTCAGGCCAGAGCTTTTCGCCGTCGCGATGTCGGTCGGCGAGATCGCCTCCGCCTCGTCGACGCCGCCGGCCTGGAGTGCCTGGAGCGTGGCCGTCTCGTCGCCGAACGGCTTGAACGTGATCTGGTCGACGTGGGCCGCGTTGGGCTTGTCCCAGTAGTTCGCGTACTTGACCACCGTAACGTGGTCACCCGGGACCCACTCCTTGAACATGAACGGTCCCGTGCCGATCATGCTCTGGCCCTTGCCCTGGGCATAGTTGTTGCTGCTGAGCGGGGTGGTGTCCGCCTTGTCGGCCTGAAGGGCGGTCGGGCTCTGGATGCCGAAGACCTGGAGGGTCTGGGCAAGCAGGAAGTTCGACTGCGGAGCCTTGAGCGTCATGACCACGGTCGTATCGTTGGGTGCGTCCACCGAGACGATGTTCGAGTCCGTGCCGAAGCCGCCGAAGACGGCACCGTAGTAATAGGCGTTGTCCTGGAGGTCACCCTTGGGGTACGCCTTCCAGCGGTCGTAGTTGAACTTGACGGCCGCGGCGTTGAAGGGCGTGCCGTCGTGGAACGTGACGCCGGTTCGCAGCGTGAAGGTGTACGTCTTGCCGTCCGCGCTGACCTCGGGCAGGGACGCAGCGAGGACCGGGATCACCTGGCTGATCGTGCCGGGCGCGAGGCCCACCAGGCCTTCGACCACCTGGGTCATCACGTACAAGGAGTTGCCGTCGCTAACGAGCGACGGGTCCGCGTAGACCATGTCGCCCTGGAGGGCAACCACGAGATTCCCGCCGTTGACCGGCGCGGGGCCTGATGGCGTGGCCGATGCCGGCGCGCTGGAGCCCGGGGACGCCGAACTGGGGGCCGCCACGGACGCCGCCGGGGGCGCCGTCGCCGCGCCACTGCACGCGGCGAAGGCGATGGCCGCCGCCGCGATCAGGGCGCCTGTTCGTAAACGCAACATAAGCTGGTCTCTCCTCCTCTATCGATACCAGGTCCAACTTGCCCGGCGACCCTGTCACAGTCTTCCGGGCAGTGGCCCAATCGATCCGCGAATGATACTCAGACAACCGCTGGGGCGTCGGCGCCCGACTGCGGTGCGACCGGCGGAGGGCTGGCTGCCCTGGGTGGCATCAGGTCGGCCAGGCCGCCCGGCGCCGGGCCGCTGGCCGACGCAGGCACTGGCACGAGCTCGGCCACCACCGCGTCGGTGATCTGCTCGGCGTAGTGGCAGGCCACCTGGTGACCCAAGCCGATCTGCCGGAACTGGGGTTCCTCGGTCACGCAGTTCTCCGGGTTGTCGAGGCGCTTGCGCAGCCAGCAGCGGGTGTGGAAGCGACAGCCACTCGGCGGATTGGCCGGCGAGGGTACGTCACCCTCGAGGACCATCCGCCGCTTGCGAACCCGCGGGTCGGGATTGGGGACCGCCGACAACAATGCGACCGTATACGGGTGGCGGGGGTGCCGGTAGATCTCGTCGACCTCGGCGAGCTCCGCCAGCTGGCCCAGGTACATCACGCCCACCCGGTCACTGACGTACTGCACGACCGACAGGTTGTGCGCGACGAACAGGTAGGTCAGGCCCATCTCCCGGCGCAGGTCGAGGAGCAGGTTGAGGATCTGGCTCTGGATCGACACGTCCAGGGCCGAGACGGCCTCGTCGCACACGATGAACTCGGGATTGAGCACGAGTGCCCGGGCGATCCCGATCCGCTGGCGCTGGCCACCGCTGAATTCGTGGGGGTAGCGCCGGGTGTAATCGCGGCGCAGGCCCACCGTGTCGAGGGCATCCTCGACTCGCTTGATCCGGGTCTTGCGGTCGCGCACGCCCTGGGCCAGCAGTCCTTCGCCGATGATGTCGCTGACCGGCATGCGCGGGTTCAGGGAGCCATACGGGTCCTGGAAGATGATCTGCATCTTCGTGCGCATCCTGCGCAGGGCACCACTGTTGAGCGTGGTTAGGTCGCGGTCACCGAGGAAGACCTTGCCCTCGGTCGGCCGTTCGAGCATGAGCACAGTCCGGCCCAGCGTCGTCTTGCCGCAGCCGGACTCGCCGACCAGCCCGAGCACTTCGCCGCGCTTGACGTCGAAGGTGACCCGATCGACCGCCTGGACATCGCCGACCTTGTGGCGCAGGAAGCCCCCGAAGATCGGGAAGTACTTGCGCAGGCCTTCGACCCGCACGAGGGTCTCCACGACAGCTCCGGGGGTTGCCGTGGCCGGCTGGGCGATGGGACCCGGCTCGGTCGTCAAGATGCACCCCCGGTCGCGGCATCGTCGCCGGTCGTCCCACTCGCCACGGCGGTCGATGCCGCGATCGGCGCCGCATCTGTCGCGGGCGTGGGTCGGGCCCCGGCCTGAGGCGAGTCGACCGGAAAGTGGTCCTTCGGAACGCTCAACCAGCAGCGCACCCGCCGGTCGCTGCTGATTGCCTCGAGCGGCGGCTCATGGGGCTTGCATGGTTCGAAGGCATACGGGCAGCGCGGCTCGAAACGGCAGCCCTTGGGCAGTCGGAACGGGTTGGGAACGGTGCCCTTGATCACGTTGAGGCGCTGGCCGCGCGCGACCCGCGACGGAATCGAGGTCAGCAGGCCCTCGGTGTAGGGGTGCTTCGGATACAGCAGCGTTTCCTCGACGGCGCCGGACTCGACGATCTTCCCGGCGTACATCACGGCAACCCGCTGGACCGTCTCGGCAACCACCGCCAGGTCGTGGGTGATCAGCAGGAGGGCCGCGCCGCTCTCCGCCTGGATCCGCTTCATCAGCTCGAGGATCTGAGCCTGGATCGTCACGTCAAGCGCGGTCGTCGGCTCGTCGGCGATGATCAGCTTCGGATCGCAGGCCAGGGCCATGGCGATGACGACCCGCTGGCGCATGCCGCCCGACATCTCATGGGGGTACTGCTTCACCCGGCGTTCGGGCGATGGGATCCCGACCAGCTTGAGCATCTCGATCGCCCGATCCCAGGCGTCGCGCTTCGAGGCATGTCGATGGAGCCTGACTGCCTCAGCGATCTGCTCGCCAACCGTGAAGACCGGGTTGAGCGAGGTCATCGGTTCCTGGAAGACCATCGTGATGTCGTTGCCCCGGATGTCCTCCATGTCCCCTTCGGAGAGTTGCAGCAGGTCGCGCCCCTCGAACCAGATCTCGCCGCCGACGATCTCGCCGGGCGTCTCGATCAGGCGCATGATCGACAGCGCGGTGACGCTCTTGCCGCTGCCCGACTCACCCACCAGGCCGAGCGTCTCTCCGCGGCGCAGGCTGAAGTCGACGCCATCGACGGCCGGCACGGTCCCGTCCATCACCTTGAAGTAGGTCTTGAGTCCACGGACCTCGAGGAGAACATCGTCCGGCGGCGGAAGGCCCGGCTGGGCCAGGTCCGGGCTCACAGCCGGGACCGTGGGTCGAGCGCGTCGCGCAGCCCGTCGCCGATGAAGTTGATCGCCAGGACCGTCAGGGCAATGGCCATCCCCGGGAAGAACGCCCACCACCAGTTGCCATCGCTGAGCACCGTCTGGGCATTCGACAGGGCATTGCCCCAGCTCGTCTGGTCGGGGGTCAACCCGAAGTTCAGGAAGCTGACGAACGCCTCCAGCACGATGTTCGAGGCCATGATCAGGGTCATCGCCACGATCACCGGGCCGAGCGCGCTGGGCAGGATATGCCGGAACGTGATCCGGATGTCGCTCACCCCGACGGCCCGGGCGGCTTCGACGAAGTCGGCCTCGCGCAGGGTCAGGAACATCGCCCGGACCAGCCGGGCGATCAACGGCCAGGACAGCAGGCCGAAGATCAGGATCAGCGAGATCAGCTGGCCCTGGCCGAAGAAGCGGGCCGCGACCAGGATAACGAACAGGAACGGGATCGCGAAGAAGACGTCGACGACCCGCATCAGGATGTTGTCAACGAGGCCGCCGACATAGCCCGCGACTGCCCCGATCACGACCCCGACGACGCCCGCGATCAGCATGGAGAAGGCCCCGATCGCGACCGAGATCCGGGCGCCGTTCACGACCATCGACAGCACGTCGCGACCGACATCGTCGGTGCCGAACAGGTGGGCGAGCGTTGGCGGATCTCCGCCCGCCCGGTGGGCGTTCGGGATGAACAATGGGTTGTACGGATCGATGATCGGCCCGACGATCGCCATCGCCACCATGAACCCGAAGATGACGAGGCCGACGGCGGCCAGCCGGTGGAGCTTGAAGCGGCGCCAGGCCAACTGCCATTGGCCGAGGGACTCGAGGGCGACCTCGACGTCCTCGGCCTCCGGCGGCGCCCCGCCACCCAGCCCGAGCGGGAGTCCGGGTGCACCCTGCATATCGGGCAGTGCCATCGGCTACCTCAGTCGTACCGGATCCGCGGGTCGACCATCACGTACAGCACGTCCGCCACCAGGTTCATGAACACGATGAACAGCGAGCCGATGAGCAGGATCCCCATCAGCAGGAAGTAGTCGCGTTCGTTCACGCCGTCGTAGAACAGGAGGCCCATCCCGGGCCAGCTGAACACGGTCTCGGTCGCGATCGCCCCGCCGAACAGGAAGGCGATCTCCAGGGCGATGTTGGTCACGATCGGCAGCATCGCGTTCCGGAAGGCATGCCGGAAGATCACCGTCCGGCCGGGCAGCCCCTTGGCCTTGGCCGTCCGCACGTAGTCCTGGCTGAGCGACTCGAGCATTGCCGATCGGACAAAACGGCTGTCACCGGCCACGCTCACCGCGATGAGGGTTGCCACCGGCAGGACGAGGTGCTGGCCGATGTCGACGAGCTGGGGCCACGGGTTGGCCGCGAACGCCTTCCAGTAGGCATCGGTGGCGAATGGCGCGGGCGAGGTCCGGACGTTGATGATCCCCTGGGCCGGAAAGAGGCGCAGCTCCACCCCGAAGATGAAGATCAGGATCAAGCCGAGCCAGAAGGTCGGCAGCGAGTAGAAGATGTAGCTGAAGAAGGTGATCACCTGGTCGATCAGGCTGTAGCGCTTCACCGCGGCCAGGACGCCGGCCAGCGTCGCGATCGTGACCCACAGGATCCATGCCGTGCCCATCAGGATCGCCGTCGCCGGGATCCGCTGGGCGATCAGGCCAAGGACCGGCTGGCCGGACGAGATCGAAAAGCCGAAATCCCCGTGGATCACGCCGTTCGTCCCGCCACCCAGGAACGCGGGCAGGAAGTTAGGCAGGCCCTGGGCGGAGAGGAAGCCTCCGCCGGTGCAGTTCCAGAAGCCGAGCCAGCCGAAATATTCCTGGATCGTGTCGAGGATGCTCGCGTTGCGGACCAGACACCAGCGCTGGAGCCAGGCCGTGACCTGCTCGGGGCTAATGTGGGGGTTCTGGTTGAAGGCCGCCTGCGGGCCACCGGGGGCCTGCTGCATGAGCAGGAAGCTGACCACCGTGATCAGCCAGATGACGGGGAGCGCCTGGATGACGCGTCGAACGATGAACTTCGTCATGCCGCTGCTTCGAAGAAGCCTCGCCGGGCCCTCGAGACCCGCCGCCGGATGCGCATTCGGTTGGTTGCCTCGATCAAACGATAGATTGGAGCGGCGGGGCCGACGGCCGGCCCCGCCGCTCGTTCAGGGGCGATGTACTGAGGTACGTCGAGTGACGACCCTCAGATCATGCCTACTTGGAGAACCAGTCCTCAGGGTTCCAGACCGGTCCGCCCGAGCTCGGGTTGTACCCGGCCCAGCCGCCGACGTGCACTCCGACTCCGGTCGTCTCAGCCCGGTAGTACAGGACGATCTCCGGGATTCCGGCCACGTAGGCGTCCTGGACCGTTGCGGCGTCGGTCGCCTGCTTGGACATGTCCGCGTCGCTGGCCAGGCTGGTCAGAGCCGCGTCCATCGCTGGATCGCTGAAGCGGGTGTCGTTACCCCCGTTGTGATCGCCCTTCTCCGGCCACGCGGAGGTGTTGTAGGTCAGGAAGTAGTCGCCGTAGGGGTCGGCGCTCAGGACGTAGGCGAAGTCACCGATGTCGTAGTTGCCTCGGTAGAGGCTGCAGTCAGTGTCGGGCTTGGTGTCGGCCCAGCCGGCGAACACGACCGACCCGGCATCAGCCGTCTTGACGGTGCTCTTGATGTGGATCGCCTGGAGGTAGGTCTGCAGTTTCTGCAGCTCGGTCAGGCGGGTGGGGTTGCCGGCCGTGGTGCACAGTTCGAGGTTGACGTCCTTGCCCGCGGTCAGCTGGCGGTTGCCATCCGAGCCGACCGGCATGATCGGATCGAGGAGGGTATTGGCGCCGGCTACGTCGAAGGCCGGGCAGGTCTCGGTCTTGGCAAACCACAGGCCCGGGGGCGTCGGCGAGCAGCCGGGCGTGACGTTCGCGCCGGGGAAGATCGCCGCGATCATGTCCGGCTTGTTGACTGCCATCGCGATCGCCTTGCGGACGTCGGGCAGCCACAGCCCATTCCCACGTGCCTTGGTCGGGTCGTTGTTGAGGTCGAGGTGCTCGTACTCCCAGGCCGGAACGAGCGTGGCCGAACCCACGGAGGGATCGGTCGTCGAGACCGTCGCGTAGTCGGCCGTTTGCAAGTCGAAGGCCAGGTCAATGGCGCCACTCTTGAAGGCGGCGATCTCGCCGTCCTTGCTGGTGAAGAACGAGAACTTCAGGCCGGCGAGGTACGCCGGATGGGTGGCCCCGCCGACGGCCATGTCAACGCCGGCCTTCCAGTTCGGGTTCGGCGCGTAGTCGATCTCGGTCTTCGACGCGTTGGTGATCGTGAACGGGCCGTTGAACGGCACGCTGGCGATCGCCGAGGAGACCGGCATCGACTTGGCGGCATCGGCGACCTTGAGCGTGCCCAGCCACTTCTGCTGGAAGAACGTGTTGCCGAGGAGGGCCAGCCAGCCCGGGAAGAGGTCCTTGAAGTGAAGCGTCGCCGTCAGGCCGTCCGACGAGACGTCGACGCTGCTGATATCGGGATAGCCAATCGCACACAGGACGCAGCCGGACTGGGCCGGGTCGGTGACGAACGTCCAGGTGGCCTTCCAGTCATTCATGGTCAGCGGGGTTCCGTCCGACCACTGCAGGCCGGGCTTCACGCCGACCGCGACGGTGTACGTAGTGCCGCTGATCACGACGCCGCCGTTGGCGACCGTCGGGATGGAGGGGGCGAGGTCGGGAATGTACTTACCGTCGGACGTGATCGTCACCAGGCCGCGCATCGCCGGGGAGATCGCCTCGACGGTGGCAAAGGCCGTCGTGTAGAACGGGTTGAGGTTGTCCGGCGCCTGCCACTCGCCCATCACGAGGGTGTTGCCGGTCTTGGCGCCCGTCGGCGGCGTGAAGGTCGTGCCGAAGAGCTGCTGGTCGAGGGCCGACATCGACGGGCTCGGGACCACCGAAGCCGGGGGTGCCACGCTCGCCGGCGGCGCTGCTGATGTCGACGGGACAGACGGAACGGCCGTGGCCGATCCGCTGCATGCTGCAAACACGATGGCCGCGGTTGCGATCAACCCGCCTAGACGTTTCCGCATCTAATCTCCTCCAGCTGGCTCAAGGCCAATGGTCATCCGGACTCGGCGGGTGGCGTTCCCCGGTGCGCCGACGGCCCGGACAGCTGCGTGCTTGCCCGCGGACAAAAGGACAACACCGATCAACGCGTCGCCAACAACGACGCCGCCGGTAATATGGGCGGGCCGCTGGCCTCTGTCAAATATCCCCGGTGCCTCCTGACCGTGCCATCGGCTCAATCCGGACAGGGTCTCGCGGCGCCGGTCATCGGCCGCCAGCGCAGGTTCGGCTGTCGCGCGGCGGTCGCCTCGTCGAGGCGGCGGACCGGCGCGGTGTGCGGCGCGTCATGGACCAGCTCGGGCGTCGCGGCCGCCTCACCCGCGATCCTGATCAGGGCCTCGGCGAATGCGTCCAGCGTCTCGATCGCCTCCGTCTCAGTCGGCTCGATGAGCATCGCCTCTTCGACGATCAGGGGGAAGTAGATCGTGGGCGGGTGGAAGCCGTAGTCGAGCAGGCGCTTGGCGATGTCCAGGGTGCGCACGCCGGTCGTCCGCTTGAGCGTGGCGGCCGAGGCCACGAACTCATGCTTGCAGTGGCGCGCGTACGGGATGTCATAGGTCCCCGACAGCCGCGTCTTCAGGTAGTTTGCGGCGAGCACCGCGTCATCGCTGACCTCGCGCAGGCCGTCCGCGCCGTGGGCCAGGAGGTAGGCGTAGGCACGCACCAGGACGCCGGTGTTGCCCACGAAGCTGCGCAGCCGGCCGATGCTCGTCGGACGCTCGCCGGGTCGCTCCAGGCGGAAGCTCCCGTCGTCCTCGCGCAGGACCCGTGGTGCCGGCAGGAAGGGCACGAGTCGAGCGCCCACCCCGACCGGTCCGGCGCCCGGCCCGCCGCCGCCGTGGGGCGTGCTGAACGTCTTGTGGGTGTTGATGTGCATCACGTCGAAGCCGGCCTCGCCCGGCTTGAACCGGCCCAGGATCGCGTTGAGGTTCGCGCCGTCCATGTAGGCCAGCGCCCCGGCGGCATGGACCGCCTCGAGCAGGTCGCCGATCCGGCTTTCGAACAGGCCGAGGGTGGACGGATTGGTGATCATCACCGCCGCCGTACGCGGCCCCAGGGCGGCTCGGAATGCGGCGAGGTCGACGCCCCCGTCGGGGGCCGACCGGATCGTGATCGTCTTGAAGCCGGCCATCGAGGCCGTGGCCGGGTTCGTGCCGTGCGAGGAATCGGGGATGAGGACCTCGAGCCGATCGGTATCGCCCCGACTGCGGTGATAGGCCCGGATCATCAGGATGCCGGTCAGCTCACCCTGGGCGCCGGCGGCCGGCTGGAGGCTGACCGCCTGCATCCCGCTGATCTCGGCCAGGATCTCCTCGAGCTCCCACAGGACCTGGAGGGTGCCCTGGGCCGTGTCGTCCGGAGCGAGCGGGTGGAGACCGGCGAAGCCGGGCAGGCGGGCAGCCCATTCATTCAGCTTTGGGTTGAACTTCATCGTGCACGAGCCGAGGGGGTAGAAGCCGGTGTCGATGGCGAAGTTCAGCTGGCTGAGATTCACATAGTGGCGGACCACCTCGGGCTCGTTGAGCTCGGGCGGGGCCGGCGGGCTCGCCCGGCGAGCCGTGGCCGGCAACCGGTCGAGGGCGTCCTTGGGTGGGTGCGGGATCTTGCCGCCGCCGCGTCCCGGGCGGGACTTCTCGAAGAGCGTCGACTGGAGACGCGGCCCGGTCACACCCATCGGGCACCCCCGAGCTCGGCGCCAAGGGCGTCGGCGAAGCGCCGGATCTCATCGGGAGTGGTGACCTCCGTCGCGCACACGAGCAGGCCGTCGGCCAGGCCGGGATCCTCGGGCTCGACCGCGGCCAGGGCCAGGCCGGCCAGGACGCCTCGCTCGAGCAGCCGCCGATGAACCGCTGCTGCATCGGGGACCCGGACCACGAACTCGTTGAGGTAGGGGCCGGGGTGGAGCCGACCGGCCCCGGCGCCCCGGAGGGCGGCCTCGAGCTCGGCGGCGCGCGCGGCGCCGAGGGCCGCCACGTCACGCAGGCCATGTGGGCCGAGACAGGCCAGGTAGACGCTCGCAGCCAGGGCCAGGAGCGCCTGGTTGGTGCAGATGTTGCTGGCCGCTCGCTCGCGTCGGATGTCCTGCTCGCGGGCGCGCATGGTCATCACGAACGCGCGCTGGCCGTCGAGGTCCGTGGTCATCCCTACCAGCCGGCCCGGGATCTGGCGGATCAGGGCATCGGTCGTGGCCAGGATGCCCAGGTAGGGCCCGCCGTACTGCGCTGGAATCCCGAGCGACTGGCCCTCCCCGGCCGCGATGTCGGCGCCGTAGGCGCCCGGCGGGGCGAGCACCGCCAGGGAGACCGGCTCGACGATCGCCACGAAGAGTGCACCCGCGGCATGAGCCAGCCGGCCGATCTCGGCCATCGG
>ODAK010005849.1_pt1 | contig 12441 bp, 25 predicted proteins | sample 1539591 | NCBI WGS metagenome assembly ODAK01 (sample SAMEA3539303, study PRJEB22396) | soil metagenome | biome: tundra; feature: field; material: soil | place: USA | collected 2010-05 | depth 0.15 m | reverse complement strand
CAGCATAAACCCATGCAAAATCTTTGCTATCCACTTCTGGTAATACCATCCAATATTGTTGCGTTTCAAAATAACGTTTCGGAACATTTGCTTTGGCTTCTGCTACAACAGCTTCATCAATAGCAAGATCAAATCCAATAGTGGTCATCAAACTACCAATTGTTCCTGGATCAGAATAACCAATAGGATTGGTTTGTTGGCCATTGAGAATGTCTTGATATTCTTGGCTGGCTGGCATTGGAGAAATTTTAACTCTCCATAAATGTGGCCACCATGTTGGGGAATAACCACCAGCAGGACGTGAAGCATCTTCAACCACGTAAAATTTATTGATCGCAGGAGCATTCAAATCAAGCGTATCGTCTCTTTTGTGTGGTAGTTCTAAAACATCACCAGACATCAATCTTCTTCCTAAAATACTCATCATATCATTCAAATGAAACTCTAAAAATAAAGTGTCTGGAAGCAACATCAAACCAAACATATTCAAATTGAAATCTATATCTTGTAGTTGATATACACCACGCAATTCATAAACCGTATCAGCATACATTCTGTCTCTGTTTTCAAGGAACAGAACGTCTTGGATGCTTGTGATATTGCCTGGAGAACCAGCAGGAATGGTTGTGCCATCCCTATTGATCATAGGGTATGTTTGGCCGTATGGGCCAAGATACAAATGGCAATAAACTGCCATCCCACTTATATTTGTGTGTTCTGATACGTTTCTATCAATAAAGGAGAAATCTCGTCCCTTCTGTCCCGAATTCCAGAGTCCCAAGCGTGGCAAATTCAAAATACCTCTAATAAGAGATATTTATCACATCCACTATTATTCGCTATATTCTTTGATTGTTTGAATGGCGGTTCTGCACCGTTCTATAACACGTTCCCATGTATAATCAGATGTGGATAAATCTGTGCCATCTTCGCAGCCCAAATTGCGTGCGTCTCTGCCTCGCATGATTAGAGAATGCCGGTTTTCGGCACACGAAATCAATTCCTCGCAGGCTGAGGCAAGTTCATCAACATAATCAGCCGGAATAACTACAATCGCTTCCACATGTTCAACCATTTTTTCATTTCCTATGGACGGCTTCTACCCAAGAGACTGCCACCACGATCATAATGTGATGTTGTTCCGCCAGCCGTAATCCAATAACCGACAATTCCGCCAGAGGCATCCCTTTCAACCAATCGACTGCCTTCCTGCTTGATAGTTCCCAGATAAGTTCCCGCAGCATCGTATTGTCTTTGAGCATATGCAGGGAAAACAAACAGCAACAAAATAAGAAATGTTTTCATGCGATCTCCTCCACATTATGAACATGAACTGGTAGTTTATATTCTCGAAGATCATACTTCGTCATATCAATTGGTAATGCCAGAAAGAACTCAACAGCGTTTCTCTCTTGATCAAGATCAGAAAAATGGCAAAACAGTTCCAATTCATAATCAAATTCCCAAATCAGATACCAATCTATCCATTTGGAAAAGACAGACAGCACGATTCTAGCAGCCTCATAGGTATGCCATTCTTCCACGATGAAAGATACATGTCGGAAGGTCGGATTGCCTTCTACTTGAACAGCATTCGGCATAGCTTCTTTCAATGATTTCGCATAATCAATCATATTCTTTTTGATATTGGCAGCATGTTCCATTTGCAGTCTTTTTATAGCTATAATCTTTGAGACATATTGTCTGCCAACACCAACTTCCTCACCAATCTTTTTGTGAGTCAGTTTCAATTCGAACAATCTCATAATCTCTTTCTTCTTGCGAAGAGACTCGGTATGCTTGTGAAGATATTTTGGATTTTTCATAAAGATTTTCCTTATTGGTTAGAAGGTTCGCTACACGGAAGCTGCCGCCCTGAAAATCCAACTAACAGGTTTATGAGTGAGGATTCCAGTTTTTTCATCAACAAAGATTTGTTCAAGGACAACATCGGTTGGTTGGCATTCTGTGCCACAATCCCAACCAAGATGCATCCAAACCCAACGGCGAGGTTCTTCAACAAGGGTGGCAATCTCAAAACCGTTGCTTTCGGATAGCTTTACGATGTAATTTCCTTCTGGTAGATGAGCATCTGGTCTGGAAAACTTTCGAAGCAGAGCGGCAGATGGCTTCATCATTTTGGAGTTCCTTGTTCTCGATAGTAGAAAACGTAATACGGGTAACCGTTGCCGACATTACAACCTTCTACCAAGGCTGTGCAAATCATCGGCTTATCGAAATATTCAGTCAACATCCGATTCAATTCGTCAGGCGACACGTGTTCAAACCGACGACGGTTCGGAGTCGAAGAATTGTCCAATCGGCTGCGAGCGGCATTCCATTTATCATAATCCCATTGCCGCATACGATCATCGTAACTGGCATTGTCGATCTTCTTCCAATCAGGACTCTTCCAATGAAAGAAAGGACTATAAGAATACGGATGTGTGCTCCGGTCATCAGTCTTATCAGGAAAACAATATTCCTTGTTATTGCTTGTGCGAGGCGGCGGACCATCAAATCGTTTATAATCAGAAAAATATCCAAATTTGCTGACACTAACGCCAGAAAATCCGGTAGAACGAGTCTTTTTCATTTTCAAAATGCCTGTAAAGTGGTCGGATGACGGGATTTCTTATAGTTCCTTAGCAAGCGACACAAAACCAACCAGTAACGGAATGACGAGTGGTGGGAAAATCAACAAAACTAAACCAAAGAACATCAGCAGCGATAAAACGGCGATAAAACGGCCCATAACACTGTGTCTCCCTTTCTAAAAGTATAATAGCACAAATCTGAAATCTGTCAAGGAAAAATATTTTACCTATATGATGCTATCTTGGGAAGTTAAGGAGTGCGAATTCGCCATGGTGCTCCGTGGCTGCACGATCATAGGCTAGGAATGGACGATGCCGACACTTGTATAACCAACTTACATTGGAGGTTTTGCTGGATGGAAACGCCAATTTTGCAAGACTATTTTTTAGAACCAAACCCTCATTCTCATGATTGCCGGATGCTTCTGGCGACATGCTATTGAACCATTCTTGGAAGCCGCTTGTGCGCCCCTTGGCGACCCATGTGTTGGCATCAATAATCCAATGGGTATCGGTCTCCCCAACCGGCTTGAAAAGCCCTTGGAACAGGCTTTGGCGGGCGGCAAACGTGCTGCCAACAAGATACTCGCCATCGGCCACCAGAATATCATTGATATAGTTTATATTGCGGATACCGGTAACCTTGCTGTGCATCAACTCGCACACAAACACATACCAACCGTTGCCCGGAAGGTTCTGAAACGCCTTCTTGGTATCAGCGTTGGCCGACCATGCCTTATGCGGCGTCCGATGGCGTGTCATGGCCGTAATATAACGCTCTGGTGAAATGGCCATGACATTACAAGTTCCATTTTTTTTGGCTTGGGCTACAAATCCACGTTTCTCATAGAGTCCCAACATATCGCCAGGAATGGCATTCTCTGGCCGTGGCGGAAACAGATACGAATATGAAGTATATTTCATATCAAACTTCTTTCAAAGCCGAGACAATAGCCAAATGCGAATGATAATGCGGCGCATTTTTTGTAAACATCCTTTCAACTCGCCTTGATTCTTCGTCAAGTGTTGCGGAACGAATATCCGCCACAATGAGACCAATAGTGATTTCCGAGATGCTTGATTCACGCATGGTATGAACGGCGGAACGAATGGAAGCAATGAAATTATGATCCACGCTCATGTTTATGATCCCTTTCTATGATATCATAAAACAATGATTTGTCAAGCTATTATTTCCAGAAACGTCTACCACTCGTCAACCGATGTAGAACGACCGGGGCGCTTATTATTTGTGCGCTTCCGTTTCCATTCTCTATACACGAAATTTACCAGAAGACATGACACCATGAGCGGCCAAGTAGCCATGCCGATATATTTTTGATTGTTTGCTATCTTTGGCAAAATATCAGTGATTGCATAACCAGCCATGATCGCACCGCAAACATAAAACCATATGAGAAAAGATAAAAGAAGCGTGTTCATTTTTGTCCCTTTCAGATGTTGATCTAAAGTATCACTGCGTCAAACTTTGACTCATCAGAAGTATCATAACTCCTTGGTACGGCAATCACAGTGAACGATGGATATCGACCAAGAAGAGGCGTCGGATGAATTGTCTCCACCTTGATTACAAATGGCGTTTGTGCCTTGGCGATTTCGCCACGATCGTTTTGTCGATACACTGGCAAATCACGTGGCAACTTGGCAAAATAGTCTGCCAAATCGCCTGCTGTTATCGGCACCGATTCTAATCGTTGTGTTGGTCTCCAACCATAGCCGGTTTCGTGCGTTGCTGAAAGTGTGCCATCGGGCAGAACCTCACGCCATGCCCAATGATTGGAAAGGCCATGTTCGCCCCAATATTGGCCGGATATAATCCGTACAATGCGCCCGTCAGGATGTAAAACAGTTTGTCCGACCTCGAATGGCGTCCCGCCGAAGGATTCTTCTGTAAACTTTTTTACCCACGTTGCTACCATTTTCATAACCTCCAAATGAATTGATTTTTACTTATCGGGGTGAATATCCTCATTGTATGGCACGGCCCAATCCAAATCTGTCATGCGTATCTCACAGGGCGACCGGGTGCGGCGGCGTGGTATCAGCCTCCGTTACCGGAGTATGGTCAATCAAGTCCCAAACATCCACCATGGCCTTGATTGTGAGTTCCTTTTTCATAGATGGCCAATGTCGTGCCGACCTGTCCATCAAAATAGTCTACGGCCGCCTCTAAGCTGGTCTTTGAGGCATCCGAAATCGTATGCTGGAAAGTCTCTGTCTTTCCGTTGCGAACCACGATAACCTCAACATCGACCATGATTATATTTCCTTTCTGTCTGGACACACATCCTGATATTTAAGCTTCTCAATACAGCTTATTTGGTTGGTTTGTCAAGGCAAATCCGACATTTTCAACATGTATCCAGAAACCATATGCGGAACCGGCTGTCAGATCGAGCGGTGCGGCATCTCGCCAATATTTTATCATACTACCATCGCCCCCAATCGGAGCATCATTGCGAAACTGTTCTTCGACTTGTAATACGCAAAGCGGAACCTGAGTCCACCAACGAGATTTTGCACGGTATCTATATTTTCCTGTCAAACTCATTTTGTAATTATTCCATATATAAGAAAAGCGTTTTACTCCTCGCTCTTGCTGCTGCTCTTCTTCTTCTTGGCACCGGCGATAACTTCGGCCAGAACCGGCATGGACATGATATCGGCCACCTTCTTCATGATGGTAGCGGCATCGCCCTCAATCTTTGGAGACACGCTCGGCGTGGTCAGGACGGGCAACACGATGGCGCAATTCTCAGGCGAAAGCTTGAAAGCTGCATCAACGCTCTCATCGGTCACAATCCGCACAGTGCGACCTTCCTGATGCTTGATAATATCCTTGACCGGCAGACCGGGGATTTGAGATAGCGCCACTTCAATCTGCGCTCCCCATTTTTCCAAAAGAGCCATATCAAAAACGAAGGTGTCTTCAACAAGCGTTTCGGTGCCGATCGGAATGTTGTGTTCCTCACAAAGAACAACTTCTTCATCGGTCAGAACCGAACGACTGCTGCGCTTGCGAAGCTGGCAAGAAGCGGTCGCCGTGCCTTCGGTGCCGGTAAAATTTTCTGGCTTGGCTTTGCGAGCAACACCAACTTCGATGAAATGCTCCACCATGGCGTCTTTCAGTTCCGCCATATACAGACCCTTGACGGTGCTAATGGCAGTCTCCGCCCAATCAAGAGAGGCGACAGCTTCGACACCCTTCATCTCAAGAATGGGGTTTTTTGACGCCTTCTTCGTGGGGGTTTCAACAACCTTGCCGACCTTAGCGAAACCGAAACCGTTGCCTGCTGTCTTTGCCATGGTGTCTATCTCCTTCGATAAAAGCATCTTACCACAAAACAGGAAGTTGTCAACAAGAATTTACAGGCCGAGAGCCTTTTTTTCTTCCTCTGTCAACTTGGCCAAAGCGGTTTCCCGCAAAGTGGGCACCTGAACACAATCAGTATAAGTGATTGAATCCACTGCGTTGACTACAATCACACCAACACAAATGGTGACCGTGCCTACGATCTTGGTGTTGCATAGGCCAAGGGCACCGTGCAACATGGTTGCCGGATACCGTCCGTTCCGAACGGTAAACTCCTTGCCACGAATCAAATCATGGGCTTCATCAAAACTGCCAAAATGTTTGGCAGATTCAATCATATGGCTCCAATATGGATACCCGCTATTGCTGTCTTCCGACCAATAACGGCGTTCAACAGAGTTCTTTCGAATGTTAATTGAGTTGTTAGTTTCATGGTCATGGTATATAATAAACATTAGCTTTCCTCGCTGTTGACGACGATTTCCTCGAAAACAGATTGTGGATCATTTCCCGTCTCACGCAACCAACGGTCGTATTCGGCTTCGGCTTCATACAACTCAGAGGCGGTCAGAAAATGTTCCATCTGTCTATCTCCTATGCCAGAATAATAGCACAGTTTGATAGATTGTCAAGGATTATTTTTCTTTATGATATAAATTGGCTTTCCGCTTGCCGATAGCAAATGTTCTTCATCGCCAACCCATTTCCAATGGAAGACTGGATGACCACCGGCTTGTTTCTTCAACTCTGACACAAGCGTATCGTTGGCGACAACAACAAGACGACAGTCTTTGTACACTTCATACAAAGTATAAAGTGTCATGGCTTTCGAACTTCAACAACTATGTTTTTGAAATTCCAGCAAACCGGTACATCCAAGTTATCCAAAAGTTCAACAGCAACACGTTGAACTTGTTCTTGCGTATACGCAACCAAATAATGACTTTGAGTCAATACAGCACGGCCATCAAACATCTTATATTCAACCTGTGTCCCATCATTCCACGTTGGCCCAAGATAAACCGACTTGGACAACTCGATCAACTCGCCACGATGGAGCATGATTTCCGTGTCGTATCCTGTTGCGGAGTTCAAACGAACAAGCCAATAATCTCCATTCTTTCGAATAAGACGGCCCTTGACATGAACTTGGTCTTCAACATTAAGCATCGGCTTCATCCTTTCCAAAATGAAACGAAATATGGAAATCCTTGATATTGATGCGATGTTCCTTGCCAGCATCATCACTAACGGTTATCATAGATTCGGTTATCGACCGGCGATTAACTGGTTTTACAACAGTAACATGATTGCCATTGTAGATTCCTTCATCATCCAGCAATTGACTCGCATATGAAACAGTGTAAAATTCACCAATATCTTGCTCTGGATCGAGCAGCGGATATTTCGTTTCATTATGGCTGACAATATACTGATACAGTTTGGTAACGGCTTCCTGAGAAACCCATTCCCATTCCTTATCGCACTTGCGGGCTTGTTGATAATAACAACCAACCAACTCGCCATCGAAATAAATGGCTTCCAAACCGACATGCGTATCAGTGCATATCCATTTGATAACAGGATATGCTTTCACACGTGTTTCATAACCAACCGGTTCTTCTTGCCAGCTTATACCCAAGGCATCGCACAAACTCTCAAATGAGAGATAATGCTGCCAATTCCGACCCTTGGGATCGTGTCCTCAGATTTATCAACACGCCGAAGAGCATCAACAAGCTTCATGACGACACAACCTTCCATTCGTCATATTTGCTATTTGCAAGGCTAAACGCACGATTGAAACTCTTTCTCATGTCACGAGCGGCTTTCATTTCCTCGGATTCTAAAAGATATGACGCAATTTCCAGCATTTTGCAGCAAAGACCCAACTCGTGCATATCTGTACGAATGGTTTTGTATTCTTCCTCTTGCTCGTAACAGCCTGATTTCCACCAATCGATTTGGTTTTTCCAACGATGAAGGAAACCGCCGACTTTGGATGCCGCTTTACATGTGCCATCGTAATGATGTTCTGATAGCAACATCAAAATCTTGATATGCTTCTCCCGCAACGGAACAAGAAAAACGGGAGAAGCATTAATTTGAATATCCATAATTATTCTCTTCCTTTCTTGCAATCAGGCATATGCTCAAATGCATTCACAGATATGTGAAAGTTGCATTCTTCACATGTAAGGTCTACAATATCTCGATTGCTGCAGACCACAACGCTTTTCTTTCTCTTTCTCGCTGTCTGGTATAAAAAGATGGAGCATTTTGTTTCTCCAAATATTGTCAAAGTGTTGTTCAAACAAGCGCCAAATTGCGCTGCAAAGCCTCACAATAAAGCTTGGCTTCCAAAAGCCCACTGCCGGTCATCACACGATGTCGTTTGATGGCATAAATCAGAGCCGCTACATCGCCGGGACGACGTGCCAGAGGCCCGCTAAGCATTTTCGTGATTTCTGCCTTTACTTGGTCGGCTGTGAAAACCCGCTCACTGTCGGCCTTATGTGCCAACATCATCTGGTAAACCGTCGAACCAAGAAGCGTGTAGACGCAATTTCCATTGTCATCGACCAAGTTAACAACTTGATTTCCACTCATCGGGTTGATTTCGAGTTTCATGACCATCTCTCCTATAAACACATAGTAGCACATTTTCAGATATTGTCAAGCGTTATTCTCTGACCTCTATGTAATAAAAGAATGCTCCCCACCATAATGTGAAACTCGCTTCGGCATTTGGAGCAATTTTTTTGATAGCGTCTTCCAATACATATGAAAAAAGTTCTTTATAATCATAGACTCTTATTCCCAATCTATCTCCGTAATACGAGATTTCAGCGGGCAACCCCAAGGCGTTCAATGCCTTGTGAAGAGGCAGATTATACGCTTTGGTGAGCGGCTTGATTGTTTGCCCGTCGATATCCCTCACGATTGTTCCTCCAGAAATCTGGCCTTCAACTTGTTATACGGGATGCTTTCGCCCTTTGTTCTGCCAGCCCGTAAAGAACCATTGTTGCCGACATACAAAAAAAGCTCCAATCCATTGTCTCGATTCAACCAAGGACAAGTCATTACCACCGATTTACTGGTGACCTTGACTTCCTTTCCACCCTTGGCGACGATGGCCGCAAGGATACGCTGTTTCTGAGTGCGCTTTGCCATCGTTTTTCTCCTATAGGCGCAACTATATCATATTTTCAAAGATTGTCAAGCTAAAAAATGTTCTTGACAAAATAGAAAAACATGCTAATGTGGCGTTCACAGGAGAAAAAGGACATGACATTCACATGAACTATAATATTCGTCTGACAGAGCTTCAAACCGAAACGGTTCGGAATGCGCTTTCCTTATATATGGATGTAAATTCCGGCAAGATTGAAGCGGTATTGGATATGCCGTTTGTCAAGCGTCATTTGGGTGTACAAAAAACCCTAAAATATGCTCATTTTACCATTGATGGAATCATCAAAAATGCTTTGATTGGTTCTTCCAGTCTTGTCGCATCCGATGTCATGGATTTCCCTTTGAATTTTTTTTCAACAACACATAAACTCAACAGAGAATGCTGGTTTTGTTTCACCGAGGTTCAAGCAAACATCATCATTTCGGCTCTCGATTTCTACTCTCGTATCGGCATCGGACAGATGGAAAATCTGTTGGAACAACCGTATATATTGCAACGCATGCCATTGGACGAAAATCGTTCTTTTCTTGAAGATGCGGTTTATATGTTGAAGACTCTCATCGATATGCCACGGAACGGCAGTCATGGTATTCACAATTCCGAGTGTACAGAGGCGCAACAGGCTTACGATATCCTTTGTGTCATCCGCCATCGGTTGGCATGGGATAAGGCAGGAAACCCGCCAGTACGAGATTGGAAGACCATGTTTGGTGTTCATTACGATACACCGTCGCATATTTTCAAGGATTGGCCGTTGGCTGAAATCACGAAGGCGCCGTGATCATGAGCGTTTTTCTGAAGCTGTTGAAACAGCAATAAAAGAGTTCAAAGCCAAATGGTTGTACTATCTCGTGGACAGTATTGTCTTTATGACAATCATTGCGACGACCGTATGGCTTTTGGGCCTTACATTTGATTGGCGGATGCTTGTGTTCATGATTGTCGTTATCAACGCCAACGACATAGCGAAAAGCATTCGCAGCGTTTTTATCACCAACTGGCCGATTGGTCGAGGTTGATGGTGAACTGGTTGTATGTCTCAATTTGATATCTAAAAATAAATATTGACTTCATAACTCATTTTTGATATAAATAATAAATGATAATCAATGTGATAATCAAGCATTGTTTTGAAAATACTACTACCTTCGGGACGAAGGGAAGTTACGCCTGCGGAGATACCTCTATCGGGGCAGATAGTATATCATTTGTTAGATATGTGTCGTTGAATCAGGAAATATTCGAGACGAGTATTAGTGATAATATTTTTGGTCAAGAAGCCATTGGAAACAATAGTAGTCCACACTGCGTGTTTGAGCCGACCAAGAAGATTTTTCCAAATAGTTCATTGGAAAAATCTTCTTAGTTTTTCGACTCACACTACGTGTTTGAGCATGACCTTGGTAGAACCAGCAGCCGCTGCTGTGTTGATAGCTTTTGTGAGAAGTTGTACAGTCTGTCCAGTATCTTCATTTGAACGCTTCCAAAGCGACATAGCGACATGGGGAGATATTGGATGTTTTTTCAAAAGTCCTATAACAGATGATGGAAGCTCTGCAAGAGACAATTGACGTAGCACGTATTCTGTGGGTTTCCCCAAAGATTTTGCGACATTGCGGACGACAATACGTTCATCCAATCCTTGTTGTAATCCAGCCCAAACTTTATCTTTTATCATTTGAGATAAATCAACACGGGCGGCGTTTATCGTCGTGCCGGATACGAGTGTTTGCGACATTTAATAGTCTCCAGTCATCATCTGTGGGAGGAAATCCTGAAGTCTGATGACAATTAGTAATATGTCCAAAAAATGACCGATTGTAAAGTTCGGAATCTACCTACATCCATAGGTATATGACCATGAGTATGAGTATATCTACGTAGGTAGTTATAAACCCTACATCGTGGGCATCGGTTCTTGATAGTTTTCTTCCATAAGAAGTTCATCATCATCAATATATTCTCTTAAATTGCCATCTCCCGGTGTGATTCCCCAAGATAGAACTACATCCAACATTCTAACGATCAAAAGACAGGATGATACTAAATCATCGTGTTCTCCTGATTTTGCTTTGAAAGATACGCCAGAAGCAACAAAGTTTTTCAATTCTTTCAATAGATTGTTGCTATATATAGTCATTCTATCAGATTCCAACAAACTTTTTATACGAGCGCAAGCAGATAGTTTACTTCTTGGAGAAGTATGTAATCCTTTTCTAACTCGTTTCATTTGTAAACCTTTGCGGCGGCGTTCTGTCACAAGCTGTCCAGGGAACCTGTCTTCATTTGAATCTTCAACAATAGTAAGAATGCCTTCTCCAATTGTATTATTTTCAAATGTCCAAAATATTTCTGGATCACCTTGTTGTCTTGGATTATCTCGTAATATACCATCTAAGGCAACCATCATTTCTAATAATACTCTTACCTGATGACGTGCTGGCATATTATTAGATTGCCATTCTGCCACTTGAATCATTTCCGGTATTTGAAATAGTTGAATAGCGGCAAAGTCGTTGCTGGTTCCGCCAGATGGGTCTAATGCTATGAGATATGCTTTGTTTGGTTCTGGTTCTCTATACCATCTCGATGTTCCAATATAAAATTCTGGTAATTTAACTTTTGGTGTAAGACGGTTCAAACATAATGGATGAATCAATGTTTCATCATCTGCGACGAATTCGCAATTGTGAGATATTATTCCATTGGTGGAATATAAGTGACCGCCATTCACGTCTATTAAATCATATACCTTTTCTGTTTTGTTAGTGAATTCAACACTTTTTACACGAGTATAACCACCGGTTTCTGTCAATATTCTATTCTTATTAGTTAAATCCTTGGCCTCTACCAATCCATTATCTATATCAAAGATTTTATGATTGTGAGTACATTCCAACGTTTTCCTATTGTTGAATTTGATTTTAACAACGCAAAATTCGCCAATTAACGCTATACCGTTAAATTGTTGATAGCCAGAAGGGGTCAATACCTTTAGATTTAAATGATTTTCTACATATTCTTTCATTTTATTATTTTATACTCTTTCTTGTTTTCAAAAACCCAAAATTCAAATTTATATCCAGCTTTTATCGCCGCTTCTTTTTTTCTCATATTATTTTCATATCTGCTTTTATACTTGTCTCCGCCATTCCCATCAAACCACCAACGACTTTTTACCTCTATCAATCTGTTTTCTTTTGGTATGTATATATCAGGATAATACTTGTTCCACGATCTATTAAGGTTCGTATATTCTATTATAATACCAAAATTTTTTTTATATAGATCGGAAGAGCACACGTCTGAACTCC
>ODAK010005847.1_pt1 | contig 12444 bp, 7 predicted proteins | sample 1539591 | NCBI WGS metagenome assembly ODAK01 (sample SAMEA3539303, study PRJEB22396) | soil metagenome | biome: tundra; feature: field; material: soil | place: USA | collected 2010-05 | depth 0.15 m | reverse complement strand
GTGATCGGCCCGCTGCTGGCCTATACGGTCACGCTGCCGCTCGGCTTGTTCCTGCAAGACAGCTGGCGGGTGACACCGAAGCTGACGTTGAATTACGGCGTGCGGTATGACGTGGAATTTACGCCGACGTTCGCGGCATCGACACCACTGGCGCAGTCGGCACAGGATGCTTTCGGGATCACGCAAGGTATTCCGCGCGACTTCAACAACGTTGCACCGCGCATTGGCATTGCGTGGGACCCGGCAGGCAATGGCAAGACGGTGATCCGCGCCTCGTATGGCATCTTCTACGACCATCCGTTGCTGGCACTGGCGTTCGACTCCAACGTGGCCGATGCGTCGAAGGATGCGCAGATCGTGCTGTTCGGCGGCGCGCCTTCAGCTTGCAGCCTGGCAGATCCGATCGGAACATTGACGGCGACCAATGCCTTCCAGGGCAATCTGGGTTGCTTGCCACCGTCGTTCACTTATCTGCCGAACCAGCAGCGCTTCGATCCGACTCCGGGGACGAACTCGGTGTGGGTGAACCAGAACTTCCTGACGGGCGGTCCGGGTGGATTACCGGTGCCGCTGACGATGCTTCCCTTCGGCTACCCGGTGGCGAAGAACTTCCAGTACGCCTATGCGAACCAGGCAAACCTGACGGTGGAGCACGACTTCGGGCACGGCTACGACTTGCGCGTGCAATACAATTTCAATGGCGGACGGCATCTGAACCGGCCGATCAACGTGAATGCGACCCACGGCAACCTGCTGATTCAGAACTGGTACAACTACGTGGAAAGCCAGACACCCGGGCCAGCACAGCAAGCGGCGATTGCGACCAGTCCGCTGGCAGTGAATGCGCTCGGTGTCGGACCGACGGGACCGTACATTCCGGCGGCGCTGGTCAGCTTCTTCCGGCCTTCGGGGTTGAATCCGACACTCTCGGCTTACGTGCCACCGCCGGGACTAGCGTTCGTGAATAGCGTGCTGGCCGCCGATCATCTCGGTGGGTACGGCACGATTCCCTTCAGCGATATTCCGGCGAACTACTCGAATGGATCGTCGGTGTATCACGGGCTGACGGTGGACCTGGAGAAGCGCTTCTCGAATCACTTCCAATTCCTGGCGTCATACACGTGGTCGCACTCGATCGACGATTCGACGGACTTGCAGTCGCCGCTCTCGCCACAGGACAACTACAATCCGAGCGCCGATCGTTCGAACTCGCTGTTCGATGAACGGCATCGGTTCGTGTTCAGCGGGGTCTATCAGACCGGGCACTATTCAAGCGGGATGGGCAGGCTGATGAGCGACTGGACGTTCGCTCCGATCGTTGAGTTTGCTTCGGGGCGTCCATTCAATATCATCACGGGCGCGGATCAGAATTTCGACTTCGGATCGACGACCGACCGACCGATGCTGGCGCATGCGGGACAGACGGATGCGTGTGGCGACACGGCGGCGGCTTCGAAATACTCTCCGACCGGGTACCTGATCCCGACGTGCTATCTCGACATCCTGACGACGGGCGTGGTGCCCCAACTGGCCGGAAACCTCGGTCGCAATGCCGGGGTGAAGCCATACAACGTGTTCAACGATCTGCGAGTTTCGCGCAGCTTCCGGCTCGGCGAGCGTCTGAGATTGGACGGAATCATGGATGTGTTCAATCTGGCTAACAAATTCAACGTTGCGGACGTGAACCCGATCTGGAATTCGGCGGGTACACCGACAGCATCGTTCGATCCGCGGCAATTCCAGTTTGCACTCAAGTTGAACTGGTAGTGGTTCCTCCGTCACTCTGGCGCCTCGTTAGGAGGCGCCTTTTTTATTGGCTACAATCGACACTATGGCTAACCGGAAACGATCCGCTGCTACGGACTGCGTTCATGCTGGGGAAGAACTGCACGGGCGCGGCAATGTACCTCTGACTACGCCGATCGCACAGACATCAGTCTTTGTGCTGGAAAAGTTCGCGGACCTGCGCCGCTATGCGGAAGGAAAGTCGAACGCGTATTTGTATTCGAGGTATGCGAACCCGACGGTGGCCGCAGCCGAGCAAAAGATTGCGGCTCTGGAAGGCGCCGAGGCTTGCGTGGTGACAGCGAGCGGGATGGCGGCGTTCTTATGTGCGGTGTTGTCCTGCTGCCAGGCAGGTGATGAGATCGTGGCGCCGCTGGATATTTACGGCGGCACTTTGAAGTTGATGGAAACGGTACTGGCGCGGTGCGGGATCAAGACGCGGTTCGTGGCATTCCAGGATCTTCCGCAGATCGAGCGATCGATCACGCGGCGAACAAAAATGCTGTTGATCGAGACGCCGACGAATCCGACGGTGCGGTGCATCGACCTGGAGCAGATCTGCGCGGTGGGGCGGAAACATAAGATCACTACCGTAGTGGACAACACGTTTGCGACACCGATCCTGCAACAACCGCTGGCCCTGGGGGCGGACATGGTGTACCACTCGGCGACCAAGTACCTGGGTGGACACAGCGACCTGACGGCGGGGGCGCTGGCGGGTTCGAAGAAATGGATGGACCTGGCGCGGCAGGTGATGATCGTAACCGGTGGATGCCTGGATCCGGGCGCGGGATATTTGTTGATCCGCGGGCTGAAGACGCTGGAGGTGCGCGTCCAGCGGGCTTGCAAGAATGCGCATGCCATCGCACGGTTCCTTTCGCACCATCGCAAGGTGAGCCGGGTGTTTTTTCCGGGGCTGCCCGAGGATCCGTTTCACGCGCTGGCGGCGGGACAGATGCTGGATGCAGGAATGATGGTGTCGTTCGATATTCGTGGCGGTGGACGCGCGGCGGAGAAGTTTATCGACAGCCTGAAACTTTGGTACCTGGCGACGACGCTGGGTGGAGTGGAATCAACGGTGTCGTATCCGCTGCTGTCTTCGCATGTTGGCCTGAGCCGGGAGCGGCTGAAGCTGCTGGGGGTGTCGGACGCGACGATTCGACTGTCAGTGGGGATTGAAGATAAGGACGACCTGATCGGAGATTTAGAGCAGGCAATCGAACGGGCTTAAGGCTTCCGTTCCATTGACCCTGAATTTCAGGGCGTTGTAGCATCGGGAAAGCTGCTCGCCACAGATTCGGAGAAGTATCGTGATTCGAGTCTGCGCGTCTATTTGAGGGAAATGAGAATTCATCGGTTTTGGTCACTTCCCCTCCTGGGCGCAGTGATTTTCAGCACGGCGTGCGAGTCCGACGGTCCGAAAAAGACTGCGTCGAAGCCGCCTGCCGCGGCGATGGCCCCTACCCTGACGGCTGCGAAGAGCGAGCCTGCTCCTGGAACAGCCCCCGCAACGCAAGCACCTGCTCCGGCGCCGGCAGAAGACCAGGTCGCGAACCTGATCGCGAAGGCGGAAAAAGAATTTCAGGCCGGACAAGCCAATTACAGCGCCGGGCACCTCGAATCAGCGAAGGACAACTTCGATCATGCATTCATGACGATGTTGTCGAGCAATCTGGATGTTCATTCCGACGAGCGACTCGAGAATGAATTCGACAAAATTGTGGAAGCCGTGCATGAGCTGGAATTGCAGGCACTGAAGGCGGGTGACGGATTTACCGAGCAGCAATCGGAACCGGCGCCGATTGACGAAGCCAATGAAGTCACCTTCCCGGTCGATCCGAATATCAAGGCGCAGGCGGCTGCCGAAATCAAGCAAACAAACTCCGACCTGCCGCTGGTGATGAACGACCAGATTGCGAGTTTCATTTCCTACTTCTCGAGCCATGGCAAAGGGCAACTGGCGAACGGCATGGCGCGGTCGGGCCGCTATCGCGAGATGATTTCTCGGGTGCTGAAGGAACAAGGCGTGCCGCAGGATCTGATTTACCTGGCACAGGCGGAATCGGGATTTCATTCGCTGGCGCTTTCGCGGGCCGGCGCGCGCGGGATGTGGCAGTTCATGGGTAGCCGCGCGGCGGATTACGGGTTGCGGCGCAACTGGTGGGTAGATGACCGCCAGGATCCGGAGAAATCGACGCGCGCGGCGGCGCGACATTTGAAGGATCTCTACAACCAGTTTGGCGATTGGTACCTGGCGATGGCGGCTTACAACAGCGGGCCGGGCACGGTGCAACATGCAGTACAGCGCACAGGGTACGCGGATTTCTGGGAGCTCTATAAGCGCGGCGTGCTGCCGGGCGAGACGCGCAATTATGTGCCGATCATCATCGCGATCACGATCATGTCGAAGAACCCGGCGCAGTATGGTTTGGATAGCGTGCAACTGGATCCTCCGCTGGCCAGCGATCCGGTGACGATTAGTTACCCGGTAGATTTGCGGTTGGTGGCGGAGTGCGTAGATAGCTCGGTGGACCAGTTGCAGGAATTGAATCCGAGCCTGCTGCGGATGACGACACCGAAAGACCAGTCGTTCGTTTTGCACGTGCCGGCGGGAAGCAAAGAGAAGTTCGAGCAGGAGATTGCGTCCATCCCGATGGAGAAGCGCGTGTTGTGGCGGTTCCATCGGGTGCAGCCCGGCGACACGCTGCAGACGATCGCGCGCAAGTATCACGTGAGTTCGGAGGCCATCGCAGAAGCGAATGCCTTGCCGGACGATGAAGTGCGCGCCGAGGCCAAGCTGATCATTCCGGTGGCGACGGGACGCACCACGAAGGAAAGTGCGACTACGGATGTGGGCGGATACTCGAAACGTTCGGTCGCCTACAAAGTGCGTAAGGGCGATACGCTTTCGTCGATTGCGAATGATTATGGCGTGCCGGCCGAGAAGATTCGCAAATGGAATCACCTGACCGGAACAGCTGTGAAACCGGGACGCGTGTTGCACATCTACAAGCCGGCGGCGGAAGAAACAGAAACCGCATCGAGCACGCGAACGCTTTCGAAGAGGGCAGCACCGGAGTTGGCGCAACGCACTTCACGTACGAGCGCGAGCGGGAAAAAATCTACGACCGCAGCAAAAACTCCGACACACCACACGGTGAAGCGCGGAGAGACTCTGACCAGCATCGCGAGCCAATACAATTTGTCGGTGGCGGAATTGAAGAAGAATAATCCGGCGGTGGCGAAGCTGCGAGCGGGCGATGTACTCGTGATCCGACGCTGATCGACTCGTGTTCGCTGTGCATTCGCGGCTTATCACGAGCCAAGCAGCAACCCAGTTAAGTAATTTATTTTCAATGTTATAGAAGACTCGATTGAAAGTTGCTGAAGGCCTGTATCGAATCAGCACTGGGGAAATATTTTGTTTGCGCGCGCTTAGTTGCCACATCGCAAAATTTCAGATAGAGTCCGTATCCTTGATGCGGTGCAAGCACGCGAGTAGCGGGCAATGCGGATGTTATAATCCGCGCCGTCGCATCACATGTGGCAATATCTAATTCGCAATGGTTCGTAGGTAGTCCAGGCATTCTCAACCAAACGATGTTCCAGGCGGAGCGAGCAGGAGGAGCAATGAGTTTCGACGAAATTACCCTGTATGGACGTGATGACGAGATGGACGAGTTCGGCGATTCTAATGCGTTCGACGAATCGGTAGACGAAGATTTCGAGGACGAGGAAGAAGAAGAGGACGAAGAAGTCTCCGCCTCGGAACCGGAAGAAGATATGGATGACGAGGACGAGACCGAGCTGACGACGGGCGGCGGCGCGGCGCCAGCAGCGGCGGCAGCTCCGAAACCGAAACCGGCAGCGGCGAAGGCGGCTCCGGCAAAGGCACCTGCAAAGAAAGCAGCAGCGCCCGCCAAGAAGGCCGCTAAGAAGGTAGCCAAGAAAGCGGCGAAGAAGGCTCCGGCAAAAAAGAAGGCAGCCAAGAAGGCTACGAAAAAAGCTGCCAAGAAGCCGGCGAAGAAGGCCGCGAAAAAGGCGACGAAGAAAGCTGCGAAGAAGAGCGGAGCCAAGAAGCCCGCTAAGAAGGCAGCAAAGAAGGGTCGCAAGCGGTAGCTCTCTGCGAAAGTTGAAGGCCGCGGCGAAAAACCGCGGCCGTTCTTTTTGCGCCGAAATGGAGCAACGTACTATCTAAACAGGTGACTTTGGAAAATTATTATGTTGCAATCGATTGCCTCTTCCCATTCCGCAAGACCGTCGCAAAACGCCGTCGATCTCCTGGCGAGTTGTCACCAAAAAATCCGGTACTTCACTTCAGTCGTGAGCAGGCTGGCACATTCGGAAGGATCGCCGCTGCCGGAAATCAGTGCGGCCGCCGACTCCGCTTATCGTTATTTCACGGTGGCGCTGCCGCTGCATGAAGCGGATGAAGAAGAGAGCCTGCGGCCGAGGCTGCTGGAGCTTTCTGCTCCGGAAATTGCGAACGCGCTCGACGCGATGGTCCAGCAGCACCAGGCGATTGACGATCTCATCGAGCGAGTGGTTCCCATCCTGATGCTGGTCGCCAATAATCCCGCAAAATTGCCACAAGCGCATGGAGAACTCTGTACGATTTCGAAAGCGCTGACGGAGATCTTCCAGGGGCATCTCGAACTGGAAGAGGGAGTCATCTTCCCGGCAGTGTTGCAGAAGTTGAGCGCCGCTTCCCAAGAGGGATTGTTGCAGGAGATGCAAGAGCGCCGTAAACAGGGCTGATCTTTTATACGGAAGTACCGCCAGCGAACGGACTCATCCTTTGGTAATGCCCGAGAGGACAACTGAGGTGTGTAGTCTGGTGGCCATCCCGAGGAGGCCCGGTTGTCCCCATCCAGCCAGTTGAAGGTCGCAGCCGCTCGCGGAATCGTCCGCAGCTTGTTTGCACTTTCTCGATATGTTCGCCTGTTTGGGCTAAGCCATGCGCGCACGGAGACGCAGTTGGAGGCGGGCCTCATGCGGATCCGCGAATTGATCCCGGCCGGGGGTATCACGGTGGCACTGCTCGACGACCGGTTGAACGTCGATTCCTCTACTCTTGAAGTGACGCCTGCAGAACAGAGCTTCGCGCGCTTGCTGCGAGAGGTTCCGAACAACCGTTTCTGCTTCGACGAGAAATTCACGCGGGAAGCGCTGGAAGATTTCGCCAGCGCGATGGCATTCAACCAGCCCACGCAAGTGGCGATGGCTTCGAGCATGATAGAAACACCAGAGCCCGACCATCGTGAATGGCTGAGCAACGCCTTCCGCCTGCTTAATTTTCTTAATGCCGCGGTGCACGACACGGCTACCTATCAAGGGGCGGAAGCCGGTTCGGAAGAGATCGCGCCGCTGCTGCACATCCTAGGAAGGCTCGGCATCAGTGAGGACGAGGACGCCGCACGTGGGGCGGCTCGTGACCTGCAACGAGTTCCGAAGACTCTCTTGAAACTTCTACGCGAGATCCTGGTGGAATTCTCGGAGTTGGATCCGCCGCTTTCAGGCGACCTGCTCATTCTGCAGGTCGCGGACCAGATCGTGATCCGGCTCATTCTTACGAAGCTGGAAAATAGCGAGATTTCTACCGCTGATATCCCAGGGATGATTCAAAGGCTGGGGCGGCAACTCAAGACATTGCGCAACGTGATACCTCCAAAGCAGGAGACGATTGGACGCGTAAGCCTGACGCTGGAAGCGCTGCTGGAGACGTTAGAGCGCGAGTTGTGGCTCACCGCGCCCGACGAGGCCAAGCGGGTCGTCTTGCTTTCGGACGCAGCTCATTACGTGACGCCTTCCGCCATCGATGCTCACCTCGAGCGACTGATTGCGCAGGGAGAAGAACAATTAGCCGACGCCATCCTGCAGAATTACGGTAGCGCGGTGGGAGGACGCGATGCGGAAGGACGCCGGCGATCGGCAAAAGGAGTGGCCGAGCTCGCCGACCTGTATGCCCTGGTGGTGCCGGATTATGTTCCGCAGCTGGTGCGATCGATCTCTCGACAGTTAATGCGCGAGTCGGACCTGCGCATGCAAGGGTTGCTGAGTACAGCGCTGGTACGGTTGAGCTACGCGGTGCAGCAACAACGCGACTTCGTGGCGACCGCCGCGGCCTCCGATGCGCTGGAAGAGATTTCGCATCGCAGACCAGCCTTGGGCGTGGAACTCCGTCCTCGGATTTCGGTAGAACTGCGTTTGCCCGAGTACGTAGACGAGGCACTCAGTTCCAATCACGCTGGGGATGACCTGGTGAGCTTGTTGCAGCGCTACGCGGGCATCGTGACCCAACAACTCTGCGCTCGGTTCCTGCGCAGCAGCCTGCGAGATGAATCCATGAGGCTCATGGGCTTGGCGGAGCGACTGGGACCGGAATCGCGCGGCGAATTGCTACGAAGACTGCGTTCAGGCAGCGCGGAAGATGCCTTAAGCGCGGCTGGGCTGGTTAGCGTATTGGCTCCGGAAGAGGGGCTGTCGCTGCTCGCAAAACGTGCCTCAGACTGGAGTCGCGCGCAGCAGGATGTGCTGATCCGCCAATTGGCCATGGCGGCATCGCCGAAGCGCGCGGACGTTCTGTTGAAACTGCTGCCTGATCTTGACGCGCTGATCATTCCGGAGGCCATCGATGAGATCGGCATGAGCGGAGACTTGGGCGCGGTCGGTCGATTGATGGATATTGCTTTAGCGGGAGAAAGTACGCGGTTCACAGCGTACAGCCAGGTGAAGGCGATCGAAGCCCTGGGACGGTTACGCGCCGAGCCCTCGGCAGACGCTTTGCACGAACTGTTACGCGGGCGCAAGATACTGCCTTGGTTGCATCCGCATGAATTGCGCATCGCGGCGTTACAGGCGTTGCACATGATCGACCCGGAGAAAGCGGCAAATTATGTGCCACAAAGCGGGATTACGGCACGCGAGCTCTCGCTGGGGCCACTTGCCGTCGATCCGGACAATCCGTGGGCGCGGCAGCGGCGCTACTCTCGGGTTTTCCCGCTGAAGCCCATGACGGCGATAGCGACGTCGAACGTTGGAAAGGCGGGTCTCGACATCGTTGCTTTAAGCCTTGGCGGTGGCAGAGCTCGCCGGCAAGGCAAATTGCAAGCCGGCGGCGACTTAACGCTGCAGTTGCAGGTCGCGTTAAGACGACTTAACAGTCAAATCCTGGTGCGAGAGGCCGCTGGCAACGAGATCAGCTTCGAGATCGTAGATATCGGGTTGGCAGACCGCTCGCGATTGCGTCACCTGCTGCTCGCGCAAACACCGCCCTCGTCCCCTCGAGCGGCTGCCTGATCAGAATTTGTAAACCTGACGGGATAGCTGGTATCTTTTTCGGTTCCAAGTTCCATCCAAGGTCTCAGATGGATTCCTTTCAGACTCCGAGGCAATCCAAACCTTAGGTCAATGCGTACTTATCCCAGCAGAACGAAAAGGGCGATCCGCTGAGCACCCTGTCGATACAACACGATCCCAGCGACGCCACGCTGATTGCTCGCGTTCGCGCGGGCGACCATGACGCCATGGCGGTGGTGTATGACCGTTATTCGTCTATCGTATATGCGACGGCCTTGCGGATCCTGGGGGATACCGCGGCCGCCGAAGACGTTCTGCAGGAGATATTTATGCAATTGTGGCGGAACCCTTCGGCGTTCGACAGCAGCCGGGGGAACCTGCCCGCATGGTTGGGTGTGATAGCGCGACACCGGGCGATCGACGTATTGCGCAAGCGGCATCCGCAGACCGATCTTGAGGATGTTGTGATTGCATCGAGCCATGACCTGCGCAAAGAGACTGAAAGCAACGCCATGGTGGAGAAAGTACGCAGCGCAATGGCGGAGATGTTCCCCGAACAACGGCGCTGCATGGAAATGGCCTTCTTCGAAGGATTATCCCATTCGGAGATTGCGGCAAAAACCGGGGAACCGTTAGGGACGGTAAAGACCCGCATTCGGAGTGCGTTGTTACAGCTTCGCAAACGCCTATCGCTGCAAGGAGAGCGCTCGTGAGTTCGCACGATCAATTCGCGGAAGACGTGCTGCTCTATGCACTGGGCTCGCTCGATGAGGGCGCGCGGCAGAGCTTCGACGCGCATTTGCATACGTGTGCCGAATGCCGACGCGAATTGCAAGCCGCACAGGAAGACCTCGGTCTGCTGGCGTTGAGCACGGCTGGTGCAAAGCCGCCGGCGCGGTCCCGCGAACGGTTCCTGAAAGCAATTGCGAATGAACCTCGGGCGGCGGGGCGTCCGGCAAACGTGGGTAAGGGCTGGATGTGGATCCCATGGTTCGCTACGCTGGCGTTTGCCCTGCTCTCGTCCCTGCTTTATTTCACGAACTTACGGATCAAGAATGACCTGGCATCGATTCGGGCCAACAGCCAGAGCCAGACAGTTGAACTGCAACAGGCGCACGAGATGCTGGACCTGCTGCAGTCGCATGAAGCGGTGCGGGTGAACCTGGCGGCTCCGAATGAGAAGCCGAGGCCGCAGGGTAAGACCATTTACAGTCCCGAAAAGGGACAGCTGATCTTCATGGCGAGCAATTTACCTCCGGCGCCTGCCAATAAGGCTTATGAACTGTGGCTGGTGCCGAAACAAGGTGCGCCGGTACCGGCCGGGACGTTCCAGACGGACGCCGCCGGAAACGCAACGATGATGCAGGTATCCGTGCCGTCTGGCATGCAGGCCAAGGCTTTCGCGGTGACTATCGAGAAGGCAGAAGGTTCGAATACTCCGACCATGCCCATGGTGATGCTCGGCGCCCCTGGGAACTAGTTTCGACCTATAGTCAAGGGAAAGTTTCTTGCTCTGAAAGTAGAACAAGGGATTTTCCCTATTTTCTTTCTGTGATCTGCAAGGCATAATCAGCAACTCTGGATGCGGATTGCAAGGTATTCCGCACGGGGACACTACCGTTCGGGCTGAGCCTTGGAGTTTCTGATGAACCGACTCGCTTCCTGCTTTCTCTCTGCTTGTTTCGCAGTTCTCTTCCTTATCTCTTCCCCACTGGCGCACGCTAAAGATGAGTGGCAGCCGATCACACCGGAAGATCTCGCGCTCAAAGACAACCCCGCGGTGCCGGGATCGAAGGCGATGATCTTGTACCGGTCGATTGAGCGAGATGATGCGATGGGATCGCAGATCGAATACGTCCGGGTAAAGATCTTCACGGAAGAAGGCAAGCAGTATGCGGACGTGGTGCTGCCTCCTTTCGATCGCTCGTCGTTCAACATTGAGTCGGTGCGCGGAAGAACCATCCATCCCGATGGTTCGATTGTTCCGTTTTCCGGACAGGTATACGAGAAGGTAGTTGCCCAGGGGCACGGGCTAAAGTATCGCGCGAAGGCCTTCACCCTGCCGGATGTCACTCCCGGGAGCATATTGGATTACCGGTTTCTCATCCGATGGGAGTCGTCGGATCCGGCGACGAACATGTACTACTACTTCTCACGATCGGAGTGGGAGGTATCGCACGAGCTTTACCAGCGAAGCGCACATTTCAAATTCCAACCGATGAACCACGAGGGACTGTGGTGGGTGATGCGCTCCATCAACATTCCCCTGGGAGCCAAGATCGACCAGGACAAACGGACAAATGCAGTGACCCTGGACCTCGCGAATCTGTCAGGGATTGAAAAGGAAGAGTACATGCCGCCGGAAGGCGAAGTTCAGGCGCGGGTGGTGTTTTTCTACGACAGTGCGAGGATTCCTCAGCCCGATGAGTATTGGAAGAATTTCGGCAAGCAGTGGCACGGCTCAGCGGAAGGTTTTATGGATAAGAAGGGCGCGGTTTCCCGTGCCCTTGCGAGTGTCGTAAGTGCCGGAGATAGCGCCGAGATAAAGCTGCATAAGATTTACGAGCACGTGCAGTCGTTTGAAAATTTCACGTTTGAAGCGGCCAAGTCAGAGAAAGAAGCAAAGGCACTGAAGCTCCGGGCGAATAAGAACGTGGAAGACGTGATTAACAGTAAGGCTGGGTATCGAAACGATCTGAATCGTACCTTTGTAGCGCTAGCCCGGGGAGCAGGGTTTGATGCGACGCTGATCCGGGTGACAGAGCGCGACAGCGCGATCCTGCACAAGGAGTGGCCATCCTCTTCGCAATTGGATTACGAGATTGCGATGGTAAAGCGAGATGGAAAGAGCGTGTACCTCGATCCTGGCAGCCCCTTCTGCCCGTTCGGGATACTCCCCTGGGAAGACACCGCAGTCGCTGGCATGCAACTGGATAAGAATGCCCCGCTTTGGGTTGAGCTGCCTTCCCCGGAACCGAACGATACGGGAATTAAGCGGGTTGCGAAGATGAAGCTGGAAGACGATGGATCGCTCACCGGCGAAGTAGAAGTGACGTTTGTGGGTGAGGACGCTTACCGGCGTCGATTTCTCGAGCGGAACGAAGATGAGGCAGGGCGGAAGAAGGACATGCAGGACCTTCTGCAGGATTGGCTGAGCTTCAAGGCGGACGTCGAACTGGTAAAGGTGAATGAGTGGAAAGCTGCGAACGTTCCGCTGGTGGCAACTTACAAACTCACAGTGCCCGGCTATGCCAGCCAAGCGGGTCATCGTGTGCTGCTGCCATCCACCCTGTTCGCGGGAGCGTATCGAAATCCCTTTACGGGGACGAAGCGGGTTCACCCGATTTGCATGGAATACAC
>ODAK010005845.1_pt1 | contig 12445 bp, 7 predicted proteins | sample 1539591 | NCBI WGS metagenome assembly ODAK01 (sample SAMEA3539303, study PRJEB22396) | soil metagenome | biome: tundra; feature: field; material: soil | place: USA | collected 2010-05 | depth 0.15 m | reverse complement strand
AGTGCTTCGCGCACTGGGGTGCGGCTCATGCCGAATTGTTCCGCGATTCGATTCTCGAAAATAGCTTCTCCGGGACCAAGCTTTCCCTGCACAATCGCTGCTCGCATTCTTTCATAAGCCTGTGCGGCGAGGCTGCCTGTTCTTTGCATCTATTTACCTATTGAAAAGAAAGAGTATACTGCACGTCGACAAACACTATACGAACAAAATACGTCCATGTCAAGCCGTGACTACCTTCAATGAGGTTTGAGTATGCGCTAGGCTAATCGCTCTGATTTTCTCGTTCCTTGTTCCGCCTTCGCTCAGATGCCGGAAACGGTGCAGTCCGAGTCTGCAATCAAGCGAGCCACCTTACGCCAGTACAATGGCGGCGCATATTTGAAATTTAGAAATTCAACTTTGAAACTTGCGATTGGTTTTCGCTGCAAGAAATCCATAGACTGAATCTCGGTCGGTGAGGCTTCGTTGCATCCGTATGCACCGCGCATGTGCAGCGTATCCCGCGACCTTGGGCGACGCCAGGTGCGATCAAGTGACGGCTTTCGCGAGATACGTTGGCAGCACTTTGACAGCGCAGGAACGGCGCCTCTGTGGCCAAGTTGAGTCAATAGCGATATTCGAAGAGGAGACCCAAAATGAAGGTCGCAGTTAAGACCACCGTTCGCTTGCTTGCAATCGTCCTCGTTTGGACTCTTGCCGCCACAGTCGCTCAAGCCGCGGAGATCTACCCATCCAAACCCATCAAGATGATCGTTCCTTATCCACCCGGCGGGGCGTCGGACATCATCGCCCGCATGTTGGGCCAGAAGCTGTCGGGCAGCCTGGGACAGCCTGTAGTGATTGAAAATAGGGCAGGTGCCGGCGGAAATATCGGTGCGGACGCGGTCGCAAAGGCACCGGCGGATGGTTACACATTGCTGATGGGAAACATAGGCCCGAACGCGATCAGCCCCGGTCTGTACAAAACGCTGCCGTTCGATCCCATCAAGGACTTCACGCCTATCTCGCTGGTTTCGGCAGTCCCCATTGTCCTCGTGGTGTACCCCTCCCTACCGATTAAGACGGTACAGGATTTGATCGCGCTGGCAACCGCAACACCTGGCCGAATTGCGTACGCCTCGGCCGGGGTCGGCTCTTCCAATCATTTGGCGATGGAACTGTTTAAGAGCACGGCGAAGGTCGATCTCTTACATGTGCCGTACAAGGGTGGCGGACCTGCCATGACAGACTTGATCGGTGGTCAGATCGGTATTGCCTTTGACACTCTTCCGGTTGTCCTGTCCCATGTCAGGTCCGGCAAGCTACGTGCAATTGCGATTGCGGGTACGCGGCGATCCGAGTTGTTGCCTGGCGTGCCCACGGTGGCCGAATCCGGTTTGCCTGGCTACTCAGCGAGTTCGTGGGGCGGCGTCATGGGTCCAGCCGGTATGCCGCCGGCGATCGTGAGCCGCCTTAACGCGGAAATCATAAAAGTCCTCAAGCAATCTGACTTCCGAGAGCGCCTGGCTGCAGAAGGCATCGAAGTAATGGGAAGTACTCCGGATGAGTTCGGCTCATTCCTCAAGGCCGAGATCTCGAAGTGGACCAGTGTGATCAACACTGCCGGAATCAAGGCCGACTGACGCAGACTATTTGGCCCGGATTGGGGCGGGCTACCCGAGGCTTGAACTTACAGTTCGTGACGGTACGGAATTGGCTAGCTGTAGTGCTTCCCTCCGCGCCCGGCGATGCTTTCTTAGCTTACTTTGCGGTCTTGCATCGAGCGTCGCTTAATGCCATTTGGGGGTATTCCCTTCGCTGGTGATTGGCGTACCCTTGAATCGTACCCTGCAGCTATATCCGGATTTCAATAGCCTTGATCCGCCTACTGCGAACATGGAAAAGGCCGGAATCCTTATTTTTATTTCGCTTTTCCGGCCTTTTCCACACAGCTTTGGTCTTCTTTGGACAACGTGGTGGACGAGGATCGAACAGTGCCTTGAAACCCGCATGGATACTAGGTCGCCGGTTCGATAAATCCAGATGCCCCCAAATCTATTGCTCCTGGGACTCAGCTGTTGCAAATTGCAAATACTCCCTGGATGTCTTTGGACGATTTTATCTGTCCGTGTGCCACCCCACGGCAAACGTCCGTAATGAAGCAACCCAGTTTCTTATGTCGAAGACACCACGCCGTCAATATCCGTCACCTGTGGGTAAGCCAAGCATTCGCGCGGCGTCTCCCTATCGACGGGTAATGATGGTCGAATTAAATTTCCCTCGATTTCAGAGACGCAGCGCCGGTGACGCACACGTTGGATAGGATGCCAGACATCGCCCCTTGATGATTCGCGACTTGTCCGCAAATGTTCTTTCGAAGAATGGAAGGCCATAAGAATGCCGAGAAAAAGAATATAAATCGCAGCAAAACAGATCGTTACGATTCTTGGTGGCAGTATTGTAAGTGGTATGTAAGAGGGCCATGGAACATGATTCGGGATCTAAATAATCCCAGAGGCCGTTTTTAAGTTTTTTTATGCATTATCAGGGGTGATCAGCGAGCTGACGAAGGAGTTGCCTTAGACGGCGGCGAGGCACTATCCCAAATCACGTTTACGCAATATAGGAGGAGGCCAAATGGATCGGGTCAATATTCCAAAAGAGTACCTGCCTTCCGCGGAATATATGCCGCGAAATGTCAAGTTGCTTCCAGAACTTGAGTACCCCTATCGGCTGAACTTGGCCGAAGTGCTGCTTGACCGAAACATTCCCGCCCGCAGTGATGCAGTAGCCATCTATCACGAGTCGAAGCGAATTACGTATCTGGAACTACAATCCCAGGTCAATCGTTTCGCAAATGCTTTGCGCGAACTCGGAGTGCGCAAGGGTCATAGAGTTGTCCTCCGCTCGGCCAACATTCCGGAATATTTCGTCTGGAACTTCGCCTGCTGGCGGATCGGCGCAATTCCGGTGTTGTTGAGCCACCTAAACCGATCGAGCGAGGTCAGCTTCAAAATAAACGATTCGGATGCGATCGCTATTTGTGTCCATTCAGATTGTTACGACGACGTCCAAAAGGTGCGAGACGATTGCCCAAGCTTAAAGCATGTAATTGTTCATGGAGACCGGGTACCGGGCACGCTCCATTATGAAGAATTGATGCGGGGACAATCGACGCAGGTAGTCACCGAGGATACCTGCCGGGAGGACTTTGCTCGCATCATCTATAGTTCAGGCACCACCGGCAAACCAAAAGGGATTCTTACAACACTGGAAGGAATTCTTTCTGTTTCCGATACCCACGCACGCCATATCCTTAAATTGCGATCCGACGACGTCTTGGGCGGCCATCCATACTATTCGTTTGCCTTCGGAGGCAGCTTTCTATGCTTGCCTTGGCGATTCGGCGCCGCCGTTTCCATCATTACCCATTTCTCTCCGGAACGGCAGTTTGAACTGGTGGGTGAGCACGGCATCACCGTTTTGTTCGCTGTACCTACTGCCTTTCGGATGATGCTTGGAGTTGCCGACGCCGAGCGCAAGTACCGGATGTCGACATTGCGGCTTTGCCAAACTGCAGGCGAACCGTTGCCTGAGACTACGTTTCGCGAGTGGCGCGAGCGTTTCGGACAAACCGTCATCAACTCACTAGGTTCCAGTGAACTGAACTATTGGCTTTCCACCTTTGAAGGCATGCCTGCCGAAAAGATCGGATCCAGCGGCCTGTCCGTGCCCAGCTACGAAAATATTGTGGTCGATGACGAGCTAAATCCGGTACCGCCCGGAGTGCCAGGTGAGTTGATCGTCCGCGGGCCGGTTGGCCAAGTCTACTGGCGCCGGCCAGACGCCCAGCAAAATGGTGTGTGCGCCCCAAACAGCCGGTATGCTGGCTGGAGCCGGCCCGGTCTTTACTTCGTCCAAGACTCGGATGGCTACTTCTGGTACAAAAGCCGTCTCGACGACATGATCGTTACCTCCGGCTACAAAGTTCCAGGCGGCGAAGTCGAGGGCGCGCTGAACAATCATCCGGCCGTCCTCGAATCAGCCGTTATAGGGATCCCTGACAAGGAGCGCGGAAACATCATCAAGGCGTTTGTCGTGCTCAAGAAAGAAGTTGCACCAGATCCGCATCTCATCCAAATCTTGCAGGATTTCGTTAAGCAGGAAATCGAACCCTATAAGTACCCACGGCTGATCGAATTCGTGTCCGAGAATGCGATGCCGCGCACCTCCACGGGGAAGATTCAGCGTAAGGCACTGCGCGACCTGGAAATTGCGCGCGGCACCAGAGAGGGACCGACAATTAACTCTCAATTCGTCACCGATGCCCGGCAATTCGCAGAAAAGGCTTTTGCTTCCGGTCTCTATTGCGCTGAAAGTGTTGTACTTGCCCTCGCCAAAGTACAAGGCGTAGAGTCGGAATTACTTCCAAAAGTAGCTACGAGCTTTTGCAGCGGAATGGCTCGTACTCGCGGTCCATGCGGGGCGCTGACTGGCGCAATGATGGGCGTGAGTCTTGCCTTCGGACGCAGTCAGACGGGGGAGCCCGTACACAAGACCTATGTGGCGACGCAGGAACTGATTCGTGAGTTCGAGCACGAATTTGGCGCCCGAAACTGCGATCAGCTGCTTGGCTGCGACCTCGGCACCCCGGAAGGTCAGGCCAAGTTTCATGAAAACCGCCTCCACGAGCGCTGTGCGCTTTACACCGGTAAGGCAACTGAGATTGCCGCTTCCATAATTGGCAAAGCCAAAGGCTGAGGCTCGGCTCAATACCAAAACTTGAGTTTCCGGCGGCGGATTGCGGCAAACACTCAGTCAAAACCGCGTTGTATTCTGGTGGTATATGATAAGCAAACGAGGGGCGGCCGGCGCCGCGTCATATTGGAGCAAACGTTTAACCTGGAATTGAACTAATTTCATCGGACCGACGCCGTATCCGCGCCGAATGGCGCTCGGCAAAGCGTTAGCGACTGCAGTCACCAGGACCGATTGTCAAGGGGAACAGGCATGGGCTCGTTCAATGTTGCTCGCAACCTCGCTCAAGCTGAGCGCTTGTCTTCGCGCCCCTTATTATTGATCAATAAGGATCGACAGATCGACTGGGGTGTAACGGGCAGTGGCGAATCGACGCAGGGCCGGTACTGCTGGGACGTGCTGGGTTGCGCTGCGCGCTCTAACCAACAATGCAATGCCGTAAAGTGTCTTAAGCCTGGTCCAGTTGCTCGCGGTCGATCAAAATCCGGCCCTATCACACCCTACCCCGCTGACGTCTGCCTGATCTCTTCGATACAGCTGCCGTTTCGCGGACAACTCGTGTGGGGTCCTCAAGGCGGGAACCCTGCTCGCACCAGCGTTGACCTTCACGTTATGGCCAGTCTCGCCGGCGCAATTCTCGCAAAAGACCTGGTAAATGGTGGGGAAGCAGTACTCGATCTAATCCGTATCGCAACGGGAGCAGATAGCGGCAAACTGTTTCTCTCTGATCTCTACGGCAAGAGGCTGCTGCTCGCCGCCTGCCTGGGATCTGCTCGATCGACGCGCACGCAACAGCAACGTTTCGAATCGGGGAGGACGTTTTCCAATCTTGCATTTGCGCAAGGCCGCCCAGTAACCTCACTAGCGCCTAGTGCTCGCCTCCTTCGAGGGGAGATGGCCGACTTGGGCGTGCGCTCGGTTGCCAGCGTACCGATTCCGTCGCCTGACGGTCGCGTAGTCGGTTGCATCGAACTTGCCTGGCACGAAAGCGCCGCAGCCGTTGAGGCAATTGCGGATGCGCTTTGGTCAGCAGCGGCACCGCTGGGTAACGCCATTTGCGCCGCCTATTGGACACTAGGCCAACAGGCTGCTCGCGCCGGCAGTGACGGTTCCGCGCCGACTTTCGCCAATTTGCTTCACACACTTCAGGATAGCGTGGGAACCGCCGCAGGATCCCTCGTAATATGGGATGAGCACAGTCGCAGGATGCGGACCATTGATACTTTCGGCGCGTCACCACCCATCTGCCAGTGGATGGCATCTCCGGAAGCGGCACCTTGTTCCTCGCGAGATAGTGAAAGCTGTTACCGTCTCATTTCCCTTACAAAGCCTGATGATTCGTGGCCGGACGCATGCCGTCAGATGCGATTCGACGGCACATCCGTATGTTGCATTCCAGTGATGGGCCAGGCAGCTCGCAGCGGTCGCGCATTAATTGGCTTTCGGCGCAATTCACCCAAATCTCCCGAGCGTCTTCTGGTGCCGCTACAGGTAATGCTGGAGCAGATGAACCTACGTCGGCAGGAATCAAATACGCCGGAGATTGCCGTCGCCCACGCAGCCGCAATTCCGAAGCTTCGCATTCGCTGCTTCGGACACTTCGAGATAGAAATCGATGGACAAAAGTTGCCGCCGTCGACATTCCATCGGCGCGACGCATTGACGCTGCTGAAGATACTCGTGCTAAGAGCCGGCAAGCAGGTGCACCGGGCAAAGATCAACGAATGGCTCTGGCCGGAAGTCGACGAGCGAGCCGGTATCAATCGGCTTCACGGCGTTGTACATGCCTTACGCGCAGGCATCGAACCTTTTGCCGCAGAGCGTCGTTGGAAGTATGTGCTGAATGAAGGTGATACTTACACATTTGCTGCGGACAATTCTGCGCTCGTGGATTTGATCGAATTTCAGAAATGTCTCGCATTGGCGCATAACGGGCTACGAGACGGCTATTTCACCCCGAACGTGACGCACTATCTGGAACAGGCAGTCGAATTATATCGGGCCGGACTCTACGAAGACGATCAATTCAGCGAATGGTGCGATGTCGAACGGACTGCGCTGGAAAGGGAATTCATCGATGCGCTAGCCAGTCTGGCTCGGAGCTATCTTACCCTGGGCGATACAAAGAAAGCGATCTATACCCTGCGCCGGGTACTGGTACACGACCCGTCACGGGAGGATGTGCATCAAGAGCTGATCCGGTGCCTAGTGCGCCTTAAACGCTATCGGGAAGCCAAAGAGCAGGTGTCCGACTGCGTACGCTATCTGCGCGAAGAGTTGGGTGTCGCTCCAAGCTCGGAAACGGAAACACTGTATCACTCCCTGTTTGTATGAAATCGGGCATCGTTCCGCCGCGCGGATTGAAAGCACTTTACCAAGCTCGATGGGATTGGGATGGTATCCCGCGCGCCGACGGATCAACTGATCATGTCAGAGGATAAAGAAAGCGGCATCGTGCTCCGTCTAGTTCGGTACGCTTGTTCATATTTACAAATTGCACGTGCGCATTTATCCTCTTCGAGTTGATCAAAGATATATTGAGAAGCAAGTCAATGGTTGCGCTGACACACAAGCATTCGCTGTTAAAACGCCGTGTAACAATTCCCCACGGCAAGCCGATGCGTGAACCGGATTTGCCCCTCATCTCGGTACCCGGCCCTGCATTGAACGATAGGGCAGTTGCTCTTTCGGATGAACCGGTGCTGGACAAGAACGTTCCCACGTGGAATGTCAGCATTCCGGTGTTCGAATGGGAAATCGATCCAACCGACACAGAGCGGCGCTGCGGTAGCGCGGAACTAAAGTACTTGGGGTGGGAGTTCAGGATGTGGTGGGAAAAGCATTCCGCCGGTCTCGTCTATACTTCCATCCAAGCCACGAAGGGTAGTCGCGAACGGGATTGGCAAGGGGGATGGGCGTTTCCCCCCGATCGGACCTTGACGGTAAATCTCGTCTACGACGAGCAACGCCAAGGTATCGTCTCGATACATGGCACCGCACGGAACTTGCGCCCCTTCGTTGAGGCTTTCCTGATGGGTTACGGAATAGGCCCCTCTTTCTAGCGAAATTATGCTGCCGCGCCTGGGCTCGCGGTAGCAGGCCCGTCAGGCGATATTTGTTCTCCGTCCTGTAGCGTACGCCGGCGCGCCAGATCGTCTCCCTGAAATCGCCGATTGCGGCACCAACATCGTCGTTTTCAGAGAAATCACAAGCTTTTTCTAAATCACAGTCCTGAATACCGGAATGGCTCTCCTCCATTTCCGCGGCCTCATTTGCTGAGCCAATTAGACGATCCTTGAAGCCAAATCGCCAAAGCGCGATCGGGCCTTGTTTGTAAGTCCTTTGTAAGTGCCTGGCTATAGCTTTAGCTACAGGCTATTCATAGGCTTTTGAGAGTTGAGAAGTGTTTGGCAATATCATCGGCGGTCACAACCGGCCCGGGCCGCAAATGTCTATCCGTTGATGCTTCAGTACTTCTAGAGGACGATAATCGTGAAGACAAAGAAGGGAATTTTTTGTTTTGTTTGCCCCAGCCACTGCGCCTTGACCGCCACTTTCGAAGACGGCAAGATGGTCAAGGCCGTTGCCGACGCGCGCAGCGGCCTGCATTGCGACATCTGCGACTCGGCCAAAGGCCCGGGTACCATTCCGGAAGTGCATAGCCACGGGAAGCGCCTGAAGTTTCCAATGAAGCGGGCAGGCGAGCGAGGCCGCAACCTGTGGACCCGGATTACCTGGGACGAAGCGCTCGACACCATCGCCGAGAAGATGAAGTTCTATCGCGACAACTTCGGCCCGGAGAGCATCGCCATGGTCTTGGGGGAACCCAAAAGCATGGACTACGCCTTCCAGCAGCGCTTCGCCACCTATCTTGGCACCCCCAACGTCATCACGCCGGGCAACTATTGCGGTGTGCAGACCGGTCACGCCGACCATTTCACCTTCGGCACGATGAACATCCACGCGTGCCATGGCGGCGAGCCACGCTGCTTTGTGATCTGGGGTTCGAACCTGCTCAATACCGGCGGCAGCTTCCGTGGCATGCCACAGAAGTTGGTGCTTCAGGCGCTGAAGAACGGCGCCAAGCTCATCATGATGGAGCCGGGGAAGAATCGCTATTGCGAAAAGGCCGATTACTGGTTGCGTCTGAAGCCTGGTTCCGATGGGGCGCTGGCCATGGGCATGGCCAAGGTGATCATCGACGAGGGCTTGTACGACAAGGATTACATCGCCAAGCACACACTGGGCTTCGATGAATTGAAGAAAGAGGTGGCGAACTTCAGCCTCGAAGATGTGGCAGCGGAGACCTGGATCGACGTCAATACCGTGCGCGAGGTGGCGCGCATCTACGCGACGAGCAAGCCGGCGCAAATACTGTGGGGCAACGCTATCGAAAACTCCGCCTGCGCCCTGCAGATTTGCCGGGCCATCAACATGCTGCGCGGCCTGACCGGTAATGTTGGGGTGCTTGGCGGCGAGGTCATCATAACGCCGGCGAAGTTCGCCCGCCCAGGTCGCTTCTACTTTGATCGCAACCTGCCCCGCCCGACAGCGAAGTCGATAGGCAAGGAATTTTCTATTGCCATGGGCGCGGCCTACGTGCCAACGCAGTCATTGGTGCGGACCATCCTCAGCGAGGATCCCTACCCGGTGAAGATGGCGTGGGCCAGCGTCACCAACCCCATCCTGACCTATCCGGATTCTGCCGCCACCTACGAAGCCTTCATGAAGCTGCCTTTCCTCGTGGTGGCGGAGATCTTCCCCACATCTTTCACGGCGATCGCCGACATCGTATTGCCGGCGGCGCTGCCGCTTGAGCACAATTCGATCGCCTATTGGCCCGCCTGGCTGGGCCATGTGAAGGCCCAACCCAAGTGTGTCGAACCGCCCGGAGAGGCATGGCCGGACGCCAAGATGATCAACGAACTGGCCAAGCGCATGGGCATGGGCGAGCACTTTTGGAATGACTGGGAAGAGTCGCTCGACATCATGATGGCCGAATCCGGCATGACCTACAAAGAGTTCTGCGTCAAGCGCAGCCTGGATCCCACCAATCACTACCTCAAAGATAGCCCGGAGCGCTACTACAGGACGCCATCGGGCAAAGTGGAGTTCTACTCCCAGCAGATGAAGCAGCTGGGCTTGAGTCCCTTGCCCACGTTCAAGGAAGTGACGACGCCGCGTTTCGGCAAGGAGGCGTTTGAGCGCTATCCCCTGTACATGACCAATGGCAAGGAGGGCGCGTATTTTTCCTCCGGCTACCGGCACATCCAGGCCATGAAGAAATACAAGGCCGAGGCGATCTGCGAGATACATCCGGATACCGCAGCCAAGTACGGACTCAAGGACGGCGAAATGATCTACATTGAGTCACGCAAGGGCCGCATCCAGCAGCGCCTTAAGATTGCCGATTACGTGCACCCCATGGTCGTGTTGGCCGCCTTCGGCTGGTGGGATACCGAGGCGGAGGACAACGAGTACAACTGGCGCAAGAACAACATCAACATCCTCTCCGATGGCGATCCGCCCAACGATCCGGGCACGGGCTCGGTGCAGCTGCGCGGCATCCCCGTTCGCGTCTTCGCCGATGAGCCGCAGTGGGCAAGCCCGCGGTAACCGATCGCAGTGCGGCGGCGCAGCATGCCGCAAGCGTGTGCCGGCGTGCTGAGCGGGTTGCCGAGTCCAGCCTGCATTGCGCCGGGGCCGTGGTGAGCGCGCTGCCCGGGGCCGGCCAGGCCATCGATTCCGGCCTCATGCCGAAGATAGCGACGGCTTTCTGCAGCCGCATGACGTGATCTCCCTGCCCTCCAAGCCCTGGAAGAAGGTGAAGCTTGTCGCGCTGCCGGAGCAGCGCTACCGCATCGAATTTCTGACCGAGTTGTCCACAGAGGCGGACTTGCGCGAGGTCGTCGAAAAGGACATCGCGCCCAGCCTCGGGCCGCGTGACGAACTGGGTCCCATAGACTGGCCGTCGCGCAGCGTCACGCTGACGACCTTCGACCTGCCCACGTTCAAGCGCAACCTGGTGTTCGCCTGCATCATGGTCGAAGCCGAATGAGCGAGCAGGTCGCCACGCGGCCGTCCCGCGCGGCCTCTGCGCCGGCCGTCCCGCGCGCTGACATTGGCGGCCTGCGCTACGGCCATGAGGTCACCAGCATGTGTCCGCGTTGTCTGGTTACGATACCCGGCCGGGTGTCGTCGACCGCGGCGGGCGTCGTCATGCGCAAGACCTGCCCGGAGCACGGCGCCTTCGAGTCCGTCATCGCCACGGACGTCCCCAGCTACGAGCGCATGCGCCGCTCGCCGCGCATCGTGAAACGGCCGCCGCGCGTGCGCATGCCCGAGGCGAAGGGCTGCCCGGACGATTGCGGCCTGTGTCCGGCGCACGATCAGCACACTTGCCTCGCAATCGTCGAAATCACCACGCGCTGCAATCTACCCTGCCCAGTGTGTCTCGCCGACTCCACGGCCAAAGGCACTGAGCTGAGCCGCGAGCAGATCCTCGGCGCGCTCCAGATCCTGATCGACACCGAAGGCCAGCCTGTGCCGCTGCAGTTCGCAGGTGGCGAGCCGACGCTCCACCCAGAACTCGCGGATATCGTGCGCGGCGCCCGCGCTCTGGGCTTTAGCAAGATGGAGATCGACAGCAACGGGCTGTTGCTCGCCCGCGACGCCCATTTGGCCGCGGAATTGCGTGCCGCGGGCCTCACTGGCGTCTACCTGCAGATGGACGGCGTCGCGGCGGAGGAGCACGAATTCGTTCGCGGCCGCGACCTGCGCACCGAGAAACTGCAGGCCATCACCAACTGCTGTAACGCCGGCCTGCAGGTGGTGCTGGCGGTGACCGTGGTGCCCAGCGTCAACGACAAGGCGATATGGCCGCTGATACGCTTCGCCGCCGAACAGCGCCTGACCGGCATAAATTTCCAGTCGGTAGTGTTATCTGGCCGCTATCCGCGCGAACTGGAGCAAAGCCAGCGGCGCTTTACGGCTACCCATTTCCTGCACGCGGTCGAAGCGCAGAGCGAGGGACAGTTGCGTGCCAGCGACCTTATGCCCATGTCGTGTCCCGATCCGCGCTGCGGCTTACTCGCCTACATCGTCGTGGACAAGAACGGCCAATTGCTGCCGCTCAGCCGACTGGTCGGCGACCATCGCCTGCGCCAGCACGTCGCCGACATGAGTGATTGGGAGACATTGCTGCGCCAGATGGGTTGCGACAGCGCAGGTTGCGGCTGCGGTGACGGTGATGCCGATGCGCGTCAGCGCCTGGCCAGCCGGCTCGATGGCGCCGAGTGCTTCTCGATCGGGTTCCACGGCATGATGGATGCCTTCTGCTTCGATATGGAACGGGCGCGCCGATGCTGCGTGCACAAGCTGACTGCGGAAGGCAAGCTGATGCCGTTCTGCCTCTACAACATGAAGTACCGGCCGCGCGGCGGCTGACGGACCCAGGAACGTCCGTTATCGCCCGCCGAGTGGGGTCAGGGTTCGCACTCTACTTGCTCGCGCGACTAATGATGCGCGAGAACTGGATCTTATTCTTTCCCGCACTTACGGCCATCACCTTAGCCAGAACGTCGGCAATCGCAGCGTCGGGTATGTCGATCTCTTTGCACTTTGCTAGGTAGCTCTCTACGCAGGGCTCACAACTGATCGCAATTGCGGCCGCCAATCCAATCAGAAGCATGGTTCTCTCATCGAGAAC
>ODAK010005844.1_pt1 | contig 12446 bp, 24 predicted proteins | sample 1539591 | NCBI WGS metagenome assembly ODAK01 (sample SAMEA3539303, study PRJEB22396) | soil metagenome | biome: tundra; feature: field; material: soil | place: USA | collected 2010-05 | depth 0.15 m | reverse complement strand
ATTAGTCGAGAAGGACATTCACATACACTTGTGTTGAGAAAAATGGTTACCGCTTTACAACCAAAACAACGCTGACAGCCCATGCCCGCCATAATAAAGATCCTTTCTGAAAAGTGAGAACTACACAACATAAGGAAGAACGATCATCGCACTCATTACTTGCCGCTGGACCTGCTAACTCGTAGTTGTCTTGATGCCGCAGAAACTGCATCCGTTGTGATTTCGATCATATCGCCAACATTACAGCCCATCTCTTTATACCTATGCAGAGCGGCCGCAAGAACTCTTGCCATCTCATTGTGCAACTCATCACCCATACGAGTGTAACAACCATTCTTCTCGTTGTATAGGGCCGTTGTTTCCATGGTTACTTGCCTGCTTTCGCGAGGAGTTTGACGGGTTTCTTACTTGGTTGCTTGAGGCTATCCTCCAATCAAGTTTCAGTTTATAGGTTACAAAGAATAAGGAAGAACGATCGACCGCACTCAATCAGTGAAAAAACCTCCGGTATAGATATGGTCAATGTCGAGTGCAACATTGTTTCTCGGCTTGCTCATATCCATCTTGAACTCATTTAGAATAGCAGAGAGGTTATTCCAATCGTCTTCGCTGCTGCTGCTGCTGCTGACGTTGTTATCGTCGTGTGCCATATCCAACCATTCCCGCATCTGCTCTGTGATGCGATCATTGGGAATGAGATAGAGCAAAACATCATCACCGTTGATATGGTTATAGGCAACCAGCGTATTGCTCATGTTTGCTTGCCTGCTTTCGCGAGGAGTTTGACGGGTTTCTTACTTGGTTGTTTGAGGCTATTCTCCATCAAGGTAACAAGATCCATAGGCCCGATATAGTTGGACTTCGGGCTGATTGCCATGATCTCTTTGCCACTCGTTTTTAGTTCTATTGCCGAACGAACACGGGCTGCGAACTCGTCAGTGTAATCCTTGATATCGAATGTATCAGATGACAACTGCTTTATGAGCTTCGTTGCGAGTGTCACTTCTTTCTCGGAAGGAATGTTCTTATCGGAGAACTGATACTCGAACTGCCGAACTTCGTTGGGATAGAACATCATGAAGAGTGAAAGATATTCTCCTGTCGGACGAATGACAACGAGATTGTCCTTGCCCCTTGCATACCAGCGCCCCACAACCATCTTTGATAGCTTCACCATAGCGGCGTGAAGAAGTCGATACGAACGCTCTGCGCCTTTATCTGGTGCAAGGAAGTACGTCTTCTCGATCGAGATCGGATCGAATGCTTTGTCGGGAACAAACTCTGTGAGTTCCACAGTATTTCTTTTGTCCTCTTCAAGCAGGTTCTCGATATCAGCATCGGTGAACACAACATACTGCCCCTTCTGATACTCAAAGCCACGACGAGTTGCATCGCGATCCACCTCAACATTGGTAACTTCATCAACGAGCTTTTGTTTGACACGATTGCCTTCGGGACTAATCATGTTGAAAGCGAAGTTTTCACTTGATGCGGCAACGTAAAACTTTATCGGAATGGTGAGAAGCCCGAGCGACATTGTAGCTGATGCTGCTGATCTGGCCATTGGGAAACTCCTGGTTTGGGCATTGATGTAACAGATAGCCTGGTGAAACGAAAGATTGAATGGACGGTTGATCGGTTACGGTTGGTGATTATATTGATGGGTGGAAGGTGGCGTGAACAAATGGAATGTTCGGTATTAGATTGTGAAGAAGAACATCACTCATCAGGATATTGTGGCAAGCATTACATGCGTTCTAAAAGACACGGAGATCCTGAAACAAAACTTTATACATCACGAAGAGGAATATGCACTGAAACTGGCTGTAAAAAAGAACGTCATGCAAAGGGCTTATGTCAGCATCACTATGATATATCCTTTGTTAGCAGCCTATCTTGTTCAGTAGATGGTTGTCAAAAGCCCTATGAAGCATCCGGGTACTGTGGTATGCACTATGTGAGGTTTAGAAACCACGGCGATCCTCATATAACATTGATGGCGCCTGCTGGTGCTGGTTATACCAATGCCAATGGCTATAGAATGATCAGAAGAGATGGCAAAAGTGTGCCGGAACATCGTGTTATTATGGAGGAACATACAGATAAAAAGCTTCTGCCAAAACAGAATATCCATCATATCAATGGTGTGAAAGATGATAACCGTATATCTAACCTTGAGATTTGGGACACTTCACAACCATCTGGGCAACGTATTCCAGATAAAGTTCAGCATGCAAAAGAAATGATGGTTAGATACGGAACACCATCAGATTTATTGGAGTTGAGTAGATGGATGGGTATTGAGATAATGATCATACAAAAGTGAATACGGCGATAGCCGGTATCCACCATTAGGTAGATACCGGCTAAACCGTTTTACTTTGTTGCTTTGTGTTACGCAGTAGCAGCGGCACCATTCGCCTGTGCGGTCTGCTGTCCCGGCAAAGTGTAACCGGAGTTTCTTCCCTTGATACTGCCACTTTCCGAAACCTGCCTGACGATCTTTCCCTGAGTTTCCAGCTCTTTGATCGCTGCCTCGACACGCTCGACGTTTTCGCTCGAAGGCGAAACGTGAGCCCTGTGACATACGTAGGGAACAAGCGTAGTCTCTCCAAGACGCTTGTACTCGGCAAGCTCCGCAAGGATCAGCGGCTTCAGGTCATCAGCGAACTTCTGCCACTCCTTTGCGGCCAGAATGAAAGCGGCAGAAGTCCGCTTCTCATCCATCGCGCCCTTGCTGTCAAGAACCACGAAACGACCCATGAACTCATTCTCGTTGGTAGCCATTGTCATTCTCACTGGTGGGGTGGTTTGGGTCCGGGTCTTTTCTCCCGGCTCCCTCTCCCCACACCACTATCATAATCACCCCTGCCTCCGCGTCAACCACCAGCCACCTTTTTCTTCGTGCTCCCATTCGATTGTTTGTGAGGCACATTGGTGACACACCGTTGTCATTCTTGCTGTCAGGTCCGCTACTTTCGATTGACAGTTTTGTGTGTGTCACCTGTGCGCGGTGAGGCACTTCTGCCCTTGAGGGGGTTAGCGGACGGGGCCGGGCATTATGCCACACCGAGACATAATGGTGCGTGGCGTAATGGTTTCTGTTTAGCGAACACTACAAGAGGCTAAACGCAGCGACCCAGATCGTGATCCGTGTTCTCCTATCCCCCGGCTGGCTCTGCCAAAACATCCTTCTCGCCTTGCTTGGCAGCAACCGTTGCCCATTTATTACCCTTCTTGCTGTCAAGCTCAACGCACTTCAACACTCTGCCACCAAAGTTGATATCTTTGACAGTGCGAAGATGCCTACCGATAACAGCAGCAGTAATCATTCTCGATTGAGAGCGTTCCAACAACGCATCTCTAAACTCGGTTACTTTCACGTCTCCATCAACCAATGCATCCCGAGCTTCGCGTGCTGTCATGCCATCAAACTTACCCAACTCTGCTTGAAGCTCCAACCATCCATCGACCAAACCACACGAAGTCACACGATGAATGTCTGCTTCTTGTTCAAGTTCTTCACGGGTGCTTGTTGGATTTGCCATTCCAGCCCAAACCAACGCGCCACACACAAGATCATTCCACTCCTCAAAAGAACCGAACTGTGGAATGTTCTGTTTTGGCTTGCCAGCTGTGATATAGGCTTTCAGGATGGTCATTGCCGCTGACAACAACGCTTGTCGATTATCGAGAACATGCTTGAACAGATCTTCGTGCTTCCAACCTGTTCTCAAGTTTGGTCTTTCGTCATCACATTGCAATCTGACGTTCAGAGAACGTTCCGAAATGTCAGGTGCAAGAATGATGTTATTACCAGATACCATCCAGAAACAATCGTTAGAAACTACTACCATCTTGCTGTGCCCAAGTGTTCTATCCTCAAAGAACCTGCTCGTTAGAATGGCTGCAAGATTAGCCCCACCGTATTCACCCGTGACATTATCGATCAGCCCAATGGATCTGCCAAGTTTGAGAAAGCTCAACATACGTTTGCGCTCCTCTTCCTGGTTTGTCTGCAAAATAAAGGGACAGTCAGCACCAGTGACGATTAGAGATATGATCTTTGCGAGCCTTGTCTTTCCAATCCTGGGGCCATTGCTTTGGAATACAGCGAGTGGAAAGTTTCCCGAATGCATGAAACGAGTTAGCGGCGTGAGCACTGCGGCAATCCATGCTGCTTTATGGTTTTCACCAGCGAATGGAAAGTCCACAACAATATCCAACAACTCTGCAATAGCGCTTTGTGCATCTTCTTTGGTGGGCTTGTCCTTTACAGTTACTTTCACGCCACCAGAGAAATACACTTCCGTCTCTTTGTTGTATCCCTCTTCGACACAGATCGATCCAGCACCATCCATTGGTGGAAACGCAACAACAGTTCGCAGGTGTTTGATCGGCCCGTGATCGTCTTTCTCCAACAAACACCTGCCGATAGAAGGAGGAGGATGGATCATTCCTTTTTCACCATCAACCCATGAAACTGCTTTGGATAGCAAATATCGCACGAACGAGGAATGGATATGATTGAACCCCACCATCCCAGAACGCTGTCGGACTATGTTTACCAACTCGCCAGACTTCTGGAATAGCGAAGGATGCTTTGCTATCACTGTTTCTGCGGTATCAATCATCACATCGAAAGCCATACCATCAATGTCAATAGTTTCTTTTTCCTGCTCACCGTCCATGAGAAGCCATCCAATCATTGGTAATGCGTGCACCGACAAGTCTATCAACCTCACGCTCATCTATGTCTTCGATAACAAACCAATCTTTGTCTTTCCTTTTATCCGTCAATGAGAATGTAGGGTGTCTACCAGTGCCTCGCTCCTCCCAAATATACCGAGTGAGGTTTAGCTGATAGATCCTAAACTTGAACAGGCTTGAAGTGATGTTACGAACGAAGTCGTAATCATCCGGTTCTTCGGATTTGACCTTTGCAAAGTGCTGCAAGATCCTATATCGCAAAACAACGTATGCACCCTGCCTGGTATGAAGCTCTATTGCTGGTATGGGGTGTGGTATGGGCTCATCAACCCAATACTCACACTCCGGTGTGATGCCTTCAAGTCTGACCTTGACAGCAATCAGAGAACTTGCAGCAAACCCAGGAACAATCCACGCTTCACTTCCGATTGAATGATCCATCTTGCACACTCCTCACCTGTGGAACAAGCAGAGGATAGATGCAAACGGCGTGCCAACGGTCGGTGTAGGTTAGTGTGTGCGCAAGCTACGCTTTAGTGTCTCACCCTAATACGACTATAACTTGCCATTCGTGTAAGTTTGTTATGCTGAAACTCGTTGTTGTCCTCGGGAGAAAGATCTTCTTGTTTCATAGCGCTCCAACATTCATCGCAACAACAACCTCCACATTCACTGTTTGAACAGATCATCATCTTCGGATCATTAGGGTGCTGATGCCGGGAACTGCTTCCGCACAAAGGGCACATCACTTCTTCCTTCCGAGATCAGAAACTTTCATCCATTTCTCTCCGCCATGTTTTACTTCCAGTTCGTTCACATTTACAAGCTGAATGGGAAACAGATCATTATCAAACTCCACTGCTACAACCTGATTGCCTTGTCTGCAACGGTTGTAAACGAGCACACCGGTTTGTCCGTTGTGTCTAACCTTCGTGCTGATGTCGAGATCTGACTGGATCATTTGGGCTTATTCCTTTGCTTCAATATTGCGTCTGTAATCTCATTGCGTAGCTTGATGCTATTACATCGAAAGGATGGATGCAACGAGGAGTATTGTATTGTCATTGCGAACACGAATGAACTAATGGTTAGCCTACTATTGAACATCTCATTGGTAAAGGTGTTATATGCTCTCCAGATATAACTGGATGATCCATCATTGGCAATCCAAAAACCCATCGTATAGTCTCTAACCTTTACCCCCTTTATCATGCCATTATTGAACCAATGGCATATGTCTTTTATTGGTGTGCTCATTGATGTTTCTTCCAAGCCTCTGCTTTTTTATTGAGGCTCATTGGTTAGTCCTTTACAACGCCGAGATGGATGAGAATGGTTTGCTGAATTTGGCGAAGATCGTGATCAATCTTGGCCACCTTCAACCAAAGATTGCGAACTACCGGATCATAATGGCAAGGATCGGTTGCTTCCTTGGAAACGCTCCATGCTCTATCGTGAGTGTCGTAAAGTTTTTTTCGGATTACCAGCATGTTCTTCGCCTTGTTGATTGCATCGATTGCTTTTTTATTGAGGATCATCTTGCCCCTTTACTTTCTTGAAACAATGTCGTGAGCTTTCCACCACAGAGTTACATCACCTTCGTTCAGCACTTCAAGCAAAAGCCGTTTCTCTTCCAAGTAAACAATAGCAAACTCGGCATCATGCTTCACGATACTCTTGCCGTTGTCTATCAGATCGGCAAGCTTGATAGTCTTCGCCCGTGAGGAAGCTTTGGCAGTATGGTTTCGATCTACCTCTTTACGAGCCTTGCGATCACCATCTCCTGGCTTGCTAACATCAGTGAGTTGTTCCACAAGAGAAGCAACACCAGGCCCAAACTCTGCTTCAATGTCTTTCAGAAGAACACCTGTATCTTCTACTGTGTCATGGAGCCAAGCAGCGGCAAGCATCTCTTCATCATGAGGCACAGATCGAACAGTCTCTGCAACAGCCATTGGATGAACAATATAAGGGTCTTCGGTATACTTGCGCTTCTGCTTCACACGCTCATGAGCTTTGGTGGCAAAGTCACAAGCTCGTTGTTCTAAAGTTTTCATCATATCCTTTCATACCCTTGCAGATATTTTGCCCCATCTTCATCGACAACATGTCCACCGCTTTCAACAGTTGTGATGATCTTGTTAGCTCGCTCACACTGTTTCGCATATTCTTCTGTATCAACACCATACCATTGTGCACCGCCACCACCGAGAACATATCCCTTACAGTATCCGATAATTCGTTCCTCGACTGTTTCACGCGGTAGCTTCAAATCAGATACACAGTTAGACAATGAACACCATCGTCCGCCTTCAGAACACATATCGACATCGGTGAGAATACTGGCATTGCCAAAACAAACTCCGTTGGCACCATAGATAGTGGTGTATCTCGGAGTTAGTTCGGTGAGTTTTCCATTGAGACCAGTGCAATCATTGATCCAATCACCAACTTTGAGATGTGCAAACATCCCTTGAAAGTCCGGTGAAAGCATATAGCGCATATGCCAACGGTTGATATACTTCTTGGCCTTGCGCCACTTGATCTTGCCCCTGACGAGCGGAAACCTGCATACATAAAAGTAGTTCATGGCTTGCTTTCGTGAGGGGTTAGTTGATGATCTGGAATGCACGCAAGGCCACATCCACTGCTGCATGCAGCCCAGCAAGTGACTTTGCGTTGATCGTCGTGATGAACGCTACGCCAACCGTCATCCTCAACCTCATGGAAGTTTGGTGGAAGAGGCGGTTGCCTATTCACTTCTTTGTCATCACATCCGACAACCATTGCGCTGCCAACCAATACGATGACAGCAAACATACCAATGAACTTATTCATGTTCGAGTTTCTTTCAATGAACAGCAGAAAACGCATCACAATCGATCAAACACCGCAGCGTGTCCAACCGCTGCCGCAATGAGTTCCCTCTCATTGGTTGGAATATGTTCCGACCATCAGCCATCAACCCGCTACTACATGCCGATAGCTTTGATTGTGATGCGTTTTCTACCGCTCAATCCACTTCCTTCCCTGCCATACAATCCATTTATTCTTACGCAAAAACTGCAACGCATTACGCACCTGTTCTCTTGCCGAAAAAGAAGTTGCATCAAGTTGATTACATATGACGGTGGATGTATTGTATCCAAGCTTTATACATGCAAGAACAGAAAGCGTTATACCTGTGCCCATCATGACAACCTCGATATCAAGTTAGCAATGATACCTTTACGAGCCAGCTTCATATCAAGCATAGTTGCAGCGTGGTAGTCTTCACCGAAACTATCATGCTCCCAATACAACTCATGCTTCACAATCACAATCCAACTATGATGCTTGCGATCACGCTTCCTTGTGAGCACACCATGGTCTCTATGCAATCCGAGACCAACACGAAACACGCCTGCATTATCTGGACACGCATCTGTTGAATGTTCAATCTTGCAGAACGCGCATTGCTTTGGGATGTGTCCGAAAAACTGTTCGATTACATTCATCGGCTACTCGCTGATAGTTTATATTGCCTATACACATCTTCAATCGCTTGTCTTCCTTTACGCCCAACTCTCCACTCGCCAACCCATGAACCAAAGTTCTCTACGAAGATGATAGGATCAGGTTTGATTGGCGTATTGGCAACCTTATTCTCGTCGAGTTCTTTCTGCCACTCTTTCAGAAGATCCCACGGAGAAGGTTTGATGACAGGCTTGTATTTCTTCTTGTCAGTCTCAATGCAATGTTCAGGTGTATGATCTGCGCACCACAATCTATTCACCCAAAGAGCACTGTAATCATCTTTGTCTTTGCGGGCAATAAACTCTTTTTCACCCTTATACACAACAAGTGCAATCACATCCTTCTTGCGCGATTTGCATTCAAGACAACGAGCCATGCGTTGTTCGTTTGCGGGCCCAATATATCTGCATCTTGCATTATGATTTTGCAATGATTTGCCAAAACTACCATTGTATCGGCCACAAAAAGAACACTTGCTCCAGTCCTCATGCAGCTTTACGATAAAGGGATCGGTAACTTTTGCTTCTTCTGTTTCAGGAAGACAAGGCCCTCCTTCGTTTTCCCATGTCTCAATGCTCATTATTGATCCTTATGCTGTGCAATACACTTTGTTATTCCGCACGGACATACTACCACGAACCTATTGCGCCTCCATGCATAACCATCCGACGTATCGATGTCAACGCCTGATTGTTCAGGATTACTCACATAGCTGTATTCATCACGAGTGATAGTATATGTGCGGCCAACAACTAAACTACCACCAGAGTTAGCATCGTCAATGCATCTAACCTTGGCACCTTTTTTGAGAGGTTGTTTGGTCATATCTTATCATGCAGAGCGACACAGTTGGCAATCGAACATGGGCAACCGACAGGGGCGAAACGACTATCGCACCATGTTTGACCTGGAAACACATCACAAGCAACTTTCACAGCAGCATGTTTTGGGTCATGCGTTACAACTACATATACCTTGCCTTGTATGAGATTGCGATATGAGTTAGCACCATCAATGCACTTTACTTTTGTGCCCGGCTTCCATGTTTCACTTTTCATATTGATGCTTACACTCGCTCGTTGCTGACGAAGGGTTGCGTTTGTGCAGCCTGCAAATGAGGCAAAGGCTTTTGTCCACCTTGGCCACTTGTTTGACCTTGAACTCCGGGAACTCGTGCGCAGCGTCATATGAACATTTGGGTTTGACATCATTGCGATGGGTGTGACAGAAGATGCAAATATCTTTGGGATTGAAGTCGCTCATATTCCAAACTCCTCTTTCATTGATTGCAACAATACATCGATAAACTCTGCCTCTGTATAGCCCATTTCTTTGCACACTCGTTCCGTTGCCTGACGGTATATCGCCATATCTTGATCTGAACGAAGTGCATGGTCTTGTTCTGGCAGTGCATCAATGGCTGCCATTAGCTCCTGGCGAGTTGCTTTCATTCGTTTTCATTCTCCGTTGACATATCAATCACATTACTACTCGGCACATTCGGAATAACAACCACGGCAAAGATCATAACAACACTTTGATCATCGGAGGTTGCCTTGATTATCTCTGCTCCTTGTTCCTCTTTATCACAACGGCAATCCATGCATTGACGATCTTTGGTAGCATTCAAACCGAGACATCCATTGCTATGATAGGGGCAGGCTCGATCCATATCCATCCTCTTTGGCAGTTTCATCGATCTTCCACCCGCGTTCGAGAAGAAGGTCTTTGATTGCATCATACATGGGTTTCATTGGCTTTTATACCTCGCAACAAAGTCTTTCAGTTCGTTGTGATATGTCTCAATGATGTCGTTCAGTTCGTCAAACTTGTCCGCATCCTTTACTGCCAAACGCCGCGCCTGATCCTGCATATTTTTCAGGTGTTTGTAATGAGATACGCATGAACTAAAACGGTTTGATTTATCTGATGACTTGCTGGCATTACAATCCATACACATCGTTTGCAGATTGCGTTTGTAGTTTGAACCACCATCTGCACGAGCGATGATGTGATCATTAGTCATCACATACAGTTTGCCATTCGGCCGTATAAGACACAAATGTGCTTGCACAGTGCAAAGAGGATCATCGTTTTGATATCTCGATAAACGAATAATAGTGCCAACACATTTGCAAGCAGCACAAGGTTTGTTTAGATGCTTGAAGCTTTTGCTCTTCTCAATAAACCATATCTCCTCATTGAGAATGATCTCCTTCGGAGGATCTCCAAGATCATTGAGAGATGACATTGGAATAGTGCCAACCACTATAAACTGTCCGCGTTTTTTCTTGCTCATTATCTTATCCCCGCACCCATCCAAACGAAAGGATGATACGTCTTGTGGATACCTCACTAACTGCGTGAGGCATGATGTCTGGCCGGAAGAACGTTATGTGTTTGCTTTTGAAGAGAGCATCACCGACAAACTTATCTTCTCCCCACAATAGGATGTTGATACGGTAATGACGTTTGCCGGGAACAGGATCGGTGTGAGTTGGAATGCTCGTGCCAGCGGGATAGTCAATGATCCAACAATCACATGCAAAGCCTGGTTTATATCCATACTTGAATAGGCACAGCTTCCGATATCCAGTCCCTTGTCTTCCACTCTGCCAACGAGGCCAACTCATAGCTTCTTCTCTTTCAAAGCAAAAGATTGGCAAGCCTGACACCCTGCCCATTGCCATCTTCCATCTGCGTAGAAAGGAATGTCTCCAGGTTCAACTGCTACAACAGCGGGTGAACGATACGGAGACTGTGATGATTGTTGCAAGGTTCTTACTCGTGACTTACGTTGCTGTGGCAACTGAAAAAACCAGTTGATTAGCCACTTCATCACTTCCCCAACATCATCTTGGTCATGCCTTCAATGTCAAGCGACTGATCAGGAATAAAGGCTTTGAACTTTTTGACTTGAGCTACATCTGCACAGATCCAACTATGTTCAGTATTCCATGTCACAGCAATATCCATCTGCTTGCATGCATTTTGAAACACCAAGAAGAATGGTCTCAACAACTCCTGTGGAATATCAACATCAGAATAACTTATCCACGCCGCTCTACCATCATTCAACTTCATAAGATATAGAACTGTTCTTTCGAAGTAATGTTTCAGGTGTGCATTATCCAAGCCTTCACGTATATATTTGGTTTGTTCGTCAGCTATTCTGCCACCAATCTTCTGGAACACTGACTTCAATATCGTGGTGTTATCGTATTGTGCTGGCACTGCAACATATACTTGTTCTTCTGGCGCAACTACGACAGCGGCAGAACGATACGGATAGCCATTACCGTAGTTCTCATTCGATGTATAATGCATTAGCTGCTTGATAGTTTGCCCTGTATTCTGGTTTTCCGTCCGAAACCAACGACGAATGAAACTGATTAGCCATCTCATGTCACTTGCTCCACTTTATTGGTGTGAAGTTCTTCTGGTAATAGAAGTCGGGGCACATCTCTTCTTTTGGCTGCATGCTGCGCTCTATCATCTTCTTTGCTGCTTCAGCCCAACAAATCAACCAATGCACATCTAATGCCGAGTTAGCTACCAATGCCCGCAAGCTCTTTACCTCTGCGCAAACAAGAGGCATGTGAGTTTCGACTGCCCGCCATTCTTGCGATTGGAAGATCATAGCGGATCCTTTGTTGCCCTATGAATACGATCAATGGTTGATGTCAAGTTGATAATGATACGCTGCATCTCGCGGGTATCATAACCGAGAGCGGCATACTTCTGAAAGATGGGAACCAGTGCAGCTTCCGCTTCTTTGTATAGAGCGATACCTTCTTTGTTGTATGCGCCATATGTATCGTCAACTTCATTGAATAGTGTATTATTGATGTCGGTCATGCTTTCCATCCAGTTCCCGCCAACTTCTTATCGTCAGCATTGCGCCAACTACAACACCAACTAAACGCAAACGCCCAAGCTTCAGCAATCAGGTCACCAGGGGACTTGAGTTTTTTCACAGTCTTGGTTGTTGACTTCATTTAGAATACTCCGATTAGATGTTTCTCGATCAGTGTCATCAAGTTGTGTGTAAAGTATCCACGAACATATTCAGACTATACAAAGTCTTCATCCTCGATATCATTCCACGTCCACACGATCTCTCCATCGACGAGTTTGATATCTTTGATCCGTTTCAGTGTTTCAAGTATCTCTTCAGGTGAAGTTTTGTATGCTGCTTCAACAGTAATGCGAGGTGAGTT
>ODAK010005843.1_pt1 | contig 12446 bp, 12 predicted proteins | sample 1539591 | NCBI WGS metagenome assembly ODAK01 (sample SAMEA3539303, study PRJEB22396) | soil metagenome | biome: tundra; feature: field; material: soil | place: USA | collected 2010-05 | depth 0.15 m | reverse complement strand
TCCGCTCATTCAGCCGGTTACGAAGGAGTCCCGCGCGTTTGGCCATTCAACGCCATAGACAAGTTAGGTCCTGATATCAGCGAACTCTTGAGTATGCACTGCTCCTGGTGCGTTTTGGATTGTGGCGAGCCACAATGGTGTCTATCTGAGTACCGTTTGGCCTCGTTACCACCAAATTGCCGTCATTACCGTTCGCGGTGAGGATGTCTCCATTGACCGCCAGCGTTAGGCCCAGCGGATCGTTCAGGCTGCCACCGACGGAGAGTGTTGATCCGGTAAGGTCGCTAGACTGACGAGTGAGCGGATTAGCAATGGCGGCGATTCGATTGTTCAAGCTATCGGCCATATAGAGCAGCTTGTTGTTCTTGCTGAGAGCCACGCCGGTCGGTCCGATGACCAAGGCATTTGGATCGGTGCGTTCCGGGAATGTAGAACCAATCACGGTCAGCGATTTCACGGTCGGAGCATCTTCCGATGAGACGGAGAGGACGATTCGCAGCACGGTTCCCTCGTTCACAATTTGGCCGCCACCAGCGACGGTTCCGTTCAGAACGTTGGTGACAAACAGAACGGCCTCTCTGTGGCGATCGCCTTCCCCGCCGGAGGCGTCAAAGACGGTCATGTCCCAGGGGCCATTGATTTGAGCATCGGTAATTGTTTCTACGACGTTTCCGTTACTGTCCAACACAATTAGGCATCCCGCCTGCGCCGTATCTGGCATGCCATCGGTCGTGGGCAAACTGCCGACAATCACCCAACCGCTGCGCAAAACCACCAGGGCGGTTGTTAAACCGACTCCTCCTGGACAGGGACCTGGCAGTGTACTGGGGTCGATCTGAGCAAACAGGCTGAAGTTTCCGTTGGGAGAGATTTGCACCAGGGTTGTCCCCGTGCCCTGGAGATTGTTGCTGTTGTTAAAGTTGCTGACTAGGATGTTGCCTCTCGTCAGGTTTCCCACTGTACGCGGAATCCGGAAAACTCCATAGGGATTGATGTCACCATTGCTGGGAATGGTCGAGGAGATTGTGGTAATACTGTGCAGTCGTGCGCCGTTCTGCTGCTGTGCATGGGCAACGCTCACGCTCATCACGAAAACTGCCCCTAACACTGCAACGGCGCAGACAACCGTCAGCAATCGCGGGTTGTACTGGTCTTTCATTATTTGCTCCTAGCTTGTGTCTTCATCGAGAATCTGTAATTTCGGAGAAGTCTCCGCGCATACGAGTGCCCGCGGAACTCCATTTCGACGTTCCTGTATCGCGCTGATACAAGAGAATAGCGATGGCTAGCTAGCTAAATGTCAAGGATTTGTCAAAGTAGCGTGACTAATTGTTGACATCTCGGAAGTTTCAACGACGAAGAGAAGGCGACAGCGCAGAAGTGGTCAATCTCCTCGATGATGCACGCGTGGGTCGGGCTGACATGGGTGCATAAGCGCCGTGGAGCTTCCAACTTGTGCGCACAGCAACCGCGGACAGCCGCTTAAACTCCCGCAGCGTGAAAGCCAATCCGCCGGCCAGCAAGGAAAATACGAATGCCACAACCAGCGACAGCACCACCGTCCTCAGCCCAACACTACCTTCGGGCTGCCCAGGCTCGGCCGATATGTTTTTCGTCAACAACGATGCACCTGGCGAAGCGCTGCCTCCCCCGGATGGGCCGGCTTGCTCCTGTTGCGACAACGCGACTATTGATGTAGAAGATGCTTCTTCAGAAGGTGGATAGCGTGTCAAGTAGAGATAAACGTCTGCGGCTTCTTCCTCGCTCAGATAGTAGAACACCGGCATTCTGCCACGGTACAGCAGTGGCGGTGTGCCCATCAGAATCGGGGCTCCCAATGTCACCTTTTGGATGAACTCGGGTTGGCTCTTGCGCGTGGCAAGAGAATTGAGCGGGGGAATCGCACCGTCCAGGAGCTGCTGAGGACCGGGATCTGGACCCACCGCGCTGTGGCAGGTGTGGCAAGTGGATTTCACAATCAGTTCGCCAACGCGATTTGCCGACTCTCTTACTGTGGACTGCTCTCGTACTGCGCCTGGGACGCCAGCGAGTTCCTTCAGATAGGCGACCAGCGAGCGGATCTCCGGTTCGCTCAAGTGGGAAAACGCCGGCATGTTTTCTCCCCCGTTGTGCAGTCTCTGCAGCAGCGCCTGGTTCGATTGCTGGGCGAGTTTGACCGCGTCGGCGCGGGGGATGTCCATGCCGGCATTCTTCATTCGTTCCATTACTAGCGCCGCGGAGGTCGAACGAACTGGGTTGATCACTGAGTTGATCTCCGGCGGAGCTCCCAAGCCGGATTCGCCGTGGCATCCCTGGCAATTCAGACGGTACAGGTCGGAGCCCTTCAGTGTGGCTTTCGCGGGAAGCTGTGTGACGTCGAATGGGCGCGGCATGATCTCGCGTCCCGGCGCTGGCCCTAAGTGCCCAGTTTTCCCCATGCTGGTTTCGCCAAAAGGTCTATTCAGATGAGTAAGCCAGCTTTCTCCTGTCACCGGCGTTACTATCGGATTCGTAGAGCCCACCTGGACACGAGACTTATCGGTCGCGACTATTTTGGATTCGGCGAAACCACTGCAGCCACTCAACAGCAGCGCTGCGATGGCCAGGCATTTTTCTATTTTGACAACCTTATTCATTGCGCCCTCAAGTCGTCTTCCTACATGCGAGGGTACGATTAGGGGGTTATGCGGTTGTCAGGGGGAGGTGAGAAGAATGTCAAACATTGGGAACAACATCACAGAGACAGACACTTCCCAGGCAGACCTGAGGGGCGGCTGAACCTGCCTTTGCGATTGCAAGTGAGAAATCGTCCATGATCTCCACTCGTTCGCGGCCGGCGGTCCTCTAGGGGACATCATGATTTGGGGTGTAATGCGCAGCAACTCGGGCACATCATCAACCCGCCCATGGAGCTGGAGCAATGGCGTTCCCGCTTTCATGCCGGCCAGGCCCTGCCCGGCATCTCCGAGGAGGAAGCAGCCGATATCGTGTACTCTGAGCTAGGGTTAGGACTGTCGCAGCGGAAAATCCACAAGCTAATCTCGAAATCCCGGATCACGGACCTACGCAACGGTGGCCAGCACAGCTATGTATCGGCCCGGCGGCTGTTCTGGGTGATTCGCGAGTTGCAAGCCGTCGCCAACGGAGAATCGATCCATCCTCGTCATCAATAGTGATCAATAGTATAGGGATGTCGTGAGCGAGCCTGGCGCAGGATCAGCCACAATTGCCGGCACGCTGCAACTGCGCGACGGTACCGATGAAACTACGGCCGCCAGGAGTAAGTGAACTTGATGGTCTGGCTGTTCTGGTAGTACTGCGGGGCATTTGACTCCAGGCTGGCGAAGCGCTGACCCGCCGTGTAGATGATGTAGAGGTCGCTGTCAGGACGGTAATTCCACCGTAGCCGCACGTTGCCGGTCACCGCCTGGTTGTTGGCCGTGTTCAACTGCACCAGTGCCGAAAGCGAGAGAAAGCGCGAGAACGAGTAGTTAGTCTGAAAGCCCCCAAACAGCACCGAGAAGTCGCCTCCCGGTACGGGCAACTGAAAGCGGTTCCATTGCTGGCTGAAGTTGAATGACAGGCGTTGGTTGGCGCGATAACTCCATCGCACTCGGGCTTCATTCAGACGCCCGTTGTAGTAGCTTCCGAATCGCTCGTAGAAGCTCATGGTTAGCCACCGGTTTAGTGGCGTGCCATATGTGAACTGATGTCGATCCCAGTGATAAAGGCCGACTGGAATATTGACGTTCTTATAGATGTTAAAGGGCTGCGTTAGACGTTGGGTGAAGACATCCACGAGGTCGTCATCGCTGTAGGAGCCGTTGTGGAACTCGATGCGGAAGGTAGCCTGCCACTCCTGAGTCTGCAATACCTGCTGGGTGTCGTCGGCATGAAAGATGAACGCAAGAAAGTTCAGCTCGCGCACTCCGCGCAGCCGGGGACGCGGTTGACCGTGGCGTTGGCGACGAGGTTGGAGCGGAGCCCGATTTTCGCGTCGACGCCACCGGTGTATAGCCCGCTCCAGCCGGGGGTAAAACCTGTGCCGGCAACGCTCTCCGGCAGATGCTGGAAGCCCAGCAAGCCGTACGGTTTGATCACGAACAGCCTGCCGCTGCCGATGTCGGAGATGCCGTGCAATTCTCCGGCCTGGCTGATGCGCGATGCGCCATACACCCGGCGCCAGCCCGACCAGAGATCTTCCTCGTTCTTGCGGCGGATGAAGCGCTTGAAATTGATACCCCAGACGACGTCATTCGATTTCATGAAATTCAGCGTCGAAAACGGAATGGCAACAGTGGCTGTCCAACCAAGCTCGGTGATGCGGGCTTCGGAAGTCCAGACCCCGTCCCAGCCGGCGTCACCATCGTCGTCACCGCCACCTTGGTCCTCTTCGGTGATCAAAGCGTCGCGCTGGGTGCCGAGCGGTGTGATCTGGAAAACGTAGGCGTTGCGGCGATCATGCGCCGCGTCAATGACGATCTCGAAGTAATCATCCAGGTGCTGGCTGACGTCGCGGCGCAGTTCGGTGGCCACAACCTTTTTCGGGTCCGAGTCGAAACAGGTAACACCAAAGTAGACAGAGTGCTTGGTGTAAAGCACACGGACTTCGGTTTTCTCCGTAGGTGGCTGCCCCTCATAGGGCTCCCGCTGCAAGAAATTGCTGATCGGTGTCGCCTGTTGCCACAGTGGATCGTCAAGCGTGCCATCCAACTTCGGAGCGCGATCGACCCGGCTCGCCTGGACGATACGTAGCTCGCTCGGGGCCGCGGACTGGCCCGACTTCTGTAGCTGGGCCACATCGGTCTGGGCGAACAGGCATGGCGAGAACGCCACCAGCCACAACACGTGAATCAATCCAGATTTGCGGGAAGCCCCTCGGCTCATCGAAGGTCCCCGTGGAGAACCATGCCAGCAACGCCTGCTGCCAGAATGACGAAGGGCTCAGGAATCTTCTTGGTCGCCGTCAGAAGTACAAAAGTCAGGATGGCGATGAGTACGGTTGCGCCATCAATCAGAGAACGCCGCGCGAGAATATAGGCGGCTCCCGCGATTGCACCCACGGCTGCCGCGGTAACACCTTGCACGAAGGCCTTCACCTGCGAGTTCTTGGCGAAGCGCTGGTAATAAGGAGCAGCCAGTAGCACCAGAAAATACGGCGGAGCAAACACCGCCAACGCCGCCGCCACTGCTCCCACCAGGCCCGCCACCAGGTATCCGATGAAGGCGGCTGTGATCACCACAGGCCCAGGCGTAATCATGGCAACAGCAACTGCGTCCACGAACTGGCGTTCTGTCAGCCAGTGAAACTTGCCAACTACTCCGCCGTACAGAAACGGAACAATGGCGAGTCCACTGCCGAATACGAAGGCACCAGCTTTCAAGAAAAACAGAAAGAGAACTCCAACGGTTGCTAACGATGCCACCCCATGAATTCCGGTCAGGAGAGGGGCCAACCCGCCAAAAAACGTCAGTGATGTGGCGCTAGTTGGCATGCGAGGTGGTGCCTTGACGAACATCGCGATGGCACCACAAAGGACAAAGAGCCACGCGATTTCGGACTCAGTCCAGGCCGTTGTGATGGCCAGAGCTGCGAAGATCGCCCACAGGAGCCAGTCCTTTCCGACAGTCCCCCGCACAAGTTTCGCGGCGCTTCGCGCAATGATCGCGATCACCGCCGCACCGATTCCGTAGAACACGCCTTGGATCCACGGGAGGCTCCCGAAATGGACGTAGATGGCGGCGAGCCCAAGCACCATCAAGAATGAAGGCAGGATGAACAGGACGCCGGTGAGAGTGGCTCCCAGCGCACCTGCCTGTAGCCAGCCGAGATACATCGCCAATTGTGCGGCTAGTGGGCCGGGAGACAACTGCGAAAAAGCCAGTCCCTCTACATAGTCTTGCTTGGAGACCCAGCGGCGCCCTTCCACCAGGTCGCGCTGCATGTGGCCGGCAAGCGCGATCGGGCCGCCAAAGCCAGTTGTGCCGAGCCGCAGAAAGTACGCCAGGAATCGCGACAGCGAAACCGGCACAACATTCGATTCGGATGGCTCCGGTCCTGTTTCTCTCATGTGAGCAGATGGTAGTACCGCGTTGCGATCTCGTTTATTTCGCTGAGTTCGTCTCGTCGAGCGCGGTGCGCAGGATCTTTGCCAGCTTCACTGCGTCGTCGTTCGCCCAGAAGTGCATGTAAAAGAGCCTCGGCACGTCATCCAGCGCATGGCTGTGCAGAGCTACTGCTTGAACACCGTTGTCTTGCAGGACCTTCATAACAGGTCCAACCTCTTTTCCCGTCATCGCGAAATCCCCGGCTATGGCGGCGCGTCCATTCCCGGTTGGCTGGAAGTTGATGGCAGTACCTGCTCCCATTGAGGGTGGCGTTTCCATCCCCTCCTCGGTGAGCTTCTCGGCGCGTGGCACATTGAAGTGCAGAACTCCGCCGCTCACGTTGCCCTTGCGCCCCATAGTCTTCTCCACAGCAGCGACGTCGAACCCAATATCCGGGGTTTCCTTTGTGCTGCCTCCCTGAGGAATAGGCGTCTTGGTCAGCCCAACCGCGTGCTTGATCGTCTGGGCGAATTTCACCGGGTCACCGTGTCCGCCCATGTGGATGTACATGATTTTCGGCGATTCTCCAACCAGATGGTTGTGGAGAGCTCTTATTTCTACGCCTCCGTCCTGCAAGGCCTTCATCACCGGAGCGACTTCGTCTTCCGTGAGGACCAGATCGCCCATAACCATCACATCGTTGTCGCCGACCGGGTGGAAAGCTGCCCAAGAGCCGAGCGCAAGACCCGGCTTGATTTCCGTGCCAGCGAGGGTGACATGGAGGTCCTTGCGCGGCATGTTAAAACGAATTACGTCTCCAGGCAGGTTGGCTCCTGGAAATCCGAAGACGTCTTCGACACTCTTCCACTTCCCTGCGGTGGCCGCCTTCTGGTCTGCGGTGGTCTGTGCCAGGGAGGTTGTGTGCAGGGACGCGAGAACAAGGATTATCGCGGCCAAGGTGCACGTCCTGATCGTTAGCAGCTCTATGTTCTTCATATCTGTTCCTCTCAAACAAAAATTCGCCAAGGCGCTTATTTCCCTATGACGTTCAAATTGTCGAAATAGGTGACAGAGTCAGCTTTTGTCCACAGGCCAACTTTGCCAGCATCCTTGAATGTGTTGTCCGTCGCCTCGATCTTCTTGTCGCCATCGTAATAGCAGGCGATTTTGTTCCCCACCATCTCCACTCGCAGTTCGTGCCATTCTCCTGAGCTGACCTTGAAGTTGGATCCCGCAAACTGGCTGCGGCGACCGTTCACCACGTGGTACAGCCGGTAATTGTTTTCGAGAGCGTTTGCGCGAACGATGTAATAGTTGTTTGGGTCCTTCAGACGGAAAACCAGACCTGCAGCTCGATCAACGCGTCCTGAAACCGCCTTAAACTTAACGCTTATCTCCAGGTCTTGAAAAGATCCTTCGTCGGCGATCAGCAGTGGGAACCGGTAATCCGTTTGGTCGGTTGAAGTCTGTGCCACGACATTGGGTTTCGAGGGAGCCGTTGGATCGGCAGTCACGGCCCACTTTTCCGAAGCGCCTCCGCCGGTCTTGGCGGGGTGAAACTTCGCGGGCAACTGTCCGGGCGCATCATTATCAAAGTCGTAGGCTAACTGTTTGCCGGCTGATTGCAGGGGAGCGGGTTTCTCCTGGGCGACCGCCGCAGGCGTGGCTGGGCCTTCCTCGCCCTCTTCATCTTCATCCGCATCCGGCTTCTGGTTGGGTTTTTGGGCAGTCGTTTGCTTGGACGCCGTGGTTTTCGACGCCCCAGCTTGCTGCTCGTCTCTGTCCTTGTCATTGCAGGACGCCACAATGGCAAGTCCCATCAGCGCAAACGTTAAGAGCGCGAATTTCAACCAAGACATATGCTTCTCCCTTCGACGCTACTTGCAAACAACTCGAGATGAGCTTAGCGGTGGCGCCTGAAGATTCGCTGAAGACCACCTTGCCTACAAACCGCCCGGGGAACCCGTCGTTCAAGCCACGACCGGCAGCCGCACGATGAAGGAGGAGCCCGTCCCGGCTGAGCTTTCAGCGCTGATCTCAGCCCCGTGGGCCCGAGCAATCCAGCGTCCAATCGAGAGCCCCAACCCTGTGCCGCCTTGGTCGCGGGAGCGGGCTTTGTCAGCCCGATAGAAGCGTTCGAAGATGTGCGGCAGGTCGGCTTCAGAGATACCGATCCCGGTGTCGTGCACCTCAATTTCAGCGTGTTTGCCATCACTTCTGACGGTCAGGCTTATGCTTCCCCCGTGGGGTGTGTACTTTACCGCGTTGTCGACGAGGATCAGCAGCAGTCGCCGTAATGACTGAGCATCGCCGTTAACCCATATCGGCGGATCTGAAATGACAGCTTTCCATGCAAGCTGCTTCGCATCGGCCAACGTCTGGGCCTGGGCACTAGCGTCCCGAGCCAGCGCACATAGATCAGTTCGTTCAAAATGCAATACCTCAGAGCCGGTGTCGGAACGAGCCAGCAACATCAGATTCTCGATCAAGGCGGACGTGCGCTCGGATTCCGCCAACACTTCCCGAAGGGCGGAGCGATATTGATCATTCGTCCGCGGATTGTCGAGGGTGACTTCCGCGCGTGTGCGGATCAGGGCTATCGGCGTCCGCAGCTCGTGCGATGCATCGGCGGTGAACTGGGTAATGCGCGCGACGGCCGTTTCAATTCTCCGCAACATGTTGTTCAGCGTCTCTGCCAGTTGTTGCAGTTCGTCTCCCGTTTGCGGCTCCGCTACGCGTTGGGATAGATCTTGAGGAGTGATCGCCTGAGCAGCGCGCGTAATCTCCCGAACGGGGCGCATGGCGCGGGTGCTCATCCAATAACCGCCAGCCGCCGCGGCGAGCAGCAAAACGGGTATGCCGAGTAACATGGCTGTGCGAAAGCGCTCCACTGCCTCCAGGAAGTCGTCCATTGGCTCGGCTACCTGAACGACCAGCGTGAGGTTCCCGGCGACCGCAGTTGTGGTCATCATGCGCAACGGCAATCCGTCGTACTCCGCATTTTCGGTTCGTGATTGATCCGGCCGGCCGGCCGGTACGCCAACCTGCTGCATAACCCGGGAGCGGTAAACGAAATGCCCAGAGCTGTCTGACACCTGAAATAGCTGGGAGCCCGACTGCAGTTCGCCACGCTTTTTCAACTCGTCCGCAACGGCTGCCGGATCAGAATTCGCGATGAGTGACTGAAGCGCCCTTGCATGGTCTTCGAGTTGTTCATCAACCGTGCTGTAGATGCTCTGGCGCATTACAGCCAGGGCGAAGATGGCAAACCCGATCAGGGCGGCCGCCACGATCAGGAAATACCAAGCCGTGAGTTGCTTGCGGATGGGTATTGCTTTCACCGTTTTACCTGCTCCCGCACGCAGTACCCCACGCCGCGGATGGTGTGAATGAGTTTCTGGCTGAAACCGCGGTCGATCTTGTTACGCAAGGACGAGACGAATGCCTCCAGGGTGTTTTCTTCGACATCTTCGTTGAATCCCCACACCGCCTCGACGATAGCTCCCCTTGGCACAACCTGCCCCCTGCGCCTCATCATGAATTCCAGCAGACGGTACTCGGTCGCCGTCAGACGAATCTCCTGCTCACGACGCTTAACGCGACGGCTGCCAGGATCGAGGATCAAATCTCCAACGCTTAACTGTGGCGGCAGCATCGCCGGCGGGCGACGCCCAAGAGCACGAATACGGGCCAGTAGTTCTGCGAACGCGAAGGGCTTCGTCAGGTAATCGTCAGCGCCAGCATCCAGTCCACGCGCAATGTCAGGTACGGCATCACGCGCCGTCAGCATGAGGATGGGAACCTGCTTGTGATTCTTGCGCAAACGGCGCGCCACCTCGAATCCATCCAGACCCGGCAGCATAACGTCGAGCACTACAACGTCAAACTCGTGCGAGCTCGCAACTTCCAGGGCCTCCAGGCCGTCATGGACGACTGTCACGGAGTGATCGTGTTCCTCAAGCCCCTGCTTGAGGAGACTGGCCATTTTGAGCTCGTCTTCGACGACCAGTACATGCATAGGAAGGACTCGGCTGATCGTGTATTGTCCACCCTCCGACTGAAGATTACCTGAAGCGCCGCATATCTATTTCGAGACGGAGGCAGGCTCCATGATCCTGAGCAGCGGATGGCCATCGATGTTCTCAAGGGGGAAGTAAACCAGATGCGTTTTCGGATCGACGCATACGGTATGCGCATGCGGCATGGAGAAGTGGCCGACTTCCGTAAGGCTTTTTCCATTCTCCCGGTAGATCCATACTTCACCGGATTCCGCGGAAACATAGAGCTGCTTCAAACCAGGATCGAAGGCAAGAACGTCCGGGTCATCCCCAACCGGGTAGGTCCCCAAGACCTTCATATTTGTCAGGTCAACGAGCGCCAGCGTTTGATTGCCCGCGCCGGCAACAAATGCGAGTCTATTGGCTGCGTCGAGGGCGATGCCGTGAGGTTCCTTCACCCCCGGCATCGGATGACGTGCAATAATTTCCAACTTTGACGGGTCGATCGTAACCAGTTCGTTCTTTTCATGGACCGCAACCAGGATGTGCCCGGATCCCGAATCGAACACGGTGTTGCCAGCGCCGCCACCGAGTTCGATCTTTTTTAGGAGCGCGTAGCTTTGTGCGTCGATGACGGCGTCTGTGTTCCCGTGCTCATCCGACACGAACACCCGTTTGGGGCCGGGAGCATAGGCGATGCCGTCCGGATAATTGATCGGCCCTGTCTTCGCCACGGTCCGCAGGGTCGACATGTCAACTGCGGCGACCTCATGATCGCCGGTAACCGTTGCAAAGAGGCGGTCGATTTCCGGAACCGCCAAAACACCGTGAACGCGGGCAAAGCCGTTGAGGTTGGCGAGCACCTTCCGCGACGCAGTGTCGAACACAACCAACTGGTCGGCGTTCATGTGCGCAATATAAAGACGCCCTGAAGCGGAATCCAGGCTCTGGTAGTCGAACCTAACTGCCGCACCGGGTAGGGGAACATCAGCCACAGTCCGCAAGGGACTCTTGGGAGAGTTAGCCGTGATCTGGGCGGATGCAAAAGACAAGAATGCCAAGATGTTGAAGCTCGATAATCCAATCATCCGAAATGAACGTAGCCACATAATCCCTCTTTTCCAATTTTGTTAACTCAGCGTTAGCCCATCCAAGTGCAGTTCTGGCGGATCACTCTGGCTACCTGCGAGTTGGCTGATCTATACCAAGCCAGAAGGGCCGCACGTCTAACCGCCCGATCGTCGCGCGTATTCGTAAAGCGCATCGTATACCGGGAAGCCTCGCGCGAGCCGTTCTTCGTCGGTCAACTGCATCGCCGCAAAACCCTCGGCGATGGCCCGCAATCCCAGACCCTCTGCTGCCACCTCTTCCTGGCCTTTCACATCGGCTGCGCGCACGATCAGCGCAAGCCGAGGCAATCCTGGCGCGTTCAGATGGTAGTCGTCAACGATGGCCTCAAAGCTGCACCGGTTCCCACGATGATTCAGCTTGACCTCGGGGAGCTTGGGTGCATCGAAAGGAGTTGCCTGTTCGGCAGCAGCCGTTCGCAGGAGCTGGTCTTCTTCTACAAAGAGAAATTCCGCATCCGGATCGATGAAACGTCTGATCAGCCACGGACAGGCAACTCGATCCACTTTGATGTTCTTGCGGGTAATCCATTTCATCGGCGCCTCCAGAAGAGTGGTTTTCCGACCGCCGCCAACAGACCTGCAACTTGTTCTTCGAATGCCAAGCACCTTGAAATTACCGGTTTCACCTGAAGATACGCTGAAGAGAACGCAAAAATCGCCACCGACTCAGCGATCGAAGGCCAAGCTTTGCGAGGGCCTCTCCGCAGTTCAGCAATCCTTCAGCAACTACGCATAGGTTCCGGCCGAGTGACGGGAAATCCGGAATGTTGAGTGTCAGTTGGCGATAACAGGACTTTGCGTGAGTTGAGGCGGCTGTAACGACAGGAGCAGCCGGTCGAACCATCCCTGCTCTTTCGATTAGTAATGGTAAGTCTTAGTGCTGTATCTGAAGCGCCCTAATCGAAACGGATGTGTTGCAACTTTCAGGTTGCTGGCTGGTGACGTGAAAGAATCGCGGAATGATAGTTCGACCCGCGATCTTCAAATGGCGGCAGACCGAACCCGGCCTCATACTTTGTGCAGTCCGGTGGTATCTTCGCTATTCTCTTTCACTACGCGATGTTGAGGAGCTGCTGGAGGAGCGCGGTCTCAATGTCGACCACATTACGGTCTGGCGCTGGGTGCAGGATTACGGCCCGGAGTTGGAGCAGCGACTGCGAAGGCATCTCAAGCCGACAAACAAGTCTTGGCGAGTGGACGAAACCTACGTTCGCCTGAAGGGCCGCTGGTGCTACTTGTATCGGGCCATCGATTCCAAGGGTGCCACCAT
>ODAK010005842.1_pt1 | contig 12450 bp, 13 predicted proteins | sample 1539591 | NCBI WGS metagenome assembly ODAK01 (sample SAMEA3539303, study PRJEB22396) | soil metagenome | biome: tundra; feature: field; material: soil | place: USA | collected 2010-05 | depth 0.15 m | reverse complement strand
CTCCACAAACAACGGCACATCGCCCATGAACAGGTGACTGCACCATGCCGGAGGTTCCTCGATCACGTGGCGAAACATCACCGACATGGTGTGCAGGAAGCACCCGGGCAGCAAGGCTTCCAGATCGTAAAACCCGGGCGGCGACTTCTCGGCGACTTCGTCTGGCCGTGCGCCGTCCTCATAATGCCTGATGGTACGGTGGCCACAGATCGTCGTTTCCGGGTGGGCGTCGAGCACATCCGCCAGGAGTTGCAGTTTCCTGGGATCCGTCCAATAATCGTCGCCTTCCAGCAGCGCCAGGTACCGGCCCCGGGAAGCCATGAAGACCTGGCGGAAATTCTCTTTTGCGCCGATGTTGCGCTCCCTCAGGTGGGCGCGGACGATCTCGGGATACTTCTGGCTGTATTCCCGCACGATTTCCCGCGTGCCATCGGTCGAGCAATCATCCCCGATGACCAGCTCGAACGGAAAATCGGCCTTCTGCATGAGGACGCTCTCAAGGGCCTGGGCGATGAATTTCTCATGGTTATACGTGATCATGAGAACGCCGACCTTCGGCTCGGCGTTCGGGACGTGGATATCGGGCATTGTGAGTTAATGCCCTTTTCTCACGAAAGCAAGAGTGTTGTCAACCGAAGACGGCGTACCGGGCATACCGCACGTACCAGAGATTCGGGCAGCGCGGCGGGTTCCTGCATCGCTGGCAAATGGCGGATAATGAGGAAGATGGGCGACCGTCTGGTGATGACCCGCCTAGTGCGTCGAGAAGCCGCCGGACTGGATTGAGGCTGCTCCGGCAATCGGCCCCAGAACCCGATGAAAAGCGACCTTTCGCAACTTGCCGTGCTGGGGGGAACGCCCCTGTTCGCCGCGCCCATTCACGTCGGCAGGCCCAACATCGGCAACCGCGACCGCTTGTTGGCGCGCATCAATGAGATGCTGGACCGCGGGTGGCTCTCGAACAACGGGCCGTTTGTCCAGGAGTTCGAGCGCAAGACGGCCGAGTTTCTCGGCGTGCGGCACTGCATTGCCATGTGCAACGGGACCATCGCTCTGGAGATCGCCATCCGCGCCACCGGAATGCGGGGCGAAGTCATCGTCCCCTCGTTCACGTTCATCGCCACGGCGCACGCCCTGCAATGGCAGGAGATTACGCCGGTATTTTGCGACATCGATCCGCGTACCCACCTGATCGACCCGGCCCAGGTCCAACAGATGATCACGCCGCGGACCACCGGCATCGTCGGCGTCCACGTGTGGGGCCAGCCCTGCGACATCGAGGCCCTTTCGCAGATCGCCCGCCGCCGGAACCTGACGTTGATGTTCGACGCCGCGCACGCATTCGGCTGTTCGTATCGCGGCCGGATGATCGGCAACTTTGGGATTGCCGAGGTTTTCAGCTTCCACGCCACGAAGTTTTTCAACACCTTCGAGGGCGGCGCCATCGCGACCAACGACGACGATCTCGCGGCGAAGATTCGCCTCATGAAGAACTTCGGCTTCCACGGATACGATAACGTCGAGTACATCGGCACGAATGGCAAGATGAGCGAGGTCTGTGCCGCCATGGGCTTGACGGGGCTGGAGAGCCTTGATGAGTTTGTAGAGCACAACCGCCGGAACTATCGTCAATACAGGCGCGAGCTTGCCGGTCTCCCGGGCATTCGGATGCTCGCCTGGAATGAATCCGAGCGCTGCAATTATCAGTACGTTGTCGCGGAGATCGAGGAGGAGTTGACCGAGATTTCGCGCGACGAGCTCGTCCGAACCCTGCACGCCGAGAACATCCTGGCGCGCCGATATTTTTATCCCGGCTGCCACCGCATGGAGCCGTACCGGTCATTTTTCCCGCATGCCGGTTTGATGCTCCCCGCGACCGAGCGGGTAGCGCAAAGACTTCTCGTACTTCCAACGGGCACGACGATCGGAGAATCGGAAATTTCTGGCATCTGCGCCGTGATCCGTCTAATCGCGGCGAATGGGCGGGCGCTTCGGCAGCGGCTGTTGGCGGGGCGAAAAGCCGCGACCACGTTGTAGCACTACCAGGGCAGAGCGCCGGAAAGAGGTTGCAAGGAAAAATGAACAGCTTGGAACAAATTGTATATCCCGCCGTGGATGTCGTGAACGGCGCGCTGCCGCCCAGCGAGGGCCTAAAGAAGGAGTCCGGCTCCGTCCTGTTTGGTTTGGATGGCGGTTTGGATTCTATCAACCTCGTGAATTTCATCGTAATCGTGGAAGAACGATTTCAAAAGGTCACGGGTCGAAGCCTCTCGTTGATGAGCCCCGAAGTGATGGTAATGGAGGAATCCCCCTTTCGTACTCTGGGGAGTTTGGCGGCCTATATCGACAGGGTTTCTTCGGAGCCCGCGCATTGAAAGGCGGACATTGGTGAAAGTCTACTTGCGCGCATTCGAGCCGGATGACTACAAGAGGATAAACGCTTGGCGGAAAGATGAAGAGTTTTATCGGCTGGTCGGGGGCCCCAAGCGCTTCGTGTCCTCCGAGCGTGACCGGAAGTGGGTCGAAGAGAAGATCTCCAGCGGCGAAAACGAGATCTACCTCGCCATCTGCCTCCACGAAACGCACGAACTTATCGGCTATCTAAGCCTATCGGCGATCGATTACCGCAACAGCCGGGCGGACTGGAGTGGAATAGTAATCGGCGAGCGGGCCTACCGGGGGCACGGCTATGCCAGCCAGGCGATTTATCTGATGCTGGAATACGCTTTCGACGAACTCGACTTGGAACGAGTTTCCGGTATGTGGCTGGACGACCATAAGATCTCGACCTTTGTCGGGCAGATGCTGGGCTTTCGGCAGGAAGGTGTGTTGCGAAGCTATGTTTATAAGGGCGGCCGGCGCCACGACATGATCGTCATGTCGATGCTCAAGGAGGACTTCCGCGCCCTCAAGGCTCGCTATGCAGCCCACCGTTAAGTTAGCCTGGCGCCCTACTCCTGGATCTCTGTCTCGGCGAATAGCGCCGGGCAAGCCGCCCCAAATTCGTCACGGCCGAGGCGTACTCCGGGCCCGGGCGGTTTCCCAACAAGCGCCGTAAGGAACTCCCGGACGGGCCCGTTGCGGGGCGTTTCGACGTAATCGAATACGATCTCTTCAAGCTCGTACCGGCGAAACAGTTCTTGCAGGCACTGGTGTTCGATGCGACGCGAAAATGCGCGGCAGCTCAATACAAACGCCCGCACCGAGAGCGTGCGGTTTGAAAGCGTGCCGACAAGCGCGAGAATTTTGCCAAGAGGCCCGAACTTATCTTCGTAGCCAGCCACCAGGGCTGCCGCGCCATGCTGCCGCACTTCGTTTTGCCATTCTGCGTCCGTGAATCGTCGCCCGTTTAGATTGAACTGGTTCGTCTTGTTGATCAATTCGAGTGCGCGGCTTTCCGGCGGAATACGGAAGTCGAGAGAAAGCCTGGCGCTCGCCGCCCTCAGGAGCGAGTCCAGCCCCTGGACGCCGTTCTCGGCCTGGGCATGCCACTCCTGCGCGGCCCGCAGGCTGTTCGACCGGAGACTGTCTTCGCGGCCAACACTTCCCTTTCCAAACTGGTCGCGCAAATCCTGAAGCAGTTGGTAAACGGCGGCGTAGTCGTTTTTGGGGAACAAACGCGTTTCGATTTCGGGATACGCCCCGCAGACTTCGGCAAGTTCCATCGGGCTGTCGTCCACAAAAACGACCGCATCCGGCGCAATATTCCACGCCTTCAGGATTCGCCCGACGGACTCCGATTTCGGCGCCCAGGTTACTTCGATCGGCCAGACCCGATCGCGCCCGAGCAGAAGATCTTTCCGCCTAAACACTTCATCTATTACGCTCGGAGCGTTTTTGCTGGCGACTCCGACCAGCACTCCTCCTTCCGCGAGCGCGCTCAAGAACTGCTGATAGAGCCCGTGAATGTGGGCGTGATGGTCAAGATCCCAGAAGACTCCGTCCGCGCCCGCTTCGCCCACAATTCCCAGCCAGAGCGTATCATCCAGATCGGTGATAATCCCCTTTTTCGGCGCCGGCCCCGCGAGCAGGCGGGCCAGCAGTGCGCCCAAAGCGGAAGCATGGGAGATGGTGTAAGGAAACCCGGTCAGAATTTCAGAATTGACATCGAAACGATTCCCGGGCGCCGAACTGGCATCCAAGCGTTGGGTATCCAGTACGCGCACGTGCGACAGCGCGCCCATGCAATCCGCGAATGTTGCGACCATATGGCGGATTTTCAGTTCGAATGGACCGGCGCGCCATCCCGGCGTTACCCCCGTAGGCGGCAATGGCAGCGTTGGGAGGGAAACGCAAACCAGAGGGGCGCCGGAGGTGGAAACAGCGTCGCTGATCGCTTGCAGGTTCGTCCGGACGGACTCAAGAATTTCCGCGTGTACGGACGGCCCCCAACCGCCCAGCCGTCGAATGCCCAGGCGTGGATCGAGATCTGCCCACTCGAGCGCCACTACCGCGGCATCCGCGTCGCCCCCGCGGCGAATATTCCCGACAGTATCGCCATACACGCCCGCCGCCACGCTGATGTCGCGCCCGGGCAACAGGCGCCGAAGATGCGCCCGTAGGAACGTGGCGAGGTGGAGAGGCATGAAGCCGCAAGCCAAAAACAAGCGGAAAGGGGACGCTCCGCCAGGTACAGGAGTGTGAAGCGTCTGAAGCGCTTCTGTCAGGTCCATAAGCGTTCTGCCGGCAAGTCAAAAACGAGCGAGCCTTCTAAATCCAGAAGTTCAAACCGCATACAGAACCGTCTCCAGGAAGAAGCCGCCATGATGCCGCAGATAGAAACGATACCCGCATTGCAGATTGGATATTTGTTCCACCAGTTCAGCGAGATGCGCCGGAGCGTGGTAGGCGGCCACCGCCAAGCGCGGCTTGTCCCGGCGGATCACCTCTGTCGCCCCTGCAAGTACGCCGGGCTCATCGCCTTCGACGTCTATTTTGATCATGGTAGCTTTTGGTATGCTAGCATCCAACGTCGTAAGCGCGACCGTAGGTCCCTGCGGCGACTGTTCTTTGGAATCCCGGCCGAGAGTATGACTGAAAGATCCGCCGCCTTCGACGAAACCGCGACTGCCCAGCTCGGACCCCACGCCGCGGTTCAGTAGGACAATCCGGCCGTCATTCCCATAGGCGCTCACGAGCGCCTGAAAATTGGCCGGATCCGGCTCGAACGCGTATATGTGATCGAAGCGGTCGGCTACGGCCGCCCGAAAAGTCGCAATGGTATCGCCGGTATATGCCCCGCAATCGACCAACGTCTCCGTTGCGCCCAGCGAAATGAACTCGGGGCCGAAATACATCTGCGCGGGCCCAATGTTGACGGCTTCCAGCCACGTGCGGTCATACGTGAGCCGCCCTGCCAGAATCGAAAGAAAGGTGTGCCATGACAGCTCGTCTGCGAACCTGGGAAGCGCGGATAGCAACCGCTCAATTGACGATGCGGTCACGCTCGCCAGGCCGGACAGCAGAGGGTGACAAGGAAATCCGGGAATCGCGTCGACTATGTCCATGTAGTCGACGAACGTCGCTCCCGCTTCTCGCGCAAGCCGCCTGAAATAGAGCCAGCCTTGATGGGAGAAGCTGAGGCATATGGCTATACCGCCATTCGCCTCCCGGGAAAAACGCGCGCTATCGATCCTGGAGACGCCATGGATCGTGGGTTCGGAGGCAAAATCGTCCACCACCGCACGCACCGCAAACCGGGGACCGACAAACTCCGCAAAGTCTCTCGCAAAAACCGTACTGGACCCCAGCAGATACACCGGTCCGGCTGGCAGCCGGCGTAAGAGGGCGGCCCTCTCTCCGGGGGAAAGCGGCGTCCCGCCGTTTGCGACTACACGCCGCGCCAACTGCCGGACCTCATTGATGCGGTATCCGAAATCGGCGCTCTCAGCGAAGCTTCGCGGAGCGCCGGAGTCGTGTGTGCGGCCGATTGCCGAGATCTCCGTCATCGCTTCACCATGTATCCACCGGGGGTTGGAGTAAACGGGAAGCGATGAATGGCCGGCTTTTCACCGATGGCCGCAAAGTACTCGTCGACCGCGCCGGAGGCGCCAGGCCACTGCTCCCAGCCGTAGTCGTCAAACACCACAATGCCGCCTCTGAGAACCAGCGGGTACAAACTCTCCAGAGCGGCCTTTGTTGGCGCATACAGGTCGACATCGAGATTGAGCAGCGCGATCCGCAGGCCGGGGTTATCCTTCACGAATTGGGGTAGTGTTTCGAGAACGTCTCCCTCGATCAGCCGGCACCGCTCCACCCCCGGAATGAAGCTGTCCTCGTTGTGGATGTCCACCAATGTTCGCATTGCCTCAGCCGATGACGAGAATGTTTCTTCGCCGCGTGGGCCGTCCTTGTCCGTGTACTGAGTCAAACCCGAGAACTGGTCGAATCCGTAAACCATCCGGTAACGGTCGCCGGGGCAAAACGTCTCCATCAGCTTCGTCCAAGTGAAGAGGCCGGCCCCTCGGTATACTCCGACCTCAACGATACTGCCTGGCAGATCGACAACCTGCTTGAACAGCTCATAATGGGCTAAGAATCGCGGCAACTCCCGTCGGCGGACGTAGGCGGAGAAGTCGTGCAACACGTCCTTGAGACAGAACCCCTGACTATGGACGAGCGCCTCTACTCGTTGCCAGTGCCGAGCATCGCGACTTGGCCAGTCAATGCTAGTGTTCGATACTTCCGATCTGTTTTGCATGTGTACCGACATGCTCCCACATGAAGCCACTGTAGTTCAAATTCCGGCGGAAAATGCCGTCCGTGCCGTCGTGTCCGCCTCCAAGCACGAATCCGTCTTTCCTTGTCCAAAGTAGCACATCCCCCTACGGGCAGCCCTCGAGGAAACTCGACTATGCGTCTCTCACTTTCCAAAGCAGTTAAGCCGCCCAGTGCGTTACACTTCACTTGAGGCGCCCAAGTTTTAGGGGGAGCGCCCTTCTTTGATGCCCTCGCCGCCAGGATTCGACTGAAGAACTTCGGCTTCCATGGGTATGATTAGCCGTCCGCTTTCGACCGAGATGAATGGTTATCTCCATCCGGGCTACGCCGCCTCCCTCAAGGAATTCGGGGCGCCACGGGAACTGCCGCAATCGGGAGGTTGGCTTCTCGAACGCTCGACGCCTCATCCCCTGTACCGGGACGTTATGGGGTGCTACCCGCTATTTTGTTGCCGGAACTGGCCGGCTCTTGCATCTGACATCGAAAAACTCGACCGGGGTCTGGTTTCCGTAGCTCTCGTGCCCGACCCATTCGGAGACTATACGGAACAGGACCTGAAACACTGTTTCGACCGCGTTGTCCCATTCAAAGAGCATTATGTGGTCGATTTGGAGATGTGCGGAGAGGCCTTTGGCGGCCGGCACCACCGGTACTATGCCAAACGCGCTTTCGACCGGATGGAGGTGCGGGTTGCGAAGCAGCCCGCGGAGCACTTAAACGACTGGATCCGCCTGTACGGCTGTCTCATCCAACGTCATGGTTTGAAAGGCGTCAAGGCGTTCTCGCACGAAGCTTTTCGCGAGCAACTCACATTACCCGGGACTGTTTTGTTCCACGCCTTGCAAAATGACGCCACGATAGGCGCGCACATCTGGTTCGTCCAGGGCAATGTCGCCTACAGCCATCTGATGGCGGCTGACGCCATGGGGTATGAGCTAGGCGCGGCTTATGCGTTGTATGCCACTGCGATCAAGCACTTCCTTGGAAAGGTGAAATGGCTGAATCTCGGCGCCGGAGCGGGGGCCGCGACAGGGAACCGAGACGGGTTGACAAAATTCAAGGCCGGCTGGGCGAACGGAACACGCCCCGGCTACTTTTGTGGGCGCATACTCGACCGGCAGGGCTACGCGGCCTTGGTGCAGCAGACCCACACAGAAGATGCCTCCTATTTCCCAGCGTACCGCTCTGGAGAACTGAGCTGACGACGTGAAACGGGGATTGAAAGGCTGGGCGCCTCGAAACCGGCGCTGCCTATCGCGCGTGGCTTCGAGCGGTACGGAATTCAGCGGCTTCCCGCGCCATGTCGGATGGCGTGTAGCGCTGGTCGCAAATCAAGGTCAGGGTGGATCGCGATAACTCATGGCTTTCCGTGAAGGTCGCCGGAGCCACCCCGGCAAGCCGCCAGTGCACTGGAGCATAGATGCGTCTACCGTAAAGCCGATTGAGGATGCCATCGCGCTCGGCGGCGTCGACCCGGACCGGGAAACCCAACGGAACAACGTCTTCAGGCATCTCGGGATAGAGGGCAAACGCGCTTAGGGTCTCAAGCAGTGCCAGGTAGTTCGCCCGGCGCCTCGAACGAATCGGCTCAAAGTCCGTGGCTTCGAGCAGCATGCGCGAAAGCTCGCTGATTCCGTAAAGCCCCACCGGATAACTCGCCTCGTATTCCTGGAACAGCCGGTACCACCCATTCGCCGGCGCCGCAGTCAGGTCCGCGTCTCTGCGGCTTTGCGACACGGCTACAGCCAGCTTCCACCAAGCTTGAGGCGGCGCAGCGAGGGGTGTCCGATCCAGTCCGAGATCGCCGGCCGAAACCAAAACTCCGCCATCCGGAACGCCGAAGAACTTTCGCGGGCTGTAGAGAATGCAGGAGCTTTCGGGGAACACCTGGGGGAGAAACAAGGCTTGGCTCGCATCCTCCACGATGCACGCGCCCCGCTCCTTAATTCGGGCCGCGGGGAATGCGCGATGGGGGAATCCGAAATAGTGGATAACAAGCACCAGGTCCCCGGGGTTCACATCCGCTATCCACTCCTCGGAGGAAAGGGTCAGATCATACGACACGCCGTAAAACTTGATCGCGATGCCTTGGCGCGTAAACGGGTCGGCGAGGACGCCGCAGAGGTACGACGGGAGCCACGCGGCGCGGGGATTTAACGCCTGGCATAATCCCATCAGGGCGCAGCGGACGCTCAAGAAATACCGGACATGCCCGCGGGCGAACGGCGGCGCCGGCAAGCCGCCGCTCAAATCAGGCGCTTGAAGCCCGAATACGCCACCTATTACGCCGCCCGCGCCCGTTTCCATCGACCTACCCTTCGTTCACCTTCCTCGACCGATACGCCGCAGACGAAAGCGTCTGCCCCACCTTGCTGCCGAAGGACTTGCAGGCGAGTGGGGCAGGCGCCTTCGCCTGCCAGCCGGTTTCTTTCACAGCTTCTGACGGCCACCGATTCGGAGCCGCGACCGTCAGGGAGCAGCGGTCCAGGCGAGACGGCACGGCTGTTTGTTGAGCCTTCAGAGGGCACCTCCGATTATGCCAAAATGCGCTCCGTACCGTTCAGCATCATATGCCGGAGCTTCGGCGCTCGCGAGAACTTGCCCAGTGGTGCTCGGTTGAAGTGACCCGCTTTGGGAACAGGATTGGGAACGGAAACGAGGGTCGGATCATCATCCACGCCGAAGGCGTGTGGTGAAGGAGATCGCTCGACAGCGATATCATCCACGCCGAAGGCGTGCGGGGTGATTTCTTATCGTCCGCGCCGCAGGCGCGCACGGCGTCGGGTATGGTGATCTGGTTGGCGGCGATCCATGCGGTGGCCCTACCGGGTTTGGGCGAGCCGGTCGATCTTGTGGCGTAGATATCGGAGGTAGTCCGGATTGACGCGCAAGCGGAGCACTTCCTCGATCACCGGTTTGTTGAGCGAGTTGAACGCGCGCGTCGGGCTATCGGGGAGGAGCCGGGAGCGGCTGGAAGAGACGGCCGGTCAAATGTCCGGCGAAGGCCATCGGATCGAACCCTTCGATTTGAACGAAACGGACGCCATTCCCGATTGGGTCAAGCGGATCGTAGCGCAAACCGGCCCTTTGGGCGGGGCGGCAGCGGAATCGTGCTTTTCTCCTCGGCGGCGGGAATCGTCGGGACGCCAGGGGCTACCGTCTATGCGGCGAGTAAGGCGGCGCTCATCGGTTTAGCCCGGTCCCTCGGCTTTGGAGCTGGTGACCTCAGGGCTCCGGATCAACTGCGTCGCCCCCGGCATAGGGGAGACCCCTATGGTGGACCTGACGCAAACGCAAGGCCAGTATGAAACCATCAAGAGCAAGCACCCAATGGGTTTCGGCCGGCCCCGCGACGTGGCGCACGCGGCGGCGTTTCTTCTGGCGGAAACGAGCCGCTGGATTACGGGCACGACGCTGGTTGTGGATGGCGGCTATTCGCTCTGAGGCGGCTCGGCTTCCGGAGCGGGTCGCTTTTTCCGCGCGGTTGTGGGCAGCCCGCAGTTACGCAGGATGACTTCGGCGGGGTTGCCCATGGCAAGCGAATACGGCGGGATGTTACTAATCACCACGCTATTGGCTCCGATAATGGCTCCCTCGCCGATGGTCACTCCCTTCATGATATAGGAGCCGTTGCCGATCCAGGCATACCGGCCGATGCGAACCGGGCGGATGTCTTTGGCCTCCGGCGCCTTGCCTGCCGCCCGGAGGTCGGCTTCACGGGGATGCCCGTCGCTATCGGAAATCCGGCAATCCCACGATATGATGACGTGTTCCTCGATGATTACTTCCCGATTGACCACGATTATGGTATTCATTCCGACGCCGGCGTGATCTTTCAGAACGAGTTGGGGGCGACTATCGAGAATCCGTCCCGACAGAATAGACACGTCCTCGGCCAGACCCGAGCCATCACCCATGTGGATTTCGACAGGGCCGGTCACAAACGGCAGACCGCCAACATAGACACCTCGTCCAAAGCTTGCGCACTTGGATTGAAACAGAGGGTTACGATAACAGACCGCCAGAATCCAGCGGAATACTAGTATGACCGAAAAGTGGAAGCCGTACAAGAACCGCAATGCCGGCATCAGCAGGCGGGGCAAGGGTGGAAGCGTGGGGGAGTAGAAGCGATAGACAGCCCGTTTCAGAAACCGGGCAAAGGCCGAATCGGAGCGCTTGAGACGAAGAGCCAGGCGATTGAAAAGACTCATTTCACCGTCACGCGCCACGGGAGGCCGGGATCAGACGTTCACGCCTCCCACGCGGGCCAAGTCGCCAATGGTGTGGCAGGGCGCGATCGCGCGGGGAGACAAGGTTTTCCCCCGATACTCGTCGACAAAGGCGATGAAACTGACCAGAGCCATGGAGTTCCAGCCCTCCAGATCGGCGAGTTTCACGTCCGGTTTCAGGTCCGCCGCCGGCATGTCGAGAACATCGCTCAAGTGATTTAGAAACTCTTCAAAAGACATAGGAACAATCCGATACGAGAACGGGCGCGGCAGGCGCGCACCCCGACGATACTCCAGCAGTGCATCATGGGACTCCGCTCTCCGTGGCATGAGCATCAGCCAAGCCGTGCCGGCTCGCCGGCCTCACCCATGACCAGGCCGCGTTCAGCTCGCACGTTCAGCCACTAGCACACCATAGCCAAGCCGGTCCAGCCAAGACCTGGAAAAAATATCACAAGCCGCACGGAATTGCTCAAGCGCCTCCGATCCGAGCAGTTCCACAAAAACAGAGGCGCGCGTGTACGAATTGGCGCGCCAGCGGTCGAATGTCGGCAGCGTCTCACGGGTGATATCCAATTCAGATAGCACGCGAAAGCCTGCTTCCTTAGCGGAGCGAACATACTCAGGCAATTCCCACACGACTGCCTTGCCGAACACCTTATCCAAAACCAAGATTTCTTTCCGCACAGCGGGCACTTCTTGAAACCGCATCTGCCGCAGAAGCATAAAGTCGCAGAGCACCAGCCGCCCCCCTGGCCGCAAAACCCGCGAGCATTCCGTCAGGAGCAGGTCCTTTCGCGGCATGAGGTGAGAGGACTCCATCGCCCAAACACAATCAAACGACCCGGCGTCGAGACCCGTGTCCACACCATCGCGGACCTCGAAGCGGACCTGATGGCTCATGTTTGCTCTAGCCGCCAGGGCCGTTGCTCGTTCGACGCAGACCTCGCTCGTAGAGATCCCAAGCACCCGGCAGTTGTGTTCTTGAGCAAGATGCAGGGCCGGACTTCCCGTGCCGCATCCGACATCGAGCACGTTCATTCCCGGTTGCAGCGCGGCGTTCTCGGCGAGCAATCGCGTCATTCGTTTCGTGGCTATTTCCAGCGGCAGGTCCGGATGCGCAAAGTAGCCGACGTGAAAATCGTCCCCCAGCATATGCCGCCAAGCGTCAGTCCAGCGATCATAGTGGGAGGCGGAGTCGGGTCTCGCGTCTGTCATGAAGAACCGTTCCTTGTCGAACGCCATCCCTCGTCCCGGGGGCCACACCCGGAGAGCGGGCGGACCGAGCGCGAAGGATTCCGGGCAACTCTAGGGCGTGCCGGAGCCCATCACTATACCACCGATCCGGCCGCAACAGTAAGGTCGCTTCGTTGGGGTGTGCGACGCAGGAATGGCGAACCTCTCCGATCCTAATGAATTCGCATGAATCTGAGCGTAGGGGTACGCAAGGAAGTAAGCCAACGAGCGAATCGTGTCCAGGGGCGGAGAGCCGGCGGGGCGT
>ODAK010005841.1_pt1 | contig 12450 bp, 14 predicted proteins | sample 1539591 | NCBI WGS metagenome assembly ODAK01 (sample SAMEA3539303, study PRJEB22396) | soil metagenome | biome: tundra; feature: field; material: soil | place: USA | collected 2010-05 | depth 0.15 m | reverse complement strand
ACCGGGCCATCGATTCCAAGGGTGCCACCATCGATTTCCTGCTGTCAGCGTTGCGCGACGCCGATGCTGCCAAGCGGCTGTTTCGCAAGGCGCTCAGCGATCGATCCCATCCTCAGCCTCGAGTGATCAACACCGATCTGGCGCCGATATACGGCTCCGCGATCCCCGACAGTAAAAAGGAAGGGACGCTGCGCAACCGCTGTCGACACCGACCGGTGCAGTACTTGAACAACATTCTCGAACAGGATCATCGAGCCATCAAACGTCGAGTGAACGCCAAGCAGGGCTTCCGAGAATTCCAGGCAGCTCGGCGAACGATTCAAGGCTATGAAGCAATCCACATGATCCGGAAGGGGCAAGCTCGATGGGTGGCAGGAGACGATCTTCCTCGGCAGATTCAGTTCATCGACAGCCTTTTCGATTTGGCAGCCTAAAAACGCACGACAGACGCTCGGCGACAAACTTGTCTGCATTTGAAACTTGCAACACTACCGTTGGCGAGGGCACTTGCCTGCCGGGAGATCGAGCCACGGCAATATAATCGATTGTATCCCCGCGGTGGAATGCGGGCAGTTGAGCGGTAAAGTACTGAACTTTCTGTACAAGATCCTGCCGCTGGATCGTCGCGTTGACAGTGGACGCCGCACCGCCGTTTACGCGGTAAATCACCTGAACGCTGTTGCTTACACTGGGAGGCTGAACAGCAATCGTTACGACCTGGCTTGCGGTTGTCGGGGGCAGGGACCCCGATGGCGCAGGAGTATCCGCTGTCCCGTACCACAACACCATGCTGTCGTACTCAAAGCGCATGCTTAGCCCGATTTGGCCGAGTGGATGTCAAGTATCCCGACAGGCGCGGACACAACCGCCCCGAGGGCTAACGCACTCCCTAAGTTGGCGCTTCACTTCACCCGGCTCAATAGAACTCGAGGACCTGAATCGCGCTCGGATCGATGACTCGCAAAGCGAATCGCTCTAACACCCGAAAGCGCCAAAGCTGATTGCTATCCTGTTGCATGAACACTGTCGTTGCGTGCAGCCCGACGACCAGGTCCATTGTCATTCCACCAATGGAAACCAGTACGCCGTTAATGAGCAGGACCGGGGGGTGAGTGGGGCGGAGAAGCTGCTTGAGAGCTCAGCGCGGTTGGAGAAATCGTCCCGGTTCCAAAGAGGCCTGCTTCGACCAGCGGTTTTACCCGGTCGGCGGTTACCACGAGTGAACCGTTGCCGACGGGTGCAAAGAGATCCGCATAAGGCACAGTGTCCAGAATCAGGGCGTAAGGGCCGGGTTGACCTTCTCAAACGTGTTTTCACCATAGGTAACCCCGGGAGCCGCGACCGTAAGTGGAGAAACCTGGATCGGTGGGTTGGGCGAAGCAAAAGGCCCCACACCGCTGGGGTTATTTGTGAAATTTTGACTCAACAAGCCGCCGTCGGTCGGTTTTTGGCCTCGCGTCCGAACGTTTTGTTGAAAGAAAGGCGCATTGAAACCGTCGAATCCCTGAAAGATCACGATATCCTGAGCGAGCGCAAGATACTGGGCCGCGCGCCTTGCGAGCGTCACCGCGGTCGTATGCTCCGGATTTTTCGCTTCCGCTGTCTCGTGGACCTGTTGCGGCGTCAACGCAAATTCCGTCCAAATCTCGTTCAATCGAATCGTGACGCCTTCGTCGACCGTAAGTGTGTTGAGACTTTCCCCGTTGATCTGCCCATTCGTTATGATATCGGGCTGCACACTAGTGGTTTTTGGGTGGACGCGGCGATGAGGCAGAAATCTGGCACCGACTCGCACCGCCATCGTTTCGTCGTGCACCGTCCGGTGAATCGCAGTCCAGATTTCCGGGCTCCACGGAACCTTCTCGTTTTCTTTGTGATGAATCGACTGCTCTTCCGTGTCATCGACAGCCCCTGCCGGTGCAGACTGTTGGGGCTGTAGTGGCATCGTTGGGCTTGCCATTTTTCTGTCCTCCAAACTTTATGCGTAGACTTTGGCCAACACGTTTTGGTGCTCCCTATTTTGCCGATGAATTTTCGAGCGCTGGGGGTGACTACTGTTTGAGCGGAAGGGGACGGATGAGATTCGCGTTTGCTCTTCAGCTAGTAAGCTGCCTTCAGCGTTGCGCAGCAACCCCGCTAAAATGGGCACGGCCAAATCCTTCCGACTGAGTCCGAGGTCACATCAGCGAATGAGGCCACGATTTTCCTCTGAAACTTCTGTCAGCGCAAGTCCTAAATTCGAACAGTCCTAAATTCGACAGCCCTAAAATTTCACACGTCGCGCTGGGGGGGCACGTTAGAGCTGTTATCCGAAGCACCGTGACCCTCGACGCGCCTAGCGGGTCGCCGCTGGCGTCAGGCTGCGTCACGAGCAGGCTGGCGCGCGAATCCGCTTGCAAGTTTTGAGTATGCATGGCCATGGTGCTGATGAGGAAGATGGGACGCCCGTGGTCGTCCAGCCCGTAAGGCATCACTGATCCGAAGGGGAACGCCGGTTGTTTGCGCGCGAAAGGGTCGAAAGGCTACCGATGCAGCCCAAGTACACCAAAGTGCGCGCTCGCTCCGAGAACGAAGGCTCGGGGACCGTGCGCTGGTCACTCGCCGCGCCAGTGCCCGCGTGTTTTCTGGTGGATAAGGAAGACATTCCTGTTCTCTTCTGCCAGTCTAACCTGTCCCAGTGTGGCAGGGATCGATTTGACGCCGAGTCTGCCCGCGCTGTTCTGGTCAATGCAGGCAAGGGCACTGCTCAATGAGCATTCCACGGCTTGCCCAATTACCCCCGCGAATCTGCTCCGCTAAGTGCTTGATATTACGGCACACGAGATCGTTCGGTTCGCCTGCCCACAAACAGAAGATTTCGGGCAGGCCACGCAAGGGTTGAACCGGCGAAGGCGTGGCTATCTTGAAGGAACTCGGGCCGGGTATGACGATAAAACGTTCCTTGCCCTCATTCATTTCCGCAAGTCACCTTGGAATTCCGAAGCTGGTTCCAAGAGTGTCACGAGCAGGTGACCCGCGCCCGATCTCGCCGACACCCGTGTCGCAGGCGGAAAGGACCGCCCAATCCGTACCTTCCAGGTTTAGCGAGGCGATCTCCTCGGCAGTGAGAATTCCACTATCCTCGCCCGCCTGAGAGGCCTCGCGATGGTTCGCTCCCGCGAATGCCAGTCCGGAAAGCAACAACGGATTATCTCCGGTGACTGAGGTGGCCAGATTGGTGTCGGCCGCCAGAGATGGGGCAACATCCCGCGTGTGTTAGCGTCGGCAGCGCTTCGACATTTTCTGTTTTCCGTTCATCCAACCACTTCACCACACACGCTTCTCGTCGAAAAGATGTGTTGCTCAGACACTTACACAGTCAGTCGTATGTCAGTGTAGTCGTATGTCAGTGTAGTCGTGTGTCAGTCTAGTCGTCAGTCAGTTTTTCCTTCGCGGGCGCCGTCACGTTGGTCTAACTTCGGATCATCTAAGGAGGTTTCTATGCACTACAGACTTAATGACCGCGGAGTGCTCGTATTGTACGAGACCACAGAAAATGATGCCTTGATGATCCGGCATCACGTCGACGCGTTTTGGTCGGCCTGCGAACTCAGTCCAGGGCGATTTCGACACCCTGGATTGAATAAGCATTTGCGGCAAGCGCTCTCCGATCTGCGTGATCGCCCACCAAGAAAGCAAGTGTTCCTGTTCTTTGAAGCCATGAAACCATTTCTCAGGTGGTGCATAACCGACGGGTCGCATCTTCAAGATGAACGTCGGGACAACGCGCGGGAACTGTGGCGTGTGTTATTCAAAGGTCGTCTTCCGGATTTCGTGCGCTGGAGTCCTAGTGCGCAATGTTACGAGGAGGATATGGACGGATACTTGCGATGGTGCACCACGCAAGTGGAGCCTGCTCTGGAGGCTATAGCGTCCTGAGCCGAGGGCGGGTTCTGACGCGGACTTAGGAGCGAATAGTACAATCCAGTGAGAATTCGCCCCACCCTCGCCGAAGAAGAAGCAGCTAACGAACGAACTTGAACGCCTGAAGCACCGGGAGGGAATCAAATGAAAACCGCAGCAAGTAGGCACTATGTCCGCCACCCCAAGAAGCCGGAGTGGGGGGTGGGGGAAGTTATCAGCCAGAACGGCGACAACGTTCGAGTTGCATTCGCGCTTGGAGGAATGCGGACCCTAAACACACAGTATGTTGAGTTGTCGGAGGCCACCCCCGACCCTGTTTGCGGTAATTCTCCGGGTTCCAGACCAGTCGACATCGAAAGAATCAGAGAACTGTGCCACCGCTTCATACGGGAGATGAAAGACAATCGTCGGCACTACAACGATGCCGGGGTTGCAGAGAACATTTTGGATGAGATTGAACGCCGTGGTTCTCTGACGGTTACGACCGCGAAACGACTTGCCGCATGGTGCAACACCGATGGTTCCGTTTTTCAGGCAGGGGTCGGCCTGGCGCAGGACATCTCAGTGGCAATCTGCGGCCGGATTCTGCGCGAGGACGAGTTTTGATCTGACGCGGCGCGCGCAGTCGCAGACACCGCTCTTCTTGCCGACGCTTTCTCTCGTTGCCAGCGTGTTGAACTGAGTGACCCCGAATTGGGGCCTTGTGAAAGGTTGAGAGGAAATTGCAAGATTATCCTGCGGCGAGTCCACGCAATCCCGACCGGGCTGCGCCAGGACAGACCGAGAATCGGTATTGGCTAATTCAGAAAATTGGGTTCAAACTTAAAACATGGACTTCAAGCTCGACGATTGGGTTCGACATCCCAAGTTCGGCGATGGGCAAATCATGGCCGATCTCGGCAACAAGTATCGCATTCAGTTCGTAAATTGCGGCGAGCGTCAGATCCTCAAGAGCGCCATCGACTCGGCTGGTCAGCCACCTCACGCTGGCTTCAGATTTGCGACTCCAAAAGCATCAAAGACCTCGCAGCGCAAAGCGTCTAGCGTGGCTGCGCCGAGTTTCGATCACCTGGTAAAGAGATTCTTGGACGTCTTCAAAGCCGGCTTCGATAGCGAGAGTTTTCAGCCGCGTGAGCGGACCGACAAGCTGGAGGCCGCCGGTCTCCTGCACGCCACCTTGGGAAAACAACAACTCCGCGAACTGCTAGCGGCCGGAGACTTCCAAGAAGTTACCTTGCGGATTTCGCGCGTCGTTCAACGTACCAAGATGATGTTTCGGCAGGAAATCATCAAGTTGAATGCGGCGTTGAAACTCGAACACTTTCAGCAGCAATTTGGGGAAGCCCTATGGGAGGTATTGTACGGTGATGCAGAACCCGAGGCACGCTTCAATGCATTCACCCAGGTGTTGGCCAATGGCGGCGCCGCGAATTGGCCGGTCGCTACGTATTTTCAGTTCCTCGAGTCGAATGGCGAAAGAATGTTCATGAAACCCCATGTCACCCAGAAAATGGCGAAATCACTCAATGTCGCGTTGAACTACAAGCCCGAGCCGAACTGGCTGACCTATTGCAAGCTGCAAGAGCTCGCAAGACGGGTGGACAAGGAACTCCGTACTCGCGGCTTAAAGCCGTGGTCCGGTATCGATGTGCAAGGCTTTATCTGGGCCGCAATCAAAATCGAGGAAGACAAATACGGAGGGGATGAACAACACGCCTCACGTCGTTCCAAGACGCCGCCGTTCGTCCGAAAGGGCGGCACAGAGCATCCCTTTTAGGGGCAGGCGGCTCGTGCGGTCTCGAGATGTAAAATGAGGCGACAGCTCTATGAATATCCGCGCAAAATGCTCCAATCCGCAGAAGGAGCGCCTATAGGTGCCCTGAGCTGACCGGTCCGTTTGGAGGGGATGGCCTCACTTCTTTGGGGGAGGTCCTGCGCCCATTTGTGTGAGAGACGGCGTGGTGATTCAAAGCGCCCTACCTCTCGCCCTACATCACCCCACGCCGCGCCCTCGATTGGGCGGCGATTTACTAGTTAGTTAGTGTGTGCCAGAGCGCTACAGGGGACACTTTTTCCCGCATATGTAGCTAACCCCGAAAAACCGGTGGGGGCCTGGCGCGGGTACCAGTGGTGTCGTGGCCATCAACTCGGTGCCATGATGGCAGCCTGATCCCTCTGGACCAACCCAGGGTCAACGAGAGCCTTGTGCACCCGAATTCCGTGCTTTCTCGACAACTCCTGTGCGTCACGCTGAATTCGCTCCGGGAGAGCCTCCGGACTTATGGCGACATCTCGCTTCTTTGCACGCGCCATCTCGAAAAAGCAACGCTCTGCGATGAGGTCGGCCATCAAGACTTGAGCGGCCAAAGTCTTCTTGTGACGCAGATTCTCGCCTAAGTAGTGTCGAATTGATGGGAAGTTTGCGTAGATCGTGATCTTGCCTGTTTCCCGACTGTATGACGTTCGCTGCAAGGGTTCCGGATCATCCTGGTCGAAATAGGGTTCTCCATTGAACATCCCACGCCCTTTGGGGCGTTCTTGTTCTTCCTCCATGCGCGTTTTGACTTCAAGGAGCGCGAGGGCGGTTTCGGTCTCCGCTGTGACGATAGCCGTCACTTCCGGCTCGTCTCCCCAAACCTCGACCTCGTATTCAGCAACTTGGCGACGAGCGTCCGTTAACTTGACGGCGATTTCCTCCGGCTCGACGTGGACACTCTCATGGTCACTCTTCACTCTTATCGTGCTACCTTCCTCCACGACCTTGACATAGACTCGCAATGTGGCGCGACGTGTCCTGTTCGTCCTGACGGTCAGTGTCTCGGGGCGAAAGACTAGGCCATTCTTGTACAGGTACTGATTCTCCTCCTGCTCTGGATCGACGTAAATTGTCGCCTCGGCGATATTCCCCCCAATTGTGGCTCTCAGCGTAGCGCGAACACCGGCCTCTGACCCTTGTACCGTGACAAACCGTCGCATGATTTGACTACCATGCGCCTTGCCGATTTTGAATTCCGTGTTGCCGACAATGCCAAGTTTTGCCGTGCTTGAAGACAACCGCACGAGGCTACCAGGGCCGAACTTGTTAGTGTCAATCCGTACTTCAAAACTGTACCGTTTGCCGACCGTCACATGGGCCGAATCGGGGTACAAGCAAAACCCATTCGGCGGCGCCTCCACTTGTACGTTCGGTTCCTGGCCGAGATTCTGGACTTCCTCCGCCTCGGACTCCGCGATCTCGTTAAGAACCTTGAACGCGTCGCGGTACCTGGTCCGTTCCTCATCATCAATCTGGCTCCGCACCTCCTTCTGGTGCCGCGATTCCTCTTGGACAAGCTGATCGATGCGCATCTCGATTGCAGCGATCACGGCTTTGCAGACTGGATGGCTGCGGTTTAGCCCCTCCCTTTTTTCATCGAGAACAGGTTCCTCCATTGCCAGAAGCTCCCGGAATCGGCCGAATGAGACTTCGCCGAAAAGGCGGGCAGCCAGCGGTTCGCGATCATACTTGAACAGGGACATATCCAAAACAACTTCGTAGTCGTCAATGATAAGAAGACCGCCTTCCCTGTCGTCTCCCTCCTGCCGTAGCTCTTTTTCAGCGCGCGAGATCGAAAGACGGACGGGAAACTCCCCGTAGTTCTCACACGAAACCGTGAACTGCTCATTGACTCGTTCCTGTCCTTTCGGCACGGGATATCGCAACCGCCGCTTCTTCTTCTTCTCGTCCACATCGATCAGCAAGACGGCCCTTGAAGGATTGGTCATTATCTTTCTGAGACGCCAATGCTCTACAAGGGCAGGGTGGACCGTGTCAAAGCGGGGGACTTTCTGGCCTTTGTCTGGATCAGCCCGAAAGTAAGCAGCCGTGCCGTTCTTGAGAATGCCATGTTGACTCCGCATCTCCTCAGTTGCCGGTTTGGGATCGTCAAGTTCCCCTTTCAACGAGTCCCCTTCCAGATAGATACGGAGATTAGTGAAGCTGTCGTCCTTGAACGAGCAGATGCGTCCGTCCGTCATGCCAGCAAGGGCGTTTTTTGCCCCTGTGCCAAAGAACCCAGTGACCGACTTGCCGTCCTTCAGTCCACTCGTAGCCGCTCCATATTTGCGAAATGCGGCGGAGATATCGTCATGAGACATGCCCTCGGCAAAATCGCGCACTGTGAACAGTCCGCATAAACCCTCCTTCCGATAGAGTATTTCTATCAAGCCTTCGTGTTGAGCCTTCATCTCTTCGAGACGCCTGTAACTATCGTCGCTGTTAGTGAGTAGTTCCAGGAGTGCGCGGATTGCGTTTCCCTGCGTGCCGGCTCGAACGAGTCGAGCAATCAGTCTTTGATCAGCCTGTATGTCAAACTTTTCCATGGCCTTACTCGCTTCCCAAGAATCGCGCAAAGCGCAGGCCCAGCCAGTCCATGAACGCAATTGCTTCTTTTTCTTGAAGGTCTGTTGCCATGGCCTTCAGTTTGGTCAGATTGTCTAGAAGGACTCGGCGGTCCGAATCGAGCGTTCCCTGCAAGACGTTACAACACTCTGCCTCCGATATCCTGTCTCGTTCCTCCTTCAAGAACTTCGCGTATGCTGGTGCCGCCTTTACTTCCCCGAGGAGTTTCTCGGAACGCCGTGTTTGTGAGAACGTCTTCTTGGCTGGCCGGTAATCCTTCTGCAATGTCTTTCTTGCCAACTCAAGCTGCTGTCGGCCGCGCTCCGTGAATCCGAAGCCTTGACTCGTCTTCCCAATCAGCCATTGACGATCCTTGTCCGTGCATCGACGTAGCGCCTTGTCCACCCGTATTGCATCAGGATGGTCCGGGTAGGCCAGAAGGGAGAACTTACTCGGAAAAAGCTTGAACGCAGCCATCACTATGTGTTCCAGCGATAGATCAACGCCACTTTCCTCAACTGCCCCGACCGACAGGAGGACAAGCCAATCCAAGTTGACGCCGTCATACAGATGAGCAGGATATGCCTTTAGCCCGTCCAGCGATCTGCGTTGCATTGTCACACTTTTTCCCCCTGGCGAAGACGCGCTTATTGTAATGCCTGCTAGTGCCCCAGGCGCGCCTGATTGAATCCGAGGATGGTGGGCATTTTTCTCATCGTCTGGAACAACTGAAACGCCGCCGGGGTCAGTTGTATGACCTCAGCGGCGTGAGCTTCATTCCGAGAGGCGTTGGTAGATTGAAGTGATCTGGTTCAGCGCAAAATAACAGGCCTTGCTCTTACCCATAAGCCAGGGATTAGAAGCTGCCATACTCTGGTATACGGATTTCGCGGCGCGAATGATCTCCTCATCTCTGAAAAGCTTGGGGGGCTTGATTCTCCAGCCCTCCCCAGTTTTCCTCGCAAAAGCTGAGAGCGATGCGATGATGGGAAAGATGATGCCGTCCGGAACTTCCACGATCTCACGGCCTTCGCGGGTGATAGAGCGGATTCCGGTACCGGCAAAGCCTTGATGGGCTTTCCATTTTTCATATAACTGGAAGGCTTCAGGGGCAATATCCAGGTAGAACTGGTACAACTCGCGAGCACGTTCGTACTCGTCGTGCTTGCGGTCATGCGCTTTGCGATAGATCTCTTGAAATTCCTTCAGGCACTTCGCCTTCATGCTGTAGGTGTACACCTTGTTCGGGTTGTCGGATTCGCCTGCCTTGGGCCACAGCGAAGCCGGGATCAGAGCAGTGATCACCTGAAGCAATCGCTCGGTCCCCACATAGTCATCCGAAAGTTCCGTCTCCGATTTTTGGAGACGCAACCCAGAAATCTTCTTGCGGAGGCTCCGTTCCAACTCATCTAACTGACCGCGTCTCCCAGCGATCGAGATGCTCGCAACGTCGTTTTGGAAGTTTCGCGCGATGGAAATCTCACCTATTAAGTCCTCGTCATCCGTCACGATGAGCTCGTACTTAACATGAATAGTTGGAATATCGGCGCTCTCAGAAAGCGGCTTCTCAAAAAAGTCTTTCAGAACTCCCTGTGTCTGGGACCCATTGATGATACTGGCACGGGTGAGATACAGGACTTTCTTCTGCTCGTCGACTTCGTGATTATGCGCAACGATCACGAGGCCGCCGTTCAAGATGGAGAAGAGCTCGGGATGAGTCTCTAGAGTCTGCCGGATTTCTTTGTTTACTTGGGTCTCTCGCCTGCGTTGTTTGCCCTCGGCTTCGAGCAGATAGTCACGAACATTCTCGTCCGTCGAGAGCTGCAGGACTGACGCCACTGGAGCCTGTCCTGAAAATACTTTGCGCCCGTTTTCAACGTCTTCCGGGCAGCTGATGTTGCGGAAAGAGTGGAAAGGAAAGGAAACGACATCGGCGGATTTCGCCGTAGGGGGTTTCATATTTTTCTCCTGAGCCGCCAACTTGTTTTAGCTTCGGTCACTGACCGATGCCAGATGTGCAACTCGTTCTTAAATATATCACGGCATACGACTACCGCAACAGCAAGCGGCTACGTGGCTGGATAAGTTGCTCTCCCTTCTTCGCGGAAAGGGGACGAGTGCCACGGAGACGCCTGGTCCGGGCCGGTAAGAGCCGGTGCAAAGCGCCGCGGTTTACTTAACCGGTGCGCCACTGTAACTCCCGCGATTACACAGCCTTAACGGCCCACCGGGGCTGACTCGGGGCCGATCTGAAATGCACTAGATGCACTTCTGCAGGGAGATTGTTCCGGCAATGTTACTGTGAAACGCAGCCTGCCCGAAATCTTGTGTTTGTGGGCAGGTGAGCGACGGTCCGCCTGGCATGGCAGAATCAGGAACTTGCGGCGAGCGATTCAGCAGGGCAATTGGGCAAGCTGTAGAATGCCAGTCTGAACACTGCCTTTGCCGGAGTTCGAGTCTCCTCGCGCCTACCATTTCCTTCCCCTACAGGCACAAGCGTTCTGCGCTGGCAGTTACGACATCGCTCTGCAGCTCCGCCATCGACTTGCCTTCGCCCACCCACAAGGTGGCTTGTACATTGGAGAACTCGGGAATCCGGAGTCGAGGTCAGACTTCGCTTGGCTTAGCCGTTGAATTTGAGCTGGCCGGTGTCGTCGTACACGTAAACCGAAGTCATCGGTTCCAGCGCACCTTTGGCTGCTGCGATGGCCGCGTCAAGTTCGGCAAAATCGCCGACCAGGTAATCCGCAAACGGGCCTTCGAATGTGTCGCAAGCGATGGCCCGAAACTGACCGGCAGGCGCGCGGTGTTCAACAGTCGGCGGGGCCTCCCGGTGAAACTCTTGCCACTTCGTCGTCATATTACCCTCCATCTTAATGATAGTGGATGCCGAGTTCGGCGGCTTCTCTGAAATCGCCGTTGCTGGCTACCGGAACGTACGGTTGGGTCGTGGCAATGCTCAGACAGCCGCAAGCCGCTTCCACAGGCTGTACGCGGTCGGCGCCGGCCGTGACAATCGCTGAGCCGACCACCCAAAGCGACTCCGGATTCCGGAGTCGAGCTTTGTTATTTCGACCTGTCGGCAAGCCGTTCCGCGAGAACGCCGATGGGCCTGCGCTGTCTCACAAACCCTAGGTTGGGAAACGGTTCCACTTCGCCCGCCCTACCTGTAAAATCAAAAGCTTACAGGCATAGCAGCATGTCAAGTAAAGTCTCCGAGAACTCGGTGAACGGCCGTCGTGCCGACGTCGTCATTGTTGGTGCTGGACCCGCTGGGCTTGCAGCAGCCGCTGCTTGCAAGGATGCGGGCGTGGCTGCAATGGTTCTGGAGAGGGGCAAAACTGCGGATCTCCGTGATCGCCGTTTGCCGGAGGAAATAGGTGAGGGCATTGGCGGAGCCGGGCTTTTCAGTGATGGGAAGTTCTCCTTCTATCCGTCGGGTACCCGCCTTTGGGAGTTACAGCCTAGCCGGTCTCTCTTTGCGGCTTACAGTTGGGTATCTGGCATCCTGAGGCCATTTGGTATCGACGTGCCTCCATTTCCAAGCCGCCACGATGTCGTGACGGAAACAAGCAATCCAGACGGGTTCCACATTAAGGAGTACCCGTCGTTCCGCATCCCACTCGACAAGCGTCTTGAACTCGTGAAAAAGCTCGCTGATAGCGGCGAAAGCATTAGCACACTCGTTGAAGTGATCGGGATGCGAGTAGAAGACAAAGGTATCCTCGTAAACATCCGCGCAACGACTGGGGAACAGAAGACTGAAGACGAAGAAGTATTGGCAAGGGCAGTGATTGTAGCTACCGGACGCCTTGGCGCAATCCGCTTGCTTCCATGGGTAAGTAACGACGCGGTCTTTCGAAGGCTCGAGGTCGGTGTTCGTATCGAGCAATCAGAGGATGCATTCTTCTTACGAGACGCTCGGGGACTCGATCCGAAGCTGATAGCGCACGAGCGCTCAGGTGTAGAGTGGAGAACTTTTTGCTGTTGCCGGGCAGGCGAAGTTGTCGAGGTACTGTCGAACGGGATCTTGGCGGTAGCAGGACGATCCGACATCAGCTCGACCAGGAGGTCGAACATCGCGTTTCACGTCCGAATCACTGATCCAGAACTAGGGAGACTCTGATTAAGCTCTCCCTTTCCACCGCGAATGCAGCTACAGTGTC
>ODAK010005840.1_pt1 | contig 12451 bp, 10 predicted proteins | sample 1539591 | NCBI WGS metagenome assembly ODAK01 (sample SAMEA3539303, study PRJEB22396) | soil metagenome | biome: tundra; feature: field; material: soil | place: USA | collected 2010-05 | depth 0.15 m | reverse complement strand
GAACATCCGGTCAGCGAGGAAGTGACCGGCATCGATCTGGTGCGTGAACAGATACGCGTCGCTGAGGGCGAGCCATTGGGCTACGGCCAAGACGACGTCTCCTTTCGCGGGCACGCGATCGAGGTCCGTCTCTGCGCCGAAGATCCGGTGGCCGGCTTCCTGCCGGCGACCGGCACCTTGGCGGCCTTTGAACCTTCGATCACTCCTTTAGTGCGCTGGGAGTGCGGCGTCGAACGCGGCACCACGGTCACGTTGAACTTTGATCCCCTGCTCGCCAAAGTGATCGCTCACGCACCCACGCGCACGCAGGCGGCCTCCTTGCTGGCTTTGGCCCTGGAAAGGCTCCACTTGGGCGGCCTCACCACCAATCGTGACTTTCTCGTCGCCACCCTGCGTCACGACGGTTTTCTCTCCGGTGACACCACGACCGACTTCATCGACCGTTTCGAACCGGCCCGGACACTCGGCCTCAGTGACGAAGAACTTAACTGGGCCAGCACGGCCGGCGCCCTTTGGCTGCAGGGAGAGAACCGGGCCCACGCGACCGTACTCTCCATGATCCCGAGTGGTTGGCGAAACGCGCGATTGCCCCGTCAGCACACGTCGCTGCGTTGGGGCGATCGGTTGCGGTCAGTTGATTATCGCTCCCGTCGCGACGGATCCTTTGACGTAGGAGAGGCGGGCCGGGCAACGGTGGACAACTGGAGTCCCACGGGGATCGACGTCGAGGTAGACGGCCGTCGCGCCACCCAGCGCGTAACGCGTTCGCCGGGACATCTCCACGTGCAAACCGTTCGCGGGACGGCGTCGTTCGAGCTCGTGCCGCGATTCGTGGTTCCCGGTGTCGAGGCCGAGCTGGGCGGACTCACCGCGCCGATGCCGGGTGCCATCATCGACGTTCGCGTAACGCTCGGCCAACACGTCGAAGCCGGCGAGACATTGGTCGTCATGGAGGCCATGAAGATGGAACACGTCATCACCGCCCCGGATGCCGGAACCGTAAGCGCCATCTTCGTCACGGCGAGCCAGCAGGTGGACAACGGAGCCGTGCTGCTCACCTTGAAAAATGACGGGCTCGTCGAAGAGCAGGAAAACTGAACGTGGCGAGACCGCTGCGCATTGCCAACTGTTCCGGTTTCTACGGTGACCGACTCTCGGCGGCCAAGGAGATGGTCGAAGGTGGACCGATCGACGTCTTAACCGGCGACTGGCTGGCCGAGCTGACCATGTTGATTCTGGCCAGAACGCAGGCCAAGCACTCGGGCGCCGGCTACGCCAAGAGTTTCGTCATCCAGATGGAAGAAGTGATGGGCAGCTGCTTGGACCACGGCATCAAGGTGGTGTCGAACGCGGGCGGACTCGATCCCGATCACTGCGCCGAAGCCACCGCCGAAGTGGCGGCCAAACTCGGGCTCTCCCCCACCATTGCCTACGTCAACGGCGACAATCTCCTGCCGCGCCTGGATGAACTGCAAGCGTTCGGCGTCGACTTCGCGCACCTCGACACCGGCGAACCCGCGGGCGACATCAAGCGCTTCCTCACGGCCAATGCCTACCTGGGGTGCTTTGGCATCGTCGAGGCCTTGCGTTTGGGCGCCGACATCGTGGTGACCGGAAGGGTCACCGACGCGGCGATTGTCTGCGGACCGGCGGCCTGGCACCACGGCTGGAGCCGCGATAACTGGGACGCCCTGGCCGGCGCCGTGGTCGCCGGGCACGTCATTGAGTGTGGCGCGCAGGCCTGCGGCGGCAACTACTCGTTCTTCACCGAAATCGCCGACATGTCGCGCGTTGGTTTTCCCTGGGCCGAGATCGCCGAAGACGGATCGTCGGTTATTGGAAAGCACGACGGCACGGGCGGCGAGGTATCGATTGGCACGGTCACCTCCCAGTTGCTCTACGAAATAGCGAGTCCTACCTATCTGGGACCGGACGTCTCGGCACGATTCGACACCATTCATCTGGATCAGATTGCTAAGGACCGCGTGCAAATCAGCGCCGTCAAAGGCGAACCGCCGCCGCCCACCTTGAAAGTGGCCATGAACGAGGTGGGCGGGTTTCGTAAGGATCTGAACATCGCTCTTACCGGGCTCGACATCGAAGCGAAGGCCCGACTGGTCGACGACGCGTTCTGGCTGGCCTGTCCCTACAACCGTAATGATTTCGACAGCGTGACCACCAGGATTATCCGCTCCGACAAGCCTGATCCTCCGACCAACGAAGAGGCCGTGGCTCTGTGGCATCTCACCTTGAAGGATCACGACGAGGCAAAAGTCGGTCGCGCCGTCGCCAACGCCGCCGTCGAGTTAGCCCTCTCTTCAACCCCGGGATTCTTTACCGTGGGATCGACCACCTCGGTCGGCACCGCTTTTGGCGTGTACCGGCCGGCCCTAGTGCCGGCCGAAATGGTGCCGCAATATGTGGTGGTCTTGGACGGCGAACGGACGGTCATCGATTCGGTCGCCCCCAAGGGTGTGATCGACGTGGTGACCGCGGAAGGACCCGCCGTAAGCGAGGCCGGCGGACCCACGACGGCGGTCCCACTGGGCCGGCTGTTTGGAGCCCGCTCGGGTGACAAAGGCGGCAACGCCAACGTAGGAATCTTCGCCCGCACTGACGAGGCATGGGCCTGGCTCGACGGTTACTTGAGCGTGGCGCAGATCCGTCGTTTGCTTCCCGAAACCGAACCGTTGTCCATCGATCGCTATCGTCTACCCGCGCTCAGGTCCCTCAACTTTGTAATCCACGGTCTCTTAGAAGAGGGTGTGGCCGCTTCGACTCGTCAGGACGCCCAAGCCAAGGGACTCGGCGAATGGCTCCGAAGCCGGGTGGTGGATATCCCGACGTCTCTGCTTGCGTCGCCGTGAACGAAGTGGTGAATGAGACAATGCGAACGGAACAACTTGATGCGGTGCGCAGTGACCTCGCCGAGGAACAACGGGCATTAGACGACGTCGTGGCCCCCATGTCAGATGATGAATGGCAACTCGCGACGTCGAGCCCGGGCTGGAACGTGGCCGACCAGATTGGACACCTCACCTATTTTGACGCGTCGGCGACCACCGCCATCGCGAGCCCCGATGACTTTCACGCTGGGCTCAGCGAACTTTACGAAGGTACGGGGGCGCAGGGACTGGACCAGTACACACTGGGCCGCTTCCGCGAACTTGCGCCACGTGAACAACTGAGCTCGTGGCGCAAAAGCCGAAGGAATCTCATGGACGCCGCAGATTCGCTGCGCGAAAGCGACCGTATTGCTTGGTACGGCCCATCCATGGGAGCAGCTTCTTTTCTCACCGCCCGACTCATGGAGACGTGGGCGCACGGTACCGACGTGGTGGACGCACTCGGGGCGGATCGACCGGCCACCAACCGTCTGCGGCACATTGCCCGACTGGGCTTCATGACGAGAAGGTGGTCGTACACGGTTCGCGGCGAAGAACCGCCCGCGGGTGACGTTCGACTGGATCTCACGAGTCCCACGGGAGATCACTGGACATTCGGCGACGAGAGTGCCGCCGACACCGTTCGCGGTTCAGCGGAGGAATTTTGCCTCGTGGTCACGCAGCGCCGCCACGTCGACGACACGTCCATTGAAACGAGCGAACTCGGTCGCCACTGGTTGCTGCGGGCCCAGGCCTTCGCCGGTGGACCGAGCTATGGCCCTCAAGCAAGGAGCAGCTGATGGAATTGGTCACCACTGAACTGGCCGGCGGCGTGATGACCATCACGCTGGTCGACGTGCGAGGACGCAATACCCTCAGCCGCCAACTGCTCAACGAACTCGCGGCGGTGATTGACACGGTCGATCGGGACCCCGAAATTCGCGTGGCCGTGCTCACCAATGACGGCGACGTGTTTGGTGCGGGCGCTAACCTCGCCGAGCGATCGTCGGGGAACTCTGGCCCAGACGACAAGAGTTCCCCGAGTATGTCCACCCCCTTACTGCGCATCCAAAACTCTCCTAAGCCGTTTGTGGGCCGCATTGCCGGCCACTGCGTGGCGGGAGGAGTCGGTCTGGCTGCGGTCATGGATATATCGATAGCCATCGACACCGCGCTGTTTGGTTTCACGGAGGTCCGTGTAGGCGTCGTCCCCGCCACGATCTCGGTCGTTTGTCTTCCTAAGATGCGCCAGGCCGACGCCTTGTCGGCGTTCTTGCGGGGCAACCGATTCTCGGCCGGCGAAGCGGCGCGGATCGGATTGATCAACAAGGCCGTTTCATCCGAAGTGCTCGACGACGAAATAAGGTCGGTGGTGAACGACTTACTCGCGGGCGAACCCCACGCGATCGCAGTGGCCAAGCGACTCGCCAAGCAGGTATCGGCGACTTCAAACGAAGAAGCCTTCGCCAAAATGACCAGTTTGTCGGACGAGTTATTTTCGAGTGAAGGGGCGCACGAAGGAATGACCGCCTACTTGGAAAAGCGGCCGGCGTCGTGGGTGCGACGAATCGAGAGCAGCTAATCACAGCACCTTACAAGCATCGCCGATGACGCGACGTGGCTCACCAAGTCGTACAGCGTACCGATGGCTCCAATAATCAAAATCGACGCAAGTCTTAGAGACCGTCCCAGTTAGCCATCTCCACTCGAAACGGGTCCAGTCCCATAGGGCCGAGAGCCAGCGAGTGGGCGTGGAATCGCTTGAGGTCGAACTGACCGCCGAAACGATCACGGGCCGCTTCACGAACCTCCAGCCAGACGCGTTCGCCGGCTTTATACGAAGTGGCTTGGGCCGGAATGCTTAGATACCGTTCGACTTCGGAGGTCGCAAAATCGTTGGGTTGAATCGCCCACTCTTCTAGTAGCGCCACCGCCATCTCGGCGTTCCAAACCTGACCCGAGCAGTCGCCGAGTTCTCCCAACGTGCCTAAGTCTTCGGGCGCCGCCAGGCCCACGTGCAGTCCAAGGTCCACCACGATGCGCGCCGCCCTCAGGGCCTGCGCCGCCAAGAAGCCCATTTCGTCACCCGGATCTGCGTAACCATCCAACTCATCCATCAGACGTTCCGCGTAGAGAGCCCAGCCTTCGCCGTAGCCGCTCGTCATGGCGTCGAGTCGATGGAATCGCGAGAGCCGTTCGGCCTGGAGCAGGGCGGTGGCGATCTGCAGATGGTGGCCCGGTACGGCCTCGTGGTACCACATTGAAACGTATCGCCACCACGTGAACCTGGTGGCGCCACGGGTTGGAAACCACGTGGTGCCCGGACGCGTCAAGTCCTCACTCGGTCCGATGTAATAGGGCGCGGCGGCGGCGCCTTCGGGCGCCAAACGCACGTCACATTGACGAATCCGCGGATCGATATCGAAGTGCACGCCGTCCAGTTTCCGTACGGTATCCGCGGTGAAGTTCTCCAGCCGCTCGAGGAGGGCGTCGGTACCGTGTAGGGCGCGGCCTTCGTCGTCGTCGAGCACCTTCACCACTGCTGACAGAGTGGTGGCGTCCGGAGCGAGTTGTTTCGCCAGTACCCACATCCGGTCCCTAATCCTGCGAAGTTCCTGCCAGCCCCAGGCGTAGAGATCGGTTACATCGAGGTCGGCGCCGTTCCAGTAGCGAAACCACCGCCGGTAGCGATCGATCCCGCATCGGTCTTCCTCACTGGCGAGTGGCGCCAGCGTGGTGCTCAACCATTCAGCCAGTTCCGCGCAAGCCGCGTCGGCGTCGGCCGCCGCGGCGGCCAGACCCGTGACTTCGAGATCAACGGAGCACGATAGGGCGACTTGTTGCGCCAGGGTTCCAAAAGTCCCGCCGGCGTACGTCCGGGCCTGGTCGGCCACACCCACGACGTGGCGCCGTGACGGAAGCTGACCCCCGGGCACCGCGTCGTAGAGACCACTCTGCCAGCTCTTGAAGGCGGGGCGCACTTGCAACATTCGAAGGCGAATTACTTCGGCCTGTTCGGCGTTCGTAGAATCCATCAGCCCGAAAGCCTGGCGCACCATGGAAAGCGGCGACATGATGACTCCCCACGTCCGCCGGTCCTCACCGCTCCGTTCCAGTTCGAGACGTATTTCCAAGCGTTCAACCATGACGGCCTTGGCCACTCGATCGAGTTCGTCACCGGGCTCGAGACCGCTGAGGTGTTCAAGCGCGGCCTGCGTGTGGGCCACGTTTCGATGAGCTTGACCGGACGAGAAATCGGGCAGAAGGTGATCAACTTCGTGCACGCCAATTTCGGTCCCGAAGATCGGGTCCAGCAAGGCCCGTTCACTTACGTACTGGTCGGCGAAGGCGAATAACGGTGAACGGGCCACTTCAGCTTCGGCCATGGGGAACCTCCAGATTGAACCAGTCGGAAATCGACCTTATCGTTTGGCGACGCCCCTAGTCGAGTAGGGCGACGAGATCGGGTTCACCAATCGCCCCTTCACGCACTAGTCGCCACGCCGGTGCGGAGAGATCAATAACGGTCGAGACCACGCCTGAGCGCGGTCCCCCATCAACCACGCCGCTGAGTTCGACCCGTCCGGAGAAAACCTCCAGCAACTGATCCGCATTCTCGCAGGGCCGTTCACCATGGGCGTTGGCGCTGGTCAACGCCAGGGGTCCGCTCCGTTCGAGCAGTTGGCGCAAGACATCATCGTTGGGGCTTCGAAAGCCCACGGTTTCGCTCCTACTGCCCACCAACGCCGAGAGCCGCGGCGGTACGGCCACGATGATCGTCAAAGCCCCGGGCCAGAAGACGTTACTGAGCCGGTCCGCGCGCGAGGGCCACACCACCCCCAAATCCTCAATTTGAGCAACGGAACCCACCAGTACCGGCAGGGCCACGCTCGTCGGACGGCCCTTCAGGTCAAAAAGCGCGGTCACGGCTAGGGGATGGTCAAGTGAAGCGGCGAGGCCGTAGACGGTGTCGGTAGGAAGGCCGACCACGCCACCGTGGGCCAGGGCGTCGAGCGCCGCTTCGAGGTCCATCAACGTGGTCACGGTCGCCGGGCGACCAAGATGCGCGGATGGCCAGCCATATCGTCCAGGTCATCGAAACTGTCAAAGCCGGCCCTCTTCGCCGCATCGATTACTGCGTCGCGATGGCCGTTGGAGTGTTCGCAGATCAAGACGCCGCGAGAACCAAGCCATTGGGGCGCGCCGGCAATGATGATCTCCAAATCTTCAAATCCGACGATGCCGTGCGCGTCGTTGGCCACGATGGCCCCTAAGGGCTCGTGACGCAACACGGAGTCGAGTTCTTGAAACTCCTCCACCCCGACGTAGGGCGGGTTGGCCACAATGAGGTCAAACCGGCCCCGCAGCGCCTCGTCGAGATTCCCGTACCACGACGACTGCACGAAGGAAACGGCGTGGAGACGATGTTTTAGAGCGTTGTCGCTCGCCACTCCCAGCGCGTCGATCGACTCGTCGACGGCCACCAGCGTGGCCGCGATTCCGCGTTCGGCCAGTTCGCTCAGTAGCGCCAATCCAATGGCTCCCGATCCACAACCAAGATCCATAAGCACGGGCGCGATCACGTTGGTGTTGGCCAGTTCCGTCATCGCGACGCCAACGAGCTCTTCGGACTCGGGCCGGGGAATCAGGACACGGGTGTCGACGTCAAGGTCGAGCGATCGAAAGGGCCAGTGACCGATCACGTACTGAATGGGCTCGCCGTTTCGGCGCCGCTGCGCCGCGGCGCGAAGCGCCGAGAATCCATCGTGCTCGCCCACCGGCGCGAACTCTTCGACGAGCCAGCGGGCCTCACGCGCGTCGAGCCCGTCGTGAACGAGCTCGGCTACGAGGTCGCGATTAGCGCCCGTCACTCTCGGCCAGTTGGCGCGCACGCTTGTCCGCGAGCAACGCGTCGACGTAAGGATCAAGGTCGCCGGCTAAGACGGCGTCGAGGTTGTAGTTCGTGAGGTTGATGCGATGGTCGGTAACGCGATTCTCTTTGAAGTTGTAGGTACGGATCTTTTCGCTTCGTCCCCCGCTGCCTAGCTGAGAGCGCTTCATGTCGCCGAGTTCGTTGGCCTGCGCGTCCTGGGCCGCCTTGAGCAGTCGCGCCCGCAGCACGATGAGCGCTTTGGCGCGGTTCTGGATCTGGCTTTTTTCGTCCTGCATGGAAACCACGATGCCGGTCGGCAGGTGCGTGATGCGTACGGCCGAGTCGGTGGTGTTCACGCTCTGGCCGCCGGGTCCCGACGAGCGGTAGACGTCGATCTTCAATTCGCTCGGGTCAATCGCGACGTCCACCTCTTCGGCTTCCGGCAAGACCGACACGGTCGCCGACGACGTGTGCACCCGGCCCTTGGCTTCGGTGGTGGGCACTCGCTGGACGCGATGGACCCCGGCCTCGTGTTCGAGACGGGCCCAGGCGTCCTCGCCTTTGATGAGATAGATCGCTTCATCGAGGCCGCCCTGTTCGGACTCGCGTTCTTCGACGACCTCCAGTTTCCAACCGCGCAGGGCGGCGTAGCGGCGATACATCGCCGCCAGGTCACTGGCGAAAAGATTGGCCTCCTCGCCACCTTCGGCGCCTCGGATCTCCAGGATCACGTTGCGCCCGACGTTAGGGTCGCGAGGAAGAAGCAGCGTCTCCAGGATTATTTCGAGCTCGGGGGTCAGCGCTTCGGCAGTGTTCATCTCGGCCCGCCACTGTTCGCGGTCGTCGCCACTGGACTCGTTGAACATTTCCTTGGCGGTTTCCAAGTCCCCTTGGGCCGCTTGCAGGCGTAACCAGGCATTGTTGATCTCCGCCAGTTCCTTGTGACGACGCGACAGGTCGCGAAGACGGTTTAGATCACTGGCGACGTCCGGTTCACCCAGGGCCGCTTCAACACTACGAAGTTCGTCTTGGAGAGCCCTAAGAGTGTCGTCTACGGAGCGCACGAAAAGTGGTGAGCGCTCGTGGGCCTAAGCCTTGGGAGCGCGCGACTTGTTGGTCTTTTGCGCGTAACGGCGCTGGAAGCGCTCAACGCGGCCCCCGGTATCGACCAGCTTCTGCTTGCCGGTAAAGAAGGGGTGGCATTCGTTGCAGAGTTCCACGGTCATGACCGACTTGGTCGACTCGGTGGTAAAGGTGTTGCCGCACGAACAGGTAACGGTCGCGGGACCGTAGTTGGGGTGAATTTCAGGCTTCATGAGTGCTCCTAGTTGCGAGTTACCAGTTTACAGGTTCGTTAGCTCGTTGTCGCCGGGCCCCGGCCGATTTCGGCCAGGAACTCGTCATTGCTACGGGTGGACTTGAGTTTGTCGATCAGTAGCTCCAGGCCGGCCGCCTCGCGGCCCTCGGAAGCCAGTCCGTTCAGTACCCGGCGCAGTTTCCACACCTGGGGCAAAAGTTCACGGTCGAAGAGCAATTCTTCGTGCCGCGTCGAGGAGCCGTTGACGTCAATGGCCGGGTAGAGACGCCGTTCGGCCAGTCGGCGGTCGAGCTTGAGCTCCATGTTGCCGGTTCCCTTGAACTCTTCGAAGATGACCTCGTCCATCTTCGATCCGGTCTCTACCAGCGCGCTGGCGAGAATGGTGAGCGATCCGCCCTCTTCGATGTTGCGCGCCGCGCCAAAGAACTTCTTGGGCGGATACAGGGCGCCCGAATCGACCCCGCCGGACATGATGCGCCCGGTGGCCGGAGCTGCCAGGTTGTAAGCGCGAGCGAGGCGGGTGATCCCGTCGAGGATGATCACGACGTCACGTCCCTGCTCGACGAGGCGCTTGGCCCGCTCGATGCACAGTTCGGCGATGTGCGTGTGCTCTTCGGCGGGACGGTCAAAGGTCGACGCGATGACTTCACCCTTGACGCTGCGACGCATGTCGGTGACCTCTTCGGGACGTTCGTCGACCAGGAGCACCATCAGGTGGACTTCGGGGTTGTTGGCCTCGATGGACTGGGCGATCTGCTTCATGACCGTGGTCTTACCGGCCTTGGGTGGCGAGACAATAAGACCGCGCTGACCCTTGCCGATCGGACAGAGAAGGTCAACGATTCGCGGCGTGGGATCGGGCTTGCCTTCGTTGGTCTCCAACCTCAACTTCTCGTCGGGAAAGAGCGGCGTCAGGTCTTCGAAACGCGGACGCAGACGAGCGACCTCCGGGTCGATGCCGGCGACGCTGTCGACGCGTAGCAGCGCCGGATACTTCTCGTTCGACGCGGCCGGGCGAAAGGCGCCCACGATCATGTCGCCTTTACGCAAATGGTAACGACGTACCTGATTGATTGATACGTAGACGTCATTGGGTGACGGGTGAAAGCCCTTGGTGCGCAGGAAGCCGTAGCCGTCATCACGCAGGTCCAAGAGGCCTTCCACCTCAATAAGTTCGCCGCTGTAGGGCTGGTCGGCGTTGGGCTGGGCCTCGCCGCCAAAACGCTCGCGACCGCCGCTGGAACCACTCGTTGCGGTGGAGCCGTTACGATTACGGCGATTACGGCGATTGCGTCCGCCTTGGTCGTTGGCAAATTCGCGGGGTTGGGTGCCGCGCGACTGATTGTTCTGACGCTCGCGAGCCGGCGCCTGACGTTCGGCGCCGTTGTCACTCGACGGTGATTCCGTGGTGGGTACCGACTCGCTCGAGGTAGGTGATTCGGAAACGGTCGATGGGGCGGGCGCACTAGAGGCTTCTGCTCCGTTGGCTTCCACCTTGGTGTCGGAAGCAAATTCACTGACGAGTTCATCGAAGTCGTCGCTAGGCATAGCGACGGTTCGACGTGAACGCACGACCCGGGTACTGGAATCGGCGGCGACGGACGTCGTTACCGGCTTGGGCGCGACGTCGCCCATGATGGCCTCGATAAGAGAGGCTTTGCTCGCACGTGCCGTCACGTCAACGCCCTTTACTTTGGCAATGGTTTGTAGGTCCTCACGAGTCTTCGACTCGAGATCAGACCGGTCTGGGGAGGGCTTTACAGCCATAGGTATTCCTTTCTCGCCGCCCACAAAGGTTCAGCAGAACGGAGAAGAAAATCAAGAAGTGCCGTCTTGGAAAGATTTCCGCACGTCGGCGAGAGGCCGGTCGCGGACGACATGTATGAGTGTAGCGCACTAACGAGCCGGTGTAAACCTTTTACGAAAGCTTTGCTAGTAGAGCCTCGATGGTGGCTTCCACCACCGTCGGACTTTCGCTGGTCGACACCGCGGTATCAGGGTCCTTCAGTCCATTGCCCGTTAATACGCAGACCACCGTGGAGCCCTGGGGCACGCCAAATTTGAGTATCCCCGCGACGGACGCGGCCGAGGCCGGTTCACAAAAAACCGATTCGTTACGCGCCAAGTATTGATAGGCATCGATAATCTCTTCGTCGGTGACCGCACGTATGTCGCCCAGTGATTCGTGAATCACCTCCAACGCCGGCACCCAACTGGCGGGATTACCGATGCGAATCGCCGTGGCGATCGTTTCGGGATTCTCGACGGGGTAACCAAGCACGATGGGCGCGGCCCCGGCGGCCTGGAAGCCCCACATCTTGGGCAGCGTCGTCGCACGACCGGCGAAGTGATACTGGGTGAAGCCGCGCCAGTAAGCCGTGATGTTGCCGGCGTTGCCGACCGGAATGGCGAGAATATCGGGGGCCTTGCCGAGTACGTCGACGATTTCGAAGGCACCGGTTTTCTGTCCCTCAATGCGATCGGGGTTGATGGAATTTACGATGGTGATGGGAAGGTGTTGCGTCAGTTCGCGAGCCAGGTTGAGGGCCTGATCAAAGTTGCCTTGAATCTGCAAAACCTTCGCTCCGTAGACCATTGACTGGGCCAACTTACCCAAGGCAACTTTTCCCTGGGGCACGAGTACCACGCAGTCCAGCCCGGCCTTGGCGGCGTAGGCCGCTGCCGCCGCCGACGTATTGCCGGTCGAGCCGCAGATCACCGTCGTGGCGCCATTGGCCTTGGTGATGGCCATGGTCATACCGCGATCTTTGAAGGAGCCCGAAGGATTGAGCCCTTCGCACTTAAGCCACACGTCCGCTTCGAGCCGTTCGGAAAGTCGATCGGCGTGGATCAGAGGAGTATTGCCTTCTTGAAGCGTCACCACGTCGTGCACGTCGTCGAGATCGAACCACGGGGCGTATTCGACCAGCAGCCCGTTCCAACCAATCACCGCGAACCTCCATCGATGACCCGGATACAGGAACCGACCGAATCAACCGAGTCCAACTTCTTCAGATCGTCAATGGTGGCGTGCACGTTCTTGGTCAAGGCATCGTGGGTGAGGAACGAAAGACGGGCCTCGTTGCCGACGCCGGACTGTTCCATTGACTTGATCGATACGTCGTGCTTGCCAAAGATGCCCGCCACGGCGGACAGCACGCCCGGTTGGTCCAAGACGTCGAGACTGATGTAGAAGGCACTGGCGAGGTCGCCGGCGTGCACGCTGTGCAGCGTGGTATCGACGCTGAAGGGAACGTCGTGGCGACCACTCACGCGATTTCGGGCCGCGTCGAGCACGTCGCCCAACACCGCGGTAGCAGCGGGCTGACCGCCGGCCCCCTGACCGAGCCACATCAAAGGACCGCTCTTGGTTCC
>ODAK010005839.1_pt1 | contig 12452 bp, 11 predicted proteins | sample 1539591 | NCBI WGS metagenome assembly ODAK01 (sample SAMEA3539303, study PRJEB22396) | soil metagenome | biome: tundra; feature: field; material: soil | place: USA | collected 2010-05 | depth 0.15 m | reverse complement strand
GCCAAGGGTTAGCGTGGATAGCGCTTCCCCTGCTAACCCTATACGAATGTTACCGCTGCTATTAGGGTTGGCAATAAGTACCTTACCTTTTTCGCAGGTTGGTACTCCATCCTTTATCAGTGTTATCTGGGCTGTTCCAACCGTTGTGCTGTAGTTCACTACTTTCTTACCTGCGGTAGTCATGCTGTTCTCCTTATGTACCGAATATGACCAAGCTTATTTCTCCGGGATCGCCTGAAGACCCGTTTAACGTATTTATAAATTCTATGCTTCCTACCGCCTTAACCGTTACCGCCAGTAAGTAGCCATGTGTGGCGTCGGTGGGGTTGTACAAGCTGGATAAAGAATAGGCGTAGTGAGTATCTGGGTAGTTGGCGGAAAAATTTACGATGTAAGACCCAGCGCCGAACCTGCCAACACTAGCCACGTTTAAGCTAGAGCCAACGATAACAGCCGTAGCAGCCGTGAAGGTGACGTAAGCGGAAATTAAGCTGGCCGACGGCGCTTGTGGAACCCACCGACTGCCGTTGGAAACGAGCACTGTGTTCGCCGCGCCGGGGTTCGCTATATCCGGGCGACCAGCGGACATGAACCAATTAAACCCATCACTCAACAATGTTATTTCTTGGTTGTTATCTGTAAGTGTGTAAGATGCAAAATCACCATTAGGTAGAAATATAAGCTGCCCACCCACTGTGTCCACGGTAAAATTGTAAGTGCGCCTAATCAAACTTACTTTAAAGCCATTGCCTGCCGTGCCCGCATCTGGCAGCGTCGCTGTTAGAACTCCGCCTGCGCCTGCACTCTGTATCAGATTACCCCTATCAGCATCCGTAATAGTGTACGGGGTAGAAGCGGGGGTAATCACTGTTTGGATTTCTACTAATCGGCCAGATAAGTCCCCGCCTAAATTTGGCCCTATATTCGGGGTTATGCCCCCACCGGCATCTGTGGTCATGTAAAGGCCAGCGGAGGGTATACCCTCTAACGCCCACGTACCGTTTGCCGCGCTATTATCTGTCAGCGTTAGAATAGCCCCGCCGATCGGTACTGCGCCTATCACAGTCGTAGCGTCCTGCGCCCTTAGCTCAAAGGCGTTGCCCTTGTTAAATATAAGAACGGGCACGCCGACGGGGATGCTGTTGCCTGCGTTGGCAGCGGGCAGCGCTGCGTATTTGCTAGCAGTTGTGATGTTAATAACATTCGCTGTATTAAGCGGGTTAGTCATCGTTACATTAACGGCGGATGTGATACTAGTAAGGCCATAGGAAACGGTTAATCCTTTTTGGATATTATCAACGACCCATTGTTGATTACCGGCGGAATCCGTAAGTTTGAGCTTGTACGGCAAGTTCCCAAGCCAGACGTTAGCACTGCCAGTAGAGTCAAGAACAGTAGGATTCGCATTCGGTGTGCCCCCTGCTTCATCAGTATAGGTTGCTTGCTGCGTGGTGGTGCCCGCTACGTAGCTATACAGCAGCCCGCCCGCCAAGGGCGCACCATTGGCGTCTAAGGCGCGGAATACGGGGAACGGTGCTAATCCTGTGGTCATTTACTCTGCTCCTTATTGCCCGCTATATTACCAGCTAAGTTAGGCAATTGCACTTGTATTCTTGCTATGATCTTAGCCATCATTGGCGATCCTGGGGTAGCGTCACTGGCGGATAGTAAGATCTTTTTACCCGCTGGGCTGGTCATAAGCCAGCGGGTTAGCGTCATGGTACCCGTTGCCGCCGCTGCCGTCTTTACTCCACTATCCGCTAGGTGACCTATCAACCCTTCCCCCACCAACGCGCCCAGCAGTAGATGCTTACTGGTGCCTCCATGTGAATCATTAACATGGTTCATAAGGTTGCGGAACCCGTTGAGTTCCCATTTGTCTGCGCCCTTGAAAAATACATTCTTAGCATCCTGAATATCATCCAAGTACTTGCTAAACTTCTTAGAGTCTACACTACCCTTTTCATCTTCTGCACGCTGAACAGCTTCCCGCACCATTCCATAGCGCACTGCGGATTGCCCTTTAGTGTCCAGCGCTTTATAAAATTGCTCTGCCCTATCACCGTGATCAGCCTTTATAAAGGCGCTGTATATACGATCCGGCTCATCATTATCATACAACTTACCCAGCTTACGCGCTTGCAGGGGCACTACGCTGTCTTTGTAAAACTTGTCTGCGCTATCCGCCGCTATCTTCAGATCGGGGCGCTTGCTGTTAGTGCCGAACTTATCTAGATCAGCCCTTATCCCCTCACGTACTCCCTGTATTATGCTTGCACCGTAACTGTCTGGGTCTGACCCCCGCGTCATGCTGTCTATTTTGGAAGCTAGAGCGGTTCGCGTTTCCCGAAGGGCAGCGTAAGTGTTCGGCTGCTTCGGGTTATTAAAATCCTGCTTTAGGCGACCTAGTTCCTTCACTATTGCGTCGCCACTCGTACCCTTTACCACACCCGCCTTTGCTATAGCGTCATCTATCGCTTTATTGGTATTCGTAACCCATACGTTGCTATTGCCCGCTAACTGCTCAACCTTATCATACTTCTTATCTGATATCAACTTGGTACGCAGCACCTTAACATCCCCACTGGACTGTATAATATCTGTCCAATCCTTATCATGGCGTATCTTATCTAAGATGGCCAGCGCTTCCTTTTGTCTTGGCCCGTTCGGGATGCTCGCCGCCTTATTGATCTCCCGCATGTTTTGAAACTTAGCGTTTATCATCTTATCGTAGAACTCACCGCTAAGTTGCTTAGTGGCCGCTGTCACTGCGTGTTCCTGCGCTGCTCGCACTCCGCCTGTGCCCCCTAATAATTCCGGCACGTTTTCTAGGGCTTGCTGCGTATGCTGGGCTAGCTTATTGCCGCTCATGTCCCCGTAGCTCAGCTTTACGCCGTACTTCTTAGCCACAGCGTCTAGCTCCTGCATCGCTGTATTACTTAATTTGCCCGTCGCGTTCGCAAGCTTTATAGCACCACCCGCTGCCACCTTTGCCAACGGGGTTATTACCGCTCCGCCCGCTGCGCCTGCTTCTGCTTGCTTCGCCTTTTCCCCCGCAAAGCCTGTGTTACTGCCGTCGGGGGTTAGATTGGTAACAGGGCTGGCCAAGGGCGCGGCAACAGCCCCCACTACAGCGGCGGGCGCGGCGGCGCGTGCCACCTTGCTAAATATACTGGTGCCCTTAATGGCAGCACTGGCAGCGCTGCCCGCCACGCCTGCCAGTGGCCCTACACCGGGGATTGGTACAGCCATACTGCCCACACCCCGCAATATTTGTTCGCCTAATGGCACTGGATCGCCGGGGCTGCGGCCCTTTTGCTGCTGATTATAGTAATTTTCATTTATCTTTGTTGAAAGATCCCGTACTGCTTGGTTAGCCGGATTGCTGCCAAGCGCTGTTTCTAGGTGCCCTTCTAGTTGCCCTATTGCTTCCGGCACGTCCTGCGCCCCACGCGCTAAAGTACCGACCCAGGATTTCCCCAAAACGCCCGCCGCGCTGGTAGGGTCTAGCGGGGCGCTGGTATTGGCATAGTTAAACATACCGGGGCGGTAGATAGGGCTACTCATTATTTGCTTAGGATCCCCACCGTATGCCTTGATTATTTCGGCTTCGGTACTATTGGGGGTTATCTGGCTTACGGGGTCAGTGTACTTGGCTATGTCATCTTCTGACATTTCGCCCGTTGGTGCGGCGGGCGCGGTAGCGGATGTTACCGGGGCGCTACTGCCTGTGTACGCAGCTACTTCATGTGCTGCTAATGGGCGCTCAACACTCACGCCCATGCGGGCGCTTACTTTATCTATATAGTCTGTAGTTTCTGGGGGGGCATTTTCTAGGCCGTGGTTGTTCACGTTGCCCATTCCCCAGTTATAGTCTGCCAGCGTTTGCGGCAAATTTCCATCACGGGCGTTGTAGCGATCACTTAAAAACTTAGCTGCGCCTTCTGCTGACTGGCGTAGATTGGTACGATCCTGAACCCCATATTGCTTGGCAATTTCAGGGCCTAGTTGAAAGGGGCCAACGTGTGTTCCATCACTGGTAGCGTTAGGGTCTAGACTTGCATCTTCTTGCGCCTGTACTGCGTTTAGTATTCCTGGGGGTAAATCGTACTTTTCTTCTAGCGGCGTAAAGATAGCATTCAAATTTTCTTGGACTCCTGGCGGTCTAATGTCTAAATGGAGCGTCATTTTACTTGCACCCCATCTTTAGCTATTGCATCTTGCGCCGCTTTTGGCAGGGCATCGTACTTGGCCTTGCTTATCCACTTAGTTGCGCCCGCCGCAGGCGCTGCAGGCGCTGCAGGCTGCGCGGGGGCTTCGCCTTCCGCCCCTGCTAGTGCCACAGGCTGCGCGGGGGCTTCATTATTTATTTTTGGCTCGCCGGGTGTGCCTGTGGATACAACGTCCTTATTAGCAAAGAATGGATTAAATGAGATTTTTGGGTTGCTCAGCGCATGGTCTGGGTCAACCCCTGCGGAAGCTGCTGGGATGCCTCGTCCTATGGCCATTCCTTGAAACTTAGCATCTGTTATTGCTTGTTTAGCTCTAGAATCTTCTAATCTGTTGCTCATTAAGTCAGCTAAAGACTTAACCTGTGAAGGGGATATATCTCCCCCAGAAGAAGCTTTATCTAACCAAGATTGAAGTTCATCGCTCCAGCTTTTAGCCTGCTGTAATTGGTCTATATTCGCAACTCTTGGGGATACGTTCTTATTTTCAGATCTAGCCACGCCGGTCGCCATTGTGAACACCGCTGCGCCAGTGTCCTTTCCTTGTTGTAGGGCTTTGCTGTAGTTGGCATAAGCAGTTTGCACTTGCTGTGCGGCTAAATTTAAGTTGCTGAATTCATCTGTTTGCGGGTCAGCTTTATACTCATTGGCTAAAGCAGCTGCACCAGTGCGTAGATTCTGAGCGTTTTCTTGATATAGCCGCTGACTTCCCATCGCAGTATCTACTTGATCATGGGAATTCATTCCCTGCTCTTTTAGTTGCTGTAACTTAGGTACAAGATCCGGACTCCAAGTGGTGGGGAAGTTGCCGGCGGGCAGCCCAGCGTCTATGGCTGCTTGATGCCCGCGATCCAGCGCCGCCTGTGGATCGCCGTTCTGCGCTGCGTATAGTGTTGCCCCTGCTACGCTACCAGCGATGCTATTCTGAGTTTGCACATTGGCTAAATGATCCTTCATAGCTTCCTGCTGTTTAATCTGCATTTCGGCCTGCATTTGATTAAACTTCATTAAAGCAGAAGGATTTTGCATCAAATCCTTTAGCATTCCACCACTGTCTATTGTGGGGCTCCCCGTTGCGGGGTCAGCGTGGGTGTTGTTCACTAGGCTCTGGCGTATCGCTTGGCTATCGTTAAATTCCTGCTGTTGCTGTACAGCTTGGATGCCCGTCATCTGGTTTAGTGTCGCAGCCCGCTGCAAGTTCAGCATGTTGCCCACCGTACCTAACACGTCCGGCGGCTGCACTGGCGTAACATTCAAATTTGGCAGGTTTTCGTTAGGTAGACTTACCATATTAACCTCCCGGGTTTACATAGCCGGGTTGTCCCCAAGGAGCCCAGGAATTAGTGGTAGTAGCAGGCGCGCTGCCGTAGCTGCTTTTATTCATAAATGCGTTTAAGCTGGCCGCTTGCATTCCTGTGTTGCCCGCTCCGGTAAGCGCACCAGTTAAAGCGTTTGCGCTGCCTATGGTGCCCGCTGCCTGTGCTGCGCCTGCGCCCATTACGCCAGCCATTGTATTCTGGCTTTCCTGGTTCGCCGCTGCGCCGCTAAACGTGCCGTACTGACTATTCGCCGTGCTGCCAAGATTAGCAATCTGACTAAGATTGCCGAAGTTATTCTGCCGCGTAGTATTCCAGCGATTATAGGCATTTGCAAATTCATTACTCGCCATGCCCTGAGAATACGTGGTAAGATCCTTCAGTGTGCCGCCGCTCATTAAAGTACCGTTTGCTGCGGCGCTGCGCTGTAGGGCTAGGCTGCCTTGGCTAAGGTCAAAATTATACCCAGGATCCTGAGTAAAATCAGCCATACTAAATTGGTGAGTTGGGTCAAATGCCCCGCCCGTTTGTGTACCGCTGCTCATTTGCCCGACGGCTGTCTGCCCAGCGGCGATGTATGGCTGAATGTTGCTCGCAGTTTTGTCAAACGCCGTGGAAATAGTGCTGTTAGCTTGATTAGCCGCAGCTGTATCCGCTGCGCTTATTTGATTAGCGGCGTCGCTTGCGGCATTGCTGCCGATTACGCCGCCGATTAACTGAGTACCCACAGAAATGCCCGCTGCGGTCATTGGATCACACATGCTTCACCCCTTTGCTAAAAATGTGGCCGGTTTTTTGCCAGCCTAATAATTCAAACAGTTTGTCATACTTTAATTTAGAGTCAACGTGCATAGATTCTATTTTACTGCCCGTCAACATTTTTTCTAATTCTTTAAAAAGCCGGATAGCCACGCCTCTTTTTCTAAATTCTTCTATAACATAATAATCTTGGAGCGATAATTGTATTACGTGCCTGCGGTGCAAATCCGTACTCGCCATTGCTATTGCATACCCCACTAACTTATTTTCCACTCTTGCGGTAACACATAAAAGATTACCCGCTACTTCTATCGCTATAAATTTATCGTAGTCTACATCTAAACCCACAATGCCCGCATCTATACCGTGCTGGGGCACTAGCTGCTTTATTTGGGGCAGTATATCGCTAAAGTGCTCCCTTTGATATGTTGCCCCTTGCGCCATTATATACTAGCCCTCCGCTTTAAGTAAAGTAGTCTATTGCCCACTATCATAGACCACCTAATTTAGTGGCTACTTGGCTGAACCATACCTGCCAAGCAGGATTGATATTGCCATCTTTATCTAGCAATGGTGTTCTTACTGGGGGTGGTGGAAACGAACTAGCCATCTGCTTTGCCCGCTGCTGCCCTTATTTTAGCGTCTATCAGCACCACTTTCACAGGGTCTGATATTTCTATTTCAAACACACGGTCTCTACCGTACCCAAGTTTATTCCAGTATGCTCTTGCTTTGTGCACGCCTATTGCCCCCATAGATTTAGTACGATCCTGGCTCCAGGTGTGGCCGCCGTCGTTGGAATAGCGCATAGTCATTACTGGTGCTACGCCTTGCCCGCTGCCATCTATGCCCACTCCGGTTTCCATATCTACCTGGAAATAAGAATAGAAAATGCGCTGTAAATCGTTAGAAATATGGGGCGCTCGGCGCTTTCTTACTAGTGGCTGGCCTGCGTCTGAATAAGTGTCTAGGGATGATAAGTACAACACACCTGTCTGCCAATCCCCTAAAATGTGCATGTTAGCGAAGTTAACGGAAAAGTTTGCCCTATGGCGGGTCAGTAGCCCTGTTGCGTGGCTGTAAGCTTGCCGCTCATGCCACTGGCTTGTCGCACTGTCGTACACTAGCGTCGTTTCCGCTTGGGGGTGGTTAAGTACGTAGAAGCTATGCCCTTCTTCCTGATAAGAGTAGGCTATTGCGGAATCTAAATCCCCCCAACTTTTAATAATTTTTTCTATGGCGTGAGTAGATATGCGGGTAGGTGTAAAGCCCTGTATGCTATAAACTATGCCTTGCCCCTTACTATCCTGGCCTAGCCATATCAGGCTATTATCCTGCTTTACTACTGTAAACGCCCCGGCGCAGCCCGTTTCTATAAATATGCCTTGGATAGGCGCAAGGGGAAAGCTTGCTGTTCCTGCGTCGTACCACGGTTCCGTCGTTACTTCACCTAGCAAGTATAGCTGCCTGTGGTCATTTATCGCTGCAACAATTCTATCGCTTGCACCTTCCTTTGTCCCTACATCTAGCCCATTTAAACTTGTTCCGTCGAACAGCCCGCTTAAATAGAATTTATTGGTAAAAGGTTTAGGGAATACAAAATATCCATCAATAAAGGTAACGACATTAGCGCCATTAAACTGACTGCCAGAAGGGTTAACAGCAAAAGCGTTTGATGAGAGAGTAAGGATGTACTGGTTAGGGCCATCAACGATACAAAGCTGAAGGCCATTATCGCTAATTCCCACGTAATAATTAGACGTAAGCAGGGTTCCAAGGGCATTGAATGTACCATTACTAAATACTTCATATAACTTATTACCGGCTACTGCGAACATCCGTTCTTGGGTCACCCACGTTCCGCGCACTGGTGCCGTTGGCAATTGGCAAAACACGGTGTAGCCGGGGGTTCCTATTAGGGAGTATTTTTCCTGCGGTTCGCCCTTCGCATCGCCCGATTCTTTTAATTCCGTATATAGATTAACTGAGCGCTGTGCATCTATATCGGCAGAGCGAGCAGTGTAACTTGGGCCAATGAATGGAATTTGCATATCAAGATGATGCCTCCCCCGTAAGGTAGTTAAAGACGCCTTTCCTTGCGTTCAGGGCTGCGTCGCACTGCATCAATATTTTCTTTTTGTTTATGCGCTTAATATTCCCAATCGCTATGCTTGCATCTTCTACCATATCTTCAGTGGGTGTTTTTTCGTAGAACGGGCATAGCTTGATAGCCAGCATCAAACGTATAGCCTCCCGGTATCCTGGGGGCAGCACCAACTGAATGCTGGTGGAAGTAAGGAGCGTTAGAGCTTGGCGGAAATAGAATATAAAGGTTTCCGTTTGATTTGGCACAGGCCAAAAGGAGCAATTTATGGACGGGTACTGGTAATCCGGCCACATAATGCGCCCTATGGGGCTAGTGGTGCCCTTGACTACAATTTGTGACCATTTATCATAGTCTACGACGTTTATAGGTAGTTCACTGGTAGACCCACTGGAACTTAATTGTACGTAAGCGCTTTCTATCTTCACTGGGCGGGCGATATTAAAGTCCCCTCCTGGCCCTAGTGTGTACACCTGCTTTAAGCTAGCTATAGTGAACACGTTACGCTGAATGGTGTACATATATTGCTTGTTAGTCTGCCAGCCATCAAGCATATCATTTAGAATCAATAAAGCGTCATTAGCTTCATCATTACTAGGTATATCATTTTGACCTATAGCGCCTATTTGCTGTAGAGCTAGCCGAATAAGATCATACGCTGTAGTGACTATGTAGCTCATTATCTACGGTTCTTTTTCTTAGGTGCTTCAGATTCCTGTTCTTCAGTTTCTTCCTCAGTTTCTTCTACAACTTCTTTAACGTTTTGTGCTTCCTTAGCTGTTAGGCGCTTCAGTGCCGCTGATTTTTCGGCCTTCTTTTTTTCTTTCAGTTCTTCAAAATTAAAGCCCAACTTAGTTTTCATTTGCTGTTCTTTTGAAGGATGGGTGATGATGCCGTGGTCTTCTGGGCTGTCCTTCCACTCATCTTTATCAAGGTATTCTTCTTCTTCGCTGGATTCTACAGTTACAGGATCATGCGTGGCATGGTACTTAACTTTTGGGTATCCTACATACTTATAAGGGGGATACTCTATTTTTGGCATGATGGGGCTCCTATGGTTAAAGGGTAGCCCGCCGCTTTATAGGCGGCGGGCTATAGCGTAGATTAAGAAGTAGCGAACGGCGTAGCTACAGTGCCGCTGGCAGATCCCATAAAGCTGGATACATGCCACAGGGCAAGTTCTATGTCCTGCAGCACGAATGAATCGCCGATGCTAAGCCCCCCAGTAGTGGTGGCGTTTAAATTAACCGACCGTGTGGAAGCCGCAGCCGCAACGTAGCCCGTTACGGTGGCGCTTGCTTCTAAGAACGCCACACCAGCCATAAAGTCCTTACTATTGTCTGTAATTACTTTATGGGAATTGCTGGTGCAGACAGTGGCCACAACAAACTTGTACTTAGCGCCGCTGCCCGTAGCAGGGGGTAGTGTTATGGTAGAACCGGCAAGGGCATCGAAAAGAATGATGTTATCATTCTGATCAGCGGTAAGCGTTAGCTTATCCGCCGCTGCCTGGCCAATGACCCCAGGAGAAATAATGGCTGGTGGTGATTGGGACGCTGCATACCCAGAAATAGGATGCAGAGCAACCGGTGGCGTAGTGGTGACCGCAGGGCCAGCGTTGGTAGAAGAAGTGGTTACACCGAAAGTCATAATAAACCTCATTTGTAGGCGGGCATTTCAGCCCGCCATTTTTAGATTACACTAGCCCTGGATACGGCAAGCCAGTTCCGGGTACAACGGAGCCCAGCCATACAGCACGTCTAGACGGCAAGGGATGCGATCCAGGTTAATGTCGTATTGGCGAACCATGCGGATGGATAGGCCAGCCTTCTTATCGCTTACGCGGGCCGCCATATCTACGCCACCTGGAAGTTCCAGATCAGCGCTACCTAGAACGAAGGCGTCGCGATGGAATGCAAGGTTGCACGGGGTAACAGTGCTGGCCGCGCCTAGTACGGTAAGCGCTGCATTATCCGCAGGGTAGCTGTCTACCGTCTGGTACTGCGTAAACACGCCACCAATAGGCGGGTTGATGGCAGGGCTGATGGCAATGGTCATGTTGCCGCTACCGTCGCACACACCGTCCGCAGTACAGACAAACTGGCGCAACTGGCCGGTAGTCTGGCGATTCTGCGGGTTTACTGCATACACGCTGGCAATGGTGAACACGTCACCCTTTTTAAGGCGTGTAGCCGCTGATGCAGTCCAGCCATCAGTAACAATCGAACTGCCGGTCTGGCTTGCACCGTTAACAAGCGGCGTGCCCCCCAAAGCACCGACAGTGTGCTGGATGACGTTCTGATCCATAGACCAGTTAAAGCCAGCCGCCCGCCCCATATTGCCGTTACGGTACTGTTCAGCAATCTCGGAAGATTCCTGAAACAATCCCTTAAGCGAATCAACGATGGTGCCCTGTGCCAACGGTTCTACTACTATTGAACGCATGGCATCCTTAGGACATGCTTCAAAGTCCATTTTAATGCCCGCCTGTAGGTAGGTAAGCAAAGCGGAAGGCGTGGTGCCAGGAGTACCCACTGCGTTATACACAGAGTTTTTTGCCATGAGCAAACCGTCGCGATCGATTTTGTTGGCCACCGTAGCAACGGCGGGCTTTAAAAAGCGTTCGCTAAAGTCATCCATCGACAACTTAAGGTCCTTCGTGGTAAACACAATGTCTACACCGAACTGAGTGTTAAGCTGTAGGGGCACGCTGGTTTCCGTCTGGTCTTCAATATTAAGTGCTTGCCCAGAACGTCCGATATAGCGGGCCGGCTTGCGGATGTTAATCGTATCACCGATTTTAGCGCCAGCTTCACCGAATTGGTCATCATAGTTACGATTAACGCCGCGGGCGAACGCCAGATCGTTTTCAAGAACACGCAGGGTTTCCCGAGTAATCTTGGAAATAGTTAGAATTTGGTTAGACATTAGCGTCTCCTAATGAGTTTGCTGTTTCGTTTATCAGCCCACTCCCGGTAAGGTATTTTGTCCTCATCGGGCTCCACATTTCCGCCACCTTGTCCAGTCACAGGTGTGATTGGTTTCGGCTTTGGTTTTGCGGTTGCGGCTGCACCACTGGAGGATTTGTCTTCCTTTATCTTTCCCACTTCAAGTTCGGCCTGAACCCTAGCTTCAATTTTACCTACTTCTCTGGCCAGCGCTACGGGCGCTAGCTTTAAAAGTGCTTTGGCTTCTTCTTCGTGACTGCCCCACCAATAAGCAAGGTCTGCACCGATTTCAGAAGTCAAAAATGTTTCCTGGATAATTCCATCTTTATCAAGCGGCACGTCTCTATCTGTTACTTCGTCATAGTCTTTATAACGAGTACGCGCTTCCACCAAGCTTTCATCCCACTTTTTTAGTATTGTCGATTGCTCTTTCTGTGCTTCAGCCTTCTTTTGGTCAGCTATTAGTTCAGCTTTCACAACTTCCTTTACTTTTTCAGCTTCGTACTTGGCTACAGCCCTATAATAGTCCGTTGGCTTTTCAAAATCATCCGGATTAGGTTCTTTAGCTTCAGATTCTTTTTTACCGGGCTCCTTAACCGTAGTATCTGGCTTTTTACCAGCATCAAGGGCGGCCTGTTTCCAGTAATCCCTTTCACGTTCAAGATCGGTTTTATCTTTAATGGCCTGCTTTACGCGCTTAGTTTGCGCCTTGCTGCCATCTTTGCCGTCCTTATCAGGGTCAGAATTGGAATCTTTATCCCCTTCCTTATTTTCACCCTTGCCACCAGTTGCCGAATCTGGGTTGCTTTCACCTTTTTCAGGCGCGGCCTTAGTATCTTTGTTACTGGGATCACCATCTTCGGATTCATTTTCTACCTTTGTAAGCTCCGCAACGTAATCTGCGGGATCCGTAGATGTAATAGTGACTGCCATGCTGAATCCTTACCAGTTAGAATTTATCATACGCCTTAAAATAAAATTTACAAGATATTTATGTGTTAGGCGCACCGGATTTTTCTATGACCCCGGATGTTCTTTGCGCTGCGGCATCAGGGTCATCCCCACCCTGGGACTTAAGCAGCATATTTATATGGTC
>ODAK010005838.1_pt1 | contig 12452 bp, 8 predicted proteins | sample 1539591 | NCBI WGS metagenome assembly ODAK01 (sample SAMEA3539303, study PRJEB22396) | soil metagenome | biome: tundra; feature: field; material: soil | place: USA | collected 2010-05 | depth 0.15 m | reverse complement strand
GCGCAGGTGCTTGATTGGACGGCGGCGGCGAACGGAGCTCGGGGTTGAGGGTTTTCGATCGCAGATGTCGGAAGTAAGCGGTTCTGGATCTGATTTGAAGTGTTAATTAACGTTCTGAATGCATCGATTCTGAAGGACTTCGGTTTAGGCGAGAAGCTGCAAAGTGCAGTACCGATTTGAAGCCTTCAACGTGCTCAATCACACGGAATTCGGAGCACCAAACATCACGCCATCCAGCGGGTCGCTTGGTACGATCAACAGCACAGTTGGTTTGCCCCGAGTTCTGCAGCAAGGCCTGCGCGTCGTGTTCTAACAGTGGAATAAGAGGCTCGTCGTACCATCCAGGATGAGGTGGACCGGTACGACGAGCGACCTCTGGCAGCAGAATTACAACCGCTGGCCCACGTCGGCCCAGACCGCAAATCACTCGGTCGCGCGGCGCGCGTCTACAAGGGCGCGAATAAAGTCCGGCGTCGAACCGCAACAGCCGCCCAGAAACGCCGCGCCCGCGTCACGCAGTGCCGTATAGTACGACGCGAAGAACTCCGCTGACGTGGCATAGCGAATGGCTGTTCCCTCTATCGTGGGCAAGCCCGCATTCGGTTTGATCCAGACCGGGAGATCGCCGGCGGCGCGCAATCGCTGACAGATGGGCACGGCATGTTCCACGCCCACGCCGCAATTCGCACCAACCGCATCGGCCCCCGCCTCCGCCATCGCCGCCGCCACAGCCTCCGGCGTCGCGCCCATCATCGTGCGGTCTTTGTTCTTTCCGGAGTCGAATGCGAAGGAAACAATAACCGGCAGCCCCGTGTGCCGGGCCGCGTTCAATGCCAGGCGCGCCTCATCGATGTCGCTCATCGTCTCGATCAGAAGTGCGTCCGCGCCCGCCGCCGCAAGGGATGCAGATTGCGCTGCAAAGGCCGCCGTCACCTCTTCACCGCTAATCTCACCCGATACCAGCATCTTGCCGGTCGGGCCGATGGAGGCAAACACCAGTGCCTGTCCTGCCCCGCGCCGTGACAGTGCAACGCCTGCATGATTGATGGCGTCCAGGTCAGCCGCGGAACTGTCTTTCATCGCGATGGCATTGGCTCGGAATGTGTTGGTAAGGACGACCTGGCTGCCCGCTTCGGCATAGGCGCGCGCAACTGCTTCCACGCGGTCGGGATGCGTCAGGTTCCAGGTATCCGGTGTCGTGCCGGGGGGCAGGCCGCGTTGCTGTAACTGCGTTCCCCACGCGCCATCCGTTATCAGCAGACCGCCCTTCAGCCACTCACTCAGTTTGTTTCTATCGGTCATGCAACACTCCGTGTATCTCTGAACGGCATCCAGCATAGCCCAAATGTCTTCAGCAAGACTGTGACGCGCCATACAACTCACGAGATCAGTCGTGCCGTCTATTCCACCTTGCGGAAAAATCGCTGCTGCACGAATGTGCTGGCGCACGCTGCTTGCCATTTGACACAATGGCGGTCAGAACAAATGAAGACTTCCATCGCGCCGGAAACCAATCTCGAGCAGGGCACATTCAATCTCATTCATCTCTACTGGATCTGTACGATCGCAGCGCTGGGTGGCCTGCTCTTTGGCTATGACTGGGTGGTGATTGGCGGCGCCAAGCCGTTTTACGAGGCATACTTCGGCATCACCAGCCCGATGCAATCGGGCTGGGCGATGAGTTGCGCGCTGATTGGCTGCTTTGTGGGCGCATTGTGCTCCGGTGTGCTGAGCGAGGCGCTGGGCCGCAAGCGTGCTTTGGTGATTGCAGCGGCAGTGTTCGTGGTGTCGTCACTCGGAACGGGATCCGCGCATGTCTTTTGGGCCTTTGTGTCCTGGCGCATTATGGGCGGACTCGCCATCGGCATGGCGTCGGGCCTTTCGCCAATGTATATCGCCGAGGCAGCCCCCGCGGAGATTCGCGGCAAGCTGGTCTGTCTGAATGAACTGACCATCGTCATCGGCCTGTTCCTGGCGCAGTTGACCAACTGGCTCATCGCGCGGCCCGTGCCCCCGGGCGCAATGCTCGCGGACATCGCCGCATCCTGGAACGGCCACATGGCGTGGCGATACATGTTTGCGGCCACGGCGATCCCGTCGCTGTTGTTTTTCGTAGGTATGCTCACAGTACCGGAGAGCCCGCGCTGGCTGGTGCAGCGGGGACGGTCAGACGAAGCCGGGCACAACCTGGCGCGCATCGGCGGGGAAGCGTACTCGGCACGTGTGCTGGCGGAGATCAAGGAGAGCCTGCACCACAACCGCCGTGAGACGCGGAACGAGCTATCGCAACTCATGCGTAAACCGCTACTTGGCGTGATGGTGCTGGGCGTGATCCTCGCGGCCTTGCAGCAGTGGTGCGGCATCAACGTGATCTTCAACTACGCGCAGGAGGTCTTCTCCGCGGCCGGTTACGGACTCTCCAGCATGCTGGCAAACATCCTGATAACTGGCACCGTGATGGTGATCTTCACCTTCGTAGCCATCGCAACCGTGGAGAACCTGGGACGGCGCATGCTCATGATGATCGGCTGCGCCGGGCTGGCCGTGATCTACGTCGTGCTCGGAGCGCTGTTCCGGGTGCACAGCCACGGCATCCATATGCTGGTTCTCGTCGTGATGGCGATTGCCTGCTACGCGATGACCCTTGCGCCAATTACATGGGTGGTGCTTTCAGAGCTGTTTCCGAACCAGGTGCGCGGCACTGCAATGGCGATCAGCACCATGTCGCTCTGGGCGGCTTGCTTCGCGCTGACCTACAGCTTCCCGTGGCTGAACGGCAGGTTTGGCACGGCAAATGTCTTCTGGCTCTATGCCCTCATCTGCGTAGCCGGATTCGTCTACATCCTGCGCATGCTGCCGGAGACCAAGGGCAGAACGCTGGAACAGATCCAGCACTTCTGGATGAAGGATTAGCGTGAACCGCCCGAATTCGCCTCACGCCGTCATCCTGAGCGAAGCTCAGAATCTCCGTATTTGTTCTTGTGGGCATCCACTCCCTGATCCGTGATCCGCGGTCCTAAGGCTGATTGCATAATGACGTCGGCTCCTGTCCTCGTCTGCGGGGTAAGCTCTGGGTATCGGAAAAGCCAGTGCTCCCGCATGGAGGAAGGAGCCGGCGCCGTGATCTATGATAGGTTGATCTTGCGCCGCCGGAGCGAAGGCCAAACTCTTCGCCAGCGTGACCGTGTTTAGAGATATTTGGAGACAGACCGAGCCTGCATGGGATTCTAAATAAATGACTTCGGCCCAAAATATACCGGGGGGGAGGGGTACCCTACCCGCAGGCAGGCCTGCTCCAGCAAGGAGAGAACGATGAGCACGGTAGCAATCAACACAGCAAGCCGCGAACGGATCATCGCTGCGCTGAATCACAAGCAGCCAGATCGCATCCCAATCGATTTCGGCGCGACCATGGTCACAGGTGTGCACGCTAGTTGTGTGGCTGAACTACGTGACCATTACGGGCTTGAGAAGCGGCCGGTCCGCATCCACGAACCCTTCCAAATGCTGGCCGTCCTCGACGATGATCTGCAGGATGCAATGGGACTGGATGTCGTCGGGGTCTTCGCACGGAACACGATGTTTGGATTTCCTGTAGGGACCTGGAAGAGTTGGATGTTCAACGGCCTCGAAGTCCTGGCTCCAGAGGGTTTCAACACCACAGTGGACGTCAACGGCGACACCCTGATCTACCCGGAAGGTGACACGACGGTGCCGCCAAGCGGGCGCATGCCAAGTGGTGGTCACTTTTTCGATTCCATCATCCGGCAAGACCCGCTGGATGAAGACAACCTGGATCCGCAGGACAACACAGAGGAGTTCAAGCCAGTTACCCAGGAAGACCTCGACCACCTCGCGCGTGCAACCCAGCAAGCCGCAGCCACCGGCCGAGCCGTAGCCGCAACCTTTGGCGGCACGGCGTTCGGCGACATCGCCATGGTCCCGGCGCCATTTCTTAAGCATCCCAAAGGCATACGCGATATCGCCGAATGGTATGTCTCAACCAGCAGTCGCCAGGATTACATCCACAAGATTTTTGAACGTCAGTGTGAAGTCGCCATCCAGAATCTGGAACGCATCTACATCGTGGTTGGCGACAGCGTGCAAGTGATCTTCCTCTGCGGCACGGACTTCGGTACCCAGACTTCTGCTTTCTGCTCCGTAAAGACATTCGACAATCTGTATTTCCCCTACTACAAGCAGGTCTGCGACTGGGTTCATGCACACACGCCATGGAAGGTCTTCAAGCACTCGTGCGGCGCGGTCTCCAAGTTCTTGCCTTCCTTTATCGAAGCCGGAATCGACATCCTCAATCCAGTCCAGTGTTCCGCGACTGGCATGGCACCCGAGGAGTTGAAGGCGAAGTTTGGCGATCACCTCGTCTTCTGGGGCGGCGGGGTGGACACGCAGCATGTACTGCCATTCGGAAGTCCGGCGGAGGTTCGGGAACAGGTTCTGCGTAGATGTGAGATATTCGCGCCTGGCGGAGGATTCGTCTTCAATACCATTCACAACGTGCAGGCGAAGACGCCCGTCGAAAACATCGTCGCCATGATCGATGCCGTGCACGAATTCAACGGATGACTGTCTGCGGAAAGGCCATGCAGTTCACAAACTCATCCTGAAAGCCCGCATCCCCCGCAAGGCTCATGTGTTCAATTCCTGGCAGAGCAGGTTCTTCCGATAGCAGCAGCGCTTTGGCGCCACGCAGCGCCGTATTGCCTGCCGCGCGAATGCATTCCTTTGGAGCTTCGATCAGCCCGATACCGATGGCGCTCTCGACCTGGACATAGTTGCCGAATGCGCCGGCGAGATAGATGGTCTGCAGATCGCCGGCAGCCGCTCCCAGGCGCTTCAGCAGCAGCCTGAATCCAGAGGCAATGGCGGCCTTCGCCAGTTGCAGTTCGCGGATATCCGCCTGATAGAGAACGACCGGTTCGCAGACCCGCAGGAACTTCGTTCCATTGGCGATGCGCCCCGAGGAAAGAATGGCGCCGCATTCAAGCCCAGCCGCCACCGCATCCACCAGCCCGCTGCCGCAGATGCCGCGCGCTTCCACATCTCCAATGATGGTAGCGTGCATGCTGCCATGAGAGAACGAGACGCGAGAGATAGCGCCGGCAACCGCCCGCATCCCCATGCGGATTGCACCGGCTTCAAAGGCAGGCCCTGCCGCCGCGGAAGCGCACAGAATTCCACGACGGCTACCGATAGCAATCTCTCCATTCGTTCCCAGATCCACCAGGGCCGTGAGGTTTTCTGCTGAGGGAATGCCGATGGCAACGATTCCGGCAAGAATGTCCGATCCCACAAAGCCGCCGAGGCAGCGGAGAAAGCGAACGCGGCAGGTTGACGGCAGCGGCCAATCCAGTTCCTGAGGACAGAAGCTCTGTTCTCCCAAATGAGGCGACTCGAATGGTGCGCGCGAGAGCGGCTCGATGTCCAGCCCGGCGAACAGGTGATGCATCACTGTGTTGCCGACGAGGACAATTTCGCTGATCTCAGCCTCACGTCCTGCCGCGAGCTTCAATATCATTTGCTGCAATCGTGATCTAACCACGGTCGTCAGATTGGCGCCCATCAAGGCTGCGCGAATGCGGCTCATCACGTCCGATCCGTATGCGGATTGGGGATTGAGGTCAGTCTCAACTGCAAGAATGTCTCCCGTCGCCAAACTCAGCATCTGAGCGGCGATCGTGGTGGTGCCCAAATCGATGGCGATGCCCAGACCGTGCTTCTTCGAGCCGGGCTTCAGCGCAGACTGGCTCGAGTCGTCGGCGAGGACATCCATGTGCCATTGCCCGCACTCCAGCACAAGTGGCGTCTCCGCGTGTGCCTGGCAGGCGAGTCGCCATCCCCGGACAAGTTCATCCGCTGAGAATGCAGAGCGGTCCTGCTCCGTGACTGGAAGTGATCCGGCAAGGACGCGGACATTGCAACCACCGCAAAGGCCATTTCCTCCGCATGGGAATTCAAAGCCTGGCTGTGACATCGCGGAGAAGAGCGGCTCGCCACGAGGCACTTCCACCACGACAGACAACGGCTCCAATTGGATACGCACTCTGTCTCCGCTCATCCAGTCCCCAATCATTCCGCTTCAACGATGGAGTCGCCCAACGTGCCACGCACGGTCATACCCGGAGCCACAACGAGAAAATCAGCCGCATCCCACTCTCCGTGGACGAGTCGCTGTAACAGCGAGAGAGAACCCCGTACCTCTTCAAATCTCCATCCTGACATCTCTGCCTCAGCTCGAGCCTGGGCACGCAGTGCATCTTCGGGCTCGACGCCGGTAGATATATAGGTCAGCCCGGAGTAGTGTCGGCGATACGCGGAGAATTGCTCAAAAAGGTAAATCCCGTTCTCTTCCCCATATTGCGCGATAAGTTCTTCGCGGCTGCGTCTCTCACCCAGCACCTGCGCAGACGAAGCGTGCGCCGGTCCAAGAGGCTGGCCTGGCCTCTGATATTCCAGCCATCCCGGTGACCGAAAATAGACGCCGGGGTGCGTGTCGAAATAATGCTGATAGACATGGCGGCTGCCCATCAACAGGCCGATACAGTCATGTGCGCGCGGGAGAACAAGCTGCGTTCTCCCGGCACGCAGGCCTTCCGTTCCCCTGCCGCACAGCGCATATCCAAGAAGAATTGCATCATAGCAATCCGAGTCTGCCTCATCGATGCGCTTCTGTAGATGGGACGACATCGAAGCGCCCAGATCATGCAGACCCATGGTCAGAAACTCAACATCAATCGAATGCGGCGATGCGGCGAGAACCTGATTCATCTCACGCGTGAGGATCTGGCAGCTGATGACCTTGAAACGCACATATCACCTCACGCAGTTGCGACCATATTCCTCACAAGGGTCACCGCACCACTTGCGCTCTCACTGTAACCATCCGCGCCGATCTCGTTGGCATACCGCGACGTCACCGGCGCTCCGCCCACCAGCACCTTCACCCGCGCCCTCAGACCCGCTGCATTCAGGGCATCGATGGTCGTCTTCATGGCAGGTATGGTCACCGTCAGCAGGGCAGACATGCAGACAAATTGCGGCTCATACTCTTCCACCGCGGTGACAAATCTCTCTGGCGCAACGTCACTGCCAAGATCGACTACATCGAACCCACTGCCTTCCAGCATGGAGGCAACGATGTTCTTGCCGATGTCGTGCAGGTCGCCTTTGACCGTACCGATAATCACTCTCGTGGACATCTTCTCGCCGGTACTTGCCAACAGGGGGCGGAGTAGTTCCATCGCGCTCTTCATGGCTCGGCCCGCCAGCAGCAGTTCAGGCACAAAGTATTCCTCTGCCTCAAACAGTCGCCCCACTTCGTCCATTGCAGGAACCATGGACTCAGTAATCAGGGTCATCGGCGCGATTCCGGCTTCAATCGCCGCTTGCGTTGCATCGTGTGCCTTCTTCGCGTTGCCCCCCAGGACGGGGAATCGTACAGTTCCCTACATTGAGCCATAGACTTACCTCGCAAAAGATTGCCCTCAGCAAAATACAATCCAAGCATAGACTTAGCCCGAGTATCGAGCTTGGAACGAATTCAGACTGTGACTACGGACACATTGATCGTCGGTAGGCAAACGGCATGTCGCTCGACCAATGACACACACTGCGCGTTGACTACACTGTCAGTTGGCGCCAAATCGCCGATGCGTGAAATGAAGTAGTCATTTGGGAGGGTCGTCTCACACCTCTGGATGCAAATCATCAGGGCCTATGACAAAAACGCGCTTATCTCCCCTAAGCTCCCAAATGCCGGCAATTCACTGTTTGATGCCGCCGCCTTCGAGCCCTAGGAACTTGTTGAAAAACTCTTGTGGGCACTTACCCCAGAGCAAAACAGAGTGACCCGCGATGTATCCCGATGGCAGATTGGCGCGTTGTAGACAATTTCTGTGCGAAGTTAATCTGAACCAAAGTGCCCTTCCGACCGCTTGTAATCGTTTTTCAACAAGTTCCTAGGTCTGCCTTTAAGAAACGGCCAGTGAGGTACTCGGTCTCACTGGCGAGGAAGTCGGGGTCAAGATCAAGATTTCCGCCAAGGCTCTTTACCTTTGCGCCGGAATCAGAGTGTATCCAATTAACCCCAAGTCTGTGTTTTGCCCAGTTAGCAAAAGTCTCGATCTCGACATTTACGTTGAGCGCGCCCGACGTCTGCGTGGTTGCCAGGTGATTTACGTAGCCCCTTAGTGTGCGGTTATATGTCAAGACTAGGACATTTATTGTAGCGCCGGGATCTAGACGTCGACGACGGCTATGGTCGCTTTCGAGGCAATCGATTTCTTCGAGATTGCCAGTGGTGAGTTCTCCCCGCAGTCGCGGAAACAGAGACTCTTCTTCATCGGCTGTGTGCCTTTCGCCACCCACGTGGAAATACTGAAGTGCAGCCTGAACGGCGGATCGCTCTTCGCCGGTAAGGCTCCGCGCGTGCCCGCGCTCAGCAACCAGGCACAGGATGTCGAGGAAATGCTCGATCCGGCGATGGCAATCTTTCAGCATGCCAATCGGATTGTCGAATCCGCTGTCTGGTTTCGCACCTATCTGAATCGCCATTTTTCAGCCTTCTTTTCTTTGATGTTGTCGATTCTCGTCCCATGTCGCAGAGCACAATCGCATGAATGAGCGGATTAATACTCCCATGAAACCCCGGTAGCCCCTTCCCGCGCAGTGACATAAGTTACTGCGGGAGCGATGGGCGGTCGCTAGTGTTGGTAGTGGGAGACAACCCATGAGCCATGCCGGGGAGAGTTCAACACACGATATCGTGGCTCGCGAGCGCCGGAAGAGCCTGATGCTTCGCGCCTGGATTTTGTGCGGACTCTTCTTCATGGCGCTGCCCGGCACCCTGCTGGGTTTTTCCAACCTGATGGCCATTAGCGCACACCACGGATCGGCCAACCTGCCTGCTGCCTGGATGGAGGGCCACGGCCACGCACAGATGTATGGCTGGATTGGCAGCTTTATTCTTGGCATCGGATTCTATTCACAACCCACTCGTGGCCAGTCCCTCCTTAGAATCCCGCTTACGTGTTTCAGCCTGTGGACAGTTGGCGTAGCACTGCGTTGGCTGGCAAACATCTACGGATGGTACTGGAGAATACTCTTCCCGGTTTCGGCTGGATTCGAGCTAATCACAGTTCTCCTTTTTCTCTACGCTGCGTCGCACCACAAACTCCCCGGAGCACCGCAAGGCACGCTTGCAAAGCCAAAGATGGAGCCGTGGATGGTCTCTGTTCTGTTGGGAACCGCGGGACTCACTTCCGCTCTCATCTTCAACTTCGTGGAGTGCCTGCGGCTGGCACTCCAGGGAACAGTACTTTCCTTTCCTCACACGCTCGATCAGAAGTACCTTGTATTGCTGGGCTGGGGATTCGTGGTGCCGGTGGTATGGGGTTTCTCAGCACGGTGGCTACCCACGTTCCTGGCGATTCCCAAGCCAGATGCTCCAAAACTGCGTTTGGCGCTGGCGCTGGATCTGCTTGGTGTCCTCTGCGGCGTCGCTGGGTGGACTATAGCGGCAACGGTCCTGCTGGCGTGCAGCACCATCGTGATCGGATTGGCGCTGCATCTCGCGCAACGGCCGCAGGGGAACGCCAAGGTTCAGGGCATTCATCCCAGCTTTCCGTCGTTCATTCGGATTGCTTATACGTGGCTGGTAGTCGCGGGTTGCATGAGCATCTGGGCCGCCTTTGTCGATCAGCATGGCGGCATCTGGGGTGCATCGCGCCATGCTCTCACTGTCGGCTTCGCGGCGACGATGGTCTTCTCTATCGGACCACGCATCCTCCCGCATTTTGCGGGCGTACAAGCGATCTTCAGTAAGCGACTGATGTTCCTGAGCCTGTTGCTGTTGCAGACGGGATGCCTGCTGCGCGTCTCCTCCGAACCACTGGCCTACGAACGCTTGCTCTCCTTCGCATGGAAGATCCTGCCAGTCTCCGGGATGCTGGAGTTGAGTGCCGTTCTTTTGTTTGCAGCGAACATCTCGCTGACCTTCCTGCTCGGCAGTTCTGCATTCGCAGTGAACAGCCCACGCCACCAGGTTGCGTTGGAGGGCTAGTAGTTACATCGTTTTACGATGTGTATGTTCTGGGCGACTTCGTAAATATTGGCGATTATCCGCACCGATTGCCACGAATGTGAATTCCAGTCGCGCCTTATTCGCGATATTCGGGCTAACCGCTAGAAAGCCTGGCACGATCGTCCCACCATAGCCGCCGATCCCACTGCTGCCTCGCACAAAGAAGCGATCCAAACGACGACTAACAGTTTCACTTCATCGTGATTGCTAATTCCCTGCCCGCTGAGTCATCGTTCTTACCACGTCGACCGGACCCAGAAGGCCTGAGGGCAGCAATGGTGAGTCAGCTGCATATGGAGTTATATCGGCGAAGGTAAATTTCGTCGCGTTTGGTTGCTGATCGCCAATCAGCCGGTTCACCCAGGCATTGATCACCTTGATGGTGACTTCATTCTTTCCTGGCTTCAGTGCCTTCGTAACATCCACCCGATAGGGCGCATGCCAGACTACGCCGAGAGAAATCCCATTGACCGTTACCTCGGCCAGATTCTTTACATCACCCAGATCGATCCAGAGAGTTCCGCCGGGTTTGAACCAGTCCGCGGAAGCCTGAATGGTCCTGGTATAAGTTCCGGCGCCGGAGAAGTACTTCACACCTGCGTCCGCACTTTCGCTCCAGGACGTTAGCTGGTCGAGTGTGACGGATGCAGGTGCGCCACGATGCTCCTGGAAACTCACCTTCCATGGACCATCGACAGTCGTCAGTTTGGTCTCCACAACTTTAGGCACGGTGCGCGCGGCCATCGTTGTCGGACTGCGGAACACCACGAATACCGTACCCCACGGCTCAAGATGCAGCGGCACCGTTGTGTGTCCATTCGCGATCTTGTAAGTTACAGCTTCGGACTTGCCTGTTTCGGCATGCCACAACTCCGGGGCCTTGCCGATTACGCGAAAACTTGCATCCACCGTCTCATCGCGGTCATTGCGGTTGTCGAGGAAGTAAACATCGCCATCGCGCAACTTGCGATGCACAAAGACTATTCGCGTATCTGCTTCTGGCTTGCTGTGGTCGAAGTCGCGAGTCACATTGAGTGTCTTCAGCGCAAATTCGCCATTCTGTCCTGCGTATACCTTGCCCTTTCCTACGGTTTGCACACCGGATCCGTTGCCGAACAGCTCATCATTCAACTTGCTGAACTCAGCCTGATCATCGGCCAGACTCGGCGTGTCTGTTGGCTTCTGCCCGGCCACCATTGCACCTTGCTCAACGAGGTTGTGAATGGCGCGTAGCACGGGCAACGACATGTGTTTGCTGTACGGATCCAGGACCAGCACCCGGTAGCGCATGCCGCTCGGCGTCGCGATCTCGCCGTTGGCGACGTTCAACTGATGAATCAAGCCATCCGCGTTGATGTAGTCGAATCCATACCCCGCGGGAATATCCGGAGCCTTGTCCGCAAAGATTGCCGTGATGTTCGAGTCTTCGCCGTAGAAATAGAGTACGTCCGCAGCGAAGCGCCCCTGCTGCAGCATGTAGCTGCTGCGCGCCAGATAGTCGACCCATGGACGTGCTTCTTCCGCCCAGGTTTCGTTCCGATTGAACCACTGACCATACGGCCCAAGGGTCAGCCCCGGTGCTTTGTCTACCAACGGCTGGTGAGCAGACTCATGGATGACGAAGCGGTTGATGCCGTTCACCAGTTCCTGATCAGCCGTTGGCTTAAGCGTCACCGGCGACCACGCCCACGCGCTGTTTATTCTTGCGGTCATCGACTCCGCGGCCGCCAGATTCTGACCGTAGATATGGGCAACCGACGCGGATTCGCGATCATCCGCGTTGTAACCGTACATCTCCTTGTTGACGCCGGGCGCCTGTACCCACATCGCACTCATGGGGATGTCGTCGAGCTTCTTTACCTCCATGCCATCGGCAATAAACGCGCGGCCTCCCTCGTGCGACTCGCCGTAGTGGCCCATCCCGCGCGCCTTCAGCGTGGCTTCCAACTGACCGTAGTGCTCATCCGCGGTGAGATCCGCAATCGTCTTGCGCAGGTCCCAGAGAAACTGGTCGCTGGCCTTTGCGCTCTCAACAACGTGACCAGCCAACACCGGCAGCCACGGATGCGGATCGTAGCCGCGCAGCCGGGTGAAATCGGCGATCATGCTGTCGGTCCAGTTCTGTGCACCCGCCTCCCAACTGTCGCTGATCACATACCGGATGCCGCGCTTGCCCATGAAGTCCGCACCAACCGTTTCCTTGTAACTGTCCAGGTAACGATCCATGTAGTTCTTCACGTAGTGTGCGTTCAGTTTGTCCACCTCAAGTCCCGTGGCCTCCTTGGTCGCTGGATGATTCGTAATGCCCAGTAGCGAATAACCGATTCTGAGCACGATCCACGTACCGGCTGGG
>ODAK010005835.1_pt1 | contig 12455 bp, 8 predicted proteins | sample 1539591 | NCBI WGS metagenome assembly ODAK01 (sample SAMEA3539303, study PRJEB22396) | soil metagenome | biome: tundra; feature: field; material: soil | place: USA | collected 2010-05 | depth 0.15 m | reverse complement strand
AAGTGCGGGTTTTATGGCGATTCCACCCGCGAGTGCCGATGCACGCCGGGCCAGATCCAGCACTACCTGGGCAAAATCAGCGGTCCTTTGCTGGACAGGATCGATATCCACGTCGAGATCCCATCGGTTCCATTTAAGGAACTACGCGGCAACTCGACCGCCGAGTCATCGGCGGAAATCCGCGCGCGGGTGGAGCAGGCTCGTCTTGTGCAACGAGGGCGCGGATTCTATAACTCCCGGATGGCGGCGCGCGATGTCCGCAAAGTCTGCGCGCTCGACGATGCCGGCGAGCGGACACTCGAAATGGCGGTGCGCCGCATGGGTCTGTCCGCACGGGCGCACGACCGCATCTTAAAAGTGGCGCGTACCATCGCCGACCTCGATGAATCCGGCGGCGTCAGCGCCAAGCATCTGGCCGAAGCGGTGCAGTATCGGAGTCTCGATCGCAATTACTGGACATGACGTTCTATCCAAGTAATTTCAACAGACTACTTCACAGGGCAAAAAGATGATTACAAATTACTTACCAGGTTTTCCACAACTGCCCTTTCATAGGGCATGGGGAAAATTGTGAAAATCGCATGACAGCCGTTGTTTTGCGCTTTTTTCCTAGCGAATATCCTTCACCAAGAGCACCTGAAAATACCTGCCGCTCATGGTCTTAGCCCCTCTTCCACAGTTTCCACAGCCCCTATTACTACGGTTCTTCTGTTGTAGATTGATAAGTAAGTAAAGAACAATAGCAGTCGCCGCCCTACAGAATGCTTTTCTACGCTCTGACGATTTCGCTGTCCGCGTTCCTCCTGTTCGAGGTGCAGCCATTGATTGCCAAAACGATCCTGCCCTGGTTTGGAGGATCTTCCGCCGTGTGGAGCAACTGCATGCTGTTCTTCCAGATGGTGCTGCTGCTTGGCTATATCTACGCGCACTGGCTCAACAAACTGCCGCCTCGCAGACAGGCAATCGCGCACATTTCGCTACTAGCCGTAAGCTTCGCGGCATTACCCATCATTCCGAGTCCTAGTTGGAAGCACTCCGCTATGGGACAGCCTTCCCTGACGATTCTCGCGCTGCTTGCCGTGACGGTGGGGCTGCCCTACTTCCTGCTCTCCTCTACCAGCCCGCTCTTGCAGGCATGGTACGTCCGAACGCACCAAGGAAGCTTGCCCTACCGCTTCTTTGCGCTATCCAATTTCTTCTCGATGCTGGCGCTGCTCAGTTATCCTTTTGTGATTGAGCCGAACCTGGCTTTGCGAACGCAAGGCTTGGTATGGTCCGCGGGATTTGTCGCTTTTGGGCTGCTTTGCGGGGTTACCGCGTGGCGTACTTCGGCGGGCAACACGTCGCTGCCTGGCGAAGGCGATGCAACGGAGACCAGTTCGGACGCACAACCATCCTGGCCGACACGTATCCTATGGCTGGGCCTGGCCGGCGCCGCGTCGGTTCTTCTGCTGGCGGTAACTACACACCTGACGCAGGATGTGGCAGCCATTCCTTTCCTGTGGATTGTGCCACTGGCCGTTTATCTACTCAGCTTCATCATCTGCTTCGAATCGCCGCGTTTCTACCACCGTGCGGTGTTTGTCCCCTTACTTCTCACATCGCTCGCCTTCATGTCATACCGCCTATGGCCCGACCACGCGGCAATGGACCTCCGCGTGGTGATCGGCCTGTTTACCCTGGCGCTCTTTGTCTGCTGTATGGTGTGTCACGGCGAGTTAGTCCGGCTGAAACCTCATCCGCGCCATCTCACCGGTTTCTATGTGATCGTCTCGCTTGGCGGAGCGGCCGGCGGCTTGTTCGTTGGCTTGCTGGCACCCAATGTTTTCCATGCGTACTATGAATTTCCGATCGGCCTGGCGCTCTGCGCCCTGACGGCCGCGACTGTTTTTGGGCGCGCTTTGTGGAGCGGACCGCGCGTTCGGATGCAGACCGGTATCGGCGTGATGGTGGTTTTGCTGGCCGGCTACTTCTACTTCCTCGGCGACATCATGTTTCGGATGGTGGACGGCTACAAGGTAGTGGAGCGCAATTTCTACGGCCAACTTCGCGTGGCCGATGAAGGCGACCCGCGGATCGACGACGACGCAACCCGGAAGCTGATCCATGGAGTGATCACGCATGGCCAGCAGATGCTGCGCGACGAGTACCGCCGGCTACCTGTCACCTACTTCTGCCCGGAGAGCGGCATCGGGCGAGGCATGAGGGCGCTGGAAGGTCACCCGCGCCGCATCGGGATTCTGGGTTTGGGATGCGGCACTCTGGCAGCTTATGGGCGCCCCGGCGACACGCTACGGATTTACGAGATCAACCCGCAGGTGGTGGAGATCGCGAAGCGCGACTTTACCTATCTCAAGGATACGGCGGCCAAAGTGGAAGTTGCCATGGGCGATGCCCGCCTGGTTCTGGAAGCGGAGCCCACCGAACCTGGCCAGTTGTTCGACATTCTGGTGATGGACGCGTTCTCGGGTGATTCGGTGCCCGTTCACCTCATCACGAAGGAAGCCTTCGCCATCTATTTCCGGCATCTGAAACCCGACGGCATTCTGGCGGTGAACATCTCGAACAGCTACCTGGCTCTGGACCCGGTGATGGAACGGGCGGCCAATGCGTTCGACAAGGTCGCCATGGTTTATCACTGGAACCCGAAGGAGGACGACTTCATGTGCTTTTCGTGCTCTTGGACACTAATCATGGAACGCGCCACAGCGGCGGCCCATCCGGAGTTGCAGAAGAACGCCGCAATCCTCCGCCAAGAGCGGCCTTTCAGGGTATGGACCGACAATTTTTCCAACATGTTCAGTATCTTGAAGTAAAGAGTGCTGACGGGAGCCCCAGTCGGCCCCAAAATTGCCGTCTTGACATGCGTCCCTTGCAAGCGCATATTGTGGTTGCGGACCCGTGTTTTTAGGGGTACGCGATCCTCCGAATAGGAGGAACCCAACGATAAGGAGGAATTGCATAGAACCAGTTCAGCAGATGGGCGGCTTCCGGCTTCCTCATCGGACCCGCTGCGAATCCTGACGCGTTGGATACCCGTAGTATCAGGGAATTGGCGCCGCGGTCATTGAACCGCTAGTCCATCCGGTTCGCAGGTACGCTAGTCCCAGGGGTTGGCGGCCGCCCTTTTCATTTTCCCCTCCCTCCGCTCCCGACCCAAAGGGTACCCCGGTCGCGGCTCTGATTGTGTCGTCCCCGCGTTACACTAGTCTTTCGATTTCCCAACCGTGAACGCCGTTGAATTCCAGGGTGTTTCGAAGAGCTACGCGATCTACGACGCGCCGGGCGATCGCCTGAAGGAGTTACTGTCGCTGAACCGGCTGAAGCGCCACCAGGATTTCTGGGCGCTGCACGACGTCAGCTTCGAGGTAAAGCGGGGCGAAACCTTCTGCATTGTGGGGGAAAACGGCTCCGGCAAGAGCACGCTCTTACAGATGGTTGCCGGAATCCTTCATCCCACTTCCGGCACGGTGGGAATCCACGGACGGGTCTCGGCGCTGCTGGAACTGGGCGCCGGGTTCAACCCGGAATTCAGCGGGCGCGATAACGTGTATCTCAACGGATCGATTCTCGGGCTGACTACCCGGCAGATCGACGAACGGTACAAAGACATCGCCGCCTTCGCCGAAATCGGCGACTTCATCGACCAACCGGTGAAGACCTACTCCAGCGGGATGGTGGTGCGACTGGCGTTCGCCGTGGCCATCAATGTCGACCCCGAGATTCTGCTGGTGGACGAGGCACTCGCCGTGGGCGACATCTATTTCCGGCAGCGGTGCATGCGGAAGGTACACGAACTGCGGCAGCGGGGCATCACGATTCTGTTCGTCTCGCACGCGGTGAGCGATGTGAAGGCCATCGGCGACCGCGTGCTGTGGCTGGATCACGGCCGCATGATCGATGTGGGCGAACCCGACCGGGTGGTCTCGAAATACCTGGCGGCGATGACGGAGAAGGATTCGACGTATCTGCGGCTGAAATCGGCAACCGAGCCGCAGGCGCGCCGGGGCGGAGTGATGAGTGCCCCCGAAATCGTGGAAACCATCCCCAATATCGACCACCGTTTCGGCGACGGCCGGGCGCAGATTCTGGGCATCGCGGTACTCGACGAGCAGGGGCGCAACCTCCCTATTCTGGAACCCAGCACGCGCATTCTGGTGCGCATCAGCGTGCGTGCCACGGCCGATGTCGCCTTGCCCATCGTGGGCTTCATGTTGCGCAATCAACTGGGCATGGATTTTTCCGGCACCAATACGTCGCGCGAAGGTTACGAGCTGGCTCCGCTACAGGCGGGCGACGTCACCACGGTGGATTTCTACCTGGATCTACCCGAGCTCTATCCGGCGTCCTTCTCGTTCTCGCCGGCGATTGCCGATGGCACTCTTATGGGCTACCAGATGTGCGATTGGATCGATAACGCCATCACGCTGCAAATGGGCCGCTCCGAAGCCCAGGTCTACGGCTACCTGCACCTGCCCTGCCGGGTCGAAGTCAACGCGCGCATCCGCACCGAGCGGCACCTGGAGCAAGACCTGGAGAATCACCTTGGCTGAGTTCACCGGCGAACGGCTCATCCCCGGCGAGGTCGATATCGACCTGCTCAACGAGCACATGGCGCGCTACCACTTCGCGGTGCGCCTGGCGCGCGGCAAACGCGTGCTGGATGCGGGCTGCGGCGCCGGCTACGGATCGGCGGAACTGGCCGATGTGGCGGAAAGCGTGACGGCCATCGATATCGCTCCGGAAGCGGTGGAATACGCGCGCGCCCACTACGCGCTGCCCAATCTCGCGTTCGAACAGGCGTCGTGCATCGAGTTGCCCTTCGCCGATGGGGCCTTCGATCTGGTGGTGGCTTTCGAAGTCATCGAGCACCTGGAAAACTGGCGGGGGTTTCTACTGGAAGTGCGCCGCGTGCTGGCTCCGTCCGGACAGTTGATTGTGTCCACGCCGAACCGGCTCTACTACACCGAATCGCGCGGTCCGCACGGCGCCAACCCGTTCCACGTTCACGAATTCGATTTCGACGAATTCACCCGGGAGCTGCGGGAAGTCTTCCCGTATGTTTCGATGTTCCTGGAAAACCACATACAAGGCGTCACCTTCCAACCGCACGAAGCCGGTCACACGGTGGAGACCCGGGTGGACGCCGCCGAGCCGGTTCCCGACGAGAGCCACTTCTTCATCGCCGTCTGCGCCCACCGGCCGCAGATCGGCAACCCGACTTTTCTCTACGTGCCGCGCGTGGCGAATGTGCTGCGCGAACGCGAGCGCCATATCGCCAAACTGGAAGGCGAACTTGCCACCAAGGACGAATGGCTCGACAAGGCGCAGGCGGACCTGGCGGAATTCGACCGCGAGCACCAGAAGCTGCTGGAGATGTTCCGCGAGCAGAAAGAGGAACTGGAGCAAAGCAACCGTTGGGCGGAGGAGTTAAATGCCGCGCTGGGCGCCCGCGGAGCGCGCATCGACGAACTGCAGGAGGAACTGGCACGCGATCAGGAGAACGCGCGCCAGGTGGTGGCCGGATACAACGCCAAGGTCGCCGCTCTGGAGCAGGAGAACCGGGAGAAGACCAAGTGGGCGCTGGATACGGAAGAGCGCCTCACCGCCGAGATCAAGAAGATCGCTTCGGCGCTGGAGCGGACCACGGCCAGCCTGGAGCAGACGGAAGCCGAACTGCAAGAACGCTCGGCATGGGCGCTCCGGCTGGAGGAAGAGAAGCGCCAACTGGAAGACCAGCTCAACATGGTGCGCGCCTCGCGATGGGTCAAGCTGGGGCGCAAGGTAGGCCTCGGCCCCGCGCTCTGACATGGCCTTTTTGAAACGCCTCATCCGCGCGCTGCCGCTGCTGTTGCTCTCGCCATTGTTCATGGCGATCAGCTTCGTGGCGCTGTTGGCGGCGCAGGTTTTTACGCGGAAAGGCAAGCTAAAGCATGCCCCACCGAGGCAGGCGGGCAACACTTCCGCTACGGTGGTGATCCCCAACTGGAACGGGAAAGACCTGTTGGCAAAGTACATCCCGAGCATCCGCACCGCGCTGGCCGGGAACCCCGACAATCAGATCCTGGTGGTGGACAACGGCTCTACGGACGGCAGCGCCGATTTCCTGAGGGCGACTTTTCCCGACGTCACGGTTCTCGCTCTGCCCGAAAACCTGGGCTTCGGCGGGGGCTCCAACGCGGGTTTCCGCGCCGCCACGAACGACATCGTGGTGCTGCTGAATAGCGACATGCGGGTGGCCGCCGATTTTCTGGCGCCCCTGCTGGAAGGTTTCGGCGACCCGTTGGTGTTCGCCGTCTCCTGCCAGATTTATTTTACCGATGAAGCCAAACTGCGCGAGGAAACGGGCCTCACACAAGGCTGGTGGCAGGACGGCGGCCTGCGCGTGCGCCACCGCATCGACAACGGAATCGACGATCTCTTCCCCTGCTTCTACGGCGGCGGCGGCAGTTGCGCGTTCGACCGCGCGAAGTTCCTGGAACTCGGCGGATTCGACCCTCTGCTGGAACCTTTCTACCTGGAAGACACCGACCTCGGCTACATGGCGTGGAAGCGCGGCTGGAAGGTTTTGTACCAGCCGCGCAGCGTGGTGTTCCACGAGCACCGGGGCACCATCGGCAAGCGGTTCAGCGAGGAACAGATCCAGGCGGTACTGAAGAAGAATTACATTCTGTTCTGCTGGAAGAACATTCACGAGTGGCGGCGGCTGGTGTCGCACTTCTTCTTCGCCTGGGCCGGCGCGGTGCTGGCGGTGATGTTCGGAGACATCGCGCTGCGTCCGAACTTCGCCAGCCTGTGGCGGGGGTTCCGGCAACTTCCGCAAGCCATGCGCTCGCGGCGGCGCGCGGTGGCTCTGGCCGCGGTCAGCGACAGCGAAGCTTTCCAGCGCCCGTTGGGCGGCTACTTCCGCGACCGCTTCGCCGCCATGGAGCCCGCGCCGGACCGGCCGCGCGTGCTGTTCGTGTCGCCTTACCCCATCTGCCCGCCGGTCCACGGCGGCGGCGTCTTCATGTACCAGACGCTGCGCGAGATGGTGAAGCTTGCCGAGGTTCACGTGGTGGAACTGCTGGATTGGCCGTCGCAGGAAGCGGACAACCAGGAGCTGCGCACGTTCTGCGCTTCGGCGGAGTGGCTGGTGCGGCCCAGCGGGCGGCCGAAGGGCATGGGCTCGCTGGAACCGCATGCGGTCCGGGAGTTCGCCAACAGCGATCTGGAATGGCTGATCCACAGGCAGCTTTACTGCCGCCGGATCGATGTGCTGCAACTGGAGTACACGCCCATGGCGCAGTACCGCGGCGAGTATCGCCGCATCGCCACGGCGCTGTTCGAGCACGACGTGTACTTCCAATCCATCGGGCGCGGTCTGCGCCACATGACCGGCGTGCAGGGAGAGATGAAGGCGCGCGTCGAATACCTGCGCGCGCTGCGCTACGAGCTGGGCGTGCTTTCGGCGTTCGACCAGGTGCAGGTCTGCACGCCGGCGAACCGCGATTACCTGCTCAGCTTTCGTCCCGAACTGGCGGCCCGCATGCGGGCGGGTCTGCGGGCCGGGATCGACAGCGGCCGTTACCAGTTCCGCCCGCGCGGACGCGAGCCCATGACGATGCTCTTCCTGGGCAGTTGGCGGCACGACCCCAACCGCGTCGCGGTGGACTGGTTCGTCCGGCAAGTGCTGCCGCTGATTCTGGCGGAGGAACCCGGGGCGAAGCTGGTGATTGCGGGGAGCGACCCGCCGCCGGAACACACCTACGCGGATCACGCCGCGCACATGCAAATGCTGGGCTACGTGGAGGATGTCCGGGAGGCGCTAGGGCGCTATGCGATCTTTGTGTGCCCGATTCTCAGCGGATCGGGAGTGCGCGTGAAGTTATTGGAGGCCTTCGCCGCGGGAATCCCGGTGGTGTCCACGAAAGTCGGCGCCGAAGGGCTGGCCGTGGAGGATGGCGATTGCTGCGCGCTGGCCGACGACGCGGGAGAGTTCGCCGCCCGTGTGATCGCCTTGCTGCGCGACCCCGAGCGCGCCGCCCGCATGGCGGAGCGCGCCCGCGTGGAAGTGGAAGCCCAATGGGACATGGCAGCCATCACGCGGCGCCTGGTGGAAAGCTACCGCGAGCTGGTGAAGGAGAAGCGCGGGTGAGGGGAGCCGTGGAGAGGGAGGAGTTCGACTTGACGCGGAGACGCGGAGACGCGGAGGAAGAAGCGGAGAAACGCGAGAGCGAGGGCGACGAGAGACGATGGATTCACGCGTTGGCGCGGGCGACGCGCGGAGAAAGCGGAGTGAAAACGTCCGAGCTTCGCTCGGATTGGCAGGCTGAAGCCTGCCCCACCATGCACAAGGCGGAGCCTTATATTATTTACCTCCAATTTCTTTGCGCGCCGCGCCGATTTTGTGGGGCAGCTTGGCAAGCTGCGCGCGACCCAGAGGGTACCCCGTTTACCGGCGCAAGTGGCGGGTTGCCAACCCGCCGCAGGCTGCCAGCCTGCCCCACAGGTTTGGCTGCGGCTTGGCCGCTCTATGCCGCTGGCTTACTTCTTCTTGGGAAACAGAGTTTCGTGGAGGCGGTTTACAATGTCCTTGGCCGTGGAATCCATTTCTTTCGAAGAGGTGTTCTTGGACGGCTGGTATATCGACCAGACCACTTGCCGCGACTTGGCATCTACCAGGAAGACGGTGCCTTTGGAGCGCCCGAACGAGGAACTGGATGCCGGATTGGCCAACTTGTTCACGGTATCGCCGCCGATCAGGGGGGTGGCCTGGTCGTCGGTCTTCTCCGGTTTCGGCGGGGGCGCGGGCTTCTCGCTCTCCGGTGTGGGGAAAAGCTCCTCCAGTTTCATCTGGAAACTTTCGCCGAGCTGGTCGGTGAAGACGGCGTCGGCGAGTTTCGGGTCGGTCACGACCTGGAAGATGTGGTTGGAGATGAGGCGGTTCGCCAGGAACTGGTCCAGCCCCTTGGACATCTTCAACAGGTACACCGTGTGCACGTTGGCCAGATCCGCCGCGCAAACGAGCGCCGCCGAGCAGGAGAAAAGGAGCGCAAGCCGCTTCATAGAACCCATGATATCGAGACGCGCGGCGGGAGGAAAAAGACGGAGCCATGTATAAGAGCCTGACGATCACGGTGATCATCCCCTGCCTCAACGAAGAGCAGGGCATCGAAAAAGTGCTGCGCGCCATGCCGGACTTCGTGGACGAGGTGATCGTGGTGGATAACAACTCCACGGACCGCACGAGCGAGGTGGCCGCGGCGTTGGGCGCCAAGGTGGTGCGCGAACAGGTCCGCGGGTATGGGCGCAGCTACAAACGGGGATTCGCCGAGGCGACGAGCGACGTGATCATCACGCTGGACGGCGACCACAGCTACCCGGTGGACGCCATCTCTTACCTGATTGAGGCTTTCCGGCACCTGGGAGTGGATTTTCTAAACGCGTCGCGTTTCCCGGTGCGCGACCGGAGCGGCATGAGCCTGATCAACGAGATTGGCAATCTGGGCCTCTCGCTGGCGATGTCAGTGCTCTTTTTCCGCTGGGTGCGCGACTCGCAATCCGGCATGTGGGTGTTCCGCCGCTCCATTCTGAAGGACATGAAACTGGAATCGGACGGCATGGGCTTCAGCGAGGAGATCAAGATCGAGGCGCTGCGCGACCGGCGGATTCGCTTTGGCGAGATCTCGATCATGTACACTTCGCGGGTGGGCGAAACCAAGCTCAATCTGTGGCGCGACGGCGTGCAGAATCTGCTACTGCTGTTCAAGAAGCGCTTCCTGCGATGAAGATCAGCGCCATTGTGCCGGTATGGAATGGGCGCGACCTGCTGGCGCGCCTGCTGGCCACTCTGGAAGCGCAAACCCGCCCGGCCGATGAAGTGCTGATCGTCGACAACGGCTCGACCGATGGCGCGGACGAACTGGGGCGCGCCCGCGGCGCCCGCGTGATCGCCATGGGGCGCAACGCCGGATTCGCCGCCGCCGTCAATCGCGGCATACGGGAGGCCAGCCACCCGTTGGTGGCGATCTTCAACTCCGACGTGGAACTGGCGTCCGACTACCTGGAGAAACTCGGCGCCGTCAACGCGCCGTTCGCCACCGGCAAGATCCTCAGTGCATCGGGCCTGCTCGACGGAAGCTTCGACATGACGTGCCGCGGCGGGACGACCTGGCGCTCGGGCTCGGGCGAGCGCGATGCTCCGCCCTTCGATCAAGCGCGCGAGATCACGTCGCCGCCATGGACGGCGGTGCTGTACCGGGCCGAGGTTTTCCGCCAGGTGGGCTGGCTCGAGGAATCGTTCGAATCCTATCTGGAGGATGTCGATTTCGGATTGCGGTGCGCCGCCCAAGGCATCACCGGCCGCTACGTGCCCGAGGCCCGGGCGATCCACGTGGGGAGCGCGTCGCTGGGACGCTGGCATGCGGATACGGTGCGGCGGATGGCGCGCAATCAAGTGCTTCTGGCGGCCCGGCACGATGGTGTCCGCCACCTGTGGCCGGTCCTGGTGGCACAGTTGCTTTGGGGCGCGGTGGCAGTGCGGCATGGGCGGGGATGGGCATGGGTGCGCGGCAAGGCGGAGGGTCTTCGGCTTTTCTCCGCTGCGCGGATGCAAATGCAGCAACCGCTCCCGGGGTCGGTCGAACTACTGGAACAAGTACTACGGTCGAATGAGCAGTTTATTCGCGCCGTCAGCCAGGACTTGTACTGGAGACTGTATTTCCTGCTCACCGGTGGGGCGAAGTGACACATGAGTGACATCGGCATTATTATCGTCACTTATAACTCTTCGGCCGAGATTGGCGCCTGCCTGGAGGCGGCGCTGGCCACCGGCGCCGAAATCGTGGTTGTGGACAACGCCTCGCAGGACGGCACCATCGCTGAAGTCGCGCGGCGCGGAGTGCGTTTTGTCGCCAATTCGGAGAATCGGGGCTTTGCGGGGGCGGTAAATCAAGGTTTCGCAGAATTAAAGAACCCTTTTGTGCTTCTTTTGAATCCAGACGCTGTGATTCAGAGCAGTCTGGAGCCTCTCCGGTTGGCGTGCGAGTTGCCGGGTTCCGCCGGCGCGGGCGGGCAACTGGTGGACGCAACGGGTCAGGCGCAAGTGGGATTCATGGTGCGGCGATTGCCCACAGCGGCGGTCCTGGCTTTGGAAGCTCTCTTGCTTAATAGAATCTGGCCGGGAAATCCGGTGAACCGCCGCTACCGTTGTCTGGGACTGGATATTTCCTCACGTTCGACGGTGGAGCAACCCGCCGGTGCGTTCTTCATGGTGCGCCGCGCGGTGTGGCAGGAACTGGGCGGGTTGGACGAGAATTTCTACCCCCTGTGGTTCGAAGATGTGGATTTCTGCCGCAGAATTCAAGATCGAGGATTTTGTCTGTACTACATCCCGGAAGCTGTTGCAAAACATACAGGCGGCCATTCGGTGACGCACCTGCCACTGGAGATGCGGCTGATTTATTGGTATCGTAGTTTACTAAGGTATTCAGCCAAGCACTTCCGTCCGTTCGCATTTCGAGCGGTGTGTCTGGCCGTCGTGACGGGCTCTTTTCTGCGCGGCATTGCGGAATCGGCCTCGAATCGCAGCTTCAAGCCCATGTCGGCATATGGCAAAGTTGCAGGTTTTGCGGCCCGCTGTCTGTTCTGTGGGTTTTAAAGATACGTTCCACACATTCGGGTTCTCAGGTTCTTGTTCATGGCGCACAACGACGTCGTATCCGTCACGATAGTGACTTACAATAGCGGCCGGTTCATCAAGCGGTGCCTGGAATCCGTTCTCGCGCAGCGATACCCGCTCAAAGAGATCATCGTGGTGGATAACGCGTCGGGCGACGGCACGATCGACATTCTGGAACAGTTCGAAGATCGCTGCCAGGTCTACTACAACGACGAGAACATGGGGTTCGCGGCGGCGCAGAACCAGGCGATCCGGCTCTCCAACGGCGATTGGGTGCTGACACTGAATCCCGACGTGCTGCTGCTGCCGAACTTCATTCAGGCGCTGGTGGATGCCGGTCAGTTCGATTCCAAGATCGGCGCGGTTTGCGGCAAGCTGCTCACCATGACGAGCCACTTCGAGATTCCCGAGAAGCCCGTGGTGGATTCCACCGGCATCTATTTCAACCCCATGCTGCGCCACCTGGACCGCGGCAGTCAGGAAGTGGACAACGGCCACTACCTGCAATACGAATACGTCTTCGGCGCGACTGCCGCCGCGGCGCTTTACCGCCGTACGATGATCGACGACATCGCGCTCGATGGCGAGTTTTTCGATACCGATTTCTTCGTCTACCGCGAAGACGCAGACGTGGCGTGGCGCGCGCAGTTGATGGGGTGGAAGTGCCTGTACGCGCCGTACGCCCGCGGCTATCACGTGCGCAAGGTGCTGCCCGGCAACCGCCGCGCACTGCCTCCCGAGATCAACATGCACTCAGTGAAGAACCGCTTCCTGATGCGCATCAAGAACATCT
>ODAK010005833.1_pt1 | contig 12458 bp, 17 predicted proteins | sample 1539591 | NCBI WGS metagenome assembly ODAK01 (sample SAMEA3539303, study PRJEB22396) | soil metagenome | biome: tundra; feature: field; material: soil | place: USA | collected 2010-05 | depth 0.15 m | reverse complement strand
TCGGGCTCAAGGCGGTCGCGATCTACCGCGACGGCAGCAAGCGCAGCCAGCCGCTGGCGACGAGCATCGACAAGACCACCGGGCATCGCGTCCAGATCGTCGAGCGCCCGCTGCGCAAGCGCCTGCCCGCCGAGCGCACCGCGATCACGCACAAGTTCGAGGTCGGTGGCCACGAGGGGTATATCACGGTCGGCCTCTACGAGGACGGCACCCCCGGTGAGATCTTCCTGCGCATGGCCAAGGAGGGTTCCACGGTCAGCGGGCTGATGGATTCCTTCGCCACCGCCGTATCCCTGGCGCTGCAGTACGGCGTGCCGCTTCCGGCGCTCGTCGACAAGTTCTCGCACACGCGCTTCGATCCGCAGGGATTCACGCGCAACCCGGAGATCCCCATCGCCAAGTCGGTGATGGATTACATCTTCCGCTGGCTCGCGTCGAAGTTCCTGCCCCAGGAGGAGCGCGACCGCCTCGGCATCATCCGCCGCGAGCCCGACGGCAGCGTCACCGAACCGGTGTCGGCCGCAGACGCCGAGATCGAGGCCATGGCGCCGGTCTCGGTGACTCCGGCGGCGACAGCGCGCAAGCCTGCCGCGCCGATTTCCATGACGACCGCGGGTGCATTCATCAACCAGGAAGACGCACCCACCTGCAGCGACTGCGGCAGCCTGATGGTTCGCAACGGCGCCTGCTACAAGTGCCACAACTGCGGGGCAACGAGCGGCTGCAGCTGATTTCTTAGCACCTCCTCCCCTCTCGCCCGGGCCGCCTCCGAACCGTTTGGAGGCGGCCCTCTCATTTCCTGGCCGATCCCCTCAGTCCGCCAACCTGCTGATCTTTCCGAGCTGACGGGGTCGCGGCTCGACCGTCGGCACGGCAATAACAAACAGAGCCGCCTCCGAAGAATGGAGGCGGCTCTGTTTGCGAGCGATGGATGGCGCGGTGGGAACGGGTGGGTTCAGGACGTGCGCAGCGCGCCGGCCACGAAGCGTCGCCCTCTGCCTCGCCGCACCGGGCGGCGGGTCACGAAACGCTTCAATGCGCGAAGCCGGTCGGTGTTGGGAACAACGAACATCGCGATTGCCACGAGCGCAGTCGTGCCGGCGGCGAGATCGGCGCTCAGCAGGATGGTTCCAGTCGTCATGTCAGTGCTCCTTGTCAGCGGTGGTTGATTCGACACTGACGACGCTACAGTCATCTCCTCCGACGTTTCTCCGAGGTTTCTGGGATCTTCCTCAGAGTCACAACGCGCGCTCTGGAGCCGGCTCCGGCTCGCTTTCGTACGCGGTCGGATCCGCAACATGCGCCTGTGTGAATGCCTCGCGCCGCTCGAAGCAGGTGCCGCACGTGCCGCAGTGCAGTGCGCCGCCCCTGTAGCACGACCAGGTTCGCTCGAAGGGCACGCTCAGTTCAGCGCCGAGCTTCACGATATCGGTCTTGGTCATCGACAGAAATGGTGCGAGGATCTCGATGTGCGCGAGCCCCTCGACCGCAACGTTGACCATCGACTCGAACGCACGAACGAACTCCGGACGGCAGTCCGGGTAGATGAAGTGGTCGCCCGTGTGCGCACCGAACGCGACCGCGCCCGCCTCGCGGGTGACCGCGAGTGCGCAGGCAATGCTGAGCATGATCGCGTTGCGGTTCGGCACCACGGTGATCCTCATGCTCTCGTCGGCGTAATGGCCGTCGGGAACCGTGACCGTCTCGTCCGTCAACGCCGAACCGGTGAGAATCCCGCTGATCCCGGCCGTGTGCAGATCGATCAGCGTCCACTCCGCCTCGAGATCGGCCGCGACCCGCTCCGCGAACTCGAGCTCTTTGCGGTGGCGCTGACCGTAGTCGAAGGAGATCGCGGTGAGTGCGTGCCCCTGCGCGCAGAGCGAGTACGCCATGGTCGTCGAGTCCAGGCCGCCGGAGATGACCGCAACCACCCGTCGCGCAGCGGTCATGCCTCGTTCTCGACCACTTTCTCCACGATCATCTGATTGTCGCTGATAAAGACAAACTTCACGCTCAATGGCGAAATGCCCCCTTGCGAGCGCCCCATCCAACCCCACGTAACGGACGCGCACAACTTCGTCATGTCCTGGCCTCATCCGCGCGGCCGCATTAATACGCGCGCGCCCGCGCGCTCTTCCTCTTCGATGCGAGCGTGATTGCAACACATCGCGGCGGGCAGGGTCTCAACACAGAGTTCGGCGCGCGTTGATCCGCCATCGGCCCATGGTGGATCTATGTTCAAGCGCCTACCGTTCCTTATCCCCATCGTTTTCTTCACCGGCGCTCTGGTTGCTGTGGCGCCGCTCGATGCCTTTGCGGCAACCAGCCCGAACCTCGGAACCGCTCTCAATTTCACCGTTCTCGCCGGCTCGACCGTCACCAATACGGGACCGAGCGTGATCACCGGCAACCTGGGACTCGATCCCGGCTCGTCGGTGACCGGGTTCCCGCCCGGAACCGTGACCGGTGTCAAGCACATCAGCGATTCGGTCGCTTTGAATGCCAGGAACGACCTCACCACCGCGTACATCGATGCGGCCAACGCACCCGTGACGACGGACATGACCGGCCTCAACCTCGGCGGCAAGAACCTGACGCCCGGCGTCTACAAGTTCGACTCGTCGGCTCAGCTGACCGGAACTCTCGCGTTGAGCGGAAACGGCGTGTACATCTTCCAGATCGGCAACACGCTGACCACAGCGAGCAACTCCGTGGTCCAGACGATCAACGGCGCCCAGGCGTGCAGCGTGTACTGGCAGGTGGGCACCTCGGCCACGCTCGGCTCGGCCACGCACTTTCAGGGCACGCTCATGGCGCTGACCAGCATCACCATGATCACCGGCGCCAACATCATCAGCGGTCGCGCGATGGCACGCAACGGCGCGCTCACGCTTGACGCCAACCACATCGTCCCGCCGGTCGGCGCGTGCACACTCGGCTCGGGTGGTGGCGGTGGTAGTGGTGGTGCGGGTGGACCTGGCTCCGGCGGCACGTCGGGACCGGTCCCGGTTCCTGGGACTGGCGCGGGCGGTACTGGCCTGATGATTCCGGCGCTCATGCTGATCACCGGCGGCGCCTCGATCGAAGCGGCACGGCGCAGCCACGCGGGCGCGGCCCGTTGACCTTCGACCTCCGGCGGACTGGCGGGATTGACACCGCGACGACGCGGCCGATCGCGGGATTGGCCGCCGTCGTCGTCGGCTTGGGCTTCACGGTCGCATCGATCGCGACGGCGTCACCGCCCCACGCAGCATCAGCGACGACTACCGTTTCGGCGCTGAGCCTGGATGCGGCAGTGGCCGGTCCGGCGCAGAGTTCGGCCACATGGTCGGGGTACGTCGTCACCCCGCATACGCCGCTGACCGACGTCGGCGCGAGCTGGAAGGTCCCGCCCGTGACCTGTCGGGTGACCACTCAGCAGCAGGCCGCGGTCTTCTGGGTGGGGCTCGACGGTTGGTATGACCAGACGGTCGAGCAGGCCGGCACTGAGGCGTATTGCTCGGGAACGACACCGGTGTACACCGCCTGGTGGGAGTTGTTTCCCTCCAACCACATCACGCAGGTGTTCTCGGTCCGCCCCAGTGACGCGATCACAGCCTCGGTGACCTACCGCAGCGGTATCTACACCATCACCGTCAAGGACCTCACCAACCGCAGGACCTCGACCGTCAAGGCGCGTTGCCCGACCACGATGCTCTGCAAGCGCTCGTCGGCCGAATGGATCGCGGAGTCCCCGACGTACGGCACGCAGAAGGCGTACCTCCCGCCGTGGAGCCCGCTGACCTTCACCGGCGCACTCGCGAGCGCAGTGGTCCACCAGCGATCCGCGCGCATCTCGAGCTTCGTCAACTTCCCGGTGGTCATGACCGGTTTGCATGGCCGGCAGGCAGCGGCCGGATCGCTCCAGGGTGGCGGCTCCGGGTTCACCGACTCGTGGCTGGCATCGACGTGACCGTCTCGGTCTGATCACCGCAGCGGCACGCGGGTATCTTCGCGCCCAATAGACTCAGGCGTCCACATGATCCTGCACATCGCGGACGGCATGCTTTGGCGCGCCGCCGCCGTCAGTGGCGCATATGACTGCATGGTTGCGGACGCGGCCCCATTCATCCACTGCTCGACCGGACGCCAGGTGCGAACTCCCTGGCGGACGCTGTTTGCGGACACGGCGGGCCTCGTCATGCTGCTCATCGACGAGCGCAAGGTGGAGGCGACGGTGCGGTACGAGGCGGATCGCGCGCCTGCTCGTTGCAGCTCGCGGGAACAGCCCACCCGGCGTCGACGAGTGGCAGCATCTCGGATACACGGTCGCCACCGACCGCGCACGGCTCGACATGGACCGCGTCCACCGATTCCTGTCCCGCGACGCGTACTGGTCCACCGGCATTCCTCGCGATGTGCTCGAGACGGCGTTCGAGAATTCGCTCTGTTTCGGGCTGTACGCACCCGGAGGCGAGCAGGCCGGCTTCTGCCGTGTCATCACCGACCGAGCCACCTACGGCTATCTCGCCGACGTGTTCCTGTTCGCCGAGCACCGTGGCCGCGGTCTCGGCTTGTGGCTCGTACAGTGCGCCGTCGATCATCCCGAGCTCTGCGGGCTCCGCTCGTGGCAGCTCGGAACGCGCGATGCGCACGGCATCTACGAGCGGCTCGGCTGGCGTACAGCGGACCCCAGGCGTTGGATGGCGCACACCGTCGCCCCTTCCGACATCTACGGGGACGGCTGACCGGTCAGATCCAGCCGCGCCGGCGGAAGAAGAAGAGCTGCGTGCAGATCGAGATCGCCATGAGCGTGAGACCGATCGCGAAGGCCGTGACGGTGCCGATTCGTGAGACGAGCCAGCCGAAGTTCATCCCGAAGAACCCGGTGAGAAACGTCAGCGGCAGGAAGAGGCTCGCCACGACGGTGAGCGCTTTCACGGTCATGTTGAGCCGGTTGGAGACGGTGGAGAGGTAGACATCCATCGCGCCGGTGAGCAGGTCGCGTAACGAGTCGACAGTCTCATATTGACGAATGATGTGATCGTAGACATCGCGGTAATACGCGGTGGTCTCGCGATCGGCCTCGAGTGACAGTGTCACCAGTCGCTGGAACATGTCGCGTTGCGCGCCGAGGACTCGCCGCATCTCCACCGCCGAGTGCTTCATATCCTGGAGGAGAGCCAGTTGCGCGCTGTTGGCATCGCGCAGCACCTCGTCCTGCAACTTGTCGACGGCCTCGTCGAGCGTCTCCAGCGCGGTGAACGTCGTGTCCACCAGCGAGTCCATGACCAGGTAGGTCAGGAATGAGGACTTCCGGCACACGCTCGCCGGCGACTCCGCAATCCGCTCGTTGAGCTTGTCGAACGATGGCTCGGGCTCGAGGTGGACGGTGACAAGGAAGTTGGGGGCGATGTAGAGGTGATGCTCGCGGAATGACACATCCTGGCTGGTGAGCGCGATGACGAACACGACCGCGAACACATAGCCGTCATATCCGTCCAGCTTCGGCCGTTGGTTCTGATGCTTGACGTCCTCGATGGTGAGTTGATGAAACTTGAAGGTGTCGCTCAGCAGCTTGTAGTCGTCGTCATCGGGCGCCTGCATATCGAGCCAGAACGTCTCGTGCTTCGCGAGTAGCTGCTCGACGTCACTGACACTGACCTCGTGGGCATGACCGTCGGCGGTGAACAGCGTCTGCATCGCCAACGATCCTACGTTGTCACCAGGGCACGCGCATACGCGAATGGCTGCCGCAGGCCCCGTCTGATTCGTGACCAGCCGGTGGTCGGGGCTGACCGACCTGGCTGAGCAGTTTCATGGATCTACGCTCGTGACTGTTGGTAAAGGCGATAGTGATACTATAACTCTCGAGCCCAGGAGCCCTGGGCATTCAACATCAAGGAGTTGCGACGCAATCGGACTGTCGGTTGCCCCATTTTCGGTGCACGCGACTAGAATCGAGATCATGATGGTCGTGCGGTTCGAATGGCGCGTCTCGGGTCCTTGCCGCGACGCACAGGAGACGGGACATGCCTGTTGAGGCTCCGGTTCCGATGTCCGAGCGCATGCTCGACCTCGACAAGCCCCTGTACACGATCAGCGTCGCGGCCGAGATCCTCGCATCACATCCACGCACGCTGATGATGTACGAGACCATGGGTCTCGGCGTTCCCGCGCGGACGGCAACCAACCGCCGCCGCTACACGCAACGCGATATCCTCACCCTGAGCGCGATTCAACGACTGACGAGGCAGCACGGCCTGAACATCGCCGGCGCGCGTTATGTCATCAAGTGTCTGCAACTCCTCGATGCGCACGCGATTCCGCGACCGGCCGAGCTCGCGGAGATCGACCTGGAGCACGTGCGGCTCTAGTTTCAGGCGTCGGGCAGGCCGTTCCAGCTGAGCAGCGCCGTCCAGTCGTGCTCGTATCCGAGCGTCGACGGTGACGCGGTCGCGAGCTGCAGGTGTTGCGCGGCGACGGCCGGATACTCGAGCCACTGCGCGGTGAGGATGCGCAACTGGTGGCCGTGGCCGAAGAGCAGCACGTCGCCGTCGACGGCCTGTACACGCGTGATCACGCGTTGCGCACGGACCGCGACGTCATGGATCGTCTCACCGCCGATGACGCCGTCGCGAAACAGCGTCCATCCCGGCCTCTCCTGCTGGATCTCAGCACCGGTCCGCCCCTCATACTCGCCGTAATCCCATTCGATGAGATCAGGATCGACCACCGCGCGGTCCGCAAAGCCGGCAAGCTCGCACGTCTCGCGCGCCCGGCGTAACGGACTCACGAACACGGCCGCGAATGTGAGTCCCGCAAGACGCGGGCCGAGCGCGAGTGCCTGCTCGCGCCCCTCCTGCGTGAGCGGGATGTCGCTGCGCCCGGTGTGACGCTTCTCGCGGCTCCACTCGGTCTCGCCGTGACGCACGACGACGATTCGCTGCGACGTGTCGGGACTGCGTTGCTCCACGGGCGGCGACTCTACCCTGCGGGCTCGGTGGTCTCTGCATCGGAGTCCGACTCGGGCTTCGCTCCGACGATCTCCCACAGTTGCTCGGCGACTGCCGCAGTCAGTGCATCCGGATCCTGCTCGCGCTGATCCACCCAGAAGTGGCAGCGCAGCAGGGGCACCTCGCGGTCGAGCGTCGGCTCGAACACGATCGCCGGTTTCGCATCGATGCCCGGAATCTTCTCGACGGCGTCCCGCGCCCGGCGCATCAGGGCGACGAGGTCGACGTCCGCGGGAATCCGCACACCGACGCTGAGGCGGCGCGTGTCGTAGTGCGTGGTGTTGATCACGATGCCCGTAAAGACCGTGAGATTCGGCAGGATCGCGAGCTCGCCGACGCCCGTGCGCAGCGTGGTGGTGCGCAGCGTGATGTTCTGGACCGCACCGGTCTGATCCATGACCGTGATCGTGTCCCCGAGCCGGAAGGGCTGCTCGAGCAGCAGCCAGATCCCGGCCAGCACGTTGCGCAGCAGGTCCTGGAACGCAAGGCCGATCGCGACCGTGCCAACACCGGCTGCGGTAATGATCACCGCGACGTTGACGCCGTAGACGACGAGTGCGCTGATCACCGCAACGACGTAGGTCGTGACCGTGATCAGGTTGCGGACCAGAGTCCGCACCTGGCGGTCGGCCCTGCCCCGGCGCATCGCCCAGAGCACGAGCAACCGGGTCAGCCGGCCGACGAGGTAGAGAACGATGAAGATCGCGACCGCTGACAGCAGGTTCTGCACCAGGGGGCCGACCAGGCCGCTGTGATCGCGCGACTGAATCGCGTTGCAGATGAACCCGAACCAGTTGCTCGTGTCGCAGACCGGGGTGGTGGCGATCATCACTGCCCTGAATCAGTGCCTGTCGCCAAAGCGGTCGGAATCTGCGGCCGCGCCGCTAGGACGACTCGGTCTCGTCGCCGGTCGTCTCAGCCGCTTCGGCCTCGCCCTCGACAGCGACGGCAGCCTCAGCCTCCTCGGCCTCGACGGCGACGCGGACCTGAGCGACCTTCAGCACGAGCTCGTCGGGATCCACACCGGTGGCGAGCGCGACCCGCTCGGGGAGCGGCACCTCGCCGAGGCGGATGCCCTGGTCGATCTCGGTCAGGCCGGAGATGTCGACGTTGAGCAGTGCGGGGATGTCTCCCGGCATGCACTCGACCTTGACCGACGTGATGATCTGCTGGAGGACGCCGAGCTTGAGCTCGGTGACCGCCGGCGACTCGCCGATCGGGATGAGCGGGATCTCGACGGTCAGCTTCTCGGCCAGGTTGACCGCGAAGAGATCGACGTGCATCAGCGCGGTGGTGCGCGGGTTGACCTGCAGCTCGCGGATCAGAACCTTCCGCGCCCGCCCGCCCTCGAGGGCAAGGTCGACGAGGTGGCTGTGACCGGCGTGGTGCCAGACCCGTTGCAGGCTGCGCGCGTCGATCGAGAGCGCCTGCGGCGTGACGTTGTGCCCGTAGAGCACCGCCGGCACCTCGCCGCGGCGCCTGACGGCGTGGACGTGACGCCCGGTCTCGGACCGGACGGTCGCGCTGAGTTCGAGGGAAACTGCCATCTCTGTCCGGCTACTCTACCGGCTCTGCCGTCGCAGCCGAGTTGACGGCCGCCGCGATCGCGTCCAGAGCGGCATCGACGCACCCTTCGCCGCGGGCCGGTTTCGCATCGGGATCGGCCGCCGCGGGGGTCTCCGGCCAGGCCGCGGACGCGGCGGCGATCAGGCGCCGGGCAGCGGTGGGACTGCCCTCGGGGAGCACGAAGTACGGCCAGGCGACGTCCGACACCTCCTCACCGTCGCCCGGTGCGGCGAGGATCTCGAGCGCGCGCTCCAGCGCCGCGCGGCGGACGTCGGCGGCGCCCGCCTCCAGCTCGGTCTGCACGGCGTCGTGGAGGCGTTGCGCCATCCCCGCGACGTCAGTCTCGCGGCGGCGCGGCGCGCCGGTCTCCTCGGTGCCGTGGAGCATGAAGATGCCGCCATTCCAGACCGTGGTCCACGTCTCATCGCCGTCACCCCGGGTGATCCGGCAGACCTCCTCACCGCCGCTGACGTCGAGCCACACCTTTCGTGCGCCGTTGCCCTGCAGGAAGGCCAGCCAGATGGCGAGGCTGTCGCCGATCGGCTCGAACGCCTGCCCGTCGACCCAGATGTACGACATCTTCCGGAAGCCCGCGAACGCCGGATGCGGCGGTGCGACCGCTGCTCTCGGGTCTGCCTGGTCGTTGACGAACCGCCCGGCACGCGCGGTCGCCACGGCGAGACAGAGCAGGCCGGGGGTCAGGCTGCCGCCCCCGCGCCGAAGCGCTCCTTGACATAGGAGACGGCTTCGTCGAGCGAGGTTCCGGGGGTGAACACCCTGTCGACACCGAGCTTCTCGAGTGCGGCGACGTCGGCGTCGGGGATGATCCCGCCGCCGAAGACGACGATGTCCGACGCGTCGCGCTCCTTGAGTAGCCGGATGATCTCGGGGAACAGGGTCATGTGGGCACCGCTCAGCAGGCTGACGCCGATCCCATCGACGTCCTCCTGGATTGCCGCCTCGACGACCATCGCCGGGGTCTGATGCAGCCCCGTGTAGATCACCTCGACGCCGGCGTCTCGCAGCGCCCGCGAGATCACCTTGACCCCGCGGTCGTGGCCGTCGAGTCCGACCTTGGCGGTGAGGATCCTGATCTTGCGCCCGGTCGCGGGCGCGGCGGTTGCTTCCATCACATCCTGATGTTAGTGCCTGCGCGGCCGTGCCCCGGCAGGTTCATCCCCTGATCGACTGCAGGCCAAACATGTCGGCCCACCAGCGGCGCCTCAACGGCACAGTGCGATCAGCTCTTCTGGGGCGCAACCGCAGCGGGGAGCGCCGCGACGGCGGCCTCGGCAAGGCGTCGCGCAACGCTGAGCGCTCGGTCCGCGTGGGGGAGGTGGTCGCGGTCGACGCCGGCAACCGCGGTGAGGCCGTCGCGCGCACCGACCAGCGCGCCCGCAAGGCTCGCGGCGACCGCGGTGCCGCTCGCCGCGGCGGCCAGGACGTCGTCGAAGGGATTGGCGGTTGCGAGTGCGCAGATGGCGCGCTGGAGCGTGAGCCCCGGATCGGGATCCGAGACGTCCATCGGGGGTCCCGCGTCGACCACACGGAGCCGTTCGAGCAGCGCCATGGGGGCATCCTCGAGCAGCGACTGGCGGACGCGCACGAGGGCGGTGTCCAGGTCGAACCTGAGCAGGTCTGCGATCAGCAGGGCCGCGGCGACCGCGGTCACGGCAGTGCCCTCATCGGCGCCGGCCATGGCGACGCACCGGTACGCGTCGCGACGGAGCCTCGGCCGGTCGAGCGGGCTCAGGAGCCCGAAGGGGAGTGCCCGAAGGAGGAGGCCGGCCGCGCCTGCGCGCGACGGACGCTCCAGGCCGCGCTGGCGAAGGTCGGCATCGTGAAAGCCGCCACAGGCCGCGGCCGACTCGGCGACGCCGACCAGGTCGGCGGTCCCGGCTGCGGTCCCGGCAGCATGCTCACCGGCAAGCGCGCCGATGAAGCTCGCATCGATCCGTCCGGGCAGGTCCTCAATCAGCGTCACGAGCAGAACGCTATCCTTTCGAACGATGCCGACGTCGGAGCGTGCCGTGGCCGTCGTCCGTGCGATCGCCACCAGTGGCGCGCTCCGCGCGGCCCCCGGTCTCCTCGACCAGACCCGCTGGCGCGGGCCGCGACCGGCTGCGGTCAGGATCGAGCGCAGCCGGATCCACGCCGACGGCGGCGTGGTGGCAGATCAGACCGCTCTCACGCTCTGGTTCGGGGAAGGCCCCGGGCTCTCCGGCATCTCGGTGCGCGGCCGGGCGACCCGGGTGGCGGCCAGGACGCTCGCCGGCGTTGCCGCAGCCGTGGCGATCGGCGCCGCGAGCGCGTTCGTGGCTCGGCAGGAGGCGAAGCTGGGCAGCGGTTCCCGCCTCCTACTCCGCGAGCCAGGGGAGCACCGCCGGCCCTGACGTCCGAGACCGGCGGGACACGGCCCGGAGCCCGTGCCCATCGGTGACGAGGACCTCGCGTGAGCAGGGATTCATCGCCTCGCGCCATTCGCGCAGCACGCGGCGCTGAAATCGCTCCGCGGAGGGCAGCGCCGCGGGCAGGGCGAGAACGGTGCCCCGATCGGGTACGCCGAGCAACACGTCCCCACCGGCGCGTTCCGCGAGCGCCGCGAGCACGCGCGGCGCCATCAGCAGGCTGCCCTGGAACAGCGGATCCGAGGCCACCCGCCAGCCGTCGGCGGGGATGCGGTCTGTGCGAGCCACGCGCCCGACAAGCGGCTCGAATCGCTCAGCCGTGTTGACGGTCGCCGTGTGCTGCACGTCGTCGTCGCTGAGCCCCTCGGACATCCATTCGTCGCGGGGGACACCGCGCATGATCGACCCGGGCAGCTCCTCGGCGACGAACGCCGTCATGTCGGCGCCGACCGGAGCGCGCAACAGGTCGCCGACGCGACCGTGGCTGCCGAGGAAGCGGTCATTGCGCACGCACCACAGGAGCCGGGACGTCGAGAGCGCGACTGCGGGCTGGGGCGTGAGCTGATGCTCGATCGATGCGACGTATTCGCTGATCAGCGCCGGCACCCTGTCCGACTGGCGCTCACACGCGTGGTGGAGCGGTGCGAGCGGCAGCGTGAGGTCGAGACCAGAACCGGTGACGTGCAACGCAAAACGCGCGCCGTCCACATCGACGTTCGCGCCGTGGTATCGCGACAGCAACTGGAGCCGGATGCGCTCGGCAAACGCCTCCCGTGACTCCACCCGGCTACGCAGCTCCTCGTTTCGCATTCACGTAGTCGACCAGGACGTAATCACCAAGCCGGTCCGGGCTGATGAAGAACGCGCGACCCCGGTTGAGCCTTGTCATCTGATTGACGAACTGCACCAGGTGGTGGTTCGACTCGAGCATGAACGTGTTGATGACGATGTTCTCGCGCGTGCACCGCTTCACCTCGAGCAGCGTCTTGTGAAACGTCTCGGGCAGCGGCGGATAGAAGAACACCGGGCGCCCGTTCTCGATATGCGCCGTGGGCTCGCCATCGCTGACGATGATGATCTGCTTGTTCTCCCCCGGATCCCGTGCCAGCAGGCGCCGCGCCAGCATCAACCCGTGCTGCATGTTGGTCCCATACACGTACTCATTCACCGAGAGATGCGGCAGCGCCGCCGGCTTGATCTCCCGGGCCAGATCACTGAAGCCGATGATGTGCAGCGTGTCGCGCGGATAGGCGCTGCGTATCAATGAATCCAACGCCAGCGCCACCTTCTTGGCGGCGTAGAAGTACCCGCGAAGCGGCATCGACCGACTCATGTCAAGCATCAGCACGGTCGCCGACCGCGTGAGCGTATCCGAGCGATGCACAACAAAGTCTTCTGGCGAAAGTCGAGGAACAGAGCGCCGCTGGCGAGACTGAGCCAAGGCCGGTGGGGATTCCGGCGGAGGCTGAATAGTCCGGTTTGAAGCCGG
>ODAK010005832.1_pt1 | contig 12459 bp, 11 predicted proteins | sample 1539591 | NCBI WGS metagenome assembly ODAK01 (sample SAMEA3539303, study PRJEB22396) | soil metagenome | biome: tundra; feature: field; material: soil | place: USA | collected 2010-05 | depth 0.15 m | reverse complement strand
ACTTCAAATCCCTTTTCCTTCGCGACCGGAATGGACTTGCTGCCTTCGTAAAGGCCGATGAGGACCTTGAGGCCGCTGTCCTTGAGGTTGAGCGCGTGGGCATGGCCCTGCGAGCCGAAGCCGAGGATCGCCAGCGTTTTATTTTTCAGCACGCCGAGGTCGGCGTCTTTGTCGGTATAGACTTTGGACATAAAATTTAGTTGATGGTTTTTAGTTGAGAGTTGAGGGCAAAGAATTCTGGTCACGCATCACGCGTCACTCGTCACTCGTCACTTCCTCGGCATCGCGGCCTTGCCGGTGCGGGTGATTTCCTGGACGCCGAACGTCTTCATCAGGTCGAGGAATTTTTCCACCTTGCTGTCATTGCCGGTGATCTCGATGGTGAGCGACTTGGGCTGCACGTCCACGATTTTCGCGCGGAAAATGTCCGTGATCTGCATCACCTCGGCGCGCGACTTGGAATCCACGCCAACTTTCACCAGCACCAGTTCGCGGTCCACGTATTCGCCCTCGCTGAAATCCTGCACCTTGAGCACGTCCGGCAGTTTGTTGAGCTGCTTGACGATCTGCTCCACGGTGGCCTCGTCGCCGTGCGTGACGATGGTCATGCGCGAACTGGTGGCGTCGTGCGTCGGCGCGACGTTGAGCGAGTCAATGTTGTAGCCGCGCCCGCTGAACAGCCCGGCCACGCGCGTGAGCACGCCGAACTTGTTCTCGACCAAAACTGAAATGGTGTGTCGCATAAAAACCGTTTGGAAACGGAGGAAAAGCGTAGCAACCGCGGACTGCATGGTCAATTTGCAAAATTGCCGGAAAATGACGGGCAAATAAGCTTCCATGAAACCGAATCTGCCGAACTCTCCCGCCTATGCAAAATGTGGGCCGTTTAAGCTAAAAAATGTCCATCGCTGCCCGGCGGCACTCCGTAAAATGCACCGGACGTGAATGTAAAATTTAATCTCTTGAAACTGACGGTGGCCGGAATCGTTTTGTCCGGCATTTGGATGGGAAATGCGACTGCGGCTCCCACCAATTCATTTCAGCGGCCAGCCTGGCTGACGGAAGCCTCCTTGGGTGTGAAGGAAAGTTACGACGACAACGTTTTTCTCTCCGGCGTGGATGCACCACCGGCTTACACCGTGCCGGCGGGCAGCGTCGTGGCATTGAAAGATCGCGCGTCGTGGATCACGACGGTGTCGCCGAAGGTGGACGTGAATTTTGCGCCGCTGCTCGGCGACCAGAAAACGCTGCAAGCCCTGTCGCTGGCCTACGCGCCGGATTTTGTCACTTATCAGGATCAGGATTCCGAGAGCTACAACGCTCAACGGTTTTCCGCTGCCTTCAAAGCGAGGACGGATTCGTTTTCCATCAGCGCGGACGATTGTTTTACTTTTGTGGACGGCAATGAATTCGGCCCGGTCTATCCCGGCGGACTTTACAGCGCCTTCGCCACAGTGGCCGCTCGCGAATGGCGCGAACAAATCCAGGACAAGGCGAACATCACTATGCAATTCAATCGCGGCCAGTGGTTTTTCCGCCCGGTCGCCACGTTGTTGTATTACGATTTGCTGACGGAAAAACTGAACCTGCCCGGTTATCAAAATTACGCAGACCGCTACGACGTGAACGGCGGCAGCGATGTCGGATATCAAATCACTTCACAGCTCGCCGTCACCCTTGGCTGGCGCTACGGTCATCAGCAGGAGGAGCAATACGCGTTTTCACCTTACAGTTCGCCCAGCGATTACCAGCGTGTGCTGCTCGGCCTCGAAGGCAGCCCGTGGAAATGGCTGGCAGTGAAAATCCTGGGTGGCCCGGACTTCCGCGATTACGAAGGCAACTCCGCCACGCACATCACGCCGGTCAACGATTTTCATCCCGTGAAATATTACGGCGAAGCGCTGCTGACGGCGAAGTTCACGGCGGCGGACACGCTGACCTTCAAATACAAGCAATGGCAATGGCTTTCCAGCACCGGCAAAGTTCCGTATTTCGACAGCACCTACGACTTGAGCTATCACCGGAAACTGACGAACAAACTGGGTTTCGATCTGGGCGGACGGATTTTGTCCTGGGATTATTCGAGCGGAAATCTGCCGACGTGCCGGCGGAACGATTTGCAATACGCCGCTACCGCCGGACTCGGCTACACCGTCAACCCACATATCAGCGTCAACATCGCCTGCGCGCTTGACTGGGGCCGCAATAATCAAGAAGGCATCGCCAGCCCGGAAAACCGCGAGTTCAACCACCGGCTCTTTTCGCTCGCGACGCAGTGCAAATTTTGAGCGTGATTCGGTGGCAATGGTCGCGCTGCGACGAGTAGCGCCGCGCTTCAGCGGCGCAGCGGATTTCCAATGCGCACGGTCGCTCGCTGGTTCCGGTGCCCGCTGCGCGGGCAGATGTTGTCGCTGCGCGGCAACACCCACCTCTCTTTGAAATATCGAACGGCGGTCTGTGAAGGCGGGAAAAAATCGCCGCGCTGAATATTTTCGACGCGGCGATTTGCTTTTGATAACTGCAAATTATTTCGCGCCCTGATCAATCCACGCGCGAACCAGCCCCACCTGCTCGGCGGTCAGCGGCTTGGGCGGCGGGCCGAAATTGTGCTGGCCACCGGGGCCGCCGGGAGGTGGTCCGCCGGGACCGTGATCGCCTTCGCCGCCCATCGGCGGCGGGCCACCGGCATCGGGGCCGCCGGGACCGCCTTGCGGTGGCATGGCAGGAGCGTTGGTGCCCTGCGGACCGCGCGAGCCGCGTGGGCCGCGCGGCTTGGGCGGCATGGCGGTTTCAGGATCGAGTTGTGAGACAGCCTTGACGAGCAGGCTGCTGGCGCTGTCGCCGGCGGTGAGGATCGGACCCCGCTTGGCTCCTTTCAATACGCCTTCGAGCGTGTCGAGCCTGAGCTGCGCCTTGGGGCGATCCGTGCCGTGGCATCGCACGCAGGTTCCTTTTAAGATTGGTTGAATGTCCTTCGCAAAGGTGACACCTTCGGTCTTGGCCGCCGGCGGCAGCTTGCTCCAGTCCACCGGCGCGGCGGAAAGGTGCGCGGCGACGATTCCCGTGGCGGCGAATATAAGTGCAGTTTTCATGTTGAATTGGTTTGGTTAATTTTGGCGCAGAAATTTGCAACAAACCACCGGCCTTGGCGAGTTTTTTATTCCTCACCGCCCGCTTCGTTTTTCTTTTCCCAACTGCGACGCTGCTTTTCCGGCAGGCTGGTGTCCACGCGGGCGTAATAAGTTTTTTCGCCGAAAAGTTTGTTGGCCGCCTGTTCGAGTTCCAGCGAAGGTGCAACCCCGAACCGTTCATGCGCGCCGACAAAAACGGTCGCGCCTTCGGGCCGTATGAAACAGAGGAACAGCGGGCATTTGCCGGGATGGGCGGCGGTTAGCTCGCGGACGCGCTCCATGTCCTCCGGCTTCAAATGCGCGGTGTTCAGGCGCAGGTGAACCTGCTTGGTGTATTTCTTCGCCGCATCGGCGAGGGGCATGATGTCCTGCGGAAAAATCTTCGGGCGGTCCTCGCCGGTGCTGACTTCGCCAATGACGAGGATGGCCTTGTTCGCTTCCAGCAGCGGACGAAACTTGTCATAATCGTTCATCACCAGCAGTTGGACCGAGCCTTCCAAATCTTCGAGCGTCACCATGGAATATGGCTTGCCGGACTTCTTGGAGGTGCCGTGCGTGACTGCGGCGATCATGCCGCCAATGCGCGTCAGACTGCGATTCGGCAGCTCGGCGAGCTTGGCGGTGGTGGTGAGGGAAAATTTTTCCAGCAGCGGCACGAGCGGCGTGAGCGGATGGCCGGTGACGTAGAAACCGAGCAGCTCTTTTTCGTGCGCGAGCAGTTCATGTTGCGGCCATTCGGGCAGATTGCTGATGGCTTCGGGCATCGGCGGCGCTTTTTCTTCGAGCGCGTCAAAAAGCGAACTCTGTCCTTTTTGCTTGTCGGAAAGAAGGCTCGCGGCCCGCGCCAGCGTGCGTTCAACCTGCGCGGTCAAGGTCGCGCGCGTCTGGCCGAAGCAATCGCACGCGCCGGTCTTGATGAAGGCTTCGAGCACGCGGCGGTTGACGGTGCGACCGTCCACGCGTTCGCACATCTCGGCGAGCGACTTGAATTTTCCGCCGTCGGCCCGCGCCTTGAGCAGCGACTCGACTGCCATTTCGCCGACGCCTTTGATGGCGGCAAGTCCGAAACGGATTGGACATAGTGGCACGGGCGTCCCGCCCGTGCGTTCCTCGTTTTCAGCGCACGGGCGGGACGCCCGTGCCACTACGCTTTGCGCCGGGGCGAAGTAAACGCTGCTTTCGTTCACATCCGGGCCTAAAACTTCGATGCCGACCGCGCGCGCCTCGGCGATGTATTCGCTCAATTTTTCCGTCGCCACCATGTCGTTCGTCATCATGGCGCAGTAAAACTCCACCGGATAATTCGCCTTCAGATACGCGGTCTGGTAAGCGACGATGGCATACGCGGCGGCATGCGATTTGTTGAAACCGTAATTGGCAAATTTTTCGAGCAAATCGAAAATCTGGTTCGCCTTGGTCTTGGGAATCTGATTTTTTTCATGGCAGCCTTTGACGAACTTCTCACGCTGCTGCTGCATTTCCTCGACCTTCTTTTTGCCCATCGCGCGCCGCAGCAAATCCGCCGCGCCCAGCGTGAAGCCGGCGAGCAACTGCGTGGCCTGCATGACCTGCTCCTGATAAATCAGGATGCCGTAAGTCTCCTTGGAAATCTGTTCGAGCAGCGGATGCTCATATTTGATTTCAATTTCACCGTGCCGGCGCTTGATGAAATCGGGAATGAGGTCCATCGGACCGGGCCGATACAGTGCGACCAGTGCCGTGATGTGCTCGACGGAACTGATCTGGAATTTTTTGCACAGGTCGCGCATCCCGCCGGATTCCAACTGAAACACGCCGAGAGTTTCCGCGCGGTTCAGCAGGTCGTAAGTTTTCTTGTCGTCGAGTGGCAGACTGTCAATCGGCACGTCAATGCCCTGCGTGCGCTTGACCATCTCGCAGGTGTTGCGGATGACAGTCAGCGTTTTCAGCCCGAGAAAATCCATCTTCAGCAGGCCGAGTTCGCCGACCGGCCCCATTGCGTATTGCGTGACGAGCGTGCCGCTGTCGTCCAGCTTGAGCGGCAGCAAATTTACCAGCGGCTCCGGCCCGATTACGACGCCCGCCGCATGAACACTGGCATTGCGCGTGAGATCTTCGAGGATGAACGCCGTGTCAATCAACTCGCGCGTGACCTCCTCATTCTCGTAAGCCTCCTTGAGTTCCGGCACCTGCTTGAGCGCCTTCGCCAGATCCATTTTCAGTTCGGCGGGAATCAATTTCGCCAGCCGGTCACCATCGCCATACGCCAACCCCATCACGCGACCGACATCGCGCACGACGGATTTCGCCCCCATCGTGCCGAACGTGATGATCTGCGCCACCGCGTCGCGACCGTATTTTTCGCGGACGTATTCGATGACGTCCGCCCGTCGGTCGTCGGCGAAATCAATGTCAATATCAGGCGGATTCACGCGCTCGGGATTCAGGAACCGCTCGAACAGCAGGCCGTAGCGGATCGGGTCCACATTCGCGATTTCGAGCAGATACGTGACGAGCGAACCCGCGGCGCTACCACGCGCCACGCAGGAAATCCCCTTTTCGCGCCCGTGCCGGATGAAATCCGCGACGATGAGAAAATAGGAAATGAAGCCGGTTTTTTCGATGACCGTGAGTTCAAGCTGCAAACGATCAATGACCGTTTTAATGGCAGCAGCGACTTCTGGATCATCAATCGTAGGACAGGCGTCGCGCCTGTCTCCATCATTTTGATTTTCAGTTTGAGACAGGCGCGCCGCCTGTCCTACGCTGTATGTCGGCAGCCGTTTCGGCTCGTCAATTCCCGTGATGACAAACTCTTTGCCCTCGGCCTTTGCGTGAATTGTGTAGCGGCGGAACAAACCTTCCGCGATTTGCTGGCGCAAATAACCTTCGCGCGTGAAATGTTCCGGCGGATTGAAAACCGGATAATGCAGCTCGCCAAATTTTATTTCCAGATTGCATTTCTCCGCAACCTCCAAAGTGTTCGTCACCGCTTCCGGCACCTCGGCAAAACGCGCCTTCATCTCCTCGGCGCTGCGCAGATAAAACTGCTCCGGCACATAGCCCGCGCTCATGCGCTTCGGATCGCTCAACATGGACTGCGTGCCGATGCAAACCAGGCAGTCGTGCGCGTGCGAATGGCTTTTCTCGACGTAATGCACGTCGTTCGTCGCGACGAGCTTGAGGCCGAATTCCTTCGCCCACTGGATCAAATGCTGGTTGACCTTGGCCTGTTCGGGAATGCCGTGATTTTGCAGTTCGAGGAAAAAATTTTCCGCGCCCAGCGTCTGCTTGAAAAAATCCACCGCGTCGCGCGCCTTGTCCAATTGGTCTTTCACGATCCAGTCAGGAATTTCGCTCGCGAGACAGCCGGACATCGCAATCAAGCCTTCGCTGTGTCTCGCCAAAATTTCTTTGTCAATGCGCGGCTTGTAATAATAGCCCTCCAGGTGCGCCGCCGTGGTGAGCTTGATGAGGTTTTTATAGCCCGCGTCGTTTTTTGCGAGCAAGCCGAGGTGATGATATTTCTCGCCGTTGCTCGTCTTGCGTTCCAGCCGGCTGCCGGGCGCGACATAAACCTCGCAACCGATGATGGGCTTGATGCCATTCGCCCGCGCGGCCTGATAAAAATCAATCACCCCGTGCATCGCCCCGTGGTCGGTGATGGCGAGCGCGGGAAATTTCAACTCATGCGCCTTTTCGATAAGTTTGTCCACACGGCACGCGCCATCGAGCAGGGAATACTCGGTGTGCAAATGCAAATGGACAAAGTCAGCGTGCGACATGACGACAATTTAGCTTCTTGCGGAGGCAACACCAAGCGACAAAGTTTTTGCGTCTCAACTCCGATGCCGGTAATGCAAAATCTTGAACTCCGGCTCGTCGCGGATTTCTTCGGCCAGTTCAAACTTGTCCTCGAACGCTGGGAAAAAGGCGTCGCCTTCCACCTCGCGTTTCACCAGCGTCAGATAAAGATCGGAACACAGCGGCAAGGCCTGTTCATAAATCTGGGCACCGCCGGCGATGAAAAATTCCAGCGGCGAACTCGCCGGGTCCAGTTTCAGAAAATCCTTGATAATGCGCAAATCCACCGTGGCCGCGCCGCCGACTTTGGGCAGCTCAAACTGATGCGGTCGGTCGGGCAGATGCGTCTTGCCGCGCCCGACCCAGGCATCGCCGAAGATGAGCGGGAAATCTCTTTGCAATTTTCCCGGATGCCGGCTCAACACGATGTTGATGCGGTTGGGCAGCGGTTTGCCGAGGCTCTCGAACGTCTTGCGCCCCATGATGACCACGTTGCCCGAGGTCATTTTCTTGAACCACTTAAAATCCTCCGGCAGATGCCACGGGATTTTATTGCCCGCGCCAACCACGCGGTTCAGCGACATTGCGGCGATGGCTTTGAAGTATTTCACAAGTTGTTAAATGTTATTTAAAAAAACAATCTTTTTGACAAATTTTTGTCAACAAATTTGTTGACATCTTAGCCAACGGTAGCCCATATTTACCTGCGATAAAAAGGCCCTTTCATTCGTCTTTGATTTAAGCGCGTCGCAAGGCGCCACGAGTGAATCGGGCCAATTTCTTTTATGAACTCATAAGTATGCCATTCTCTTGGACGGCGGTTTTGTGACGAAAAAACTGGCCGGCAAACTCAAATGGTTTCCTTCGGCTGAAGATATTGAACAGGAATGTCAGCGCGTTTCCCAGCACGCAAATCTTAAAGACCGGGATTTGTTGCGCATTTATTTTTATGACGCGTCGCCAGCCAATGAGCGACTCCAAAACCCAATTGATGGTTCGGCCCTGAACCTGTCGGCCACACCCGAACACAGACAACACATCAGTTTGCTGGACACCTTGGAATTGAAACCATACTTCGCAGTCCGGCGCGGAGAAGTTGTCGTTCATGGCTGGAAACTTGGGAGCCGGGCGTTTCAAAACATGGTCAAAAGTCCGCGTGCTCCCACAGCCAAGGACATGGTGCCGCACCTGGAGCAAAAAGGCGTGGATTTGCGCATTGGCCTCGACATTGCCCGTCTGGCTTTGCGTGAACGTGTGGACATCATCGTTGTCGTCACTGGGGATAGCGACCTTGTTCCAGCTTTCAAATTTGCCCGTCGTGAAGGCGTTCGTGTTTTTCTTGATCACTTGGGTCATGGTGTCCGGCGTGAACTGAAAGCACATGCAGATTTGGTAATTTGATGATCACACCGCCACCGGTGTCTTGAAGCCCGAGTGCGGATCGAAGCCGAAGGTTTCTAAATCCCCGAATTTGAAGTCGTAGATGTCTTTCATGGCGTTGCTGCGGTCAGCAAAATCGTTTCCTTCGGCCCCAGAAATTTTGGCGCGCAATGCAGCAGATACAAATCCACTGCGCACCAACTGCGGGCCAGTTGCTCGCGGACGTTGGCGCGCAGCGACCAGCTTTTCAAACCAACGTCCGGCGCGGCAAAGGCGATGGCATCCAGCCCGCGCTGGCGGGCAATCCAGAGCGCACGCGGACAATGAAATTCTTCCGAAATGATTGTGCAGTGCGACAGGCCGAAAACTTCCTTCGCCCGCACGACCGAATCCAGCGTGCGAAAACCCGCGTAATCACAGGTGATCGCGCCGGCCGGAACGCCGGCGGCGATCAATGAGGCGCGCATGTCCTCCGGTTCGTCGTAGCTGGCGATGTGATTGTCGCCGCTCACGAGCAGATGCCGGACTTTTCCGGCGCGATACAACGCGGCGGCGGCCTCGATGCGCTGGTTGAAATGCAGATTCGGCCGCCCGTGCTTGGTCAGCTTGGAAGTTCCCAGAACCAAACCCACGTCGTTTGCCGGAACGGTTTCGACCCTGGTAAAAATCCGGCCCGCCGCCGCTTTCCTGCAAACGCGACTCGCCGCCAAGGCCAGTCCGGTTGCCAGCATTGCCAGCAACACGGTCGCGACCATCAGCCGCCGAAGATGAGCAGAGTGTTTTTTCATAAACATCACAACGCCACTGGCACTTTGATGGCCGGATGCGGATTGTCGCCGGCCAGTTCAAATTCCTCGAACTTTCAGTCGCGGGAATTTTTCGTCAGCGCCATGGCCAGATATTCGTATTGCGGCGGCGAATTGTAAAGCCGCGCCGACGCGTTGGAGGTTCCGCACTGATTCCCTGGCGAAGTTGGCTTAGTGAGGCGCGTTCAACAGCAAGCGCGGCAGCGACTCGCCAGCCACGAGCACTTCCACACCGTCCGGTTGGACTAGCTGGCAGGTCACGGCTACCAACTGCTTTTCATCCGTCAAGAACTGGCTGGTTTCACCTTCGCCGAGCGTGTGTTTATTGATGATGGCCAGGTTGCCGCGAGGCGAGTAAACGACCCCGGACAGTTTAAGCTTGATGCTCACATGTGACGTCGGCAAAGGGGACAGAGTCGGCCAGCGGCCCGTTTTGATCTCCCGCGCCTGCGCCAACGCCTGCCGGATGTTCTCGGGGGAAAGCTGCAACGCCAGTCCGTTCATGGCCGTGAGGCTGGTCGGGTCGCCCGCCTCGGCACACAGCGAAAACAAAGCATAGGCAGCGACCCGGTCGGCGGCGCACCCGATGCCGTCCTTCAGCGCCCGCCCCATGTCTGAACACGCCGCCTGATGGTGGTTGGTGGCGGCCATACAAATGAACCGCAGGCTCTCGGGCGGATTTGCCGTCACGCTCTGTTCCGGTGTGTCTCCCTGACAGCCGAACAGCAGGAGGTGTCCTTTTTGATATTGCGCTTCCAACGCGCCCTGGTCCGCCGCCGCCGAATACCATTTGAGCGCGTTGGCATACAGCCGGCTCCCCATGGACGCGGTGGCGATCTTGAGTTGAGCGTTAATCTTGCCGCGCTCGTCCAGCAGTTTTACCTTCCCCAAGTCATCCATGGTCGCCACTGATATGCGGTTGAGATTGCGGTCGAGTTTGGAGGCCGTCTGCGCCAGCCCTGACAAGGCCAGCGTCCACAGGAACAAAAACATGACGACCCGCCTGAAAATTATCATAGCTCGGGTTGAATAACCCGGATTCATATCGGCAAACCGCGCGGTTAGTTAAGCAAAATTTTCAAGCGGGCGGCGCACCTTTCGGGCTGGTTTTTTTGGGAATGTGTCAGACCGCAATCGGTGCCTTGATGCCCGGATGCGGATCGTAATTCACCAGTTCAAAATCCTCGAACTTGAAACGGTCAATGTTCTTCACCGCCGGATTCAATTTCATTTGCGGCAGCGGACGAGTCTCGCGCGAGAGTTGCAGCTTCGCCTGCTCGACGTGGTTCGCGTAAAGATGCAGATCGCCGAACGTGTGGACGAAATCGCCCGGCTTCAGCCCGCACACCTGCGCGACCATCAGCGTGAGCAGCGCGTAGCTGGCGATGTTGAACGGCACGCCGAGGAAAATATCCGCGCTGCGCTGGTAAAGCTGGCAGCTCAACTCGCCTTCGCTCACGTAAAACTGGAACAGCGCGTGGCATGGTGGCAGCGCCATGCTGTCAATGTCCGCCACATTCCAGGCGCTGACAATCAGCCGGCGGCTGTCGGGATTTTTTTTGATCTGTTCGATCACCGTCGCGATTTGATCTATGCCATGCTTGCTGCGGACGCGCGGACCGGCAGGCGTTACCATGGTTTCACCGTTGGATTCACCTAGGTCGAAAAGCGTCGCCTGGCTTGAAGTCGAATCCGGCGCTTTCCGGGGCCGGCTTTGCGTCTTCACCCAATTGCGCCATTGTTTTCCATAGACCGGCCCCAAATCGCCTTTTTCGTCCGCCCACTCATCCCAGATGGTCACTTTGTTTTCCTGCAAATAGCGGACGTTCCTGTCCCCGCGCAGAAACCACAGCAATTCGTAGATGATGGAACGCAAGTGCAGTTTCTTGGTCGTGAGGACCGGGAAACTCTCCCGCAAATCAAACCGCGTCTGCGCCCCGAACACGGAATAGGTGCCCGTGCCGGTGCGGTCGGCCTTGAATTTTCCGTGTTCAAGGACGTGCCGCAGCAAATCGAGGTATTGAATCATCGCGGGAAAAATTTAACCACGAATGGACACGGATGCACACGGATTTTTTCCAAAGCGCGGAACGCCAACCGCGAAATACGCGAAATACACGAACAAATTTTTCCCGTTCGCGTATTTCGTGTATTTCGCGGTGCCAAAGAATCGTGGCGACAAGGTTTGGGAAAGGCGGTAGACTTTTAGGCAAAATAGCTGCGGTGTGCGGTTTGTAACCACAATCAGTATTACACTATGGCGACACATAAAACAGGCATAATTGGATTCTTCGATATTCTAGGCTATCAAAGTTTCCTTGATAACAACGCGGAGGGAGATACAAAAGCTGTAGAGGTAGTTTTAGAATCGCTTCTCGCTATGCCAAAACAATGCAGCGACCATTTCGAGGAGACATTTGGGAAAGTCGAAAAGAACTTTGGAAATGGTAATGAGCTTGTGAAACGTATCTCCAATGAAATTCAATCACTCATCTTCTCAGATACAATACTCCTTACCTGCCCTTACGGGGCCGAAGAAAATGACGAAACAAAGTTGGTTCGGTGGTTAATATTTAATTATCGCGCGGCGACTCTGCAGCGTAAGATGTTTGATTCCGGATTGCCTGTTCGCGGTGCAATCTCTCATGGTGACTATATCCTCGCGGAATCTTGCTTTGCCGGCCGTTCAATTATTGAAGCATACCGTGTTTGCAATCAGCTTGATGTCGCTGCGGTAGTCTTAACAGAAAGTGCGAAAAACGAGATTGCGAAGCGCAATAAAACATGTAATCCCGGCGAAAAACTTGCGGACGTTTTCTCAAATATCATTGTTGAATACTTGATGCCGATGAAGGGATTAATCACCGAACGCCTTTATACGATCAACTTTGCATTCCTCGAAGCTCCTCCTTTTTTAAGCTTGGAAGGTGACGAACGCAAACTAGTTTCCGATTGCTTCTGGAAACATAACAAGGACATTCCACCAGGCATTTATGATAAACTCAACAACACAGAGATGTTGCTGCGCTTTCTTAAGCGGGTATAACACCGTAGGTTAAATCTTTTTTCGGTATAAAATATCCAAGTTCCTTCCATGCTCGCCAAACTTTCCGATCGTTTTGAATTCGAGCGCGGACTGTGGCAGCAGGGCGTCGCGCGCGTCGCGGGCGTGGACGAGGCCGGGCGCGGGCCGCTCGCCGGGCCGGTCGTCGCCGCCGCCGCCATCCTGCCGCCGCGCTGGGCGGAATCCGGGCTGCCCGCCGCACTTGCCGGCTTGAACGATTCCAAGCAGCTCACCGAAACACAGCGCGAAAAGTTTTTCGCCTTCATCACCCGCTGCGGCGAAATCGAATTCGGCA
>ODAK010005830.1_pt1 | contig 12461 bp, 6 predicted proteins | sample 1539591 | NCBI WGS metagenome assembly ODAK01 (sample SAMEA3539303, study PRJEB22396) | soil metagenome | biome: tundra; feature: field; material: soil | place: USA | collected 2010-05 | depth 0.15 m | reverse complement strand
CCCAGGCGGAAGCCAGCCTTCAGGGTGCCCAATCGCAGCTATCGGCAGCGCAGGCGAAGCTTGCCTCTGACGAGGGAACTTATCAGCATCTGTCTGCGGCAGCTAAGACTCCGGGCGTTGTCGCCGGCAATGACCTGCAGGTTTCCAAACAGAGCGCAGCCGCGGACCGTGCGCAGGCAGAGGCCGCTACGAACAACGTCCGAGCCGCACAAGATGCACTGCGCAGCGTGAAGCAGCTTGAGTCGTATCTCGAAATTGCCGCTCCCTTTAGCGGGGTGGTCACGTTGAGAAACCTTCATCCTGGTGCGCTGGTGGGACCTGCGTCCGGAACACCGGGCGCGCAGCCGATTGTCCAAATCGAAGATCTCGACCGCTTGCGGCTTGTGGTTCCAGTTCCGGAAGCATATACGGCCGGCATCCGCGAGGGCCAGCAGGCCGCCTTCAGCGTGCCTGCATATCCAGGACGCACATTTCACGCTCCCATTGCCCGGATTGCGCACGATGTCACGCAAAATACGCGGACCATGGCAGTCGAACTGGACGTCCGGAACACCGATGGGCAGATCACGCCAGGAAGCTTTGCCACCGTCGAATGGCCGATTCAGCGCTCCTATCCAACGATGTTGATTCCATCCACCTCCGTTACGACTGACCTTCAGCGGACTTTCGTGATTCGTGTGCGACAGGGCAAAGCAGAGTGGGTGGATGTCAAAACCGGTGTCACTGTCAACGGTAAGACCGAAGTGTTCGGCGAACTGCAGCCAGGTGACATCGTGGTAGCAAATGCCACCGACGCGATCCGGCCCGGAACCAGTTTGTCTACCCGACAGCTCTCATCGCCAGCGCCGGGAACCTAGCAAGAATGCGGCTGCTGACGTCTTAACTGCGAGGACTTCCGGCGGGCAACGGTTGTTGTCGCTGCACTCCTATACCGCTTGGACAACCCAGCTGCCTGGAAAACGTGGATCGAAGGCGTTAATCGGGTAATGGAACCGCGTGCCCGCGCGAGACAACTCGTACCCTCTTTAGGCTCCCTGTAGCATCCAACCGATAGACATAGATTGGATAGCCGATGAGAGCGGTCGGACCCTGCGGCGAATATTTGATCGCAAGGCCAACTAGAGCCTCCGCCGTTGCTTCTGGACTTACTCTGTGTGACTGGAATGCACGTTCCCATTTTTGAAAGGAGGGCAAAGATCCGAGCGGTGACTGGGTGTCTTCAAATCCCGCCTTTAGAGTCGTTATTTCGCCGCTCAGAATGAGATGCGGGAAATCATTGCCGATGGACTCGTCGACATGGTAGGTAAAAGACTGGCTTTTGGCTGCCGACAATTCGAGATAAACGTCGACCGTTTCGGCCTTTAGTTTGTTATCAGCATCACGACCTGCAAAAACACACTCCAGTAATTCCCGCCCGGAGGTTGCGACCTGCTGACTCAAGAATAGGATTCGGTTCTTCTGTTCCGGGGAAAGCTGATTCAAACGTTCCGACATATTTCGTCCAAATGCGCCGGCCAAAACAGTCATCGTGTGGTCGAAAACCTGCTTTGTCCCATAGACGGAATAGAGTTCTTTCGCCAGATCCGTCGCATGGATCTTGACGGTTGCAGTGTCGATTTCCGTCAGTCCACTGCACATGAATGCCAGCCGGGGCCCCAACCGGACTACCTTCTCTTCCAAGTGCGAGACTGGAGCGCTATTGTCGCCGGATACCGTCAGCCACTTTCCATCTGATGCAATTGCAATCTCACCTTTGTCTAGAACGATGACGTATAAAGTAGCGTCGGCTGTGATCGGGAAGAAGATCAGCGCGCTCAGGGCAAGTAAAGCCTGCAGAACTCGTCTCAATTGAAATTGCGTCGTGCCCATTTTGTTGGACGACCGTAACTCCGTTGCACCATCGTTAGCTTGGTGACAAGGTCTTGCCCGTAAGAATCGCATGTGTGGCATTTGCAGTAGCAGCACGAAAAGTATCTCACGCGAGCACCGTGTCTGGCATTCGACGAGTTGAGAATGTTCCGGGCGCGTCGCGATCCGGTCCTTTCTGAGAGGCCTTTGCGAGCAATTCATAGGAATTCTTCGATGCTAAGAAGCAAAGTTCCCGCCTGGCGACAGCCCTACAGCGATCAATAGCGAAGCCGCCAAGTCTCAAGAATATGCGGGGAGAATGAAGAATTAATCGCGGACCGTGCACGTGCGGTTGCCCATCAAGATTGACATTCTGACCATGAACTCTGATCGCCATCATTTACCACGTCGTGTTCGTCTGACCGCTAGCGGTCCGCCCAGCTGGCCGTGGTTTGTACGTCGGTCTTTTTTGTCGTTTTTTCTAGCGCAGTTCGGTTTCCAGAAACGCTTTCTGGAATTCAAACGACCACACTGTGCGATGTGCTCAGGCAGCGGTCACTAACCGACAGGCCTTCAGTGTCTTAAGTTCCACCCTGATTTGGATCCGAATTGGCTACGCGATTGCTACTACCGCTTTGAGGTCAAGGATGATTCCCGAGCCCTTTCCCAACACATAGTCAGTCAGAGGTTACGCAATCCCCAAGAAGGTCTTCCTCGTGGACGATTCGACGACCACGCTGATGATCGAAGAGGTGCCCAAGCCGAAGAAGGCGAAGGTGGCGGCAGCAACGTTGCCGCCGATGTGCAGGCTCTAAAAGACGCCATCGCGGGTTGACGGGGTTCTTTTCCTTTGGATATTCATCGCACATTCATCCGAAATTAACAAGTTTTTAACAAAGTGCCAGTAGCCTTGGGTCTTTCCAAACGAGGTGACCCATAGCCCGGCGTTCCGGACGAGCGTGTGTGGATGACTGTTGTTCGTTTCAAACTACCTAAGGAGAGATGAAATGAGAAGAACTATGGCCGCAGCGCTAACGGTCATCATTGTGTTCAGCGCCTTTGCAGCGCCCGCCCAGCAGGCCGCAACCAACGGCAATTCCAAACCACGCAGCAAGAACCCTGCCAAGGCAGGTGCTCCGAGCGTTTCTGACCAGCTCAAGACCATGCAGGATTCGATTCAGGCGCAACAACAGGAGATTCGGCAGCTTATGAAACAGTTGCAGAGTCGAGACGCCGAGCTCCAGCAACTGCAGCAGCAGATGAATCAGGTGCAAAGTACTGCAAGTCAGGCTCAACAGAAAGCAGACAGTGCCACCTCGGCGACGGCGCAGCAGCAGACCGAAGTTGCAGCGGTAAAGAACGAAGTCACCGACCTGAAGACCAACGCCACAAGTACAGTGCTGAGTCTTCAGGAAACTCAGAAAAACATCAACTCTGCCATCGAAAACCCCTTGGCGATTCACTACAAGGGAATCAGCATTACGCCGGGTGGCTTCGTAGCGGCTGAAACGGTGAGCCGCCAACGGGCCACCGAAGCCGACATCAACACCCCGTTTAATAGCATTCCGTATCCAGGGAACGCACTCTCCAATATTTCCGAGAATGCCTTCACCGCTCGTCAGAGCCGCCTTGCCCTGCTTGCGGAAAGCAAAGTGGGCAGCACCAAATTGACCGGATACTGGGAAGCTGATTTTCTTGGCGCGGGCGTAACTTCCAATAACCGGCAAAGCAATAGCTACGTATTGCGCCAGCGGATTCTCTACGCGCAAGCCGCATTTCAGAGTGGGTGGACCTTGACAGGCGGTCAGCAGTGGTCTTTGGCGACGGAAACCAGAAAAGGAATCACAAACCGCCAAGAAGTGCTTCCGCAGACCATTGACTCGCAGTACCAAGTGGGCTTCAGCTGGGAGCGGCAGTACGGCTTCCGGGTGGTCAAAGACTTCGGTGGCAAGTTCGCTCTTGGCCTTGCCGTGGAAGGACCACAGGCAACCATCGGTGGACGAGGTTTTTCTACGATTACAACAACGAACGTTGGGACCGCTTCAGTTACCACGACCGGAAATGCCTTCGTCGATGGTCCGGGCAGCGGCGGCGGCCTGTATAACTTCGCCGACACGACCGGGTATTCCTTCAACAAAACACCTGACATCATCGTCAAGGCAGCCGCGGATCCCGGGTACGGCCATTACGAACTGTTCGGCGTCCTTAGCACGTTCCGCAACAGAGTTTATCCCTGCGGCGTGGTAGGCACGAATGCAAACGATACGGCTCCTCCGGCGACCCCCACGACAATTACTTGCGCGATAAATGCTTCCACTTCTCCGAGTTCTGTTGGCGCGTACAACGACAGCCGAACGGGAGGTGGTTTCGGAGGTAACTTGCGCGTTCCGCTGTTTACGAAGAAGTTGGACTTCGCTCTCCAGGGAGCCGCAGGAGATGGCATCGGCCGTTACGGTTCGGCGCAGCTTGCGGATATAACGCTCCGTCCCGACGGTACACAAGCCCTGATCCGCACGGCTCACGCACTTGGCGAACTGGAGTACCACGCCAACCGGAAACTGGATATCTACGCCTACTTTGGTGGGGAGTACGCATGGCGCACGGCATATCAGGGGTACGACAGCATTACGGTCACCAAGACGCCGGCGATTCCGGCCACCGCCACGACTACCGCAATTCCTGCCACAATAACAACCGCGTTCAAGCTAAACCAGTATGGTGGATACGGTTCGCCCTTCGCCAATAACTCGGGTTGCAGCACGGAAAATCCGCCGTCCAATCAGCTCACTCCGTCTGGCGGCGGTACCTGTGCCGGAGACACTCGCCTCATCATGGAGGGAACCCTTGGGTTCTGGCATAAGTTGATCCAGGGAGATAAAGGCGGCCTTCGCTGGGGAATTCAGTACTCCTATTTTACGAGGAGTGGCTGGTCAGGGAACAACGCAGGTGCCAGTGCATTCGGCATTTCGCCCAAGGCCGTGGACAACATGGTATGGACCTCGTTCCGCTACTATTTGCCGTAGCGTGTCCGAACCTCACCCCGGCATTTTGATTCTCTCCTTTTGCCGGGGTGAGGATATTTCTTGAGTCCTTGCTATTTCGGCATCACAACAACTTCATCCTTTGGTATGGCGTCGAGCGTAGCTTTATCAATGCCCAGATGGGCCATCACGAGCTCCGGAGGTGTGTGGGTGAGCCATTCCGAAAGCGCAAGGTCCTGATAGAAGCTGCTCTTGAACATCTCCAGAAATTTCAGGTCGGTGTCGCCGGTATTCTGGACGTAGTGGGGCAGCGTCTTGAGGACATATCCAACGTCCCCGGCTTGAAAGTCCATGGTGCGGGCACGGCCTCCGGTGGCAAACACAGTCATTCTTCCAGTACCGCTGATGTAGTACTGCCATTCGTCGGCGTTGGGATGCCAGTGAAGTTCGCGGATCCCTCCCGGATGGACCGTGATGATTGCCGCCGCTATCGTCGTGGAGACTTTGAATTTGCTGGAATCGACAATCAGCACCTCGCCTCCCTTGGTGCGTTTCGTTATCGGCTGCTGCGCCGTACGGAACGCGAAATCTACCGGCGATAAGCCCTGGGAGCCACTCGTCGCCTTCAGGTCCGCGGCCAGCGGGCCGGGAACCGCAGCTTGGAAGATAAACTTCTCCCTCAGTGGCATTTTCCCCATTGCCTGTTCACTCACGCCGAAGTTTTTCGAGAGCACATCGTGGGGCGTGTGTGCCATCCAGTCGGTGAGCAGCACCGTCTCGTATTCGGAGAAGTTGCCATCGTCGAACACCAGCAGAAACTCGGCACCATCGGAATTCAGGCCTTGAATGGAATGTGGAATCCCCGTGGGGAAGTACCAGAGATCGCCTTCGGTCACATCGCTCACGAAGCTCTTGCCGTCTGCATCAAGCCCGGTGATCCGCGCGTTTCCGTAGAGCATGAAGGCCCACTCCGCAGCCGTATGCCAGTGCAGCTCTCGGATGCCTCCTGCGGTCAATCTCATGTCCACGCCCGCCATCGACTTTGAAACCGGTAGCTCCCGGACGGTAACCTCGCGCGACCATCCCCCCTCCTGCATCCGTTTGTGAGCGATTCCGAAAGGGTATTTGAACGTTGCTACGCCGCCCGCATCGGTCGGCGGAGGTAAGAAAGAGTCTGGATTCTGGGCATCCAGCTGGGAATTGCCTGGGCCAGGAGCAGTGGCGCTTCGATCGGTCTTGGTTGGATACAGTTTCTGATCTTGGCCCGCAGCGTCCACCGCCGATAGCATGCCAGCGGCTAGCGCAGCCGACCCCACTCCCAGGAATCCACGCCGCGAAACCAGGTCCGTCTTCGCATCGTCGTTCATAAGTTCTTCCTTTTAGGAACGCAAGCAGACAAGACTTCCCGACTCCAGCTCCCTAGTTGCGAAAACAATACGGCAGCGACCCTGTGGTGTCAATCTGGGCCGTAACGATAAGCGCAGTTGCTCTGTTCACCACTGCTAGGAACTGAGATCGCGAGGGAATTCACGCCGTTGGCGTGACGTGGTATGTGGAGACACCAGTTGGGGTTGCGCAGCTAACCTCGGCGATCTCTGGAGCGCACGCGGCAGGGTTGTTCGCCCGCAGCACTACTCCTTTGTAAGATTGATTGTGCCGCTTGAGTCACAAACTCCGTTGGAATCGTTGTAGGTGCCGTTGAGGTGCTCGTCGGCCGAATCGACGGTGAGTTGGAGGCTAGTTGTGACCGGATCCGATGGCGTCTGAGAAAGGCTTGCCAGTACGCGCTCGGGCTTTGGAAGAAGCTGACCTGCTTCTTGGAGCATCCCGAATTAGAGCTCAGTACCAATCTTGCGGAGAATTCCATGCGTCCCGTGGCTCTGGGTCGGAAGAACTGGATCCACATCGGCAGTCCAAAGGCCGGGCCTAAGGTTGCGGCGATTTTCTCGGTCGTCGAAAGCTGCCGCAGGCTGAAAGTCCCCGTGCGCGAGTACTTTTCCACGATTCTCCCCGGGCTTGCCGATCTCCCGATCCGCTGCCTCGCAGACCTTACTCCCGCTGAGTGGGTCGGCCGGCATTCATAGACTCAAGCGACTGGGGCCTTAGCGGGAAAGGGTTTTGCGAGCACAACCCCATAGGTTCCTGTTTGCCAACCACGTGCCCCGTGATGAGCCGATTCGGCATCGTGAGTAATAACGCGATGTTTCATCAACTGCGGTATGCGACAAAGAAGCGTCGCTTGCCTGCTTCACTGTAGTTTGGCGTACTCCGCCTTGGTTTGCTTCAGGATGGGGATGTCGGGGTCGGCGTCTTTCCAGAGGGTGAGGAAATCTTGATAGGCCGCCTTTGCCTTGGCGGTGTCGCCTTGCATAGCATAAGCACGGGCCAAGCCGAGGCGGGCAAGTGCGCCCCACGGAAAGTTCATCGCCACTCCTCTGTGGTCAATGAAGTTCTGAAATTCCGCCGCCGCTCGGTTGCCGTCGTGGAGCATGAGATAGGCTTCGCCACGCAAATAAACCGGGCACAGGAATATAGTGAGGTCGCCCGTAGCCGAGCTGAGTTCGATCGTGCTAGCCACCTTCAATAGTTCGATTGCCCGGTCCGGGTCTTTGTGCCCCAAGGCGACGGCTGCTCGGATCGTGGGCAGCCAATACCTCTGCACCATCGTGTCCAGCGGGAATGTCTTGTCGAGTTCGGTAGTCAGCTTCTCCGCCCCTGCACTATCGCCTGCCCGAGCCAGAGCCAGCGCCATCATAGTTCGCACATCGCGGTTCGGGGCTAGCTTCAACGCCGCATTGGCGTCGGCACGGGCCTGCTTCAGGCTTCCCGATTCCACCTCGCGCAGTGCTTCCTCTGCCTGATATCCTGCGGCCGTTTCTTGGGCGTCGTTGTGCTGGGCTGAATCCATCGCCCGACGGGTAAGGTCGTGCGCGTCCTTCAGCTTGCCGTGCCAACCTTCCGTGTCCGCTTGCGCGGCCAGCAACAGGTCTTCCGCGCCCGGCTCGCCCGTGGCGCCTGAGACTAACTGCGCCATCTGCGCTGTATCGCCCTTCAGAAACGCCAACCAGTAGCGGCTCTGGAGCAGTTGCTCGTTGTCCAGATTGCGCTCCTCCGCCTGCTTGAAAACCGCCTCTGCTTCATCCAGCCGGTTTTGGCTCATATAGGCGAGGCTGAGGAGATAATAGAGGAGCCCATTCTTTGGATCCAGGCGCACTGCTACTTGCCATTCCTCCAATGCCTTTTCCCAGTTTCCCAGAGTGGCTGAAACGAATCCCAGCTCGGTGTATGGCATGGCGTCTCTAGGGTAGGTCTGCAGCCACAGCTCATCGACCTGCGCCCCCTTCTCCAGCTCTCCTGTCACGAAATCGTAGTAGCCTGACTCGATCCAGAACCGTTCTCGTTCGCTCACCTTCTCACGCAGGTCGTAAGCCTTGCGTCCGTTTTCAGCCGCCCCCGCGATTTCGTTGAGGTCGTGATAGAGAACCGACATCTGGGCGTAGGCCATGGCAAAATTCGGGTCAAGGTCCACCGCCCGTTTGTAGAAAGGCAGCGCGGCCGTGTCTCCTTTCGCAGCCCACGTCTTCAGTCCCAGGCTGTACACTTTCAGCGCCTCCAGCGACGGCGTGGTCGCCTCCTCCAGCGGCGTGGCGTATTTCTGCACCGAGCTGAGCGACTCGCCCAGCTTGCCGCGCAAACTGATCGCCGCATTGTCCAGAGCCTTGAGCACCGCTTCCTTGCCCGACGCCTGCTGCTGCGCTTCGGCCAGCACGTCCCCCGTATTGCAGTTCACTGCCTTCAGCCCAATCACGTACTGGCTGCCTAGCCCCACAATCGAGCCGGTCACGATGGCCTTGCTGCCCGTGCGCAGGCAAACCTCGTGTGTGACCTCCGGCGTCAACCGGTCATCGGCGGAACGTCCCATCATCTTCAAGGTCTCAATCACCTTGCGCTCGGACACCATGGCCAGAAACGGCGATTGCTCAAGCTGTACCGACAGTCCCTGCTTCAGCGTGTCGTCGAATACGGCATCGCCTGTCTTGTTGTCGAAATCGGAAAGAACAATGGTGTCCTTGTCGGTCAGTGCTCCGACTTGGCGGCGCGGATAGAGAAGCCAGCCCGCGATCAGCCCGACCGGCAGAACTGCCGATGGGACAACCATCTTCCAGAGCTTCTGCTTCGCTACCTTGGAGTCTTGCTGCGGCCGCTCATCCTCCACCTCAGCAATCAGCCGGTAGCCGTGGCGCGGCAGAGTTTCTATGTAGCGAGGCTCATCGGCGTCATCACCAAGCGCTCTCCGCAGCTTCCCGATGGCGGTGTTGATGGAGTGGTCGAAATCTACGAAGGTGTCGGCGTGCCACAGACGCTGGCGGAGTTCCTCGCGGGTAATCCACTCCCCAGGCTGGTCCACAAGGATAGTGAGAATTTGGAAGGGCAGACCTTGGAGTGGGACCTTGCTGTCCTCTTTGCGCAATTCCCGCGAGACCAGGTCGACCGTGAACGGTCCGAACCGTACTTGCCGACGTGTTGTAGCCAGAACTGGCACGAGGCGTTCGCCGCCTTTCGCTCCACAAATTCTAAGAACCGCACCCTACGCTTCGGGACAAAGTCCAATCTTACTTCCGATTGGTCGGCACGGTTAATGAACTGAAGAGAATCTGAGCCACGTACGGTCCGCTGTCGCCAGTCGGCATCGGCACTGTAAATGGAAAATTCAAGGGGAATCAGTGATTGCACTCACATCCCGATGTGACGGAACGGGCTAGCAGCGCGGCATCTGCTCTAGATTCAAGGACATGCGACACACCCTCGCACCAGCCAACACGCAGGATTCCGACCCAGCTACTGCCCAGTTGACTTGCAGTTGACTCACAGGTGACACGCCGTGCATTGCCGCGAAGTCCGGGTTGCAGCACGATGGTGGCGCTTGTGGGTCCTAGCTCTGGGAGAGCAGTTCCCGCTTGAGAGGCATCCCCTGAGGCGAATGACCTCAATTCTTGGGAGACGAGACAAATTGTTAGCGAGAGGAGAAAGCTGCATGTCGTACATGAACTGCAAAGTGAAACGTGCCGGCCTCGGAGTTGCTATTCTCGGGGCCATTTTGGGATTCATCCTGCTTCTGCCCGCTACCGTCTGGGCGGGCGGGCACACAGTGAAGGTCCCGCCGCCAAACGGCGTGGATGACACGGCCAAAATCCAAGGGGCGCTGAATACCTGCGTGAAGTACGGTCCGGGCTGCACCGTGCAGTTGGCCGCGGGAACATACTTCACCAAGCAAGTCGTCGTTTACAACTTTCAAGGAACTTTCAAGGGTACGGGTATTGGCAGCACGACCATCGAAGCCCTTCCCAATCTACCTGTCAACTGGCCGGACCAAACCGTGGCTTCGTGCCAGCCCAACCTCACAACTTGTATCTGGCCCAGCGTGTTTGAGTTTGTGGAGGGCAACATTAGCGTCTCGGACTTGACCATCAAGGCTACCGCTATACCACCTACTCAACCTTTCGTGTATGCGGGCGCCCCCTTAAATGATCTCTACGAGGTCCTGGGCTTCACGGGCCAGTATCCCACCGACGTCAGCATCGACCGCATTCGCATGGAAGGCATGCCCTACAGCCTTGGTGCCTTTGGCTATACTGTAGAAAATGGTGTCCACTACAGTGGCGATTTCCCCCGCAGTTCGGCTGCCTTCGACTATTACTTCTTAAGCGGTTCGTTCACCGTTCGGAGCAGCTATTTTGAGAATGTCGGATTAGCCATTTCTCAGGACGCGTTTTCCACGTCGAGCCAAATCACCATTGGCGGTTCGCCTTCTGCTGGCAATCACATTAAAAATGTCTTAGGTGGGTTGGACATAGAAGCTTCAGAGAAGTCGGTCTTTGAGATCTCCTATAACGAGTCCTCGGGCAGCAGCGCGGGCATGTGGGTTTCTCCTACGTGGGTGCCATTTGTACCGAGCAGCCCATCCCGCTACTTCATTCATGACAACAAGTTTATCGGGACCGCGCAGAATGCCGACGCCATCTACCTCTACGACGAGGTACCACCTTATATTCAAGCGGCGGTCTGGAACAACGCCGCTGAAGTACAGGACATTCTGTCGGAAGGCATCGGTGTCTACTACACCAAGGGCACCGCAGTGTGGAATAACAGCGTCACCGGAACGGACGGATACGATGGAATCGGCCTATGGAGCAGTACTTTCGACGCTGTGGCAAACAACAACGTGAGCGGCTTCACGGTCGATAACACAGCGGGGCTGGCCCAGATATATCTCGACCCATCCACGACCAACGACCTCGTGGTCTGCGCTGAACGCAGCGACTCTGTCCTCAACCAAGGCACCAACAATGCCATCATTGGCTGCCAGCAATCCACAGCGTCAGCGGCCTCCGCAGAAGATGCCAGGAGCGCAGCTCGTGCTGCTTCCGCCACTCGGCGAAGCCTCCCGAGAAAGAAGCCACTAATGCCACAGTAAACCTGCATCCGCGACAAACGACAAAGCTGCCCGATGTCTGGGAGAGCCATCTGGCTCTCCCAGCTGTCCTGAGTTTGACCGAGTTCGCGGCCCGCAAGGTTAAGGCCGCCATCCGGCGATTAGCTCGGCGTTTCGGACGCAGATCTACCACCCAGGAAATATAAATGCCCGGCTTACTTCATAGGTGAAAGCGGGCGGAACGACTGTTCGTCAGTAGTGGCAAGGAAAGATAGGAGTCACTCCGATTAGTACTCCTTTCTTTAGAAACGAATTTCCATCATGGAAAAGGAGACACTAATGAAATCCCGTACAATTCTGATAGTAATTCTTTTCACCTTCTTTGCTTCGGCCGCATGGCCGCAAGCGCAACCGCAATGGAAGCACAAAATCATCACCTACGAAGTTCCGGGCGCGGGCAACGGCGCTGGACAGGGCACCCAAGCCTTCGGCATTAATTCGTCGGGCGAGGTCGCGGGATTTTACACTGACGCGAAAAGCGTGAATCACGGCTTCCTGCGCAAGCCCAACGGCACCTTCACTAAGTTTGATCCTACGGGGTCCACGAACACCTTCGTGATCGGCATCAACGATGAGGGGGCGATCCCGGGATGGTACTACGACGTGAACAACGTGATGCACGGCTTCCTACGCGCTCGCGACGGAGCCATCGCCACGTTCGACGCTCCGGGCGCGGGCACAGGCGTCAACCAAGGCACGATCGCCGGGGACCTCAACCACCTCGGGGTGATCGCAGGATACTACATTGACGTGAACAATGTGTCTCATGGCTTCCTGCTCAATCCCGACGGCATCTTCACCACGTTTGATGCTCCGGGGGCGGGCACAGGCGCGGGCCAAGGCACCTTCCCCATGTTCTTCTCTTGCCTCACCGCTTTAGGGGCGAGCACGGGATTCTACGTTGACGCGAACAACGTGTATCACGGCTTCGTGCTCAATCCCAACGGCAGCATCACCACGTTCGATGCTCCGTTCGCAGGCACAGGCGCGGGCCAAGGCACCTACGGCGAGAGCATCAACCGGGAAGGGACGAGCACGGGATACTACCTTGACGAAAACAACGTGAATCATGGCTTCCTGCTCGATCCCGACGGCAGCATCATTACGATTAACGTTCGGCGCGCGGGCACAGGCGCCGG
>ODAK010005829.1_pt1 | contig 12463 bp, 11 predicted proteins | sample 1539591 | NCBI WGS metagenome assembly ODAK01 (sample SAMEA3539303, study PRJEB22396) | soil metagenome | biome: tundra; feature: field; material: soil | place: USA | collected 2010-05 | depth 0.15 m | reverse complement strand
GCGTCCGCACAGCTCGCTCGCCTACAGGACGCCGGAAGAGTTCCGGCAAGCAGGCCATGCAAATGTGGAAAGCACAGAACGCTTCCCACATTTACACAGCCTCGACGGCGGCTGCGAGTTAATCTCGAAGCCAAACCAAAACCGGGAAACTCCGGTTATCAATGGTTGAGAAATCGGGGGCAGGTCACTCCGTTGGAAGTGTGCAAAACATTTACTTCATTCCTATTAATCTCTTCATGCGCCCCTCACGCTTAACTCCGATACTTAAGTATGGAGGTAAGAACACCATGACTCGCAATGTAATTGCAGCGTTGATGCTGTCGGTCACTGCCGCGGCTGTTGCGAACGCGCAGACGAACGCCGTCGCCCAGGAAATTGGCAACAGTCCAACTTACGCGCAAGTTAGGCAGTTAATTCGGGAGGCGCAAGCGCCTGAACAGTTCAGGTTCATCGCGACCTACTACAGCGAGCGTCAAATGACCTATCTACAAAAGGCCGCAGAAGAGAAAGCGGAATGGGAGCGGAGGAGCCAAAATATCACCGGCATCCTTGCAAAGTATCCACGGCCTGTAGACTCGGCGCGCAATTTATATGAGTACTACATGTTGAAGGCCTCAGAGACTGGAGCGCTCCGAGCGAAGTATATCCGGCTAGCCGCACCGGATCCGCCGGTGAATGCACAATAAGCCTGAGAAATCATCAGCTACCCTAAAAAGGTAAAGCAAAACTCGAGGGAGAGGATCGGACGGACCCTCTCTCGATTCTTTGCACACTATCTATACGTTTTCTTTATGAACTCCTAATATAGGTTTCGCTAACGTTAGTTAGCGATGGCATATTTTGTTGCGCTAAGAAGAGTAGATATTCCTCGATGGGTCCGACCTATCGCCCAGTTCTTGGCGACAGCGATCGTACTCTCACTTCTGACGTGCGTCGGGTTCTATCTTCAAGGCAATCAATTGACGATTGGCCTGCTTTATTTATTGGTAGTGGTGGCAGTTGCATCTCGATTTGGCTTTCGGCAGGCTACGCTTGCGTCCATAGTTGCGGGTCTTCTACTGGACTACTACTTTGAACCGCCGATTTTCAGCTTCGAGGTTGCGGGTCCAGGAATCTTTGTGGCGCTCGCAACTTTTGAGGTGACGGCGCTCGCAATCAGCAGGCATCACGGTAGAGAAATGCGGATCGCAAGGGAGGCGGCGCTCCAACGCGAAGGAATGGAGCAGCTATATGAACTTAGCCGCAGCACAATGTTGTTGGATCTCAGGCAGCCTCCGGGCCCGCAGTTGGCGATTTTGATACACCGTATCTTCGACCTAAGCGCGGTCGCGATATTTGATTTCGGGCTAGGACGTCAGGACAAAGTGGGGGATTGGAAGTCGGAAGAGGAAAATCTTGCTAAGGAATGCTATTTGCGTGGCGCCAGGCAGGATTATCCGCTAACGGACACTTCAGAACGCATTCTGCAGTCTGGTTCAACGATTGTGGGGGCGCTGGTGATCCGTAAAAAGCTGAGTCCTCTCGTGGTTGATGCGCTTGCGTCGCTTGCCGTAATTACAATCGATCGCCACCGGGCATTTGAAAAAGAAGATCGAGCTGAGACGGCCAGAATCAGCGAGCAGTTGCGCTCAGCCGTTTTGGATGCGCTCGCCCATGAGCTTAAGACACCGATAACAGCGATTCAAACCGCCAGCTCCGGCCTGCTTGAGTTAGGCAGGTTACCAGACGCGCAAGCAAGCCTCGTCATGCTAATTGACGAGAGAATAAATCACTTGAATACGCTTTGCACACGATTACTTAGAACATCGAAACTCGAGCCGGAGCGCATCGATTTAGCGAGATGCAATGCTTCTGTTTTTGAGCTCATCTCCGAGGTGTTAACCAGTCAGAGTGTTGATGCGAAAAAGGATCACATTCTGATCACCTTGGAGGACCGTTCATTGACCGTTCGAGCGGACCGGGAGGTGGTGGGTATGATTCTCGCCCAGTATGTCGACAATGCGCGCAAGTATTCCGCATCGGGCACGCCGATTGAGATTGCGGCGCGCAAGACCAATTCCGAGGTACTCATCTCTGTGCACAACTTCGGCTCATTCATTCGTATCGAGGATCGGGAGCGAATCTTCGAACGGTTTTATCGGGCGCCGGACATGAGAGACGCCGTCCCCGGCACTGGCATCGGGCTGTCTGTAGCCAGAAATGCGGCGGAGGCTCATCACGGGCATGTGTGGGCTATCAGCGGTGAGAAGGAAGGTACAACATTCTTTCTTTCTCTTCCAGCCGGAGCAAGGAGTTAGCGATGAAAGCGGAACCAATGAACATCGAAAACGGCACCATTCTATTGGTAGACGATGACAATTCAACGCGCAGAGCATTGCGAATAACCCTCTCCGGCATGGGCTTTACCGTCGTTGAAGCGGCGCGCGGTGAAGAAGCGCTGTCGCTGGTTCTCGGCACATGGTTCGATGCGGTGCTGCTAGATGTTGATATGCCGGGAATGGGCGGGGTGGAAGCGTGCCGAAACATCAGGCGTGCCGTCGCGCGCCTTCCAATCCTGATGTTGACAGTAATGGACAGCGAGGATGACAGGGTCTTGGCCCTGGATGCGGGCGCCGATGATTACATTACAAAGCCGTTTCAATTGCGCGAGTTAACCGCTCGATTGCGTTCGGCTGTCCGCAGAAGAAATGCTGAAGATGGGAATCGCGACCGCCCAATTCGAGTGGGGCAAATTGAGATAGACCCAGTGAAATACAGACTTCAGAAAAATGGGCGATTCATTCACTTGACTCCTAAAGAATTCGAGATGCTCCATTACCTGATGATTCACGCAGGTGAACCTATTCCACATGCCCGGTTGTTGCGTTACGTGTGGGGGCCGGAATATGGAAACGAGCTGGAATACTTGCGGACATTCGTTCGACAGTTGCGCAAGAAAATTGAAGACGATCCCGCAAAGCCTCAATATTTGCTGACCGAAGCTTTTATAGGCTATCGATTCAACGAGAAGTTTCCCGAGTACTCAGATGTGGATTTCGAAAAACGGCCAATCGATGTCAAAACAGGAAAGAAAAGCTAATCCTTGCAATGATTTGCAAAAGTGTCTCGCGCCATTGAATGCAGGCTCAGTCGCCAACTATCACAAGTACCAGGGAATATTGATGACCGAGATGCGCTGATTCCCTCGCACGAGAAGAAGCAGTTTCAGCAATTGAGCACGGTGATTATGAAGCGGAGCCTGCCACCAGTGTTTGACAACGAGTTCAGGGACGAGGACGGCGATCTGACGCTCAGGATGTTCGCGCTCAACCTTGAGAATATAGTCGACTAGCGGCACGATAACGAAGCGGTAGGGCGAGGGCACAAGGACAAGGTCGGGGACAATTTTTCCCGCTGCGCGGATCGGATCGGCTACATTCTTCTGCCACATCTGCTGCACATCTTGGAAGCACTCCTCTGCGTCGACGTGCACCGCCTGCACATGATCGCTAAGCTTCAGAGCGAATCGTAGTCCCTTTTCGGTGATGCGCGACCAGCGTTCGAGTGGCACAACAATGAGTGGCTGATCGAGCCTGTCAAGACAGATGGGGCGATTCACATCAAGTTCGCGGGCGACGCTCACGTAATGGCGTTTTACCGCGCTCATCATGATCATGAGTGCAGGAATAAGAATGGCCGTGATCCATGCGCCCGCAGTGAACTTCGCAATCAACACGACCAAAAGCGTAGCGCCGGTCGCAACGGCTCCTACACCATTGATGAGCATGCGATGGCGGCCGCCTTCGCCGCCCTGTCGTTTCCAGTGCATCACCATGCCGGCTTGAGAGAGCGTAAACGCCAGGAAGGCTCCGACTGCAAAGAGAGGGATCAGACGATCAGTAACGCCGCCGAAGAGGATAAGCAGGAGGGCAGTCAAGCTGACCAGCGCATAGATCCCGTATGAGTATAGAAGACGTCGGCCGCGGATCCTAAAGACGTGAGGGAGATAGTCGTGCTGCGCGATGGCCCGGGTAAGTCTTGGAAAATCAGCGTACGAAGTATTGGCAGAGAGGGCCAGGACAGCGAGGATCGACGCAATCGTCAAGTAGTAGAACCAGCCACGGCCCATCACTGCGGAGACAAGCTGAGACAGTATGCTCTGGTAACCGGCGCTATTAGGATCGGTTGCACCAATGGAATAGACGTGGCAGAGAATCGCGATCCCGGCGAGAAACACCATCAGCAGAAGAATGATGATGGTGAGGGCGCGCTTTGCGTTTATCTGCGCGGGGTCTCGAAACGCCATCACTCCGTTGCTGACGGCCTCGACGCCGGTCATTGCAGTGCATCCACTGGCAAAGACCTTCGCCAAGACCCAGAGAGTGAGCAGCGACGTGCTGGCCGGTAGATGCGGGGGCGTGACGAGCGGCACAGGATGGCCGTGCGCGGCCACGCCACGAACCGTCCCGATGACGATCACCACGAGCAGCGTTCCGATAAACAAATATGTTGGGATGAGAAATGCAGACCCGGCGTCTTTGACGCCGCGCATATTGATCAAGGTGAGCAGGAGCAAGATGCCAAGGCATAGCGCGAGCGTATGCGGCTGCAGCGCGGGAAAAGCCGACACAAGTGCTCCAACCCCCGCCGAGATGCCGACTGCTGCGTTGAGGATGTAATCGATCATAAGCGCGGAGGCCGCGAGCAGGCCTGCACTTTCACCCAGGTTCTCAGAAGCAACCGTATAGCTGCCACCCCCGTGCGGATAAGCATCAATGGTTTGCTGGTAGGAAAGGCCAACAATTGCAAGCAGAAGAATTATGGCGAAGCTGATCGGTACGATGTATTGAATTCCAGCAAGGCCAAGTGGGATAAGGAGAGTTAGTGCGGCCTCTGGACCATAAGCGGCAGAGCTAAGAGCGTCAAGACCAAAGACTGGAATGCCTGTGATTGGACCGACGTGTTCAGCGCGCTCTTCAGTTGTTGCGAGAGGTTTGCCGACCAGGAGGTTGAAGAAAGACATGCTGCCTCATTTGGCCAAGAGGTCTAAGACCGACATGCACCACAGACTAGCTTGAAATTCATAAAGAAGTTGAAAGGACGCAGTAATTCCGTTCCTATGCTGAGACTGCAAACTTGGTTTGGCGTCAAAATTCGTGCCTGATCCCCAATAAAATCGGTACGCATCGAGATCTGGCGTGATGCAATTGGAATTCCCATCGCATGGAGCGGTGCGTCCCCAAACAATCCACGCAAACCTGTAATGGCTGCTTTGTACCCGAAGCAAAATAGAGGATTTCCGACCTTTTAGTTTTCCCTACGCTGTTCTTTTCAATACCCTTCGGCGTCAATGAATGGGCGGACTTCTGCTTATCCTTAACGCGGCGTGTAACGCTGCATGGTTGTCGCACTTTGGCTAAAGTCCTGGACGGAAGCGGCCTCTCAACTGGCGCTACGAGAATCCCAGGGCGGAGGATTCTCTTCAAAGACGACCTCGAACTTATGTCCGAATCGTTTTTGATTGTCGATGTAGCGAACCCATTGCGGACGGAATCGATAGACCAGGCTCCTGGAAACGGAAAACGACAGCACGGTGTCAAGCTGAAATCTCGAGCAGTAGGCGTGGATTACGGGAGATCGCTCCGAACCGTGAACAATTGAGCACTGGCCGTGCATCTGGACCCCGATAATCTTCCGCCATTCGAAAGTCGAACGGAAGACTGCGATCGAAGCTTGCGGTTCACCATTTATATGACGGCTGTGTCTACTTCCTGCCGAAGAAAGCCATAGTAAGTCGAGGTTCTCTTCTACTACATAGAAAAGGGGTGTGGAATGAACAGTCCCATCTGCACCTTTGGTTGAGAGCACAAGCGTGCTCTCCGATTGCAGAAATTTATAGATTCTGAGAATCTTCTTCCCAGCACCGCGCTGCTCTTCTGCTTTCGAGTTCACAGCTCTTCCATTCAATGGACCATCGCACTTCGCTTCGATGGAGTTATTTGATCTCGTATTCAGCGGACTATCCTTGCGTGCCACAACAGTCATCATGATGACTCATCGCAAAGCCGTTAGCCCCTTGAGAATCTCAACTGTTGCTGGAAAGTCTCAGCTTCGCTGTTGCGCGGTGCGCGCAATCCTGGGAATCGCAATCAACGTCACTGCAAAAATGAAAATCGATGCGGCGATAAATCCAAGCTGACTATGAGGCAGGTCTTCAAACATTAGCTTCACCGCAGTCAATCCCAGCGCGCCATAGGCCATCCAAGTCAGTTCTTTCCGGCCCCAACTCAAGCCGCCGTAAGCAAGTAAGAGGGCTACAACGCACACTGTCAAAGTGCGAATGAATGCAACGTGGTGAATACCGGGGTTCAGCCTCAGCGCAAGGAGCCATACAAGTCCTTCCACCAGCATCGCGGCCAAAGCAAAGCTGGCCAGACCTGCTGAAACTAGATGAAAGAGCTTCCGATGCCACCTCTCTCCCACGCGGGGCTTCTGAAATGCGCAGCAAAGACAGGCACAAACGCTAACGATACACACGCTCCATCCGGGAGCACCCGCCAGATTCCCCGCTAACGAGCGAAACGCATAATCCACCAGACCGGATGCAATTGAGGCGGCGACCAGGTATGCCGCACCGTGAAATTCCAAGGTCAGCCTGTTCAGGCGAATTCCGAGAACTGTAGCTACTACCGCGCCAACGCCCAGCCACACAGCCAACCACGACGGGTAGAAGCACAACGCACAGCCCATCACAAAGAGTGCCGCGGCCCACGTCGAAAACACACGGTTGTTGATTCCTTTTGAAGAATCGCCGAACAAAACGAAGGCTGCTGCATAACTCGCGGCAGACAACACCAGGCAGAAAATACCCAGAACGGCCGCACCACCGCGACCGCCGAACGAGAACAAGCTGGAAGCTGCAAGCAGGAACGCTACCACAATCTGGACCGTCTCGAACGCTGCGATATTTTGCCTGAATAGCATGGTCTTGAGAGCCACGCTTACCCCGGACATGGCAAGCAACACGAGGCTGGGTATGAGCAACGGTGTCATTCCAAGACTTTGGTAATCGGCATGTTCGATTTGCGCGCTGGAGTAAACGAAGAGCAGCGCAAGTACGGCTACGTCGGCAGCTATCTCTACAAACGCCCGAAGACCGAGCGCCCTATTACGGAAGGCCGCATACTCACCAAGAAGAACCATCAGGAGCAACACAGCAATGAAGGGCAGCAGCTCGTGCGTCGCGCTCGATAACGCCAAGGCAACAAGAGCTGCAGCGACATTGGCGACCCAGAGTACCGATGTGATGTTGCGCTTCCATACCAGGCCCATGGCCACGCTGACGTATGCAGCCAACACCGCGGCGGTCGCTGGCGCTGACAATACTTTGAAGTGAAGCGTAAGTTCCCAGAGCATCGGCGCCAGAATCAACGCCGATGCGCAGGCATAGATAAAGCCTGCGAACCACGCTCCGGCCGCTACTCGCGTCGCCCAGACCAGCCACAGCATCGCGTACGCGATAGCGATCGCGTACGCGATACCCGGTTTAGAAAACGAAGTCGATTCGGCTATAGCACGCAGCAGGTATGCGCCGGCAATCCCGAGCATCGCCATGCCTATCGCTGAAAATATACCGACCGCCGACGGCGAGGTGGACGTTTCGACGGTCTGCGGCGTCCGAATCGGGAATGCCTTCAACGCCGGGGGCGCACCAACAATTGCAGCAGGATGCTCCAGCGCATCGATGCGGCGCTCCAGCATTTCCATGCGCAGAACAAGCCGATTTAGCGCGTCGGGAAGATCGTCCATACATTCCACCCAATTTGAAGCGTCCTCGGCGGCTTGATTGTTCGCCCTTAGTCCGCGGAGACTTCCACCGGCGCAACCTTCCTGGGCCACGGAGGCAGCAGGTTTACCAACACCCAAAGGAAAATCAATGGCAGGATGGTCAGAACGATCGCCATCAGCAGACCCTCCCGAGTTACCAGGCTCATCTTGTAGGTCGTGTACCCGAGAAAGCTCTTTGAAAATAACTGCCCGCCAATCACTACATTCCAGCGCATCGCAAAAATGCCGATCAAGGTCAGACATCCGGCGATTGCGTAAATCCGCTTGCGCACGAATTCAGGCAGCTTCATTACTTGCGTCACACCCAGCAGGACGATCGGGGTAAGCGTACCCAGGAATATCTGCACCACGATGTGCGAGAAGTAGAGCTGCGTGTGCACCATGAAATTCAAACTGCGGAATGATTCATCGGCCTCGTAGATGCGGTGAATCAGATCAAGCATCTCCAGGCTGAAATCGATAATGAAGATGTAGAACAGGTACATCGCAATCGTATCGACGCAGCGTATGTCGATGGCTTCCGTGCGGAGCTTCGAAATCGCCATGTAGAGCAACATCACTCCTGCGATGCCCGACACCATTGCGGAAAAAATAAACACCACCGGCATCAACGGCGATGACCACCATGGATTGGCCTTGATCGAGCCGAAAATGAACCCCACATATCCATGCAATAGGAACGCGGAAGGAATGCCAATCAGCGTAACGATCCATCCAACTCGCTCATCGATGGCGAGCGATCGAGGGCTGATGTTATTCGATCCGAGCGTCATCAGTTTGTAGATCCACCGCGTAGAACTGCCTGCGGATTGCGAAAATAGCACGATGTCGCGCCGGTAGTCCAACCAGATTTCCAACACCAGTACTGCCATCAGGTACCACAGGTACACATAGCCAAACATGGCCATCGCCGAAGTGCTGTGCGGGGTGAAATACATCTCCGGCGAGCGTTCGGGGTGGCCAAGGTGTAACTGCAGCGGCAGCGGCGCAACTAACAGGAATGCAAGCGCCGTCAAGAGTGCCAATCGATAAGTGGGCTTCACCGCCTCAACGCGGAACACCCGCTCCAGCGACGCGAGGATGAATGCGCCGGCCACCAGGCCCGTGATGAATGGATAGAGGACGATCAGCACGCTCCATTGCAGCCCGACTTCGTTTGGATACATGAAGCCTTCAACACCATTCATAACTCTCACCAATCTCCGGTCACCCCGGATTAAGCAAATGTTCTATCGCACCGATCCGTCGAGGTCGTTATAGAAAACCTTCGCACCCGTCGCCATTTGCGGCTTCAACACCTGAACACTGTGCGTCTTGAGGAACGCATGAATCGGATCGTTTGGATTCTTCAGATCTGCAAGTTGTCGCGCACCGGTTGGGCACGCCTCACAGCACGCTGTGGTAAGTCCCTTGGTAATGCGGTGGTAGCAGAGCGTGCACTTATCCGCGACTTTCTTCTCCGGGTGAATGTAACGGCAACCATACGGGCAGGCCTGCACGCAATAGGCGCACCCAAGGCAGTATTTCTGGTCGACCAATACCACTCCATCTGGAGTTATAAACGTCGCCCCAACGGGACATACCTGCGTGCAGGGCGAATCCACGCATTGATTGCACATCTTAGGAACAAAGAAATATTTCCCGCTGTCTTCCTTCGCAACTGGAAAGCCTTCCTTGCCCCCATCCGGTGAGATCACTTCAGGGTTCGTCATGTTCTCGTCTGACACGTGATACCGCTCGACCCAGGTGCGGAAGTTGCCATCGGGAACATCATTCTCAGCCTGGCATGCACGCACGCAATTTCCGCAACCAATGCACTTGGGAATATCGATCAGCATGCTCCACCAGTGATCGGCCATCTTGTAATTAGGTGAGGCTTCCGGCGTTCCGGCGAGGATGGATTTCCAGGCCACCGCTGCGGCCGGTAAAAGAATCAGGATTTGTCTACGGCTGATATTCATTTTCCACCTCCCGCATCCATGCCAGGGCTATGCGGCTTGTGGCACGTTTCACATGGAAGTCCCGTAGAATGGTCCGCCGGCTCCACTTGCGGAAAGCTCTTTGGCTTCGCAGCGCTGGCCGTATGGCAACGCGCACAAAGCGTCGCCGTATCCGGCAAAACCGGCTTCACCGTTGAGGGGTCATTGGCAATTGCATGCTTGATCTGCGGCCCATGACAAGCCTCGCAACTAACATGCGCATGCTTGCCCTTCGCCTTCACGTCGACGACATCTACGTGACAAGACTCACACGTATCATGACCGGCGAACTTGACTGGATGTGCGGCAATCTCAGCGATCGCCGCTCCCCGGTAATGTCCATATTGGCCAAAGCTCTTTGGCACGACGAAGTACCGCACCACTAAAAACACTGCAAATGCGAGAACAAAAAGTCCCGCAAATCGGAAGAGATGTCCTGCATCCTTGAATGCACTCATTAGGTTCCATTTCCCTGGCGCGAATTTCGGATGATCTAAAAATCGTCGGGTGTGATTGAGAACACCGTACAGAACTAAGTCATATGTCTGTATGTGAGGCTGATCACATATCTAGGTAAGCCCTTAAAAGTGAGCATTAAAAAACGCGCAGCACCGCGTCACAGCCTGCGGCGAATTCAATGCCAGGTGATCGTAACGTTGAGGAATGGAAATCGTGGCGAGAACTTGAAAAAACGCTCAACGTGAGATCGTTCTCTAGTACTCGCCGGGATCGCGCTTTCGCGCTTCGGCGAATTTCTAATCGGAGGAGCGAGTCTACTTATTCGCTTGAGAAGTTTTCCGGCCCTTTTTCAAATCTGCCGTCAAAACCTTCTCTGCGACTGAACGCCGCCAAACCCTGCTATCCTGCGCCAATGAAGCAGAGAATTTTCCCCGCCCTCCTCGCGCTTCTTCTTCCGCTGGCCGGGTGCTACGCACGCCCCCAGACCGCAAGCAGCCCTGACACTTCAAAAGCCGACAATCCCCCGCCTCGGACACATCAGCGAAGCGCCGGGGCGGCAGCCGGTTTCGACTTTTATCTCCTAAACCTGTCGTGGTCACCCGAGTTTTGCCAATCGCACCCCTCGGCAACCGAGTGTGGCGCGCATGCCAGTTTCGTTCTGCACGGGCTCTGGCCTCAAAACGCCAACGGGTCGTATCCCGAAAACTGCTCAAACGCTCCGGGACCCGCCGACCCCGCTCAGTACAAAGACATTTACCCCGACCAGGGCCTTCTAAAGCACGAATGGACGACGCATGGCACCTGCTCCGGGCTGAGCGCCGATGACTTTTTCGCCGCGGCTCGCACCGCGTTTCACTCGGTCGCAATCCCGCCGGCTCTTAGCGGACTTACGTCGCAGGTATCGATGCCGCCCGAGCAGATTCTTGGGGACTTTACGGCGTCCAATCCCAACATTCCCCGGTCAAGTCTTGCGCTGAGCTGCGGCAACAACTACCTCACCGCGGTGGAGGTCTGCCTGGACAAAAACCTTCACCCCATGGCCTGCCCCTCTGTCCGGTCATGCCGCGCCAACGTGGTCCGCATCCCGCCACCATAGAGCGCCGACGTCCAGAGGCGAACAGAATTGACGTACGTCCGTCGGGGCCCAGGGCGCATTCGAATCGAAAATCAATCATTTGGCCCATTTCTGCATCCAATATGCACGAAGCCTTCTGTGTTGCTGAATCGCTATAATTAAACAGGCCCGCACTGCCCCGAAAGCCGGAAACCCGGTGCATGGGAGAGCGAGATAAAACCCCAGATATCAGGAATCTGCGGCCTCATGCTGTGCCGCAAGTCCTCGATACAAGATGGTCGACCAGGGAGACATGACGAAAAGCTATCAACATCCCCTCGAAAAGATTTTCGAGAGCCGCATTGCCATCATTGACGGAGCGATGGGCACGACAATCCGCACCTACGGCATGAAAGAAGCAGACATCCGTGGCGAGCGCTTTGCTGACTCGAAAAAGGACCTGCTCAACAACGGTGACCTCTTCTCGCTGACGCAGCCAAAGATGATTTGCGACATTCACCGCCGCTTTTTGGAGGCGGGTGCGGACATTATCGAGACCAACACCTTTGGAGCTACCAGCATCACCCAGAGCGAGTTTTTTGTCGAGGATCCCCGCGAACACGGCGGCCGCAAAGACCCCGAGTTTTATCAGAAGGTCATCGATGATTCTTTTCTCAACAACCTGGCCTGGGAAATCAATGAGCAATCGGCGCGGCAATGCCGCGAATGGGCCGACCGTGTCAGCAATGAGACTTCGCGGCAACGGTTCGTGGCCGGGGCAGTTGGACCGCTGACTGTCTCGCTCTCCAATTCGCCGGATGCCGATGATGCTGGCTTCAGGGTCGTCACCTTTGACCAGGTCAAGGCCGCCTATGCGCAACAGGTCCGCGGACTTATCGCGGGCGGTGTCGATGTGCTGCTGGTCGAAACGATCTTCGACTCGCTCAATGCGAAAGCTGCACTCGTTGCAATTCGTGAGGTGTTCGATCAGGACCGCAAGAAGCTGCCCGTGATGATTTCAGCGGCGGTGGGTCGCGGCGGAGAGACGCTGATCTCGGCGCAGACTACCGAGGCATTCTGGAACGCAGTGAAGCACGTAAAGCCTCTTTCGATTGGACTGAACTGCTCGCTTGGCCCGGATCTG
>ODAK010005828.1_pt1 | contig 12463 bp, 12 predicted proteins | sample 1539591 | NCBI WGS metagenome assembly ODAK01 (sample SAMEA3539303, study PRJEB22396) | soil metagenome | biome: tundra; feature: field; material: soil | place: USA | collected 2010-05 | depth 0.15 m | reverse complement strand
CTCGCGAGAGGGGTTGGATGCGGCCTATGCGGAAGGCGGCCGCTGGTCCGAACTGACCATGACCGAGATGCCTGGCGGCGGCTATGACGGCGTGCCGCGCACCTGGCTCCTCTGCCTGGCGGTCAAGGGCTGATGGGGGGCGTCATGCCATCGCAAGCCGCGACCGAGCTCGCGCCGAACGGAGTCCTGCGCGCTGCGATCAATATGGGTAACTTCCTGCTGGTCACCGGCAAGGACCGGGCCGGCGATCCCATCGGCGTCGCGCCGGACATGGCGCGCGAGATCGCCGCGCAGTTGGGCGTAAGTGTCCACTACGTGCCCTTCGCTCGGCCGAATACGCTGGCCGATGCGGCCGAAGATGGGGTCTGGGACATCGGCCTGATCGGCGCCGAGCCGGCGCGGGCGCGGATGATCGCCTTCAGTCCCGCCTATGTGGAGATCGAAGCGACCTATCTGGCGCCGGCCGGGTCGCCGCTGGCGAGCCTCGCCGATGTCGACCAGCCGGGCGTGCGCATCGCGGTGCTGGCCAAGAGCGCCTACGACCTCTGGCTCGAACGCAACATCGTCCACGCCACCCTCGTGCGCTCGAACTCCGCTGACGGCGCGACGAAGCTGCTCACGGACAGGCAGGCCGACGTGTTGGCCGCCCTGCGGCCGGGCCTGCGGGCCGAGATCGAGCGCCTGCCCGGCGCCCGCATCCTCGACGGCCGGTTCACCGCCGTGCAGCAGGCCGTGGGGACCCGGCGGGAAAACGCGGCCGGCGCGGCCTTCCTGCACGGCTTCGTCGAGGAGGCGAAGGCCTCAGGGTTAGTCGCCCGCTTGATCGAGCGCCACGGCATGGTCGGCCGGCTGATGGTCGCACCGCCGGGCTGAGCGCTCAGGCCCCGACGGTGAAGCGGAGGATCGGGCCGGTCCATTCGACGCCGTCGCCCTGTAGCGTGGCCAGGTCACGCACGCCGGGAGTCGCCGCGACCGCGCGCGGCCAGAAGGCCTGGGCGGCTTTGTTGCGCGCCATGATCGCGGCCTCCCAGCGACCGGGATAGCGGGTCAGGATCTCGCGGACCGCAGCGCTGGCCACACCGGCGCGGCGGTATTTCCGCATGACGAAGAACTCACCCATGTTGCGGTCCACCGGCAGGCCTGAGTGCGCGTAGTCATTGACGAGGGCGAACCCGGCAAGCTTTCCGCGCCAGCGGATCAGCAGCGGGATGCGCGAGGCCTCGCGCCAATAGGCCTCCATATGGTCGTAGCGTCCGAAGGTCGCGGCCGACCCCAGGTCGAAATCGTCGCTGTCGGGCGGCCCCATCTCCGAAAAATCGTAGACGTAGTATTGGAACATGGCCTCGATCAGCGGTCGTTCCGCCTCGCTCGCCAGCCTGATCTCGATGTCGTTTGCGTCCGGTGGCATGGCGGCCCCTCCGGTATCGTTCATAGCCGATCGACGCCATATTGGGCGCGGAAACGGACGGGCCGGCTTCGACGCCGGGGCTCTGATCGTGCAAGATGACGGCTGAGCCGTCGCCAGGGGAGGAACGCACAAATGACCGACGTCGTGAAAGTCGCCGATAAGGGCCATGTCAGGACCATCACGCTCAACCGGCCGGACAAGAAGAACGCGCTGTCCAACGAGCTGGCCTGGGGCGTGGTCGCCGCGGTCGAGGACGCCGCCAAGGTCGACGACGTCTGGGTGGTGGCCATTACCGGCAGCGGCGACAGCTTCTGCGCCGGACTGGACCTGTCGGGCGGCGAGCGCTTCCATCCCTACACGCCGCAGTCGGCGCAGCTGGACGACATCTCCTGGGTCGGCCAGTTCCTGCTGGCCATCCGCAAGCGCTGCGACAAGCCGGTGGTCGGCGGCATCAACGGCGTGGCGGTGGGCGCGGGCCTTGGCCTGGCCATGGCGACGGACGTGCGGCTGGTAGCGAAAAGCGCGCGGCTGATGGCCGGCTATACCCGCATCGGCGGCTCACCCGACGCCGGCCTGACCATCACCCTGCCCCAGGCCATGGGCTACGAGCGCGCCATGCGCTTCATGATGGAAAACCGCACCGCCTCCGGGACCGAGGCGGTGGAATGGGGCATGGCCGGCGAGGTTGTCGACGACGCCCAGTTCACCGAACGGCTGGCCGCCTATTGCCAGGAACTCTGCGCCTGGTCGCCGATCACGCTGCGCCTGCTGAAACGCGGCATGGTGAAGTCGCTTGAGTCTACCGACATGGAGCAGCAACTGCGCTACGAGGTCGGCAATATCCGCATCGCCTTCGCCAGCGACGACGCCAAGGAGGCCCGCAAGGCCTTCTTCGAGAAGCGCAAACCGGTGTTTGTGGGCAAGTAGCCTCTGGCCACGCTATATCCGTGGCCATGGCGACCAAGACCCCTCCTGCGGCGAGCAACGATGAGTTCTTCGCCGCCGCCGCGAAAGAACCGCCGCTGCCCGACGGCGGCGAGCCGTTCGCGCTGTTCGGCGACTGGATGCAGGAGGCCAAAAAGGCCGAGCCGAACGATCCCAACGCCATGGCGCTGGCCACGGTCGATGCGGACGGCCTGCCGGATGTGCGCATGGTGCTGCTCAAGGGCGTCGATGCGCGCGGCTTCGTCTTCTACACCAACACCCTAAGCGCCAAGGGCGTCGAGCTGGGCGCCGCGCCGAAGGCCGCCCTGCTGTTTCACTGGAAGTCGCTGCGCCGGCAGGTGCGGGTGCGCGGCCCGGTCGAAGCGGTGACGCCTGAAGAGGCTGAAGCCTATTTCGCCAGCCGGCCGCGCGGCAGCCAGATCGGCGCCTGGGCCTCGGACCAGTCCCGCCCCCTGCCCGACAGGCTGGCGCTGGAGCGGCGCGTGGCCGAGTTCGGCCTGAAGTTCGGCATCGGCAAGGTGCCCAGGCCGCCGCACTGGTCCGGCTACCGCGTCCTGCCGCAATCCATCGAGTTCTGGCGCGACCGGCCGTTTCGGTTGCACGAGCGCCTGGCCTTTTCGCGCACGGCGGCCAACGCCACGTGGTCGGTGGCGCGGCTTTATCCCTGAGCGGATATGAGCGATAAATACGGCAATGAGAGGCGCCGAGGCGCCCCCGCACCTATTGAGGAAGCACCATGCAGGGCTTGATGCAGACCTGGCCGCTGACGGTCGACAAGATCCTCGACCATGCCAACAACTGGCACGGCGACCGCGAGGTGGTCTCCCGCTCCCTTGAGGGGCCGATCGTCCGCACCACCTATGGCGCCATCCACGAGCGCGCCAAGCGGCTGTCGAATGCGCTGCTGGCGCTGGGGGTCAGCAATGGCGACCGGGTCGGCACGCTGGCCTGGAACACCGGCCGCCATATCGAGGCCTGGTACGCCATCATGGGCATCGGCGCGGTCTGCCACACGCTGAACCCGCGGCTGTTCGCCGACCAGCTCTGCTACATCATGAACCACGCCGAAGACCGCATCATCTTCGTCGACCTGCCCTTCCTGCCCATCCTCTGGGAGCATCGCGAGCGCCTGCCCAAGGTGGAAAAGATCATCGTGATGACCGATCGCGACCACATGGTCGAGGCGACCTATCCGGGCGCGTTGTGCTTCGAGACCCTGGTCGAGCAGCACTCGCCGGACGTGGTCTGGGGCGAGTTCGACGAGCGGACGGCCGCCGCCCTCTGCTACACCTCGGGCACCACGGGCAATCCGAAGGGGGTGCTGTACGAGCACCGCTCGACCTTCCTGCACACCCTGGTCAGCCTGCAGGCCGACGCCATGGGCCTGTCCAGCCGCGACAGTATCCTCGCCGTCGTGCCCATGTATCACGCCAACGCCTGGGGCCTGACCTTCTCGGCCCCGGCCGCCGGCGCCAAGCTGGTCCTGCCCGGCGCCAAGATGGACGGGGCGTCGATCTTCGAGCTTCTGGAGACCGAGCACGTCACCTTCTCCGCCGCCGTGCCCACGGTCTGGCAGATGCTGCTGCAGCACATGCGCGCCAATAGCCTCAGACCCTCCAAGCTCAAGCGGGTGGTGATCGGCGGCTCGGCCGTTCCGGAAGCCCTGGTCCGCGCCTTCCGCGACGATTACGGCGTCGAGGTGGTGCACGCCTGGGGCATGACCGAAACCTCGCCGCTGGGCACGCTGTCCAGCCCCAACGCCGCCGTCGCCGCCATGGAACCCGATGAGCGCCTGTACTACAGCCTGAAACAGGGCCGCCCTCCGGCCGGGATCGAGCTGAAGCTGACCGACGATGACGGCAATCTATTGCCGCACGACGGAACGACCTTCGGGCGGTTGAAGGTGCGCGGGCCCTTCGTGGTCGGCGCCTATTTCCGCGGCGAGGGCGGCAATATCCTCGACGATGAGGGCTATTTCGACACCGGCGACGTCGCCACCATCGACGAGCTCGGCTACATGCAGATCACCGACCGCGCCAAGGACGTCATCAAGTCCGGCGGCGAGTGGATCAGCTCCATCGAGATCGAAAACATCGCCGCCGGCCACCCGAAGGCCACCCTGGCGGCGGTGATCGGCGTGCATCACCCGAAGTGGGAGGAGCGCCCGCTGCTGCTGGTCAAGCTGAACGAGGGCGAGACCGCGACGCGCGAGGAATTCCTGGCCTTCCTGGACGGCAAGATCGCCAAATGGTGGATGCCGGACGATGTGGTCTTCGTCGAGGAAATCCCGCTCGGCGCGACCGGCAAGATCGACAAGAAACTGATCCGCCAACGGATGGAGGGCTACGTGCTCCCGACAGCGGCGGCGGTGCCCGCGCAGTAATATGGCGCCCGCCCGATGCGTGGCATCGAGCGGGGCCTTAAGGCGCAGGCTACTTGTTGGACGGCGCGGCCGCGCTCATGGCGGCAGCGGCGGCGGCATTGGCGTTGGCGGCTGCGGCATTGGCGTTGGCGGCTGCGGCGCTATTGGCCTGGGATATGGCGCTGGCGGCATTGGCGTTCGCGGCGGCGGCGGCGCTGTTGGCGGCGGCCATGGCGCTGGCGGCCTCGGCGTTGGCCGTATTGGCGGCATCGGCGGCGTTCTGCTGCGGGCTCTTTCCACAGGCGACGACCGAAAGCGCGGCGACAGCAGCGCCGGCAATGAGAATCTTACGAAGCGTTTCCGAAGTCATGGGTCTTGTTTCCCCTGGATTTACGTCCCCGCCGAGGCGCGAGACATGCGAAGGCCGCTATCCTCCGCCATTCCAGCAACAAGCGCCAGCAGGCTTCTGCCGATCCGCACGACCTAAGCGCGTCGTCACGCCAGCCGATACTCGCTCTCGATGCCCGGAGCGCCCGTCGTCTTCACCCGGCCCGACTTCACCAGCTCGATCACGTGCGCCAGCACGGAGTGGGACGCCGCCGGATAGAGCCGCGCGTCGACGCCGACGTACATCTTCGGGACCATTTCGCGGATCTTGCTCTCGCCGGCGGCCAGCTGGGCCAGGATCTGGCGTTCGCGGTCGAGGCGGTGGGCCTTATACTCGGTGATGAAGGGGGCGACGTCGGTGATCGGGGGGCCGTGGGTGGGCCAGAGCGTGGTGAAGTTCCGCGCCTTGACCAGATCAAGGCTGGCCAGATAGGCGCCCATATTGCCGTCTGGCGGCGTCACCACCGTGGTCGACCAGCCCATGATGTGGTCGCCGGAGAAGAGCGCGTTCTCCTCTTTCAGCGCGTAGCAGATGTGATTGGAGGTGTGGCCCGGCGTGGCGATGGCCTCCAGCGTCCAGCCGGGGCCTGAAAAGCTCGCGCCACCGCCGCAGACCGAGACGTCCGGGGTGAACTGGTCGTAGCCGGCCTCCAGCCTCACCGCGTCGTCCACCACCGGCGCCTTGACCGCGCAGCCATAGATGGTCGCGCCGGTCTTTTCCTTCAGCGCCCTGGCCAGCGGCGAGTGGTCGGAATGGTGGTGGGTGACCAGGATGTGGGTGACGGTCTCGCCGCTGATCGCGTCCAGGATCGCCTGCAGATGCTCCGGCAGGTCGGGGCCGGGATCGATCACCGCAACCTCGCCCTTGCCCACGATGTAGGTGCCGGTGCCCAGATAGGTGAATGGGCTCGGATTGTTCGCCACCACCCGCCGGATCAGCGGCGAGACCTGATCGACCACCCCGTATTCGAACTTGATGTCGCGGACATAGGGGATCATGCGGCCTCTCCCGAAATTGGCGGCGCGTCTCTTGCGGGTCGCCGCGCCTGACTGGCTTTTATAAGCGCGCGGGCTTCTAGGACATGGCGAACTTTGTATCAAAACGGCTGCAGCGGATCGCGGCGGCGGTGTTGTGCCTGATGGCGGCGCAGCTAGCGGTGAGCGCCGCGGACACCCCGCGGGCCGCGCCGGCCGGCGTTTTCGCGATCGGCCGATAGGGCAGCGGCCTACCCCAGCACGCCCGACAGGTCGTAGCCGGCGTCGGCGCCGAGGTCGATGAGCTCTTCGCGGGGGATCTTACCGGTCTCGGCCTGGCCAAGCGACCAGGTGATGATCGATCGCGTGCCGGAGCGGCAGAAGGCCAGGATTGGGCCCGGGGCCTCCGCGATGACGGCGTTTTCCTGTTCCACCTGTTCGGGCGTCGGGCCGCCGCGGACGGGGATGAAGGCATAGTCCAGGCCGGCCGCCCTGGCCGCGGCCTCGACCTCGGCGCTGGTCGGCTGGCCCGGCGCCTCGCCGTCGGGGCGGTTGTTGATGACCAGCTTGAACCCGGCCTCGGCCGCGCGCGGCAGGTCCGCCAGATCGATCTGCGGCGCGACGGAGAAGTCCTCGGTCACCCTGCGAAATTCAGCCATCGACGTCCTCCGTGCCTTGCGAAAACCGGCCGTTTGACAACATCGGTCGTGGGTGAAAGTTTCGCAACCGCGCCGGCGGCTTAATCACCCGGCCAGGCGGGCTTTCCATGTTTCGGTTTCTTCTTCGCAGGCTGCTCGTCGCCATCCCGACGCTGTTCCTGGTCATCACCGCCGCCTTCTTTATGATGCGCGCGGCGCCTGGCAGTCCGTTCGAGATGTCGCGCAAGCTGCCGCCGGAGATTCTGGCCCACGTCGAGGCCAAGTTCGGCATGAACCGGCCGCTGGGCGTGCAATATGTCAGCTATCTGGCCGGGGTCGCCCACGGCGATTTCGGACCCTCCCTGAAGTATCAGGACAAGAGCGTCCTGGAGATCGTGCGCGAGGGTTTCCCCACCAGCCTGACCATCGGCCTTTCCGCCCTCATCCTGGCCAGTCTGGTCGGCCTGACCCTGGGGGTGCTGGCGGCTCTCCGACAGAATCACAGCCTCGACTATTCGGTGATGGGGATCGCCATCCTTGGGGTCTGTATCCCCTCCTTTGTCGCGGCGCCCCTGCTCCGCCAGGTGTTCGCCTCCAACCTGGGCTGGGTGCCCACCGGGGGGCTGAACGGGCCGATCAGCCTGGTCTTGCCCGTGGTGGTGCTGGCATTGCCGCAGATCGCCATCATTTCGCGCCTGACCCGCGCCGGCATGATCGAGGTGCTGCATTCCAACTATATCCGCACCGCCCGCGCCAAGGGCCTGTCGGAGCCCACGGTGGTGTTCCGCCATGCCCTGCGCGCGGCCATCGTGCCGCTGGTCAGCTATCTCGGGCCCGCTTGCGCCGGCCTGATCACCGGCTCGCTGGTGGTGGAGAAGATCTTCAACCTGCCGGGCCTGGGCAAGAGCTTCGTGCTCGGCGCCCTGCAGCGCGACTACACGCTGGTGATGGGGGTGCTGATCCTCTACGCCAGCCTGATCATCGCGCTGAACCTGGCCGGCGACATGCTGCTGGCGGTGCTCGATCCGCGGGTGCGCCTGTCATGAGCGTGCTGGCGCCCAATCTGCGGCGCGACAGCCGCACCATGGAGCAGGCGGCCGCCAAGGGCCGCAGCCTGTGGGACGATGCGCGGCGCCGTCTCTTCCGCAACCGCGCCGCGGTGGCCAGCATGATCCTGCTCGGCCTCTTCCTGCTGGCGGCCATCGTCGGGCCCTACCTGACCCCCGACCACTACGACACCATCAACAAGAACGACGTCTGGGACCCGCCCCTGACCAATGGGCACCTGTTGGGCACCGATTCGCTGGGCCGGGACCTTTTGGCGCGTCTGCTGGTCGGCCTGCGCGTCTCCCTGGCTATCGGCGTGGTGGCGACGGCCGTCTCGCTGGTGATCGGCGTCACCTGGGGCGCGACGGCCGGCTTCCTGGGCGGGGCGGTGGACGAGCTGATGATGCGCTTCGTCGATGTACTCTACACCCTGCCCTTCATCTTCTTCGTCATCCTGCTGATGGTCACCTTCGGCCGCCACTTCCTGCTCATCTTCCTGGCCATCGGCTGCGTCGAGTGGCTGACCATGTCGCGGATCGTGCGGGGCCAGACCTTGTCGCTGAAGCAGAAGGAGTTCGTCGAGGCGGCCCGCGCCTCGGGCCTCTCGACCCGCGCCATCATCGGCCGCCACATCGTGCCCAACCTGCTCGGCCCCGTCGTGGTCTACGCCACCCTGACCATCCCCGGCGTCATCCTGCTGGAAAGCTTCCTGAGCTTCCTCGGCATGGGGGTGCAGGAGCCGCTGACCTCGCTGGGTACGCTGATCTCCAACGGCGCCGAGGAGATGGATTTGGCGCCCTGGCTCTTGATCTTCCCGTCCCTGGTCATGGTGCTGACGCTCATGGCCTTCAACTTCATCGGCGACGGCCTGCGCGACGCCATCGACCCGAAGGACCGCTGATGCGCAAGGCGCTCGGCCTCCTTCTGGCGGTTGGCCTGCTGGCCGGGCTCAGCGCCTGCGGGCCGCAAAAGGCGATCCGCGCCCCCTGCCCGCATGGCTCGGTCTGCCTGGAATACGGCAATGGCTCGGAGCCGGTATCGCTGGATCCGCCCAAGACGACCGGCACCTGGGAAGACCGGGTGATGGGCGAGATGCTGATCGGCCTGACCCAGAACGACCCGGAGGGCCGCCCCGTCCCCGGCATGGCGACCAGTTGGGAGACCAGTCCCGACGGCAAGACCTGGACCTTCCACCTGCGCCACGCGCTGTGGTCCGACGGGGTCCCGGTTACGGCGAACGACTTCGTCTTTGGCCTGCGCCGGCTGATGGATCCGACGACGGCGTCGCAATACGCCTATCTGCTGTTCTTCATCAAAAACGCCGAGCCGGTGAACGCCGGCAAGCTGCCGCTGACCGCCCTGGGCGCGCGGGCCATCGACGACCACACCCTGGAACTGACGCTGGAGCATCCCGCGCCCTACCTGCTCGAGATCGCCAAGCACCAGACCATGTATCCCCTGCCCGAGCACGCCGTGAAAAAGTGGGGCGACCGCTGGACCGACCCTGGCCACTATGTCGCCAACGGGCCCTACAAGCTGGTCTCCTGGCGCCTCGGCGACCGCATCACGTTGGAGAAGAACCCGCTCTACTGGGACGCCAAGTCGGTCTGCATCGACCAGATCAACCTCTATCCGACCATCGACGCGATCGCCGCCGAACGCCGGGTGCGGCGGGGCGAGCTCGACCTCAACACCGACATCGAATCCAACCGGGTCGCATACCTGAAAAGGCCCGACCAGATGCCGGGCTATGTGCACACCCACACCTATCTCGGCGTCTCCTATCTGGTGTTCAACACCCAGGTGCCTGCCCTGGCCGACCGGCGCGTGCGCCTGGCGCTGGACATGAGCGTCGACCGCGACTTCATCACCGGCAAGCTGCTGCGCGCCGGCGAGACCCCGGCCTATGTCTTCGTGCCGCCGGGCACCGCCAACTACCAGCCGATCATCCCTCCGATCTGGACCACCTGGCCGCTGGCGCGGCGCCAGGCGGCGGCGCGGGCCTTGCTGGCTCAGGCCGGCTATGGCCCCGGCCATCCGCTGAAGATCGAATACAAGCACTCCAATTCGCCGGCCTCGATGCTGGTCGCGCCGGCGTTGCAGGCCGACTGGAAGGCGATCGGGGTGGTGACAACCCTGGCCGAGGAGGAGGGCCAGATCGCGTACCAGGACCTGCGCGTGCGCAATTTCGAGGTCGGGTCCGCCTCTTGGATCGCCGACTATAACGACGCCACCAGCTTCCTCGGCCTGCAGCAGTCGCAGACCGGGGCGCAGAACTATGGCGACTACAAGAACCCGGTGTTCGACGCCCTCTTGGCCAAGGCCGACAACGAGCCCGACGCCAAGACCCGCGCCGCCTATCTGGCCCGCGCCGAGGAGATCATGCTGGGCGACGCCACCGTCGCGCCGATCTCGTTCTTCGTGAACAAGGCCCTGGTCAACCCCAGGATCACCGGCTGGGTCGACAATCTCACCGACTGGCACCGCGTGCAGTATCTGTGCGTGAAGGGCGCCCGCTGATCGCCAAGCGCCGCGGTGTTTTAGAAGTGCACCGGCGCCAGCAGGTTGGCGCCCTGGCTTTGCAGGCGGGCGGTTGAGAGTTGGTCGATCAGGCCCCTGGCGCGGGGGTCGTTGAGCAGTTCGGCGGCGGCCGAGAGGGTGTGCAGCGAGGTGTCGGCCATGCCGAAGGCATGCTGGATGGCCTCGAAGGGCGATCGACGAGCGGTAACGGCCTTCAGCCTCACCTCCTGGGTTCCGAGCCCCGCCAGCGCCTTGGCCTTGTCCACCGCCTGGTAGAAGCCGCCAAGCTCGTCGATCAGGCCGAGGTCCTTGGCCTGGGCGCCGGTCCAGACCCGGCCCTTGGCGATCTCGCGCACCCGGTCGGGGGGCAGATGCCGGCCGTCGGCGACGCGCTGGATGAAGCCGGCATAGACCCGGTCGACGGACGCCGCGAAAGCCGCCCGCTGCTGCGGCGTGAACTCGGCCGTCGGGCTGTCGGCATTGGCGTATTGGCCGCCGACGCTCAGGTCGCGGATGTCGACGCCGAACTTGGCCAGGGCGGGGCCGAACACGATCTTGCCGCCGAACACGCCGATCGAGCCGGTGAGCGTGGTGGGCTCGGCGATGATGGCCGACGCCTCCGAGGCGATCCAATAGCCGCCCGAGGCGCCATAGGTCCCCATGGAGATCACCACCGGCTTGATCGCCTTGGCGGCGCGAACGGCGGCCAGAATCTCCTCGGACGCCGTGTCCGAGCCGCCGGGCGAGGATTCGCGGAACACGATGGCCTTGACCGACTTGTCGTTCGCCGCCGCATAGAGGGCGTCGGCGACGTCGTCGGCGTCGATGTTCTGCGAGCCGACGCTGGCCCCGCCCGGACCGGTGACGATGTCGCCCTCGGCGGACACCACCGCGACCACGGGCGCCCCGATAGCCGAGGCGGCGCCGTTCGAGGCATAGTCGCCGATGTCGATCAGCTTGGCTTCGCTGCCGGCGCGATTGACCAGGGCCTGCTCGGCCTCGCGCACCTGGCCCAGCTTGTCGACCAGCCCCTTGGCCTTGGCGTCGGCGGCGTCATAGGGGCCGGCCTCGATCAGGGTCTTCAACGCTTGCGGGCTGGTCTTGCGGTCGGAGGCCGCCGCGGCGATGGCGCTGTCATAGACCGAGCCCATCCAGGACAGGTCGGACTCGCGGTGGGCCGGCGTATAGTCGTCGTACAGGTAGCCGTTGACCGCGGTCTTGTATTCATACCGCTGCTCGAAATCGGCCTTCACGCCGTACTTGTCGAACAGGCGCTTGAAGAACAGGCCCTGGTTGGCCAGGCCGGTCGCCTGAAAGGGCGCGCCGGGCTGCATCCAGAACTCGTCCGCCGCCGCGCCCAGCATATAGGTCGAGGTGATCACGCCGACCGGATAGAGCCCCTGGCTGAAGGCGTAGACCGGCTTGCCGGCGGCATGGAAGGCGCGCACGGCCAGGCGCAGCTCGTCGGCCTCGCCAGGCGCGATGCCGGCGTCGGGCAAGCGCACGAACAGCGCCTTGACCCGATCGTCGGCCTGCGCGCGATGCAGGGTCTGGACGATGCGCATCACCGACATGGAGTGCTGGCCGAAGAGGCCGAATACGGTGGCCGGCTCCTGGTCGGTGACACCGCCGCGCAGGTCGAGCGAAAGCACGCTGGCCGCCGGCGTCGCGGCCGGGTGGGTGGCGCTCATCACCAGGCTGATCAGCAGGAACGGAATGCCGATGAAAAACAAGGCGAGACCGGCGAATACGCCGGCCATGGTGAGGAGAAACTGCTTCATCGGAAGGCCTTGGCCGCGAGGGATTCGCCAGTCAGCCTAGGGCGCCGCCGGGCGCGGTCAACGGATGGCGCGTCGGCCATGGGCGAAAGGGTATCGACAGGGGCGGAATACTGGTCGGAGCAGCAGGATTCGAACCTGCGACCCCCGCCTCCCGAAGACGGTGCTCTACCAGGCTGAGCTATGCTCCGACGCGAGGCGCGGCTTATAGACGAGGCGTCCTGGGCGCGCAAGCGAGCCTCGGGCGAGCCGCGACCGATCGGCTTTCCGGCGCGGTTGCAATGGGTAGGGCCATGCGATATCCCGGCCGCCCAGCGCCCGGCGTCCACGCCTGTGCGCCCGTCCCGTTGGGGGATGGTGTAATGGTAACACTGCGGTTTTTGGTACCGTCATTCTAGGTTCG
>ODAK010005826.1_pt1 | contig 12464 bp, 16 predicted proteins | sample 1539591 | NCBI WGS metagenome assembly ODAK01 (sample SAMEA3539303, study PRJEB22396) | soil metagenome | biome: tundra; feature: field; material: soil | place: USA | collected 2010-05 | depth 0.15 m | reverse complement strand
GGTGGGTCTGGTTCACCATCACGAGGCGTTCTTTAATGGATCACTGATCCTGACGACGGAAGATGATAAGTTGCGCGAGGAACGGCACTTCAGGCAGCTTCTTAGTCGCACAACGGTGTCTTGGATAAATAATTGCGGAACAGCCGAGGCCCTGGTGGGCAACTTCATCTCCGCAGTCATGGGATGAGGTAAATATGGCGCTGGCGCCCACGCCCATGATGTTCTGTGAAAGCGCCTTGTGCAGGATTTCACAAGCCGTCTCCGCGGAGACGTCCGCACATGCCGCACCTCAGCATCCGGGTTCTGGGATCGAGCCGGTGGTGTGCGCGTTGAAGTACGGGTGTCGTGCCTTATGTGTCCGCTGGGCGGAAGCGCAAAGCGGACCAGGTGCCGTCGATGGAGATCTGGCGCACGGGCTGCACGCCATGGCCGGAAAGGGCAGCGGCGAGCCGGTCGCGGTTCAGGTCTGTCCCAAGCTGTCCGCCCTTCGGGTAGCCGATCCAGGCCAGGCGGTCCGCTTGCGCTGCGGCTATCGCCTGTTCCGCCGAGGGCAGGTCGCCCCGCCGGGCGACGAAGGCAATCACGACGTCAGCGTCGTCGGCGGCAGGCGCCGCTGGCATACCCGGCAGTATCAGGCCAGCCGGTGCGTTCAGGATCGCCACTGACTGTCCGGGTTTGATCTGCAGCTTGCTGCTTATGTCCACCGTGTCAGCCTGCCGTTACCACGCCTTGGCCGCAATACCCGCGAGAAGCTAAACGCGCTCATCTGCCGCGACGTGCGCGATCATGAGCGGAGATCCCGGTGGCTGGGATCTTGTTGCCTGGCGGCGGTGCTTTGCCTGCCGTTAGATCTCGCCGAAGAATCCGCTGTCGACACTGATGTCTTCTACGGTTCGTGTCGTCGTCCGGACGCCTAGCTCATACTAATGGGCGGGGCACCGTCCCGGTGTCGCGCGACGAATCCACATGACCCATAAGGACCACAGCGTGAGGCAGCGGCCGCGGCTTGTTCACGATAGGTAATCGTCGCCGGGATTGGGCTGGGCGCGCAGTCCCGAGGTTCTGGTCGGCTGCTGACTCAACCCCGATCACAGTGCGGACTGCACATCAGGGCGTTCTGCATGACCGTGATCGTTTGGGCCGCCGACCTGGATACCGCATCAGGGTGCAGACCGGGCCTTGTGCGGTCGGCGCGAGGCTGCTTGCATTTGTGATCGCTTTAGCCGCGGGCTCTATATTGTCGGTCACGCCGGGCGGTGCCTGGGTGGCTGTCGCCGGCGAGCGGGAGGCGGAATGACTGATGACCGTGAGCTGGCTGGGCTCAATCCTTTCACCCTGCTCGACACCGAGGCCGGGCGCTTGGACGCGTTCCTTTCCGGCCTCGGCGAGGCTGGCTGGCAGCGGGCATCGCGGTGCGCTGGGTGGACGGTACGGGACGTGCTCGGACATCTCGCAGCGAGCGAGGACTATCACCGCGCCTGCCTGGATGGGACGGTCGCCGCGTTTCTCGCCGGCTTTGCCGAGCGCGGCGGCACTGACCTGGACTCGGTGAACGCGCTTGGCGTCGCCGACTACGCCGACCTGTCCCCGGCAAAGGTGCTCGCCCGCTGGCGTGCTGCCAGCGCAGACAACCGCCGCCGGTTCCGCGAGCGAGGAGACGGCACCGTGGACACCTCCATCGGCGACTACCCGTGCCGCTGGCAGGCGGTCCACGTGGCCGCCGAGCTCGCCACCCACGCCGACGACATCGGCGTTCCGGTCACGCCCGGCGAGCATCCGGAGCGGGCAGCGTGGCGGGCCCGTTACTCCCGGTTCGCACTTGCGGAAGCGAAACCCCAGCTGAAGATCCGGCATGCCGAAGCGCGTACGGCCGTCATCGATGGATCGAGCACCGCGGAGCTCGGAGACGACGAGCTGATCGAGGCCGTGATGGGCCGGCTGGACGAGACATCCGGGTTCAGCGCCAAACTCCGCGCCCTCCTGTCGATGATGCCGTGACCCGGCGCGGGAGGCCTTCCAAGGAGCATGCCCTCATCGCCGGCCCTTGGCACCGCGCAGGGAGCGAGGTCTGCAGTCGGAAGGCGCAGGGATTGCCTCGGCCCGCTTTTGCCCCCGCGCACCAGGTTCCGGGCTGTGATGGCCTGCCCCGATTGGAACGACGTAGGCCCGGAACAGCCAGCGCCCGCATCTCCATCCGCATGCGGCGAAGCGGGTCGACGGTGTCACTGGCACCTAGGCCGCGGCGCCTTTCCACCCCAGACGGCGGTGTATTCGCCGGCGAGCCAGGGGCCCAGGTCATCGATGAGCATGGCGGGGTCAGCCGAGAGGGCTCTGCCTGGGCCGCCCGGGCGGCATGTCTACGCCACCGCTCGCATTGCTGTTCCGATACGGTATAGTTATTATACCGGGAAGGAGCCGAATCGGATGGGATTCGAGTTTGACCCGGCCAAGAGCGCTTCGAACCTGGAGAAGCACGGCATTGACTCCGGCGCAGTTCAGGCGATCTGGCAGGACGTCATGCGGGCAGAGGTTCCCGCACGGACGGTAGATGAGCCACGATGGCTGGTGGTCGGCCAGATCGATGGTAAGCACTGGTCGGTGGTGGTGACCTACCGCGAGCAGCGGGTCAGGATCATCTCCGCGCGCCGGTCCCGGAAGGAGGAGGTGGCACTGTATGAAGGCTGAGGAGTTCGATCAGAAATTTGACGACGGCGAAGACGTGACAGGCGATCTGGACCTCGCCGCGATCCGCCGTCCCGCACTGGAACAGCGCCGGGTCAACGTCGACTTCCCGTCATGGATGATCGAATCGCTTGACCGGGAAGCCCGCCGGCTGGGGGTCACCCGCCAGTCCATCATCAAGCTCTGGATCGCTGAACGCCTCGAGAGCGGTCGCACCGCTGCCTGAGATGATCCGCGAACGCGGCGCACCTAGGCCGAGTACGACGCGGTGCTGAACGCTGCCGGGATGCCCGCCGATTTCTACAACGTCCACGACGACCTCTACGTCACCGGAAGACCGGTGCGGCCAACTGAAGGTGGCACATCACAGCAAAACCAGCCCGGCGAGCGAGCACCGCTCCGGGGGTCGGCCGGCGACGCACAAGCCAACCGGCGTGCGGCATCAGGGTGCACAGAACGGCACTACGCTACACCAGTATTCACAGATTCCGGCAGCGGCGGTTTTCTACCCAGTTTTCTACCCAAAGAGGCAGCGCGGCGACTTTGAGATGGGGTATCTACTGGTCACGGCCGCCAACTGGAAGGATCGGCCAGAGCGTGCCACTAGTCTTCCAAGCTGGTCATGCGGGTTCGATCCCGTCGCCCGCTCTTTGGTTTCCGACCCAGGCGTTTCGCGTCTCGGGTGGTCGTTGGATGGTTCGGTGGCGATCGATAGCACCCGATATCCCGCCTACAGTCCGTTGCCAAAGCCGGACGATTAGATCCGGCCCTTCCCTGTCGACGTAACCAGACCGATCATGATCGCGCGAGGAACAGAACCTGATCTCCATGGATTGAATTGGGCTGGTCGAGTAGAGCGCTGAGGGCCTTGGTGACGGCGGAGGTATAGGTACGGTCCTGCGGAAACGTCTTGGTATGAACCAAGATCAGCCCTGCATGGGCGCGTCCGGCTGCTCGGTACCCAGCATCCAGGGGCATGAAGTCTTTGATGCTGGCGGTGACGAGAGCCCGGCCAGTAGAGGCGGCGTGAGCAAGGATCTGTTCGTCCGGGAGGGCAACCAAAGCTGGATCTGCGACGACAGCCAGCACATCGTGGGCCCTTCCGCACAGCTCTTGGGCGATCGCGTCAGAGAACATCTCATCCAGCAGCAGCTGATGACTCATCGGCTAACCGGCGAGCAAGTCGTGTTCGCGCTGCCAGGCATGCTCGGCTGCATCTTCGGCTACTTGCGCAGCGGCTATTTCGGAGTCAATCTCATCGGGGTAGGACGCCCAGTACCGAATCGCTATGCGCAGCAAACGCGCGGGTACGCCCGTGTTCTTCTCAACCAGGGCGAGCACGTCCTCTTCAGTCAGGTCAGGCTCACTGGTGCGTGCGGACTTTATCGCGCGCACGACCTCCCATACATCTGGCCCGGTAGCCAGAGACGCACGTCTGCCGGTGGGCCCGGCCCGGAACATGATGCCGGGATGCTCGCTCATCCTCAGGGCCTCGTCTACCAGCCTGTTTGCGGCCGAAGAAAGGGACATGCCGGGATGAGCCGCGACGAAGGACGCCAGTCTATCGACTACAGTCGCCTCAAATCGTACTGGTGTCGCTGAACGCTTTGCCATGACTACATCGTAGTTGATTCAGACTGCGCCGTGGCCCTCAGCACAGAACGGCGTACCCGCTGCGTGCCCGATCGGACGGTGAACGGGGGTGATTCACGGTCACTCACGGGCAAGCGGGCAAGCGGGCACGCCGTCCGACCTGCGCTCCGGCTGATCAGCGCTCCTGTACCCGGAGCCTTCCAAGCTGGTCATGCGGGTTCGATTCCCGTCGCCCGCTCCACGAGGTCTTCATCACGTTTCGGCTGGGTCCATGTTTCACGTAGTTTGGGCGTGGCCTCCGTGCCCGCGTCTCCGCGGAAACGCATTTGGCAAATGCCTGGCGCAATTGCAGCGGGCGTTTCGTCGTGTGGGCAGGCACCGCTTAGCATGTGGGCCATACCCCAGCCAGCCCTCATCCTCCCAGCTCAGGGACAAACGTGAAGACCTGTCCACGGTGCCGCCCAGGTTATGCTTGACGGGTTCTAGGGTGTGCCCCCGAACGTCGCCTGATCAGCGGGGATGCCCGCCGCGGTGGCCAGGACGCTCCAGAATGCGGGCGAGCGGGCGATCCAGCGAACCGGGCCTAGGCCAGTCACTTGCTGACAGCCGGTTGCATCGACAGTAAGCGGCGCAAGCGTGCTGTCACCAGCGGTGAAGATCAGCCGGTAGGTGATGCCCCAGTCCATGGGGCAGCTGAACGTGCCAGCTGGCATCGCCGGGAGCGTGCACAGCGCTTGCACGACAGCTTGTGTCCGATGGGGGCCGGTGACGGTGACCTTCGCGGGAAAGCTGAAATACTCATGATTTTGCGGAAAGAAGTTGACCCTGCCGATCGTCAGGCGATTGACGTCACCGGCGTGCGCGCACACAGTCGCGCCCGCCGGCGCATCCTTGGCGGCCACAGGGCTCCCGCAGCCCGTCAGCGCGGCGCACGCCAAGGCAGCAACGGCAGGCAGCGGTGCCAGTGCGCGCCCTAGTCCAGTTCGCCGGGCTGCACCCATGGCGGCAGCTTCCCTTCCTGACTTCAGCGTCCAGCTCGCCCCGCGGGGCCAGAGCTACAGCACTTGGACGCTTCGGGCGGACCATCGGTGCCTGGCGGCCAGGAGTTTTGCGTTCTGCTGCCACTCCCCGTCAGCAGGCCCTAGATAGTGCGCCTGGCGATGAAGACGAGTTCGCGGCCCGGCCGATCGGGAGCGTCCCGGACTTCCTCCGCGATAAACCCTGCCGTCAGCAGCGAGTCGGCTACCTGGTCGCGATCACGGAAGCGCAATGTCGAATCCGACGTCAGCACGGCGCCGTCCTGCTCGAAGACGAACGTCGAGCGGAAGGACACAAACTCGTCCCTGACGTCGGTTATCTCTGTCCAGGCCTCGACGGTCCCCACCTGCGGAATGTCGGTGCGGGTATAGGAATGCTCATGATCCCATGTGCGCCACACCTGTTTTTCTGGATCTCGCGTTTCGAACACAAGACATCCGCCCCGGCGTAGCGCCGCATGTACGCAGCGCAACGTCGATGCCCATTCCTCATCAGTCAGGAAGACCTGCGCAACATTTGCTGTCATGGTCGCCAGATCCACCTGCAGAGGGGGCAGCATCGTGGCATCACCGTGTACCCACCGCACCTGATCCGCTCCTGGCTTAGCACGGGCAACATCGAGTGAGGCGCCTGCGGGGTCGACACCGACCACCTCGATTCCCCGTGCCGCGAGAAGGCAGGCAAACGTCCCCGTCCCGCAGCCAATGTCAAGGACGGTCCGAGCCCCAAACGCCTCGACCAACGCGGCGTAAACCTCACAAGATCAGAACGATTTGGGTCCAGCGGGTCGTAGATCTCAGCCAGTCGCCGCTGTTCAAAGATCGCATCAGCCACGGGGAGATCGTAGAGACCCGAACGCCGATGCCGCAGCACGATTTCGACCTCCAGGGCGGGGCAGCGCGCGAGCTGCGCTGCGATCAGCCGGCGGGGTCAGCTGTGCCGTATCCAGCGTCGAATACCCAGGTGGGATAGCTGGCCCTCAGCAGGTCCAGGTGGTCGTCCCACGCTGGCGAGCGGAGCACCATCGGCGGGACGAAGTCAATGCCTGCGCCTGTGACGGTGAAGCCCCAGCGAAAACCCGCGATCGCCTGGACCTGAGGGGTCACCACGGCATCGGGAGAGACGCACAGGAAAGAGTGCGCTTCCCAGTCCATGTCATACCTGTCCCCGCGGGATGGCGCGTCGAAAAGCTCGGGCTTGAGGCCGTACCACGCGTAAGGAGTGGGGATATCGCGGTAGATGGCAATCGGGTCCATCTCAAAACCGATTCCCGTGCTGTCGGTAGAACGGACTACCTGCGTCCAGCCGAAAATCGCCGCGTACCCATCGGCCGGGTACGTCACGGTAGCGCGGCACACCGGGAAATCCCTGGCAAAGTCGACAGGCTGGCCACCGCTGAGCAGCGAGTAGCCGAGCGAACCGGGATCGGTGTTACGGGCGAGCGATACGTCGATGTGCCCGTCGAGGCCGCGAAGTGAGAAGGGAATGCGGAGCTTGCCTGCGTCAGCCATGATCCACATGTTCGCACCTCGTTCGGCTCGCCCCAGCTGATTCGAGCCAGTCACGCCTGGCGCCGCAGGCACGGTCCGATCGGCATGGCAGAAGGTCCCTGACGGGCGGGGCTTTAGTCCCTGGCGGCCTTACCCCTGGCAGTCCGGCAGGTCTTCGGGCAGCAGGCTGTGCTGCCCCCCCATCACCAGGTCACGGTCGTATTCGGAACGGCCGAGCACCTTGATACCCATCGGGATACCGGGCCGCCAGGTCGGCGAGGGTCGGCAGGTAGACGGGGGCAGACGTCGCCACCGCCTGCCGGGACGGCGAAGGAGCCGAGACCGGCAGCGCCTGCCATCCGGCCAGAACGGACTCCGGCAGGCCGACCGCGTTCAGGGTCTCCAGCCGCTCGGGGTTGCTGCTGATCAACCACGACCAGCCGGGCAACCTGAGCTCGCTCTGCTGGGTGACGCTGAACTCCTGGGGCTGCGCCCCGGCCACGCCCATCGCCCCGATCACCCGCCGGTCCCGGCCGAACAGGGCCAAAGACACGGTCGCCGCCCGCCCGGCCCCGATGGTGTCCTCGAGCAAGGAAGGGAAGTGCGTCTCACGCTATACCGCTGTGCGACGTCCTGGACCAGGCTGGACGCGTGTTAGAGGCGGGCGGTGCCCGGCCGCCCGGCGCGGGGTGTCCACAATGGCGATGTTGGCGAACTCAGCCTCCGCTGAAATGGCCCCCGCCTCCGCAATCACCCGCGCTACCTCATCCGCGGTTTCCGCCCGGACAGGGCCTGCACCAGGTGGCCGAGCTGGGCAGTGGTGGCCCGCGGCCCGGCTGCCGCGCTGAGCTTGCTCCACTGCGGCAAGAAAACGGCGCAGATGTCGGCCTGGGGCACCAGCCAGACCGGCTGCCCGGTGGTCGCCGCATAGGTCAAGGGCAAGGAAAGGTCCGCCAGCCGGAGCGAACCGCACGCCGAGCGCTGGGCCGGCGTGTAGCCCTCGCTTCTCCGGGCCAGGGGGCGGCCACTCACCGTGCTTTGACACAGCCGCCTCCAAGAGAGCGCGGACGAAACTTCAGGCTCAGGCCTAGACGGAAGCGAGTTCGGGTTCTAGCAGTTTCCGCGCGAGCGGCCTGCAGGCTTGCTCGTACTGGTCGAGAGCCTCGGGCGGGTCGCCGCGCTCGATGGCGCCGGCGAGGAACCCGGCGGCCAGCACCGCGTCGTGCAGGGCGAGGTTCAGCCCCATCCCGGTGGACGGGGTGAAGGTATGCGCGGCGTCGGGCACCCCGGCGGCGGACCGGATCAGGGCCGTGCAGCGCTCGTCGTCATAGTCGCCGGGTTTCTCGCCGGTTTCCGGGTGGCATCGGTCGGGACGATGACGCCGCCAGTGGCCGGGTCCCCGATTCCGTAGACCATGAAGGGCGGGTCGCCGGTGTAGTCGCGCAGCGGAGAGCGGAACACGATGCTGAGCCAGTCACCGAAGGTCCGCGCCCGCGACGTGACGATCCCGCTGGCCTGGCGCACGGTGCTGTGCGCGCCAGCGGCGGTGGCTCGCTGGGCGAGCACCGTTTGGAGATGATCGTGCGCACAGGTCCAGGCATGCTGCTCGAACGGAACCCGAGCCTGCGCACCTCGTCCTCGATCCCCCATCGGCTCGTCAGCCGCACTCAACCCGCTCTTCGCCCGGACCGTTCACGTGGCCTCCTCGGCCGTGATATCTGTTAAGGTATCCTGATTATCAGGCTACCTTAATGAAAGAGTCAAGCGGTGACTGAGCTGGATCCCGATCCATCCACCCCGACGCTGCTGCGGACGGCGTACAACGTCATCTCGGCCACCATCTACCGCGCGGTGGCGGAAACCGCCGGCGACCTGCGGCCGGCCCACGGCAACGCGATGGAGATGCTCGCCATCGAAGACGGCCTGCGCCTCACCGATATCGCCGCCCGGGCCGGGATGGCGCCCCAGTCGATGGGGGAACTGGTCGACGACCTGGCCGGGAAGGGGTACCTGCAGCGGCGCGAGGATCCCGCCGACCGGCGCGCCAAACGGATCTACCTGACGCCCAAGGGCCGGGCCGCGGCGGACGCCAGCCGGACCGCACTGCGCGACATCGAAGAGCAGCTACGCACGACCCTGGGGGCCGGCCGGTACCAGGACATGCGCCGCAGCCTGGCGGTCATCGCCGGACAGCGAACCGATGAGGGGTCCGGCACGACGGCCGGAACCGGGGAGAAGGGACCTCAGCGCCCATCCGCGTGATGAAATGGGCGCGATGCTTGAGGCCCCGCGGACCGCCCGGGAGATCGTCCGGGCCAGCACCCGGCTTCGTTCGGTGGCCCTGGTGCCGGAAATCCGGCTGCACCAGGCCAGCGAACCGATCAGCGTGTGGCAGCGCACCGAGACGGCCACCGGCCGGACCGGGCTTGAGCCGCCCTTCTGGGCGTTCGCCTGGGCGGGCGGCCAGGCGCTGGCCCGCTACCTGCTCGACCACCCGGAGACGGTCCGCGGCCGGCCGGTGACCGACATTGCCTCCGGTTCCGGGCTGGTGGCCATCGCGGCGGCCCGGGCCGGGGCGGCGGTGGTGGCCGCGTACGACATCGATCCGCTCGCGGTCGCGGCGATCACGTTGAACGCCGCGGCCAACGACGTGACGGTGCTGGCCGTCGGCGCCGACATCCTGGACGAAGACGCCGATGGCACGGAAGTGCTGCTGGTGGCCGACGCCTTCTACGAACGCGAGCTGGCCGGCCGGGTAACGAGGTTCCTGGAACGCGGCCAGGCTCAAGGGGCCGATGTCCTGGTCGGCGACTTCGGGCGGGCCTACCTGCCCAGGGACCGGCTGAGCCCGCTGGCCACGTACGACGTTCCCGGCCTGGCCGCCGTGGAAGATAGCGACGTCAAGCGCACCACCATCTGGGCTCCGACCAGGTGACTCGACGCGGGCCGACGTTTCGGCGGGATGCGTCCGCCCCGGGTCTCTGGGACGCTGGCGGGCGGGCTGGTACCACCGGCCGTTCGGATTAATGGGCTTGATGGTGATGAGTGCGAACCCCGTTACCATGCGAGTCCGCAGTGGGGCTCGGGTGGCGGCGCTGGTGGACCACCCCGTCCGGGCGGCAGTACACCACGGAGCCGACGCGCTACCCGATTTGAGCAGCGCGGGCATGGCCGCGAAACGCTCGGGACATCCCATTGTGGGCGGATGGGTCATCTTGCCGATATCTGGGGCTAACGTGGCCGTCATTCTGGCGTGGGACCGTAAGCGAGATGGCGGGCGGGTATGCGGACTGGCGCGGGCATGTGATCGTCTGCGGGCTGCGGGGCGTTGGCCTGCGCATCGTGGAGGAACTGAACCTGTCCGGGGTCCCGGCGGTGGTGATCGACGATGACCCGGACGTGCGGCTGGCCCGGATCCTGACCAGCTGGGGCGTGCCTCACATCGCTGCCAGCTCGCGGATCGCGGAAACCCTCACGGGTGCCGGGCTCGCGGGGGCGACCGCGGTTATCTGCGTGCAGCATGACGATCTGTACACGCTGGAGACGGCGCTGCTGACCCGTCAGCTCCGCGAGGACGTACGGGTGGTCGTGCAGCTGGGGAACCCCGCCGTGGGCCGCGCGCTGTCCCAGGTCGGGGTCTCGGTGCTGGATGTCGCCGGGCTGTCCGCACCGTCCGTCGTCGAGGCTTGCCTGCAGTCGGGTGCGCAGGAAATCAGGCTGTCCGGCGAACGTTTCACCGCCGCGCGGACCACGGCTCCCCGGGCGGCCAGCCTGCGTGAGCTCTACGGGGCGCTGGCGCCGATCGCGGTCGTTCCCGCCGATGGCGGCGACGTGGTGGTGTGCCCCGGCCGTGACTTCGCAGTCGCGGCGGGGGATGACGTCACGCTGATCGGTACGCGGGAGGAGCTGCGGACCGCCGGCGTGAGCGGGCAGGCCGGCGCGCTGGGGAGCGGGCTGGGGGGCCACGTTCCCGCGACGGCCCGGCGGGCCAGGCATCTCAGGCACCTGGCGCTGTCGCTGCTGCATGCCGTGGACCGGCGGCTCGCGGTGGCCATGGCCGCGCTGTTCGCGGTGCTGATCGCCTCCACCGTCGTGCTGCGCCTGACCTACCAGCTCACCACCACACGGCACCTCTCGGTCCTGGACGCCGCGTACTTCACCGTGGAGACGATCACCACCGTCGGCTACGGCGACTTCTCCTTCCGCGGTCAGGCCCCGTGGCTGATGGCGTCCGCGATCTGCCTGATGCTCGCGGGCGCCCTGTTCGTCGCGGTCTTCTTCGCGTTGCTGACCAACGCTCTGGTCAGCCGCCGGATCGAGGAATCGCTCGGGCGGCAGCGGATCACCGGGCTGAGCGGACACATCCTGGTCATCGGCCTGGGCTCGGTGGGCGTGCAGGTCGTCCAGCAGCTGGCCGCCGCGGGACGAGACATCGTGGTCCTGGAGAAGAACGAGCACAACCGTCACCTCGGGCAGATCCGTGCCCTCGGCGTGCCCGTGGTCATCGCCGATGCCACCATGCCTGTCGTCCTGGAGTCGGTCCGGCTCACCAGCGCCTCCGCCGTCGCCGTCGTGACCAGCGACGACCTCGCCAACCTGGAAACAGGCCTGGCCGTGCGCGACCAGCTCGGGGCGCGGTGGGAGACCACGCCGGTCGTGCTCCGGATCTTCGATCCGCAGCTCGCCCGTTCGGTGAAGGACAGCTTCGGGTTCACCCTGGTCCGCTCGACCGCGGCGCTGGCCGCACCGTGGTTCGTCGGCGCCGCGCTCGGCCTCGACGTGCTCAGCACGTTCTACGCGGGCGACGAGCCGCTGCTGGTGGCCCGGCTGACCATTACCCCCCAGGGCGGGCTGCACGGGCTGGCCATGAACGACCTGGCGGCCAGGACCCGGGTGCTCGCGATCAGGCGGGCCGCCGACAAGGCGATCCTCGAGCACCCGCCGCGGCGCCGGACCCGGTTCCGGCCTGATGACGAGGCCTACCTGATCGGCCCCTACACCGAACTGCTCACCGTGCTCCGCCGCGATCGGCCCTCACCGCAGGCACCTGGCGCTCCCCCGCCGGGACGACCGCTCGCGCTGGCCAGCGAAAGCCGGCCCGATCACCAATCCGCCCGCCAGCCCGAGGATCCGGACGGGCCCGGGCTGGAAGCTTTACCGTGCTGGCGCCGGAAGGGCTGCCCGGCCCACGGGGTTCAGCCCGACGTGGCCCGCGCCTGGTCGGCGAGCTGACGCACCTCGCTGGCGATGGCCGGCCACAGCGGCGCGGGCAGGTCGTGGCCGACCCCAGGCAGCACCACCAGGCGGGCGCCGTCGATGGCTTTGGCGGTAGCACGGGCGGCGCTGACGCGCAGGATGGGATCCCGGTCACCGTGCAGGACGAGGACGGGCATATGCAGCTCGCGCAGTTTCTGGCCGTGCCACGGAGCGCCGACCTGCCTGCTCTGCGCCTTGGTGTCCCGGGGACCGCTGTCAGCCTCGCGTTCGATCCACTCCCGCGCGGCGTCCTCGTCGAACGGGTAGGCCGGGGAAGCGACGGCGCGGGCGAGCATGAGCGAGAGCTGGATGTCGCCTTGCCGGCCTTCGGGAAACTTGGCCCGGGCGAGCTTAGCCAGCAGGCCGAAGCGCACGTAACGGCCCCCTCCGATGCCAGACACGTCG
>ODAK010005825.1_pt1 | contig 12466 bp, 10 predicted proteins | sample 1539591 | NCBI WGS metagenome assembly ODAK01 (sample SAMEA3539303, study PRJEB22396) | soil metagenome | biome: tundra; feature: field; material: soil | place: USA | collected 2010-05 | depth 0.15 m | reverse complement strand
GGCGGAGGAAGACAAGCAGAACGGTCCCAACGGCTGGGAGATCGGCTACGAGCGTTTCACCATCAACGGCAAGGCGCTCGGCTTCGGCGAGCCGGTTCGTGTGAAGGAAGGCCAGCGCGTCCTGTTCCACATCCTGAATGGAAGCGCCACGGAGAACATCAAGCTCGCTCTGCCGGGCCACGTCTTTCAGGTGGTGTCACTCGACGGCAATCCGGTGCCGAAACCGCAGCCCGTTGCGGTTCTGGAACTGGGCACGGCGGAACGCATCTCCGCTGTAGTGGAGATGAAGAACCCCGGTGTGTGGATCCTCGGCACGCCGATGGATGACGACCGCAAGAACGGTATGGGCATTGTGGTGGAGTACGCCGGCAAGAGCGGCGAGCCCCGCTGGATCAAGCCCGCCAGGGGCAAGCCGTGGGACTACACGTCCTTTGGTAATGCCCCGGGTTTCGGCGACACCCCGGGCGTACCAATGCCCGACGAGACCATTCCGCTCGTCATCGGCAAGATCAACGGCGGCAAGGGCGGCTTCAATAAGTGGACCATCAACGGCAAGTCCTTCGACGACAAAGACGCGCCGCGCCCGTTGCAGAAGGGCAAACGCTACCGTGTCGTCTTCGATAACCGCACCGACGATCCGCACCCCGTGCACCTGCATCGCAACAGCTTCGAACTGACCAATGTCTATGGCAAACCCACCGCCGGCGTAATGAAAGACGTCGTCCTCATCAAGGGATATCGCAGGATCGAGGCCGACTTCGTGCCCACCATGGAAGGCCTGACGCTGTTCCACTGCCATCAGCAATTCCACATGGATTACGGGCTTAAGACGCTGTTTGACGTCCGGTGACGTCCGCGCCACCGCGGTGCGTGGCGCACCTCAACCTGCGCGCTTTGACTCTAACGCTGCCGCAAAACGGCTAAATACGGGTGTTTTCAACGTGTGACGTTTTGGCCCCTGGGATGCCTTTGTCGAATCGTCCGGATTCAGCCCCATGTCGGCCACCGGACAGGATGCGAACAAGGAGGTCCCGGTGGCGACTTCAGTCAGACAGCAATCCACGTACGATCTGCTCCAGGAACACGGCATAGCGCGGAGAGACTTCCTCAAATTCTGTACCCAGATGGCCGCCACCATGGGCCTCGGTTCAGCCATGATCCCTCAGGTAGTCGAGGCCATGGATACCAAGCCGCGCATCCCCGTGCTCTGGCTTCACGGCCTCGAATGCACCTGCTGCAGCGAATCGTTCATAAGGTCGTCGCATCCCATCGCGGCCGACATCATCATGAACATGATTTCGCTCGACTATGACGATACGCTGCAGGCCGCGGCGGGCGATCAGGTGGAAGAGATCCGCAAAAGGATCATGAAGGACTACAAGGGCCAGTATCTGCTCGCCGTGGAAGGCAACGCGCCAACTAACGACGGCGGCGTCTACTGCACGGTGGGCGGCCGGACTTTCCTCGACCTCCTGCAGGAGACCGCAGTGGACGCTAAGGCCATCGTCGCCTGGGGTTCCTGCGCGTCCAACGGCTGCGTGCAGGCGGCCAAACCGAATCCCACCGGCGCCAAACCCGTTCACAAACTGATTACCGATAAGCCCATCATCAACGTGCCGGGTTGCCCGCCCATCTCGGAAGTCATGACGGGCGTCCTGACTTACATTCTGACTTTCGGTACGCTGCCCGAGCTCGACCGCATCGGCCGGCCCAAAATGTTCTACGAGAAACGCATTCACGATAAGTGCTACCGCCGGCCGTTCTTCGACGCCGGGCAGTTTGTCGAGGCGTGGGACGACGACGCGGCCAGGAAGGGCTGGTGCCTCTACAAAATGGGCTGCCGCGGCCCGACGACTTACAACTCCTGCTCCACCGTGAAGTGGAACCAGGGAACGTCCTTCCCCATTGGCTCGGGCCACCCCTGTATTGGATGCAGCGAGGAAAACTTCTGGGACAACGGCCCGTTCTACCAGAGGCTCTCGAACATCATCGCTCCCGGCATTGAAGCGACGCCGGAGAGTATCGGCAAAGGCCTGACGCTGCTGACAGCCGCCGGAGTTGCAGTACACGCGGCTACGGCTTTCATGCGCAAAGAGGCGCGTGACCTTCAGGGCAATCCGCCAAAATCATCGGGTGAGAATGACAAGCCGCCGGCGCCCCCGGCATAGAGCGTCTGAGGTCAGGAGAACACAGCTATGGCGACTCGAATTATCGTCGATCCCGTAACCCGGATTGAAGGCCACCTCAGGGTGGAAGCCATTCTCGATGGCCAGAACGCGATTGGCGACGCCATCTCGTCCGGCACCATGTGGCGCGGCATCGAGGTAATTCTGCAGGGCCGCGATCCGCGCGACGCCTGGGCGTTCTGCGAACGTATCTGCGGGGTCTGCACCACCGTGCATGCACTGGCCTCGGTGCGCGCGGTCGAAAAGGCGGTCGGCATCACTGTTCCGAAGAACGCCGACGCCATCCGCAACATTATGTATTTAACCCAGATGGTGCAGGATCATGTGATCCACTTCTACCATCTGCATGCTCTTGACTGGGTCGACATTGTCTCGGCTCTCAAGGCGAATCCAGGCGCGACGGCGGCCCTTGCCCAAAAGGTGTCTCCCTCCTGGCCGCTGTCGTCGCCCGGGTATTTCACAGACGTTCAGGCCAGCATCAAGAAGTTTGTGGATTCCGGCCAGCTGGGCATTTTCCAGAACGCTTACTGGGGGCATCCGGCGTATAAGTTACCGCCCGAAGCGAACCTGATGGCGGTGGCGCATTATCTGGAAGCGCTCAAGTGGCAAAAAGAGATCGTCAAAATCCACACCATCTTCGGCGGCAAAAATCCGCATCCGAACTACTTAGTGGGCGGCATGGCGTCGGCGATTTCGCTCAACGGCGACAACGCCATCAACATGCAGCAACTCAACGTCATCCAGGACCTGATCAGAGACGCGAAGACCATCGTCGAACAGTTGTATGTTCCCGACTTACTGGCCATCGCGAGCTTCTACCCGGAATGGACGACCATCGGCGGCGGGCTGGGTAACTACATGGTCTACGGGGACGTGCCACAGAACGGAATCGACGACACGAGTAAGTACCGCATCCCTCGCGGCGTCATTCTGAATAAGAACGTCAACGAAGTCCTTCCACTCGATCATGCGGACCCGGCCCAGATCGCCGAAGAAATCTCCCACTCCTGGTATGAGTATCCGAATGGCAAGTCATCCCTGCATCCCTGGGAGGGAGTAACCAAAGCGAAGTACACCGGGCCCAAACCTCCTTATTCTCAGCTCGACGAAAACGGCCAGTATTCCTGGGTCAAGGCGCCGCGCTGGAAGGGCAATGCCATGGAAGTAGGTCCGCTGGCCCGCATGCTCGTCGGCTTCGCCAGCGGCCGCACCGAATACAAAGATGTCGTAACCGCAGCGCTCGGCCAACTCAAACTGCCTATTACCGCGCTCTTCTCCACTCTGGGCCGGACAGCGGCGCGCGGCCTCGAAACGCAGCTTTCCGTGAAGTGGCTGCAGGACGAGTACGACAAACTCATGAATAACCTTCGCGCCGGCGACACCACCACGGCGGATACCAGTAAATGGGACCCTTCCACGTGGCCGGAAGACTGCAAGGGATATGGACCCGAAGAGGCACCTCGCGGCGCGCTCTGCCACTGGATCCACATCAAAGACAAAAAGATCGAGAACTATCAGATTGTGGTGCCTTCCACCTGGAACGCGTCGCCGCGCGATGCCAAAGGTCAGCACGGTGCATATGAGTCGGCCTTGATCGGAACTAAGGTAGCGGATTCCAAGCGGCCGGTGGAAATTCTGCGGACCATACATTCGTTCGACCCCTGCCTCGCATGCGCGACGCACGTGCTGAGTCCGGAGGGCGAAGTGTTGTCCGAGGTCGTGGTTCGTTAAGGAGCTGTTATGGCCAGTGCCGTACATCCTACGCAGTCGCAATCGGGCGCTCCGCGGCCCAAGGGCGCGCGCTACGTCTGGGAACTGCCCATCCGCATCATCCACTGGGTGAATGCGCTGGCAATCTTCACGCTCATCGCCACCGGACTCTATATCGCGAATCCCGTGCTGATGCAGTCCGGGGAAGCTTACCGGGTATTTCTCATGGGCCGCATCATCGGCTTACATTACATCGCCGCCTTCGTGATGACATGCTGCGTGGCGGGCCGCATGTACTGGTTCTTCATGGGCAATAACTACGCGCGTTCCGGCGTACCCATGCCCTGGAAGCTCTCCTGGTACAAGGCTGTAATCCACCAGATCCGCGAATACATGGGGATTGCCCGTGGACCCGTCAACATCGGCCACAACTCTCTGGCCGGCGCCGGCTACGCCGGTTTCTTCGCCATGTGCGGCTTCGAAATGCTCACCGGTTTCGCACTGTTCGGCGAATCCAATCCAGGCGGATTCTGGGACAAGCTGCTGGGCTGGTCCGTGCCGCTGCTGGGCGGCTCTTTCCGCGTCCACATGTGGCATCACCTCGTGGCGTGGTTCATCGTCGTCTTCGTGTTGTTCCACATCTACATCGTGATTTACGATTCCATCCTCTATCGCGATGGCCTGATTGACTCCATCGTCGCCGGCCCGAAGTTCTACGAAGAAGGCGACATCGACGCCGACAAGTGGGTCAGCTAGCGATATGACGTTTCGCGCACCAGTGCTGGTCCTCGGCCTCGGCAATCCGCTCATGCGGGATGACGGCGTGGGCCTCGAAATGCTCCGCCGTCTTTCGACAAGCCAACCCGCCTGGTCGGAACAAGTGGAGTTTCTCGATGGAGGCACCCAGGGTCTCGTACTGCTGGGCGCAATCGGCGGGCGCCGCTCGCTGGTAATTCTCGACGCTATAAGAATGGGCTCACCGGCGGGAACCCCGCACGTTTTCGCGGGCGACGCAGTACACGCATTTCATCACACACGCGGCTCCAGCGCGCACGAAACGGACGCGCGGGAGTTGTTACAGACGGCAGAACTTACAGGCGATTCGCCGGAGACGGTCGCACTCGTAGGGATGGAGCCGGAAGAGACGACTACGGGAATTGGCTTGTCGCCTGTGCTGCTGCAGAACCTCGACGACGCGCTGGGCAAGGCGCGAAACGTTGTGGAAGCGGCGCTGGCCGAATTGGGAAGTAAGCGCGTACGGATCAAACGAGAGGGAGAACACTATGTGTCTGGCGATTCCGGGGCAAATAAAACAGACTGAGATCATCCGCAATAACCGCGTCGGCCAGGTGGAATTCGGCGGCATTACGCGCCCCGTATTTCTCGATCTGGTTCCCGAAGCCAATATCGGCGATTACGTGGTTGTGCATGTCGGCTTCGCCATCAGCAAAGTGGATGAAGCCGAAGCACGCCGCACCATCGATATTCTGGCCAAACGAGGCGAACTCAAACGCGAATTAATGGTGGATGAGGACGACGCCCCCGCGCAACAGGGCGGCGGGGAGGAAGCCCCGTGAAGTACCTTGACGAGTATCGCGACCCCGTGCTCGCCTCGGCCTTCGTGCGCCGCATCGACAGCCTCTCCACGCGCCCCTGGGTCCTCATGGAGATCTGCGGCGGCCAGACCCACACCATCATGCGTTACGGCATCGATGATCTGGTGAAAGGCAAGGTCGAACTTGTCCACGGCCCTGGCTGCCCGGTCTGCGTGACGCCCGTCGAGATGATCGACAAAGCGCTCGAAATCGCCGCACGCCCGGATGTCATCTTCGTCTCCTACGGCGACATGCTGCGCGTCCCCGGCTCGAAGACCGATCTGTTCGAAGTGAAAGCAGCGGGCGGCGACGTCCGCATCGTCTACTCCCCCATGGACGCCGTGAAAATCGCCCGCGACAATCCTTCGCGCCAGGTGGTTTTCTTCGGCGTCGGCTTTGAAACCACCGCGCCGGCCAACGCCATGGCGCTGTGGCAGGCGCGCCTCGAACGGCTGCCCAATTTCTCCATGCTCGCTTCGCATGTTCTTGTCCCGCCGGCCATCCGCCTGATCCTCGGTTCCCCCGTCAACCGCGTGCAGGGCTTCATTGCGCCCGGCCACGTTTGCACCATCATGGGCTGCAGCGAATATGAAGCGCTGGTGAACGATTTCCATGTCCCCATCGTGGTCGGTGGCTTCGAGCCAACCGATCTTCTCGAATCCATCGCCATGCTCACCGCCCAGCTCGAAGAGGGCCGCGCGGAGCTGGAAAATCAGTACGCGCGCTCCGTCACCCGCTCCGGCAACATTGCGGCGCAGAACCTGCTCGGCATTGTGTTCGAAGTCGCCGACCGCAAGTGGCGCGGCATCGGCAAAATTCCCCTGAGCGGCCTGCGCCTGCGCGAAGAGTTCGCCCCGTGGGATGCGGAAAAAATCTTTGGCCTCGAAGAAGCCGAAGTCGAGGAACCCGCCGAGTGCATCAGCGCGCTGGTTCTCCAGGGCCTCAAAAAGCCCCTCGACTGCCCTGCCTTCGCGACCCGCTGCTCGCCCGACCATCCCCTCGGTGCATTAATGGTTTCCTCGGAAGGCGCCTGCGCCGCTTATCACCAGTACAAGCGGCACGGCGAACTGGTAAACGTCCAATGAGCGCAATCACTCTCACCTGCCCGTCTCCCATCATGGTGCGGGAGACCGTAGTACTCGGACACGGCAGCGGCGGCAGGCTGTCGGAACAATTGGTCCGCGAAATCTTCTTACCCGCCTTTCAGAACCCCGCCCTCGCCCGCATGGACGATCAGGCGGTGGTCACCGTCAACGGCACCCGCCTCGCCTTCACAACGGATTCCTTCGTCGTGAAGCCGCTCTTCTTCCGCGGCGGCGATATCGGCTCGCTGGCAGTACACGGCACCGTCAACGACCTCGCCATGGGTGGCGCGCAACCCATGTTCCTGAGCGCCTCCTACATCGTGGAAGAAGGCCTGCCCATGGAAACCCTGCGTCGCGTGGCCGATTCCATGGGCCGCGCCGCCAAAGCCTGCGGCGTCGAAATCGTCACCGGCGATACCAAGGTCGTGGAAAAAGGCAGCGGCGACGGCCTCTTCATCAATACCGCCGGCATCGGTCTGGTCCCCGAAGCCCGCACTCTTTCTGCCAGTAAAGCCTGCCCTGGAGACGCCATTCTGCTGAGCGGCCCCATCGGCGATCACGGCATCGCCATCATGGCTGAGCGTGAAGGCCTGCGCTTTGAGACGCCGGTAGAGAGCGATTCCGCGCCGCTCCACACCCTAGTGGAGTCAATGTTCGCAGCCGCCGGCCTCAGCGCTATCCGCTGCATGCGCGATCCCACCCGCGGCGGCCTCTCCAGTTCCCTGAACGAAATTGCCGCCCAGTCTGCCGTCGGCATGCGCCTCGACGAGAACGAGATTCCCGTGCGCGAAGAAGTGCGCGGAGCCTGCGAAATGCTCGGCTTAGACCCCATGTATGTGGCCAATGAAGGCAAACTGGTGGCGATCGTGGCCTCCGCTGATGCGCCGGCAGTACTGGCTGCCATGCGCGCACATCCGCAGGGCCGCGACGCCCGCATGATCGGGCGCGTTACGGACTCCAATCCCGGCTGGGTCACCATGCGGACCGCTTTTGGCACCACACGTGTTGTAGCTATGCTGGCAGGCGATCAGTTACCCCGCATTTGCTGAATGAGGACTTACTGAAATGCACGAAATGGGCATAGCCGAATCGATTTTACAGGCCATGCGCAAAGACTGCGCGAATGCGCATGTGGTCAGAACCGGCGTACGGATCGGCGAGTGGTCCGGCGTGAACGTGGATTCGCTGCAGTTTTGCTGGGACGCATTGATGAAGTCGGAAGGCGACCAGTGCGAGCTCGAGATCGAGTTCTGTCCGCGCCAGAATCGGTGTCCGGAATGCGAATGGGTTTTCCCGGTAGAGAATTTTCAGTCGGATTGTCCGCGCTGCGGCTGCACCAGGACCGCGCCGGCCACAGGCACCGAATTAGAGCTGTCATTTTTCGAACTGGAGGACGAGGGAGCTGTGTACAAGACATGACGCGCGTAGATCTCGAAACCAAAGTCTTAAGCGAGAACGAACGCATCGCCGGCGGCCTGCGCTCTGGCCTCCGCTCGCGAGGAATTTACTGCGTCAACCTCATCAGTTCGCCCGGTTCAGGCAAGACCTCGCTGCTGGAACAAACCCTCGCCCGCTTCGATTCCGGTGAGCGCGTGGCCGTTGTCACCGGCGATCTCCAGACCGATAACGACGCTGTCCGCCTCGCCCGTTACGGTTTTCCCGTCAAACAGATTCAGACCGGCGGCGCCTGCCATCTGGATGCGCGCATGATCGACAAGGCCATTGCGGACTGGTCGCTCGACGACATCGACCTCCTGCTGATCGAGAACGTCGGCAACCTCGTATGCCCCACCAGCTACGACCTCGGCGAACACGACAAGGTCGTCGTGCTCAGCGTTCCCGAAGGCGAAGAGAAGCCGCTCAAATACCCCGGCATCTTCTTCCGCTCCAGCCTGATGATTCTGAATAAAATCGACCTGCTCCCGTATGTGTCGTTCAACATCGCCAAAGCGAAGGAGAATGCGCGCGCGGTGAATCCCTCCATCGGCATCATCGAAGCTTCGTGCACCACCGGCGCCGGACTCGATGAGTGGATGCTCTGGCTGCGCCTGAAGATGGCGACGGCACGGTCCGAACATGGCGCGCAGACAGAGATGACAGCGCGGGCTTAGCGCGCGTGGCCGGCGGCATGATACTCCCGCACAGCACTATAATCGTGCCACCGGTGCGTTATCGGGTTGCTGTAGAAGGGATCGTTCAGGGAGTCGGCTTCCGTCCGTTCGTCAAACGGCTCGGCGACCGTCTGCAGTTGCGCGGCCGCGTCTTCAACACCACCGACGGCGTCATCGTGGAACTCGACGCCACGGCGCGCACACAGGTAGATCTTTTCACCGCAGCCCTCCGCGCCGAAGCTCCCGCAGCGGCCCATATCGAATCGATTGCCATTGCGGAAGAGCCTGGCGCATTTAATCACCATTCGTTTTCCATCACTGGCAGCGAGCAGGTCGCCGGCGCATTCACTCTGATCCCCGCTGATCTCGCCACCTGCCCCGACTGCATCCGCGAGATGTTCGATCCCGCCGACCGCCGCTATCTCTATCCCTTTATCAACTGCACCAACTGCGGTCCTCGCTACACTATCACCCGCGCCGTGCCCTACGACCGGCCCAACACCACCATGGCGCCCTTCCCCATGTGCGCCGCCTGCGCGGCCGAATATTCCGATCCCGCCAACCGCCGCTTCCACGCCGAACCCGTAGCCTGCCCCACATGCGGACCGCAGCTTTCCATGCCGCTCGCCGATGTCCTGCAATCGCTCGAACGCGGCGAAATCGTCGCCGTAAAAAGCCTTGGCGGATTTCAGCTGGCCTGCAACGCCTTCAGCAGCGACGCCGTCGCCACCCTGCGCGCCAGAAAGCGTCGCGGCCGCAAGCCCTTTGCCGTGATGATGCGCGACATGGCCGCCCTCGAACGTTACTGCCTTGTTGACGACGCCGCGCGCCGCACTTTGACCGGCGTCGAAGCGCCCATCATACTCCTGCCCATGCGCGATCCGCATGACTTCCCTCCGGGCCTCGCCCCCGGCCTCGCCGAGATCGGCGTCATGCTCCCGTACACGCCGCTGCACCACCTTCTCTTCTCCGGCCCGCTCAATTGCCTCGTCATGACCAGCGCCAACATGAGCGAAGAACCCATCGTCGTCGATAACACCGAAGCCGCGCAAAAGCTGGCCGGTCTCGCCGACCGCATCGTCTCGCACGACCGCGCCATCTTCACCCGCGCCGATGATTCCGTCGTCCGTATCTTCGAAGGCATCCCGCGCGCCCTGCGCCGTTCCCGCGGCTACGCCCCCAATGCCATCCGCCTCGCGCACGACTATCCCGACGTCCTCGCCGCCGGTGCCGAACTCAAGAACACTTTCTGCATCACGCGCGGCCACTACGCGGTGCTGAGCCAGCACATTGGCGACCTCGAAAATCTGGAAACTCTCGAATTCTTCGAAGAGACCGTGCGCAACCTGCAGCGCGTCTACGGCGGCGAACCGCAGGCCATCGCGCACGATCTGCATCCCGATTACCTCAGCACTCAATGGGCTCTCGCGCGGCCCGAGCCCAAAATCGCCGTCCAGCACCACCACGCTCACATCGCCAGCACCATGGCCGAACATGGTCTCAATGAGCAGCGCGTCATCGGCGTCGCTTTCGACGGCACCGGCTGGGGTACCGACGGCCAGATCTGGGGCGGCGAATTTCTGCTCTGTGATTATCTCGACGCCGAGCGCGCCGCTCACCTTCGCTATGTCCCCCTGCCCGGCGGCGACCGCGGCTCGCGCGAAGGTTTCCGCATGGCGGCATCCTATCTGCACGACGCGTTCGGCGAAGAGTGCCGCGATATGAACCTTCCCTGTTGGGCTGCCCTGCCCCGCGCGAAGTGGGACGTGCTCTGGCAGATGATCGCGAAACCCGCCATTCGCACCTCCAGCAGCGGCCGCTTGTTCGACGCCGTGGCCGCAATCTGCGGAGTAAGTCAGCAAAGTAGCTATGAAGGGGAATCGGCGATGTTACTCGAAGCCACTGCACTCCATGCCGACGCCGCCGAGACCTACGATATCGCCCTCGATACCGCACCAACCCCGTGGATCATCGACCCTCGCCCCATGCTCCGCCAGATCGCTCACGACGTTCTCGAAGGACGCGGCGCACCTTACATAGCGGCGCGGTTCCACCACTCGATGTCCGAAATAATTTCGCAAGTCTGCGAGGCACTCCGCGACCGCACGGGAATCCGCAAAGTCTGCCTCAGCGGCGGCACCTTCCAAAACTCGGTTCTTCTCGAAGCCACGCTGGCCCGCCTGCGCCACAACGATTTCGACGTCTACATCCACGCGAAGGTCCCTGCCAACGACGGCGGCCTCGCCCTCGGACAGGCCGTCATCGCCGCCTCCCGCCTGTCTTCCGCCTAAAACGGAATCCCCTCCAGCGCCGCCGCCCCGTCCGATCGCGGGTCCGACGCGCCAAAATTCGTCCCCGTCTCCGCATCATGCAGCACCGCCTGACCCCGCCCCATCTCCTGCGAATACTCCGGCCGCACGCTGATCTCATGCCCCATCTTCCCCAGCGCCTCCAGCACTTTCCCCGGCACGCGCGCTTCAATCGAGACGTCGCACCCAGTCGGGCTCCCCCGAAAAAACCTCGGTGCCTCCAGCGCTTTCTGCAGATTCATCCCGTAATCCACCACGTTCGACACAAACTGCGCATGCGCCATCGGCTGATTCACCCCGCCCATAATGCCGAACCCGACATGCGCCCCGCCCCGCTCCATGAACCCCGGAATAATCGTGTGATACGGCCGCTTCCCTCCCGCCAGCACGTTCGGATGCTCCGGGTCCAGCGTGAATCCCGCGCCGCGGTTCTGCAGCGTGAAGCCCATGCCGTCCGCCACGATGCCTGAGCCGAAGCCGGCGTAGATGCTCTGAATCCAACTCGCAATATTGCCTTCCCGATCCACCACCGCCAGATAAACCGTGTCGCTCGACGCCGGCAGTCCCGGCCGCACACCAGGATTCGCCCGACTCGGATCGATCGCCCGCGCCCGCAAATGTCCGTAGTCCTTCGACAGCAGCCCGCGCAACGGGATTCTCGAATTTCGCGGATCGGCGTTGTACCGCCACGCATCGGCGTACGCCAGTTTCATGGCCTCGATGCGCTTGTGTAGTTCCGCCGCGCTCCCCGCCCCGTCGGGCTCAGCCGCAAAGCTCTCCATGATGTTGAGCATCTGCAGCACGGCGAGCCCTTGCCCGTTCGGCGGCAGTTCGTAAACCCTCCAGCCCCGGTAATCCACCGAGATCGGTTCCACCCACTCCGCCGCGTAACCCGCAAGATCCTCTGCCGACATGGCCCCGCCCAATGCCTGCGAAGTGCGAAGAATTGCCGCCGCGATTTCCCCCGCATAGAACGCCGCCGGCCCTTCCTCCGCCAGCAGCCGGTAAGCCCGCGCCAGCCCGGGATTGCGAAACAACTCCCCTTCCCTCGGCGCCACGCCGCCGTTTAAAAAAACGCGCGCAGCAGCCGGATTCAAATCCAGCTTCATCAGCACGGCGGGAGACGCCCACAGCGCCGCCACCACTTCGGAAACCGGAAATCCCTCCTGCGCGTAAGCGATCGCCGGTTCCAGCACCCTGCGCCACGGCAGCCGCCCGAAACGCTCGTGCATCTTCGCCCACCCATCCACCGCGCCCGGCACCGTTACCGCATGAATGCCCGCTTCCGGCATCGTCACCATTCCGAGCCGCCCCAGCGCCTCTGGCGACAGTTCGCGCGGCGCCGGACCCGACCCGTTGATCCCCGTCAGCCGCCCCGTCTTCGCTTCCCAATAAATCGCGAACAGGTCGCCGCCTATCCCGTTCATCATCGGCTCGACAACACCCAGCACCGCGTTCGATGCAATGGCC
>ODAK010005823.1_pt1 | contig 12467 bp, 9 predicted proteins | sample 1539591 | NCBI WGS metagenome assembly ODAK01 (sample SAMEA3539303, study PRJEB22396) | soil metagenome | biome: tundra; feature: field; material: soil | place: USA | collected 2010-05 | depth 0.15 m | reverse complement strand
AGTCCCTGGTGAGCCGGTTCTGATTGCCTCCAGATACGTTCTTTACACCGCCGACTGGCTGGAGTAGCATGCCGTGTAATCGATACCACGGGCATGGTCCCGCCGACTAGCAGATCGAAGCGGGACCATGGGCAGGCCGGCCCGGTGGCGTAGCTGCAGGTCGCCCGTGTTCGCTGCTAGGGAGACACCATGAACGCGAATCGGCCTCTTATTCGCCTCACGGCCCTGCTGGCGACGGGTGCACTGGTCCTGACGGCCTGTTCGGGCACCACCACCTCGCCTTCAGCATCCGCCCAAGCCTCCGTCCCCGCCGCAAGTGCTGGTGGGAGCCAGCCGTCGAGCAGTCCGGCCGGAGCGCCCATCACCCTGACCATCGCGGCCAACGCCGTTATCGGCGGCAAGAGCGACCAGGAGGCGACCTGGATCACGAACTACGTGATCCCGACCTTCGAGAAGCAGATGTCCGCCCAGGGCGAGAACGTCACGGTGAAGTTCAATGGGACGGGCGTCGCCGACGAGCAGTACAAGGCGCAGCTGGCGCTCGACCTGAAGAGCGGCAGCGGTGCCGATGTCTTTGACATGGACGGTATCTGGATCGGTGAGTTCGCCCAGGCGAACTACATCAAGCCGCTCAGCCAGATCGTCCCGGCGGCCGACAGCTGGGACGGCTGGAGCCAGATCACGCCCGCCGTCCAGGCGAACATGTCGTACCAGGGTCAGCGCTACGGGATCTCTTCCGGCACCGATGGGCGCTTCCTGTACTTCAACAAGGATGTCTTCGCGAAGGCGGGTCTGCCGGCCGACTGGGCGCCCACGAGCTGGCAGGACATCCTCACCGCGGCGCAGACCATCAAGAGCAAGGTCCCCGGTGTGACGCCCCTCCAGATCGACGCTGGAACGGCCATGGGCGAAGCGACGACGGCGCAGGGTTTCCTGCCTCTTCTGGTGGGTACCGGCGTCAAGCTCTACGATGAAACCACCCAGAAGTGGCAGGGCAACACGACCCAGATCCAGGACGTGCTGAACTTCTACAAGCAGGTCTACACGACCGGCCTGGGCGATCCGCAGATCCAGCTGGCGGCCAAGGGCCGCGACCAGTCGTTCCTTGAGTTCAGCCAGCTGAAGATCGGGATCCTGGCCGAGAGCGACTACATGTGGCGAGGCGTCATCAATCCAAGCGGTGGGGTCAACCCGATGCAGAACCGGAGCACGGAAGTGGGCTGGACGCTGATGCCGGCCAAGACCGCCGGCAGTGGTGTGAGCGGCCAGAGCTTCGTCAGCATCTCCGGGGGCGGCGGGCGTGTCCTGAACCCGAACAGCAAGAATCCCAGCGAGGCGTGGGCACTGCTGTCCTTCATGTCCTCGAAGGACGCCGTGCTCCAGTACACGAACGGGCAGCCCCAGATCACCCAGCGCAACGACGTCAACGCGCAGATCCTGTCGAGCGACCCGGTGCTCACGTTCGTGGCGACCAAGGTGCTACCGCTGACCGTCTACCGGCCGGGGTTCGCCGTCTATCCGCAGGTTTCGCAGGCGCTCCAGCTGGCCAGCCAGGAAGTCTTCAATGGCAAGTCGGTCAGTGACGCAGCCACCGAGTACAACAACACGCTCGTGAAGCTCGTCGGCGCTGACCATGTCGCCTCGGGGGGCTGAGCTACCGGCTCCGCCCCAGGGGGCTTCGACTCCTTCCGAAGCCAGCGCGGCCGCCCTGTCGACTCGCGGGGCGGTCGCGTTCCTCACGCCCGCGCTCCTGCTGATCGGCGTCTTCCTGATCTTCCCAGCGCTCTGGACGCTGTACCTCGGGATCACGGACTACCGCCTGACCGGAATCCAGGCGGCGCAACCGCAGGTGATCGGGCTCGACAACTACACCTCGGCGCTGGGCGACCCGGCCTTCGCGAACTCGCTGTGGGTCACGGTCATGTACGTCCTCGGGTCCGCGGTGATCGGGCAGCTGGGGCTCGGCTTCGCGCTCGCCTGGATGTTCCGCCGCTGGCGGGGTCCGGTCCGCAACGCCCTCGAGGTGCTGGTCATCGTGGCCTGGATCATCCCGAGCTCGGTCGTGGCCTTCCTGTGGATTGCCTTCCTCGACACCCATAACGGGACACTCAATGCGGCCCTGGGGAATGCGAACATCCCCTGGCTCTTCAGCTGGCCGCTCCTCTCGATCATCGTCTTCAATACCTGGCGGGGCACAGCCTTCTCGATGCTGCTCTTCGGCGGCGCGTTGAACACGCTGCCGCCCTCCCATCTCGAGACAGCGCGCCTGGCCGGCGCCTCGTCCTTCCAGCAGTTGCGCGACATCGTGCTGCCCTCCATCCGCGGCCACATTCTGACCAACCTGCTGCTGATCAGCCTCTGGACTTTCAACGATTTCACGCCCTACCTGATCACGGCGGGCGGTCCCAATTTCGCGACCGATACCCTGCCCGTATATATCTTCCGCAACGCGCTCATTAACTTCCAGCTGGGCTACGGCGCCGCGATCTCGGCCATCCTGCTGGTCATCAACCTGGGCATCGCGCTCATCTACCTGCGCGTGCTCCGAGCGAGGAACTGATGGACCTGGACCGCCCCGTCCCGGCGTCTGCCCCGATCCGAGAACCGTCGGAATCCGCCCTCGTGGTCCGCCGGCTCATCAGCCGGATCGGCTTCTATCTCTTCGTCGTCATCGTCGGAGCCTATTTCGCGCTGCCCATGCTGTGGCTCGTCTTCGCGCCGTTCGACGCGCACCCCACGCTGACGGCCGCCCCGCCCGCCGCCTTCACGCTCGGGAACTTCCCGGACCTGCTGAAGGATCCCTATGCCCTGCCATCGCTGGCCAACTCGGTCATCCTGGCGGTCGCCACGATGGTCCTGGTGGTGGCGGCGGCGGCCCCCGCCGCCTACGCCTTGAGCCGGGTCCGGATCCCCGGGCGTGACCTGCTCCTCTATGTCCTCCTGCTCTTCTCGTCGGTCGTAACGGGCACCGCCGCGATGGTCCCACTCTTCCTGCTCGTCTTTGATCTCGGCCTGATCAACACCCAAGTGGGTGTCATCCTCGTGCTGGCCGGCGGCCTTATTCCGGCCGGAATCTTCATCCTCAAGGACTTCGTCGATTCGATGCCCAAGAGCTATGAGGAGTCGGCCCGGGTCTTTGGCGCGAGTTCGTTCCAGATCCTGCGCGATATCGTCCTGCCCTACGCCCGTCCGGGCCTGGCGGTGATCGCGGTCTGGGTGGTCGTCAACGTCTGGAGCAACTTCCTGATCCCGTTCATCCTGCTCCGTGACCCGGGCCAGCTGCCAGCCGCTGTCGTCGTCTATAACTTCTACACGGAGGGCGGGCAGGCCAACCTGCGACTCCTCTCATCATTCGGACTCCTCTACTCGATCCCGGTCGTCGCAATGTACCTGTTCGTCAATCGCCGCTACGGCTTCCGCTTCTACGGAGGGATCAAGGGCTGATGGCCGACCTCGAGATCCGCGGCCTGACGAAGGTCTTCCCGGGGGGCGTGCGCGCGCTCGATGAGCTGTCGCTGCACATCAAGGACGGCGAGTTCTTCGCGCTCCTCGGTCCGTCCGGCTGCGGCAAGACCACCCTCCTGCGCTCGATCGCCGGCCTGGAGACGCCGAACTCAGGCAAGATCCTCATCGGCGGGCGAGACGTGACCCGCCTGCCGCCTGGCGCCCGCGACCTGGCGATGGTCTTCCAGGACTACGCCCTGTATCCGCACATGACGGTCGCCGACAACATCGCTTACCCGCTGAAGGTCCGCCGAGTCGGCCGGAAGGAGCGCCGTGAGACCGCGGAGTCGGTGGGTCGAAGCCTCCAGATCCAGGGCGCCATGCTCGATCGACGGCCCGGTCAGCTGTCCGGTGGCCAGCAGCAGCGCGTCGCGCTGGCGCGCTCGATCGCCTACCGGCCGCACGTCTTCCTCTTCGATGAGCCGCTCTCCAACCTCGACGCCCGGCTCCGGCTCGAGGCGCGGACGTTCCTCAAGCAGCTGCAGCGGGACCTGGGCGTCACCACCGTCTACGTCACGCACGATCAGGCGGAGGCGCTCGCCCTGGCTGACCGGATGGCGGTCATGGAGCAGGGCCGCATCCGCCAGCTCGACACGCCCTCGAACTGCTTCCTCCGACCGGCCAATATCTTCGTTGCCGGGTTCATCGGGTCGACGCCCATGAACCTCCTGCCGGCGACGGTGCAGGATGGCGGGCTCGAGGTGGCTGGCCGGAAGTTGCGGATCCCCGACGCGATCCGAGCGCAGGCCAGGGTGGGAGACGCCGTGATCCTGGGCGCTCGCCCCGAGTACGTGTCGGTCAGCCCGACCGAGCTTCCCGACTCGCTGGGCGGGACCGTCCGCGTCCTGGAGAACCTGGGCGTCGACTCGCTGGTTACCGTCGAGGTGGGTGATCTGCTGGTCAAGGCGACGGTTCCGGAGGAGCGGGTGCCGGCGGTGGGCGACCACGTCTGGCTCCAGCCCGCTCAGGGCCGCCTGCTGGTCTATCGACAGGACGACGGGGAGCAGGTTGGGGCCCCGCCGGTCGCGCCGATCGAGGCCCCGGCACCCGCGCACCAAGCCGGGTGATCCGGTATCGGGGGCGCTGGACACCGCAGGATCGCCAGGAGGCGATCTACCGCTACCTGCCGTTCGACGTGCCGATGGGGACGCAAGGGATCTCCGTCCGCTACGGCTACGAGCGCGGACCCGACGCGATCCTCGATCTGGGGGTCGCGGACCCGGAGCGGTTCCGGGGCTGGTCCGGCAGCGAGCGTCGCGCGGTAGTGATCGGGCCCCGGGCCGCCACCCCTGGTTACCTCGCCGGGCCGCTGCCGGCCGGCCAGTGGCAGGTCCTCATCGGGCTCTACCGCGTCCCTCCCGAGGGGCTCGCCTACGAGGTGGAGGTCGAGCTCGGAGCGGCGGAGCCGACGCCGTTACCGGCGCCACCGGCTCGTCCTGAACGGCCGCCCCGGCGCGATTTGCCGGCGGCCCCGGGACGACAGTGGCTGGCCGGCGATCTCCATAGCCACACGGTCCATTCGGACGGGGTCCTCACGCCGGCTGCGCTTGGCTGCCTGGCCGCAGAACGGGGCCTGGATTTCCTGGCCGTCACCGACCACAACGGTGTCGCGCATCATCCCGGGCTCCCCGGGGCTGGGGCTCATGCCGGGATCCTCCTCCTGCCGGGTCAGGAGGTGACGACCGACGAAGGTCACGCCAATGCCATCGGGGCGCTCCCCTGGATCGATTTCCGCGAGCCTTCGGACGCGTGGCTCGCAGCAGCCGAGGCCGGCGGCGGCCTTCTCTCGATCAACCATCCGCTGGCAGGTCCCTACAGCTGGCGCCGCCCGATGACCGCGCGGCCACCCCTGGCGGAGGTCTGGCATTCGACCTGGGACCGCAGGAGCGACGCGCCCCTGGACTGGTGGGCCGCGTGGGGTGGTGTTCCGGTCGGCGGCAGCGACTTCCACCGGTCCGGCAGCGACGGGCTGCCCGGCGAGCCGACGACCTGGGTCGAAGCCGAGGAGCTAAGCCTGGGTGCCATCGTGGCTGCTCTCCGGGCGGGCCGCGTCGCGATCTCGGCCGGGCCGCGTGGGCCGGTCGTCGTGCGCCACGAGGACGCGATCGTGGCCGTCGGTGCGGAAGGTACCGAGTTGGTCGGGCCGGACGGCTCGCGCCGCACCATCCGCGACGAGCGCGAACGGGTGCCCAGCGGTCGTGGGCTCCACCGGCTGGTCGATCCCGGCGGGCTGACCCTGGCCCTCATCCCCTGAGGCAGGCTCAAGGACGCGTCGATGGGCAACGACGGACGACTCAGCCGCGAGCGCGAGGAGCCAGCAGCCGGAGCGTCCTGATCTCCCAGGGGGCGATCTTGAGCCGGACGCTCCCGTCCTGGATGGCCAGCTGGGGCCCGGCGTTTCCGAGCAGGTCGGCCTCGTATGCCTCCCGGAAGGGTCCCCGAATGATGACGGGAGTCCCCTCCGGCGTTTCGCAGGCCAGGCGCAACTCGAGCCAGTCGCCATCGCGCCGCAGCGCCGAGAGGGTCAAGCCGTTGCCCTCGACCGCCAGGCCCTCCCCGGCCCCGAGTCGGCCGCCCGCGGGACCCGTGCCGGCCGCCACCAGGAAGGGGTGCCGGTAGCGCTCCGCCTGCCCGAGCACGTCCGCCTCGACCCACGAGCCAGTGTGCGGGTAGAGACCGAAGGCCAGGCTCCACGGACCGCGACACTGCGCGCCGGGAACCTCGAACTGTCCGCCGGCCGGGTCCCGTCGATACGGATTCGCGTCGCGACTCAGGTAGCCGGTCGCCCGCAGGATCGTGAGGCCGATGGCCCGGCCATCCGCCTCCAGCTGGTACTCGGTTACCTGCGGAAGGAGGATCGCCAGACCGCCCGCGTCCACGAATGCACTGGCCGGGAACGCGGCCTGGCCGACCTCGCCATGACCGTCTTCGATCGTCAGCCCGCGCTCGACGACCGCGAACTGGCCCTCCGCGCTGGAGTGACCGGCCGGGCGGGGGAGGGCCGCCACGAAGCGCAGGCGGTGGTCGCGACAGGGGTTTTCAAGCATGACCCGCAGGCGCACGAAGGGCTCGCCGGCGCGCAGCTCCAGTTCGGTCGTGACCGCCACGTCGGCCGTATCCGGGGACCGGCCCGTGCCGGCCGGGGCGGCTGCCAGGGGCCAGCGGTAGGTGGACCGCACCTCCATCACGCCGCGCACCGGCCCTCGCTCGCGGACGATCACCTGCGTCTCGAGTGGCGTCACAATCGGCCGTTCGTGGGCAGTCGGCGCCCAATTGTAGGTGTCGCCGAAGTCGCCCTCGTCGACGAGCCGACCGACGCCCGCCGCCCGTCCCCGCCCGCCCTCCAGGGCGTCGACCCGGATGGCTCCGTCCTCGGTCACGTCCACGGCGAGCCGGCTGTTGGCGAGCCGCCGGGTCGCAACAGAAACAGGTCCGTCGAGCGTGCCTTCGCCCTCGACGAGCCGAAGGCCGGACCAACCGAGAGCCGGCGCCGGCACGTTCGCCGCCAGGCGGCGAATCGACGCGGCCCGGACGACGACGCGCCACGAGCCGTCCTCGCGGGCGGTGGCCGCGTCGAGACGCTGCCGCAGGACCGACAGCTCGAACGTGTCCGGGTCGGGGGCCTCGACCACGTCGATCTCCAGCCGCGGTCCACTCGCGCCGCCCTGATCGCTTCCGCCGTCGCCGGCGCCGGTCTCCCCGGCGGCGACGATCCGCCAATCGCGCACGTACCGTCCGAATAGCTCGGTGCCGTGGATCCGCCCGAAGAATTCGCGGACCAGGTCGGGCGGCATCGTTTGATCCAGGAGCACCGACGCCTCACGCGCCAGCTCCTGCGCGGTGGCTCGCGAGCCATCGGGCAGCTCGACGGCGACGGACAGCCATGTCTCGGGGATCGACGTCCGCAGCTCGACCACGTCCCGACGTCCGATGGGGCTTGGGTTCGCGACCGCCATGTCCCCGATCGCGACCCCTTCGGCGATCGCACTGACGGCCCGTTCGGCCACCGTGTCCGCGATCTGGGCACCCTCGCCGAGGCGGACAAGGACCTGATCCATGACCGGGTCGATGGAGCAGCCGCAGATGGAGTCGTGAGCGGACGACGCGACGACCTTGTGCCAGGCCAGGTCGAGAAACGGCTCGTAGCCTGGCCGGCCCCAGAGTGCCCCCAGCGGTTCGGCATAACGGCTGAGGGCCCGCTCCGCGCGCCCCATCGCGACCTTGATGTCGATGCGCGCGGACGTCACGTTCATCAACACGTTCGCTCGCGCGCTGGAGCGCAGCTCGCCCTGCCACACGGGGCCGCTCGGCGACGCCACCCCGAGGTAGTCGTCCAGGGTTTCGACCCGCAGGCGCCAGCGCTGATGGGTCTCGGCGAAGGCATCGATCCGGGCCATCAAGTCCGCGGCCGGCGTCGAGTGGTCGGCACCATACATCGCCAGCAGGGGGTCAGGACCGAAGAACGGGCCGAGTTGCTCCTCGAGTGCTTCCAGACGCTCGGTGGTCAGCTCGGGTCGCTCAAGGAGAAGCAGGCCGTTCCCGTAACCGTCGGGAAGATACTCCGTCGTCACCTCCGAGCCGTCCGGCGCGATCCAGCGGAATGCGTGGCGATCGATGGCAGCCGGGACGCCGCGCCAGACCACCGCGCGTTCGATGCCGGCTTTGCGCAGGATCTGGGGCATCTGCGCGACGTGCCCGAACATATCGGGCAGGTAACCAACGACCATGCAGCCGCCAAGCTCCCGGGCGCGCTCCCAGCCGAGGCGCAGGTCGCGGACGATCGTCTCCCCGGAGACCAGAAACTGGTCCAGCAGGACCTGCCACGGCCCGATGGCCAGACGGCCATCCGCCACCAGGCGCCGGATCCGCGGCTCGGCCTCTGGTCGGATGCGCAGGTAGTCGTCGACCGTGGCGAGCTGACCGTCGAGGGTGAAGCGAAAACGCTCGTCCGCCTCGAGTTGATCGAGGACCCGATCGACCATCTCGACCAGGCGCACACGGAAGACCTGGAAGGGGAGGTACCACTCCCGGTCCCAGTGGGTGTGCGGGACGATCACGACATCGGTGAGGTCAGCCATCGGATCTCTCTTCACCACCCCGATCGAGCGGTTCCCGTGGTCCAGACGGGAATATCATGAGCACGTCCGTCCTTCGCCCAATGGTATCGATTACACGTCGGACCTGCACTAGAGAGCCATCCCCATGCCCATCACGATCACCGATGTCGCCGCCCGGGCCGGGGTCTCCTCGGCCACGGTCAGCCGGGTCCTGCAGGGTTCGCCGCGGGTGAGCCGCGCCGCCCTCGAACGGGTTCAGGCAGCGATCGCCGAGCTGGAGTACCGCCCGTCGGGAGTGGCTCGGTCGTTGCGCAGCCAGCAGACCGGGACGCTCGGACTCATCGTGACCAACATCACCAACCCGTTCTACCCGGAGATCGTCCGCGGCGCGGAGGACGCCGCCCAGCGGATGGGAGCATCGATCATCCTGTGCAATGCGGCCGAGGACCCGGAACGCGAGATCGCCTACCTTGACCTGCTCCTCGAGCGGCGCGTCGACGGTGTGATCGTCGCGGCGGGCGGCTTGACGCAGCGGCACGAGGACTTCCTGAGCGCGTTCCCATCTCCGCTCGTCCTCGTCAACGCGGCCCTGCCGGGTGGCCAGGTCCCCGCCGTGCTCAGCGACGACGAGGGCGGAGGCCGGGCTGCGGCGGCCCACGTCCTGGAGCTTGGTCATACGCGACTGATCCACATCTCGGGGCCGGAGGTCCGCGAGGCGGTCTCCCTCCGGCTCGACGGCGTGCGCGCGGCGATCGCCGCTGCCGACGCCGACGTCACCCTGGAGGTGGTGGACGGGGAGGGTTACCTGGCCGGCGGCCTGGCAGCCCGGGAGGTCGCCGGGCGTCTCCGGCCTCCGTACGCGATCATCGCCCACAACGACCTGACGGCTGTAGGCGCGATGCATGCGCTTTTCGACCTCGGGATCCGCGTCCCGGACGAGGTCAGCGTGATCGGGTTCGACGACATCGCGCTCGCCGCGTTCACGAACCCGGGCTTGACCACCATTGCGCAGGACAAGTACGCGATGGGCCACCTGGCGGTCGAGACGATCGCCCGACTCCGGTCCGGCGAGGCGGTCAAGGGCGACCAGGTTCTGCCCGTGCGCCTCGTCGTTCGAGGCTCGACCGGCCCGGCGCATTGACCGCCCCGGGTTCCCCGGCCGTCGGCGTTCTCCGTCGGTGAGCGCCTTGACGAAGGCGGATGGGGCAGCACCGAGGGCCCGACGGGCCGGTCCCGAAGCGCGGATGGGGCGCTCCAGGCCCGGCCGATGAGGCGGACTTGAACCACCGGCTTTACGACGCGGCTGGACTGGGATACGGTGGGTTGTAATCGATACCACACCGACGGCGGGTGGGCACTATCCCACTCGACGACCGGCGGGGAAGGGGTCGTGCCGATCGGAACCCGCGTGGACCGACCCAGGATCGTCTCGGAGGGCGTTCGATGGTTATGGATCAGCCGATTCGGCTCGGCGTCGTCGGCCTCGGCCTGATCTGGCAGGCCGTTCACCTGCCGAACCTGCTGGCCCTGCGCGACCGCTTCCAGGTGTCGCACGTCTGCGATCTCTCGCCGTCGTTGGCGAGGAGCATGGCCGCGGACCTTCCCGGCACTGTGGCGAGCTCGACCGACTGGCGCGCCGTCTGCGATGACCCCGACGTGGACGCGATCCTGTTCCTGACCCCGGGCGACCACGCGCCGCAGGTCTTCGGCGCGTTGGAGGCCGGAAAGCACGTCCTCGTCGAGAAGCCGCTGTGCGTGACGGTGCGCGAGGCGCGTGACCTGGAGCGCGCCGCCGCGACGGCCGGCCGGGTGCTCCAGGTCTCCTACATGAAGATGTACGACCCGATCATCCAGCAGACTCGCGAGGCCCTCGCGTCGGTCGGCGTGAGACGGATCGTCCGGGTCACTGTGCTCCATCCGGCAGATGCTCCGCAGTTCGAGCATGTTGCTCTGCGCCGCCCAGATGATGTGGACCTGGCCGTCCTCGAGGCCGACAGCGCCTACGTGCTCGAGCGGACGGGCGAGGCGCTCGGCAATGCGCCTCTGGCGCTGCGTCAGCTCTACTGGCACTCACTCCTCGCCTCCGTCTCTCACGAGTTGGCCCTGTTGCGAGCCCTGGGGATCAGCCTGCCGACGCGTTTTGAGGCGGCCCGCGCGTGGCCCTTCCGTCTGGATGGGCCCGCAACGGAACCACCCTGCCTGCACGGCGTGGCCGACCTGGGAGACGGGAGCGAGCTCCAGCTGTCGTGGGCGTGGCTGCCGGACTACCCGGACTACGCCGAGGAGGTGGCCGTCTTCGGCACACATGGCAGACTCCGCCTGGAGATGCCCGGCCCGTACCTGCCGGCTCATCGAGCGGCGCTCCACCTGGAGCGCGCCTCGAACGGGATGCGCGCCTCGACGACGTACCGGGCCGGCCACACGACGGGCTTCGTCCGCGAGCTCGAGGCGTTCGCCGCGTCTGTGGTGGAGGGAGCTCCGGTCCTGTCCACGGCCGCGGGAGCCGCCGCGGACCTCGCCTGCCTGCAACAGTTCGTGGCTGCCGTTGCCGCAGGTAACGGCATCGCGATCGAGACGGAGGCGGTGGCATGACGATCCGGATCGGGACCGCACCGGTCAGCTACGGGATTTTCGGGACCTCCGGCGATCGCGATGCCGGCGAGACGCTCCTCGACAGCGCGGCCGCCGCCGGCTTCAGCGGCCTGGAGCTCGGGCCGCCGGCCCTCTTCGGAACGCCTCGCGAGACGGCCGAGGGCTTTCGTCGACGCCGGCTGGAGATCGTTGGATCGTATATCCCGATCCATCTTGCAGCCGACGATCGAACGGTCGTCACCGACCTCGCGAACATGCGCCGAACCCTCGAGGAGCTGACCGCCGGCGGAGCCACGCAGGCCTTGGCCATCCTCGCGGACGAGGGCGCACCGATCCTGCGGAGCAACCCCGCACGCAGCTGGTCGGATCGGTCGCTGGCCCTGGACGACGAAGGCTGGCGCCTGCTCGGCCAGCGGCTTGGTGAGGCCGTCAGCATGGCGGCCGGATTCGGCGTTCCGATCAGCTTCCACCCGCACATCGGGACATATGTGGAGTCGCCTTGGGAGGTGGAGCGACTGCTCGAGCTTTCAGACATCCCGCTGACCCTCGACACCGGACACTTCGCGCTCGCCGGCGCCGATCCTGCGGAAGCGCTGGAGCGCTTCGGCGACCGGGTGAACCACATCCACGCAAAGGACGTCCGTCTCGAAGTCCTGCGCCGCGCCAAAGCAGAGCAGCGCGCCGACTTCGAGACGTGGTGGGCGGACGTTTCCTGCCCGCTGGGCCAGGGGGACGTCAATCTCGAGGCGTTCCTCGACGTGCTGGTTGCCCGGCGCTACGAGGGCTGGATCGTGATCGAACAGGACCGTGCTCCGACGGCGGCGGCCGCCTTCGCGGACGTTGCCGGGGAGCAGGCGGCCAACCGCCGCTGGATCGAGGCCGCCCTCGTCCGCCGCGGTGCCGCCTTCGAGGGACGGCCCACAGCGTAGCGCGATTGCGCGATCGACCGCTCCCTGCGGCCGGCCCGTGGGCCACCATCTGGAGCGAACCTTCAATCAAGCGACTGGCGCACGGCTCCGCGATCTTCTCAGTGGAGGCGTGGCTCTGTGGGCCGCAGCAGCCAGGGTCCGGCCGTGACCGGCGAGACCGATTGCCACCGGCAGGAGCGCGAGGCCCAGGATCGCCCCGGCACAGACGGCTTTGCTGATGTCGGTGAGCGGCCCGGAAGTGAACCCCGACGTGAAGATCGCGACGGCGAATGTGGGCCCGACGAGGAATCCGACGACGGCGAACCACTTGAGCTGCTGGCGTTCGACGCCGCCTGCCCGTCGGTAGCGGACGACGAGGGGAGCCGTTACGAGCAGGAGCGCCGGG
>ODAK010005822.1_pt1 | contig 12467 bp, 14 predicted proteins | sample 1539591 | NCBI WGS metagenome assembly ODAK01 (sample SAMEA3539303, study PRJEB22396) | soil metagenome | biome: tundra; feature: field; material: soil | place: USA | collected 2010-05 | depth 0.15 m | reverse complement strand
TAAAAGACGGATCGATGCTGCTTATTCAAATGTACACTGAATTATGCCCGCGTATCTTGGATTCCATAAGTACTTTACTGCCAAGATGTTTTGGAATCGCGTAGCGCTGTAGTATTAGGGAGAGACGTGCGCCGATCTATGTCCCCATGTTTTTCGCATCGATGGGGATGATGACCGAAGTGCGCCGATGTTCCAAGACCCAACCCAAGAGGAGACCAAACGTGAAACGCGACCTTGAGAAACTCCGCCGGCGTCTTTCCCTCGAGGCCCGCGGCATCACTGAAGACCTGCAAGGCCTGCCCGATGACACCACCGACCTGTAGTTGGGCAAAGCAGAGTTGATACTCCGTGATTGCATCGCCAACATGCGGTTGGCACGGAACGCGATCGAACAGGCGAAGATCCAAGCTGCGAAGGTGCCAGTATGAAGCGAACGATTTCAAGATTGGCTGCCAGCATCATCGACGTGGCCGGCGCCATCGGCATCGAAGCAGATGAATTCATGCAGCACTATCACAAGCGGTCGAACGTCGAATCGGCGTTCTCCGCGATCAAGCGCAAGTTCGGGGATTCGGTTCGGTCGAAGTGCGCCTTGGGCGTTGCTCGTTCATCGGCTACCTCCGAGTTATTCGTCCTTATCTGATCAGCAACCGCTTGTTTCGGTTCGAGTTAAACAGACCGGCCAATTCAGCCACACTGCCGCCCCCCCGACCGCCAACGGCTCATCAGCGTGTTTGCCCTGTGATTCGTTGGTATTCCTTTTCTATCTGTTGCAAAGTGCCTTTGACAAGCAGTTTATCGCCATTCACCATCGTCAAGCGAGTATGCGTAGCGGGATTGACCGATTCAGCCCAGACGAAATGATCGGTGTTAATCAGTATTTTTGTGCCATCGTCTCTTTCGGCCTGCATCAGCATTGGGGTTTCCTTTGCAATCGGGGAAGTTCGGCAATGCGCCGGAACCACGCTGCCATTATACCGATTGGCTTCCTATTGCGGATGAAGAGTTCTGCTGCCGGCTCTAAGGAGCTAAGGAGAGATGATGGGCGCATGGAGACAAAAAACGAAAAGACCGGAAGCCAGCGGAAACCGTCGCCCAATCGGTTCCAGCCGCGCCTCCCAGTCAGGCTTGAATTTAAGGCGTAGCTTTTCAGTGGCGTCGGCCACCTCGTTGATGGCGTCAGCAACCTTGCCAGTATTCGCGGCGACGTTCTTCACGGTTTCAGCCGTCTCGCCAACCGAGTCTGCGGCATTTCGGACCTCGGTGTGCATGTCGGGGAAGAGCCTTCATTCATCACCTATGTTATCCGCTGACGCAAAAGCAAACCGCCGCACACCGCGATGGCCCGCGAGGCAGTGCGAGGCAGTGAGCCCGGAAAGCTCTGATTTCCGCCGGAGCGAGGTGCCCATCTGGCTCGGCAGGTCACAATGCGCCACAAAGTCTGCTGGCAGACGCCACAGCGATCTCAACGTGGGAGTTGACTCCCTTCACGCTCGGCCCAGTAGAGCTGTTTGTGTCCGCGCGCCGTGAACGTGGCGACGAGGCGCTCTGCCTCTTCTTGGCTCAAGCCAGTCTGCACGACGAACTGGTTGCCATTGTCGTCTTGGCGATGGATTGTCCACGTTGTATGTGCCGCCAAGAATGGAAACGATCGTTCGCAGCGGTAAACTGGCGCATTGCCCACAGATGCGCTGGAATACAGGCCGAATCTTGCGACGGGCACCGCGGGCACCGAAATCACGGCATGACGTGACAAAAACTCGTCCACCACGCTGGTGGGCACTGTTGACTCGCATCGGGCAAGCGTGACGTGCGGCGTGTATGGGCGCGCTTCCGGTTGAAAACCCTGTCCAATCAGCGCATCAGCGACCGCCGAGTGAAGTGCCAGCAATTCGTGAGACCTCCGCACGCCTGCCCAAAGCGTCACTGCGCCGTCGCTCGATCGAAACTGTCCGACTCCCTCGAAAACAACCTGGAAGGTCCGCACCACTACGGATTGAAGTGCGGTCGCCCTCCGGTCCACGTCAGCCTCGCCGATGTAATGCAGAGTCAAGTGCATCTGCGGTAGTTCAGCGAGGCGGATGCCAGCCATCGATGATGGCTGAAGCCGCGCCAGTTCGCAGGCGGTTTCTGGCGGCAGGTCCACGGCGACAAACAGCTTGGGCATCGGCGTTTTCCCGTTGTCCAAAGGTCATTCCCACTCTGATATCGTAACGCTCGTTGCGCATGACGCAAGCGACTTTTATTGATCACCGCTGATTCGGCGCGGCGAGCCGGAACGACTGGACGCACGATCGGCCCGGCGGTATTCAAGACAGGGGATCGTCCGATTTTTCGTGGATGAGGTCGTCATGGACATGCGATCGCTGGGCAAAACAGGACTTCCGGTATCACGAATCGGCCTCGGTCTGGCGGCTCTTGGCCGACCCGGTTACATCAACCTCGGCCACGCCGCCGACCTCAAATCCGAATATGACATCGCCTCAATGGAAGGTCGTGCGCACGCGGTTCTCGACGCCGCATGGGCGGCTGGCATCCGGTACTTCGATGCGGCACGTTCGTATGGCCGCGCGGAGATATTTCTGGCGAGTTGGATTGAATCGCGGCAAATCGGCCCCGGCACGGTTACGGTCGGGTCAAAATGGGGATACACGTACACTGCCGATTGGAAGATCGCTGCCGAAAAACATGAAGTCAAGGATCATTCGCTCGCGACGTTGCGCCGACAATTCCGTGAGAGCAAAGAAGTCCTCGGCCCGCATTTGAATCTGTACCAGATACATTCCGCGACGTTGGAAAGCGGCGTCCTGGAAAACCGCGAGGTTCTGGATGAATTGGCTCGGCTGCGCGCCGACGGGCTGAAAATCGGCCTGACGCTGACCGGTCCGAAACAAGCAGACATTCTGCGCCGGGCGCTCGATGTCACGGTCAATGGTGAACCCTTGTTCGATTGCGTTCAGGCAACGTGGAACCTTCTTGAGCAATCAGCGGGTTCTGCTCTGCAAGAAGCTCACGATGCGGGTCTGGGCGTGATCATCAAGGAAGCCTTGGCGAACGGTCGCCTGACGGAACGCAACAACGATCCAGCCTTCGCACCCAAACGACAATCGTTGGCGGCGGTCGCTGCCCGTCTCGGCACTCGCATTGATTCGCTGGCGCTGGGCGCGGTCCTGGCCCAGCCTTGGGCCGACGTGGTGCTGAGCGGTGCCGCCAACGTGGACCAGCTTAACTCGAACCTTGCGGCGGTGGCCGTGCCTTGGAGCAAGGACGCAAGCCATTTACTTGACGCACTGAAGGAATCGCCAAACGACTACTGGAACACTCGCGCCGGACTGGCATGGAACTAGCATTGCGGGCTCGCCAATCGCAAACTACGTTCCTCCTGGTGATTTCAGATTCTCCATGTTTTTCAGAGTAGCCCGTGGATGGTCGGTTTCAATGATGTTCGTCCCGAGTTCACGGTCATACCAGTATCTTGATAGCGTCGGTTGACGAATCGCCTCGTGGTTATCGCTTCGGAGATTGCTTTGCCTCCACGATTCAAAATGCTGGATGAACTATTGCCTCTCCTGGAACCGCGCCAAACGGCCCTCCACGAGAATGTTACGGTACTGGAGGCAAACGATGTTGCACAGTTGGCCGAGTTGGCGGTGAACCCCAAGATTCGACGCTACCTGCTGGCGCGCTTGTCGGATACGGTGGCGCTGGTTGATCCCGGCCATGCCGAGGCATTGGCCAAGGCGCTCCTCGCGGAAGGACACACACCGAAGATGGTGAGGGGAATCCAGCCATGAGCAAGAAAACCGTCCAGCTTGAGAATATCTTGACTCGGAAGGAAAAAGCGGCGCTCAACCTGGCTTTCATCAATGCGGATGAGTTGAAACGGATCGCTCGTTTTTGGTTCGGCACCACCGTCTCAAACAAGATGCGTAAGGCGGAATGCCTGAATGCCATCGAAGGCGTGTTCAAGGATCGGAAGCGCGTTGAGGAAGGGATTCGCTCCCTGTCGGATCAAGAACGTCAAATCCTGTCCATTTTCAAACGATATGGCGGTGCCCTCTCCGGTCCACTCTTGATGTGTGAGGCTTTGCAACGCGGTTTGCGAGACGAGAAAGTCGAACAGGGACGCTACTATCGCGAGCCCCAGACAAACGACCCCGTGGAGCAACTGGGCAACAAGCTTTTTCTTGTGACTCCCGGTGGGCATGCTTACAGCAACCGCAGCTATTACTCTTACGGCTATCAGCGATCCTACCCGGACCTTGTTTTGATGCCGATTGTCGGGGACCTGATCAAGACCGCCGGTCTATTGCCGTGGGCATCGTCTACTTCGGCGTCAGTACCAACCACGGCGCAGCGACGTTCGACGGCGCAGGTTGCCCTGGATCTTTGGAGCATCGCTCAGGCGTTGGCTCAGGGCGGATCATGGATGACCAACCGGGGCGGTTCGCTCGCCAAGAGCGTTCAGAATCGCCTGAAGAAGATCATGCCAAGCGGGGAACAGGACCCCATGATGCCCCCAGCGGCGGAGTCGCTGTACTACGAGATTCTCCGCGGCCTCGGTGCGATTGACGCCGATACCGATGGCGGCGCAATCGACCTCGCCGCCGTCGAGAAGAGTCTGCGCCAGAGCGCCGTTGTGCAAAGCTGGAACTGGGCGCGGGCCTGGATTCACGCTCGACTCTGGCAGGATGGCATCGGCGTCGTGCCCGACCGAAACAAACGTGATGAATCGGCGCGGATTGAACCGGAGAAAATGATTCATGCGCGCGAAGTGCTCGTGTGGGCCTTGTGCCGTGTCGCCCACGGAAGCAACGACTGGCTGGATTTGGAGACCTTCCTCGGCGATCTTTGGTCGGCGATGGGCGAAGACACCATCAGTTTTTACTGGAACGAGTACACCTGGCGACCAAACTTCGCTTCGGCCAAAGCGAAGGCAGACACGACTGGCGACAAAGCGAGAAGGAGAGCGTATTGGCTGGATCGGGAAGGGATGTGGGCGTCCAATGCGATTATGGGAACGCTCTTTTGCATCGGACTGGTTGAGCGAGGCCAGAGCGGTTCGGGTGCGAAGGAACGATCTTGTTTTCGTCTCACGGATGTCGGAAAGGCGGTTTTTGGGGCTCCCGAATCGCCACTGGTCGAATCGGCTCACGACGCTCATTTCCTGATGATCCAGCCCAATCATGAAGTGGTCGCCTATCTGGATGCTGCCGACGCCAGCGCCGTGTGGCCCCTGGCTCAGATGGCCCGGCGGGATTCTTCCTCGGCGGGGCTTGTACAAACCTTCACCCTCACTCGCGATTCCATCTATCAAGCCCTGGAATCCGGCCTCCATCTCGACGAAATTCAGCGATTCTTGACCGAGCACAGCAAGACGGGATTGCCCGCCAACGTCGCCCACTCGTTGAATGAATGGGGCAAGAGACGCGAATCCCTGGTTCTTCGGACCAACGTGTGTCTGGCAATCTCGTCTTCCGAAGCGGACAAGACATTGCAGGGTTTTGCCAACGCACGGCCAGTTGGCGACAAATGTGTGCTTCTTCCGGCGTCGGCGGGGCGCGGCCAGAAAAAGCTACGAGTCCTGAACCACGATGACCTGCCGAAGCGAATCTGGCGAGTGGACGAGGAAGGCACCGTGACGGTGACGGGAGAGGCGGAAGCAGTCACCTTGGCGAGGCTCGGCCAATTCGCCGATCCTGCTGAGCAGAACTGGCGGATTACGGCGGCGTCGGTTCGTAGGGCGCGTGAGCGAGGGATTCCAGCCGAGCAGATACTCGGTTGGCTCGATGAACACTTGATCGACGATTTGCCCCCGATCATGGAGACGGCGATTCGCAACTGGTCCAGTCCAGCCCGCGCATTCCTCGGCAACTTGGTGATGCTCCAGATCGCTCAACCCCAAGCCATTGCCGCGATCCTGGCCAGTCAGCGTCTACGGCGTTTTCTGCTCGAACATGTGCCGCCCAATTGGTTCATCGTGCAAGCAGAACATCGAGTCGAGTTGGAGCAGACGCTCACCGAACTGGGATTCTCGATGAACAAGCTGTATCACGGGACGCCCATGTCCGAATCAGGAGCAACAACCGGCCAAGATTCCGTCGCAAACGGCGCAAGGCGACGATCCAGGAAAAATGAAAAATGAAACAGCAACAGCCCCGATATTACTGCGGAAGCACATCATGAGTACATCCCTGCCGCGTGAAGCCCTGGTCAGGATACGCAAGCTCGCCCAACTTGCCGCCGATTTGCGCCGGGGCGAACATTTCGAGATCACACGCCTGACCATCCTCAAGAGCCTGTGTAAGGAACCTGCTGTCGCCAATCGCTTTGTACATTATCTTGCCCAAAAAACCTGGGAGCGCGTCAGGCAAGGCAAGGGCCATTCCCAGCATCGAGGCAGACGAAAGAACCTCCCTCACCAGCAAATGATGATCGACGCCTTGGAAGGGATGGATGACTGGTTGTCCAAACCGAACGAGGCGCTCCGCCAGCAACTCCGTGAGCTATTGCGGCGGATGCAGGCTGAGCAGAACGAACAAAAGCCGGTTCCATTTGGAGCCGTGCGGATTATCCACGACTGGGATTTGCTGCTGATCGAGGATGCCCTGCGCTGTCTGTTGGACGATCCCCAGGCGGCGGGGCACACGGCGTATGAGATGGCGCGGAATTACGCCGAACGCTATGACAGTCGCTATCCCAGCGGACTGATCCCGAAGTCGGCACCCTTGGTGCAGGACGTGGTTGACTTCTGGGTGCATGCATACGGCGTCGATCTTGCGTCGATCTCGCAGCAAGCCAAAATCAAGAACACGAAGGAGAAGAAAATGTCGTCAACCACGACTGGCAACCGTTCAGCGGAAAAACAGAAGCCTCAGTTCACTCGCCGCCAGGGACAATTTCTGGCTTTCATCCACGTCTTTCGCAAACTGCACCGGCAGGGACCAGCGGAGACAGACATGGCGAAATTCTTCGGCCTGACCCCACCTTCGGTGCATGGGATGGTCGTCAAGCTGGAGGAGTTGGGGCTGGTGACCCGTGAAGCCGGTGTTGCTCGTTCCATTCGGGTCGCCGTGCCGGAGGAGGACCTTCCCGCACTGGAGAACATTGACGGACCACCGTGGTAGACGAATCGATGCCACGATACCGTATAGCGCTGAGGCGAGCGGCGTTGAAGGGTAATGTTGCTGGATTCTCCGCATACACCCGTCAACGAGGCGGACGCTGACGGGTGGTAGTTGTAAGCTGGAAATGCTCAAGTCGCCAGAGGGACCATATGAGCGAGCAACCAGATCAGGCAGCGCCAATCTCAACTTGGCGTTCGATGGCACGTTCCCTTGCTCACCGAAATTATCGTCTGTTCTTCGTCGGCCAGGGAATTTCGTTGATCGGTACCTGGATGACGCGGGTCGCCACCGGCTGGCTCGTGTTTCGTCTCAGCGGTCCTGACTCTGCTTTCTTGCTTGGCGTCGTCGGGTTTGCCGGTCAGGTTCCGTCGTTTTTCCTGACTCCTTTTGCTGGCGTCCTCGTGGATCGCTGGAACCGACATCGCCTCCTCGTTCTCACCCAGATACTATCGCTGATCCAGTCGGCGCTTCTGGCCGTCGTTGCATTTCGCGGCGAACCTGGAGCCACAACAATTTGGCTGGTAGTTATCCTGAGCTTGATTCAGGGCCTGATCAACGCTTTCGACATGCCTGCCCGCCAGGCTTTCCTCGTCGAGATGATTGCTCGCAAAGAGGATCTCGCCAATGCCATCGCGCTCAATTCGTCCCTGGTGAATAGCGCTCGCCTGGTGGGGCCATCGGTGGCGGGAATCCTGATTGCGCTTGCTGGGGAAGGTTGGTGTTTCCTGATTGATGCCATAAGCTACGTCGCCGTCGTGTTGGCGCTCCTGGCGATGCAGCTACCGGCCCGCGAAAAACGACATCATCCACCTCCGATGTGGCACGGCATGGTGGAAGGATTCCGTTATGCGTTCGGCTTCGCGCCGATCCGCACGGTCCTGCTGCTCTTGGCGCTCGTCAGTTTCATGGGGATGCCCTACACGGTTCTGATGCCGATCTTTGCCGCCGACATCCTTCAGGGCGGGCCATACGCGCTCGGCTTTCTCTCGGCGGCGTCGGGGGTCGGCGCGTTGATCGGTGCTTTGTACCTCGCCTCTCGAAACACGGTGTTGGGACTCGGAAACGCCATCGTCGTAAGCACGTTGGTTTTCGGCGTCGGGTTGATTGGCTTTGCGTTTTCCACCGTCCTCTGGCTTTCGCTCTTGCTCATGGTTCTCACCGGATTCGGCATGATGGTGCAGATGGCGGCGAGCAACACGATCTTGCAGACGATCGTAGACGAGGACAAGCGCGGACGGGTAATGAGCTATTATGGCATGGCCTTCCTCGGCATGACGCCTTTCGGAAGCCTATTCGCTGGGACGCTGGCCGGTTGGATCGGTGCTGACAACACGGTCATGATTGGAGGCATCGCGTGCATGGTAGGTGCGGTGATGTTCGCGATTCGACTGCCATACCTGCGCACTCTCGTCCGACCGATTTATACACGAATGGGGATCGTGTCCGAAGTCGCCACTGGCGTTCAATCCGCTACAGATTTACCCCAACCACCGACGCATTGAGACAGCAACGGCAACTCTTTCTGCGGTATTGAATTCCATCGTCCCATCGGCATATGCGCACATTGTTTCGGGGCGACAACATCCCTCCCGCAGGCAAGTGACTTCGAGGGTGAAGGCACTGTCTTCGGGCGTTCGGATTCGTTTTGGTCGGGCATACGGGGGTTAGACGTAGACGGGTTCGTCGGCATTTACTTCGATTTCGGCAAATTCCCTCCGGTGACGGTGGATTTCCTCTCGGTCGATGCGGACTTCAGGCGGCGCGGTGATGCCCAGGCGAATCTTGTTTCTATCCACGGCCACAACCGTGACGGTAATGCAGCCATCGATCACAATCTGTTCGCCGACTTTCCGTGAGAGAACCAACATGACTGTAACCTCCGTGATGATTGGTGTGATGGCGACCTCGCAACAAGAACACGTCGCATGCCAATCGGCGAGTGCTGTGAGACCCGTAACATAGGCAAGCAACGTGGCGGAGGGAAGCGAATATGAAGGAATTTTGCTCGTCCATCGTGGCTTGGTGTGCGATTCTGGCAGTCACCTGGATCATTTGCGTTGTCAAGTTGGCCGTTTGTTTTTAAGTGTCGGCGAGTATCGAGCACAGTGTGGCGTAGCCTTGACGTGCTTTTGTGCGTGGGGAAAGCGCTCCCGTCGTCGGTCTTGGGCATTGGCACGCGGGAAAATCGGCGGCCCGGGTGGCCGGGATTTTGCGCTTTTCTGCGTTTTGCGCAATTTCTGTGAGGGCAATCAACGGCGCGTAGTCGAGCTGGCTGCCAAGATTTCATTTCACGCCAAGCGGGCGTCCGATTAGAATGGTCATCGCTAGACGCCGGGCCTTCGGTTTCATTCCTGTGGCGGCCCCAGTCGTTCGTTGCAAAGAGGTGGTGCGCATGAATGACGGGGCACGCGACGCTCTCGCTGGCTACTTGTATCAGATTTTTGGCGCCACTGGCATCGGCGCGAGAGCGCACGGCGGTCTGGATGACGCCGATCAGCTTACCTGCGATCTGGTGCTGCTTGCGCAGCATTCGCGAATCCTCCACGAGGTCCACGAAGACGTTCTCCTGCAACACCACGGCGCGGCTAACGAGGCGACGGCTGTCCAATTCAAATACTCGCGGAACGCTGGCAGCACGCCGATGCAGCCAGATGATCTGCGGGACATCTTACACACGTTCGATCGTTCACGCGAGGCGGCGGAGCCGGGCCTAATCCTGACGGGATTCATTCTCGTCACAAATCGCCCACTCAGTGCATTGGCTCGCCGCCTATACCAACACCGGGATCAGCCGACGCCGTTCGCCCAACTCAAGACAGCAGGACGCAAATGGTTGTCCATCTCCAACAAGAAGGCGATGGAGGTGAAGCAACGCTATGGCTCAGTTGAGAACGCGCGGAAGCGTGGCACTCGATCTTCTGCCGACTACGGATATTTGAGGAGGTGCCCGCCATACATTGGCTCGACGGCCTACGTCGCTACGCCTCGGAAAGGGGGCTCCCGCCCGAGGAGTTCGAGGCCGGCCTAAATAGATTGGTTGGGGCGGCGGTCCGAGGGACCATCCTGAATCAGCTCGAACTGTCACGGCGCTGGCTGAATAAAACCCTAATCGGGTTCCCTGACGCCCGGCCACTCTCCCTCCGTGTCACTGGCGATTCGGGTCGGGAGGCGGCAAGACACCAAGCAGAAAATTGGTACGCAAACCTTGTCACAGCGGCGCGGACCGTCATTCGGCGCGACCTCATGGATGAGGTAGCGCGGCAGGCATCGCAGTTCCCAATTGTGCTCCTACTCGGCGACGGGGGATGCGGCAAAAGCGTCCTTGCCGGACGATTCGTGTGCGAGGAGGCCGCCAGACGTTTCGTTGGGTCAGTTTCCGCGCGAGACTATCATCGCCACTGGCTTGGCGAAGTCTTCAACGAGTGGCGAAGTGGTGCCCACGGCGATGACCTCGCGGTCCTGCCTGCGAAAGAGGTCATCCGACGTGTGCGGCTAGCAAATGACGTTGAGGAACGCCCACTGCTTATCGTAAACGTTGATGGGCTTGACGAAGCAAGTGATGAACACCGGCAGGAATTGCGGCGGTTGCTGGACGCTTGCCATACTCAACAGCCGCCAAGTCCTAACGGTCTCGTCTTGCTGCTCACCGCCAGGCTCATCGAGCCAAACCCGGAGCGGACGCGCGACCATCTGATCCGCTTCCTCACGTCCGCCCACTATCCGGAGGAATTGGCCCAGCTGTTCGGGTTCATGTACGTCCGTGATTTCAGCGAAGACGAGCTTCAAACTGCCATCGCCGACATACCGCGACCTCTCCGAGGGCGCATGCAAGAGTCATTCCGATTCCTCTCCTGGCAACCGTCGAAGACGGAGACTCTGGGGGACGAACTGAGGCCGGAGCCATTCCGCCCAGTCGCGGACCCCGCGTTGGTTGAGTCGCTACGTCACCCCGCCCTCTGGGGGGAATTTCTCGACCTCGGTCCGGAAATTCAAGGAATGGTTTTAGACGACCAACGCGAGGCAATGCATGAGCTGGCGAGGCGGTTCCTCGATCGGTTCTTCAGAAAGGTATTGCTACGCCGTCCGACTTGGCCGGATCAAGGCGTTCGAGAAGCGTTGACGTGCATAGGCCGCGTTTTCCCCCGTGGAGAACCGCGGGGAAGTCGTTCCCAGCACTGGCTAGCCCCGGCCACTGGACCACTCCGCGCGCAAGAGGCGAGAGACCTGTTCCACGAAGCGGTTTCCTATGGGATGATAATGGCGGACGAAAGAGAGTGGTGGCGGTGGCGACATAACTTTGTCGGGGAGTACCTCCGCACCCAGGAGGAGGGCATATGACCGTGCGCAACCAGGTTGACTCGTTGAAGCAGCGCATCATCGGCGCGGTTGGTATCCCCGCATTGTTGCAGGTGCTCGACGACATTGGACGCCTCGAATCGGAACATGGGCACAGCGATGACATAGACGACCTGCGCCTTGATGCGTTCCATGCACTGGCCACGCTCACGCAAAACTCGCCGAGCGAGGCAGAGCCAATAATGATTCAGCGACTGCTCCCCTTGTGCCTGCGGGCCAGGGGTGAATGGGGCGTTCCACACCCGGTCCGTCGGTACGATGAGGCGCTCTCTGCATGGCTCGACAGCTTTTCGACAACCCAACGCTTCGCGTTGCGAGCTGCGGTACTCCATGCTCTCGTGGAATCGCTTACCGGGCCGACGCCCGCAAAAGCGTGCCGCCTGATCGGTATGCTCAGCTACCGTGACGACCGGGCGTTCACACGCCTATTGAACCTCGCACAAGTTGGAGATAACGCCATCCGCCGGATCTCACTGGGCACCCTTGTCACGCTTGGGGTGCCTCCGTCCAATCGCGACTCCCTCGTTCGTTTTTGGCTCGAACTGGCGAGCGCCGACCCCTGGGACTTTGATCTTCTCGGCGCGGCAAAGCTTCTCGCCTCCCCTGAAATTCTTGATTTCATCCTCGATCGTTGGCTCACCGCACAGAACCTGCGGGACTCTGATGACAATCGCAAGACTATGATGCTGCACCTCGCGATCGCCATTCCAGCCACGATCGCTGAGCAATTCCCCAGCGACATCGAATTGCAGGATCGTGTGTGGAATCGTCTTCGGGATCTTGAACGAATGGCACTGCTCAGGTACCGTACCTAATACAAAGTCATTACGACATATACTGTTAAGTAGTTTATCGGTGTCAACGAAGCCGAGTTGAGCAAGGGCGTACAGCGAACGCTGCCGGGACTTCGCGTTTTGCAAAATCCCAGCTGATTCAGCTGCCATGAGTCTTGCTGGATGCCCTTCCTTGCCTACACTACAGCTG
>ODAK010005821.1_pt1 | contig 12467 bp, 11 predicted proteins | sample 1539591 | NCBI WGS metagenome assembly ODAK01 (sample SAMEA3539303, study PRJEB22396) | soil metagenome | biome: tundra; feature: field; material: soil | place: USA | collected 2010-05 | depth 0.15 m | reverse complement strand
AGGCGCGTCTTCACCACGATGCGGCGGGTCGCGCGTCGTGTTCGCTGGACGTTGGTTGGTGAGATCCGCGCCGAATCCTTCGCGGACGTCGCTCCGGACGCCGACGACGACGGTGCGCGTGCGGCTCCGGTGGGCGTCCGCGATGCGGACCCGCAATCCAAGGGAGGGAAGGCGGCGCGCCGGGCTCGCGATGCTCGCACTGGAAGCAGAGCAGGACTGTCGGTTGCAGATGTATCGCTGACGCGGGCGGCTCCTATTGGGTGTCGTCGAGGGCGCGTTGCACGTCGGCGGCGGTGATCGCGCCGTCTGTGGTCCCGAGGCAGATCGTCGCGGCGCTGAGAACGGTCGGCGCGTGCAGGTCGACTCCCGCCGCGTTGACCGTCGCGGGGGTTAGCTGTCCTTGGCTGGTGGGATCGGGGAAGTTGGGATGCCGTGATTGCGGAGGCATTCCGCGAACGTGAGTAGGTGCTGCTCTCGTGCTTGTCGCTGCTGTGCGAGCTGGGTCGGGCTGACGTTGATCGGCGGGGGTAGGATGCGTTGGCAGGCCGTCTGCGCGCTCTTGAAAGCCGGGGATGGGTGAGCCGGGATCGTGGCTGTCAGATAGGCCACCTGCTGACCGTCGTGGTCGGTCATCATCGGGTCCGGGAAGCTCGATAGCCCGTGGTCGCGCATGCAGCTTGAGTATTTGAACGCTGCGGCAGTGAAGCTCGTCCCCTCACTTTCTCGGACAGCCGAGTGCGACGGCCGTGACGACGGAGACGACGGGTTCGGCCGACGGAGAACCTCGGCAGTCTCACCGAGCGCCGTGCTTCGCTTCGGGAGCGCGATCGAGGACCGGCACTCTGCTGACACCGGAGAGCGCCAGCAGGAAGCAAGCCTCTCGTGTCCGGGTTCTTGGCAATGTTCGTTGATGGTTCGTCTCCGGGCATCGTCCAAGCTCGACATTCTGGGGTGCGCGTGGGAGAGTTGGCCGTCATGAAGGAGGACGTGCTCGAGCAGATTGTCGACGACTACCTGAAATTCAACGGCTACTTCACCACGCACAACGTCGGCTTTCGACCACGGTCAGATCATCCGGAGTACGTGAGCACCGATGACTCGGTGCGATCCGACGTTGATGTTGTCGGCTATCACCCGACGGCACAGGGAATCGACCGAGTGCTTGTCGTCAGCTGCAAGGCCTGGCAGTCAGGCTTCGATGCCAGCGCCAAGCTCGCAGAGCTTCGAGGAGAGAAGAAGAACCCGAAACGGGCAACCTGGCGCAATTTTCGCGAGCTATGGGTCCCAAAATGGAGCGAGGCATTCCGCGAGCAGATATATGCGCTGACCGGGGAGCGCAACTTCTCCTACCGGATCGCGGTGACAAGGCTGCGAGGCGATCCGGAGGCCTGGGGACAGGACCCGACGATCGCCGGGAACATGGATGGCTGCTCCGTGGGATTTCTGCCCCTAGAAACGATGTGGGCCAAGATGCTGACGGAGCTGACAACAACGCCAGCCGCGAGCGAGATCGGGCGCCTGGCTCAGTTGCTAAAAGCCGCTGGTCTTACGGATAGCCGCGTAGTTGCCCCACCCGCTGGTCCAGCACCCGGATCTGACGCTGAGGCTCAGGAGGCCGCGGATAGCACCATTTAGGCGCTCCGCCGGATTTCGAAGGCCGTTTGCGCTGTCGGTCGCCGCTCGGGAGCGAGTCCCGATCGCCGAACGCTGAATGCGACGGATTCGCTGCTCCACCGTCGACCACGTCGCTGCTCGCGGGGCCAAGCCGCCACACTCGAGAGGCCGAGATCCGTCGCAGATCACGTTCGGCGATTGAGACGGGATCAGGAGCGCCGCGGACCGACCGTTGACCGGCAAATTCGTCCGGTGGTGGATCCCTTCTGAGACGCGCGCGACCACCGTAGTCAGATGCGCCGACCAACAGTGCTCCCAGCGATGAACGCTCGGAGCCTTCCCGGCGGAGCTTTGCGGCGAGCAAGCACCGCTGTCGCGGACGCGTTCGAGCGCGGAGAACGGACCGTGGCAGTGAGCGCTGTGAGGTTGTGGGCGGCGTGCCGCGGGGTTGCTGGTGATCGGTAGTCGTTCGCGTTGGGAGTGTGGGGTCTCCCGGTTTACGATGCTGGCTCCAAGCTTCAGGCTGGGGAGTGCGCGAGAGCGCGGTCTGCGACCGGGAGAGGAGTTATGTCTGGTTCTGTTTTTCCGCCTGGTGTCGATGGGCATGGCGGGCACTCGGGTCGGTTCGAAGAGATTTACCGCCGCTCGTTGGAGCAGCCCGAGGAGTTCTGGGCGCAAGCGGCCGCTGAGATCGACTGGATCGAGCCGTGGCAGCGGGTGCTGGACGATTCTCGCGCGCCGCTTTATCGGTGGTTCGCCGGCGGTCGGTTGAATACGTGTTACAACGCGCTTGATCGTCATGTCGAGCGCGGCCGGGCCGAGCAGCTCGCGCTGATTTATGACTCTCCGGTGACCGGTACGGTCGCGACGTTCACCTATCGCGAGTTGCGCGACGAGGTCGCGAAGTTCGCGGGCGCGCTGGCTGCGCAGGGGGTGGGTCGCGGTGATCGTGTTGTGATCTATATGCCGATGGTTCCCGAGGCGGCGATCGCGATGCTCGGCTGCGCGCGGATCGGAGCGATCCACTCGGTTGTGTTCGGCGGTTTCGCGGCGAATGAGCTTGCCGGGCGGATCGAGGACGCGCGGCCGAAGGTTGTCGTTTCCGCCTCGTGTGGGATCGAGCCGGGCCGGCTCGTGTCCTACAAGCCGTTGCTCGACGCGGCGATCGAGCTGGTCCAGGCCAAGCCCGAGCGCTGCTTCATCCTGCAGCGGCCGGAGCTCGAGGCTGAGCTCGACCCCTCCCGCGACATTTCGTGGACGGAGGCCGTGGCCAGCGCCGAGCCTGCCGATTGCGTGCCCGTCGATGCCACCGATCCGCTGTACATCCTGTACACGTCGGGCACGACCGGTCAGGCGAAGGGAATCGTGCGCGACACTGGCGGCCACGCGGTGGCGCTGAAGTGGTCGATGAAGAACGTCTACGACGTCGAGCCGGGCGAGGTGTACTGGGCGGCGTCTGATGTTGGCTGGGTCGTGGGTCACTCATACATCGTGTACGCGCCATTGCTGCACGGCTGCACGACCGTGCTGTACGAGGGCAAGCCGGTCGGGACGCCCGACCCCGGGGCGTTCTGGCGTGTCATCTCCGAGCACGGGGTGAGCGCGATGTTCACCGCACCGACCGCGTTCCGCGCGATCCGCCAACAGGACCCGGAGGGCGCCCACATCCGGGGCTATGACTTGTCGCGGTTCCGCACGCTGTTCCTAGCCGGTGAGCGCTGCGATCCCGAGACGCTCGGCTGGGCGGAGAAGCAGCTCGGCGTCCCGGTGATCGATCACTGGTGGCAGACCGAGACCGGGTGGGCGATCGCCGCCAACTGCCTCGGGATCGAGCAGCTGCCGGTGGTAGCGGGCTCGCCGACGCGTCCGGTGCCCGGCTGGGACCTCAGGGTGCTAGACGCCGACGGGCGCGAGCTCCCGGCGGGTCAGACGGGCGCGTTGGTGGTCAAGCTGCCGATGCCGCCCGGCGCCTCCCCGACGCTGTGGAACGCAGACGAGCGCTTCCGACAGACCTACCTGTCCACGTTCCCCGGCTTCTACGAAACCGCCGACGCTGGGTATATCGATGATGCAGGCTATGTGTTCGTGATGGCCCGCACCGACGACATCATCAACGTCGCCGGCCATCGCCTGTCGACCGGTGCGATCGAGGAGGTCATGGCCGCGCACCCCGACGTCGCCGAGTGCGCCGTGATCGGGCCCGCGGATCAGCTCAAGGGACAGCTGCCCGTCGGGTTCCTCGTCCTGAAGGCAGGGGTGCAGCGGCCGCACGAGGAGATTGTCGCCGAGGTCGTGCAGATGGTGCGCGCCCGGATCGGCGCCGTCGCGGCGTTCAAGACCGCGACCGTCGTCGAGCGCCTGCCCAAGACGCGGTCCGGGAAGATCCTGCGAGCGACGATGCGCAAGATCGCCGACGGCGAGCAGTACACGACCCCGGCCACGATCGACGATCCCGCGATCCTCGACGAGATCGGCGACGCGCTCCAGGAGATCGGGTACGCGCGCGCAACAACCGAGTAGCACCCCCAGCATGTCCTCGGGCGACCCCGAGCACGCCCAAACGAAAGGAGTCACGTTATGACCGAAGTCGTGATCGCTTCGGCGGCCCGAACCGCCATCGGCTCTTTCGGACGCAGTCTCCGTGACATTGCCCCTACCGAGCTCGGAGCCACCGTCGCGCGCGCGGCCGTCGAGCGCGCAGGTATCGAGCCCGACCAAATCGAGCAAGTCGTGTTTGGCAACGTCATCCACACCGCTCCCGAGGACATGTATATGGCCCGGGTCGTCGGGATCAGGGCGGGCATCCCCAAAGAGGCACCGGCGTTCACGGTCAACCGTCTGTGTGGCAGCGGCGTCCAGGCGATCGTCTCGGCCGCCCAGGCAATCCAGACCGGCGATGCCGAGATCGTGCTCGCCGGCGGTGCCGAGTCGATGAGCCGGGGCGCGTACTGGGCGCAGAACGCCCGCTGGGGGGCGCGGATGGGCGACGCGTCGCTCGTTGACGCCGTGGTCGGGGCCCTCACTGACCCGTTCAATGAGATCCATATGGGGGTGACGGCGGAGAACGTCGCCGACTCGCACGGGATCTCTCGCGACGCGCAGGACGAGTTCGCGCTCGAATCCCATCGCCGCGCCCAGGCGGCCCTCGAGGCAGGCCTGTTCGACGACGAGGTCGTACCGATCGAGGTCAAGGCGCGCAAAGGGACCGTCGAGTTCAAGGTCGATGAGCACGTCCGGCTCGACGCGTCGCTGGAGACGTTTTCGAAGCTCAGGCCCGCGTTCAAGCCGGACGGCACTGTCACGGCCGGCAACGCCTCGGGTGTCAACGACGCGGCCGCCGCGGTCGTGGTCATGTCCGCCGGCCGAGCCGAGGAGCTGGGCGCGCCGGTGCGGGCCCGCATCCTGTCCTACGCGGTGTGCGGCGTGGAGCCCAAGACGATGGGCATCGGGCCCGTCCCGGCCGTGCGCAAGGCGCTGGCGCGGGCGGGCAAGACGCTCGAGGACGTCGACGTGATCGAGCTCAACGAGGCGTTCGCGGCCCAGTCGCTCGCGGTCATCAAAGATCTCGACCTCGACCCAGCGAAGGTCAACCCAAACGGCGGCGCGATCGCACTCGGCCACCCGATCGCCGCCACCGGCGCGATCATCACGACCAAGATCCTCGGTGAGATGGAACGCAACCACCACAAGCTCGGGCTCGTCAGCCTGTGCATTGGCGGCGGCCAGGGCATCGCGATGCTACTCGAGCGCGGCTGACAGCCGCCGTCACGGACGAACGAAAAAGCGGGTGAGCTCGTCAACGACGGACTCCAGCTCGTCCAGGACAGGTGACCTCCGCCCGATAGGACGCGCGACCCGGCGTCAGGCATGATCGCGGCCATGTCGCGCGCGATGGCCGGTGCAATCAGGGGACCCTCGTCACGGTGCAGCTAACTCGCGTGTGCCAGCCGCGTGGCGCTGGCGGCTTCATCCGTAAGCGCACGCTGAAGCGCAGCGCAGTAGACCGCACACCGCCTCGGCATTCGAACCCCCTTCCCCGCGCCAAACCCAACTCGAAGCCGGCGAAAAGCGCAATCCCGAGCAAGATGTCCCCTGCGCGTGCGGCCGCATCCTTCGCAGTGACCGTTCGGTCTGTGCTTCGCTGGTCTCACATCGTTCAGTGCTTGGTCGCGGCGCGATCGCCTCCGTGTTCGTGTCGTACGCCCTCGGCGTACACCAGCCCGATGCCGATCAGCGCGCCTGGGATCCCCTCCAGCGCCGTCACGAGGTGGGTGGCGCTGCGGCCGGGGATATGGCCGCCGTGGATGATGAGTCGCCGAGAAACGGGTTGTAGTACGTCATACCGATCACACGAACGCCGCGTGCTGACGCGTGCAACCCCGCGAGCATCGCCGTGAGGTTGCGCTTGATCGTACTTCGGGCCTGCGCGGAGCAGGCGGGGTCGATGCCACCAAGACCGACGCAACCGACGATGTCGTTGCCGCCGATGTCGATCGTGATCAGGGCGATGTGGCCTCTGTGGGCTCGGAGAAAGCTGCGGGCGGCGAGATACTGGCCGCCGTGCCGCATCGTGCCAGTGGTCGCACCCGACACCGCCATGTCATCCAGGCGAAGCCCTGGCAACTTACGCTGGTAATGGGCGAGGATCAGGTACGGATAGGACGAGCTGCCGTTCCACACCGCAACCGAGTCGCCCAACGCAACGTAGTAGGAAATGCGCGAGGCTGAGGCCCGACCCACCGCAACCGCTGCGGGACGATGCGTCGTGGCGGACAGAGCGGGGCTCCCGCAAACGACCGCGGTGACCGTGGCTGTGATCAACAGCGCTTTGATGCTTCGCACGCAAGCTGAAACGGCCCAAAGCTCGCGAAGTTTCGGTCGCCGCAATCCCACTCCACTCGGCTCCGAGCATCGCGCCGCCGCGCGGAGGCGACACGCTCGCCGACAGGTCGGCCGCCGAGACTCTGCACAGCGGATTGGGGAAGCGACCGTAAGCGTCGTCGTCATCGTCGCTCTAGGAACGTTCAGATCAGCGTCGCGCAGAGGCCTGCTCGTCGCCCCAGAACCAGGTCCGGCGTTCTCACGATGCCGGGCCCGATTCTCGTAGAGCGTTCGGCATTGCGACGGGGCAGCCGCCGCGGAGCCGACGATCTGCGAGGCTCGCTGCTGGCGGCAGGAGCCTTAAATGAGAACGACCCGGAACCGGCGGGATATGAGGCCGGACTCGGGGCGCGCTCGAGGGAGGAGAGGTACTGCGACCCAGATCATGAACTCCCACATTTCAGAAGTCCAAGACCGATTGTCGGAGAGACTCATAAGCCTGACTTATGAGAGGCCAGCTCTGAGGGCGGAGCAATCGCTTACGAGACCCGTGTCGGGTAGCCGTTCCTTGCTGCGATGCCTCTTCGAGGGCGTCGGAGCGTCCCGCGCTGCGCTGAACCGTGGACCGGACGAACTGCTCGCTTCAACTCTCTGCGTCGAGATCAACCTGGCGCGGACCGGCGGCGGCATCTCGGAGATCAGGCTCAGCCCCGTCAGGACGGTTTGGGCCACCGTCTGAGGTCGCGTCCCCGCGGTCGCCCGCGCTCAGATCGACGCCCGTTTCGGTCGCAGGCTCGTCGGAAGCCGCAAGGCTACCCAGCACCGAGCTACCCAGCTGCGGATCATCTCCGAGCAACTCGTCGCGAGCATCCGCGCCCCCGTGCTCAGCCGGCACCATCCCTTCGCGGGCGGTTTCTGCCCACGGTCCCTTCGCTTGGGCCTCGGTATCACCCAGCGCAGCGCCGCCGCGTCGCTCGGTGGGCAGGACTTCGTTGGCCTGTTGCTCGCTATCAGCCATGTTTTGACCTCCCTCGTGAACGATCCTCTTAGTCCTCTACCCGCTGAATCCGGCCGCTAACACTGCCCGTGCGCAGAGCATTGGTACATCCGACGACGCCACGGCCGGATCCGATCGCCCCGATCGGCTGCTTTGGGCGTCCGCTCAGCCATCGGCTTCCGGACGCCCAAAACGATCGCAGCTCGGATCGCGAAGACTCGTTCCGCGCTAACCGGATGTTCGGTGCCCAGCGCGAAGCAGGTGCGTCGGCTCGTTGACTGGCGCGAGCAGCTGACCGGCGAGATGGAGCATGTGGCCCGGCGGCGGGGCTCGGGACCGACTACGCTCGCGCGGTGGCCTCGGTCCTGTTCTACGGCGACACCGTCCGCTATCCGGCGCTCCGCCACGAGATCCCGCTGGACATCGTTGACGAGTTGATGTTCGTCGATAACGGCGAGGCGAAGTTCGTCCTCACTAGTTCCCTGGAGGCGGGACGAATCGAGGAGATTCTGCCGGAGGTACGGTTGAGCCTCTACGACGAGCTGGGCCTGTTCGAGCTGGTCAGAGCGGGAATGCGTCGTGATTTGGCCGAGCTCGAGGTCGCAATCCGTGCGTTGAACGCCTGGGGCATTGGGGACGTCGTAGTGCCGCACGATCTGCCGGTCGCTGTCGCAGATCGAATCCGCGGCGCGGGCATTGCGCTCACCGTCGATGGCCCGGCGGTCGCGCACCGGCGACGGGTGAAGACGCCGCTTGAGCTCGAAGGCATCCGGCGGGCGCAGCGCGCGGCCGAGGCCGGCATGTCCGCCGGGGAGGCGCTGATCCGCGGTGCCAGCGACCGGGACGGCATCCTGCACCACAACGGTCGCCCGCTCACCGCCGAGATTGTCCGCGACGCTGTCCGCGATGTCTGCGCGGCTGCCGGAGCGCCAGCGCCGCCGTACATCATGGTCGTCTCGCTCTTCTCCGGCGGTGGCCACGACCCCGGATCTGGCCCACTCCCCGCTGGCTTGCCCATCGAGATCGACCTATGGCCGCGCGACGAGCAGACGAACTGCTGGGCCGACATGACCCGTACGTTCGTGTGGGGGGAGGTGGACGCCAAGACCGCCGAGATGCGCGACATCGTTCGCGAGGCGCTGGAGGCCGCGCGCGCCGCTGCGCGTCCCGGGGCCGACGGGCGGGAGCTCTACGATGCCGCCTGCGACGTCATCGAGGGAGCCGGCTACCCCACGCGGCGAAGCGCGGGGGCGGGAGAGCGGCTAACGCACGGCTTCTACTACGGCCTGGGCCACGGCGTCGGCCTCGACGTGCACGAACCCCCGCACCTGGGGCTGGGCAGGGGCGATGCGCTCGTGGCTGGGGACGTGATCGCGATCGAGCCCGGCCTCTCCGCAATCGAAGACGTCGGAGGCGTGCGCTTCGAGGATCTGCTGCTGATCACCGAGCACGGGAGCGAGACCCTCACGCAGTACCCCTACAACCTCTAGCTGCTTGATCCGACGGCGGGACAGCAGCCTCACGGATCCCGGCCCCGCGGTCTGGCGATTCTCCCCCGGCAGCCGTCGGCGCCCGGACGAGCTCGCGCAACCCTGGTAATGGGTGTGCGGATCGCCGTTCGCTGAGCGTTCCGCGATTGAGACTGGCGCTCGGGCATCCCCGAAGGCCGGACGGCCGGCAAAAGCGTGCGCTGGTCGATCCCTTCTGAGACGCTCACCACCCGACCGACAGGACCGTGGCGATCGTCGACCGAGGGGAACGGCATACCACCGTGGTCACCGCCGCCTGGGTAGTCGGACGGTCCCCGGCAGCACCTGGGTGAAGTCGCCTGGGTGTTACGCCTGGCAGGTCGATGGCCGAGGATTCAGTGAGATCGTCGTCGTGGACGCGACAGCGTCCACGACCTAGCCCACCTGTCCGCCGGCCACCCCTCCACCCGCATAGCCGCCGCTCGGCAAGCCTTCCGCTTGCGAGACGGGCACGGTGGTCACGAGCCTGGTTCCGGCCTTGACACCGGCGGGGATTAGGATCGTTGTGGATGTCAGAGGTTCGTCTGCGACGGTGGCGGCTGGAGGATGCCGACGACGTGGCGGTGATGATCGACGACGAGCATCTTCACCCCTGGTCGGCGATGGGAGCCGATCTCGAGGGCTGGATCCGGCGCGAGGTCGCTGAGGCCACAGGACCGTCGCGAGCGATCTGTCTGGCGGACGATGATCGGGCCTTGGGGCGGGTGGCGGTGCGCCCGCCCGAGCTCGCTTCAGAGGCGGTTCGGTGTGACGCCGTCCACGAGGTTGACCGGCCGGCTGGGGAGCTGAGTTACTGGCTGGTCCCGGAGGCGCGGGGACGTGGCCTTGCCTACGCTGCCGTTCTGTTGATGATGGCCTTGGTTGTGCCTGACACCGGTCTGCGATCGGTCGTGCTGGACATCGAGGCCGGCAACGTGGCTTCAGAGCGACTCGCAGAGCGGCTCGGCGCAGAGCGCAGATCCCCGACACGCGTCGAGGTCGACCGGACCGGCGTCGCGCGGACCCTTGTGGTCTACGTCCTGCCGGTCGCGCTGGCTTGAGTTCCGGGTTCGGCCTGTCGCCTGCGGCCAAGATATGCCCATCAAATACCTGAGGCAGCCTCTGGACTTGTTGCAATGAGCGTTCCTGCTTTGAGACGAGCCGAGGCGAGGCGAGGCGAGGCGAGGCGAGGCACGACGCTAACCGCTCCCGGGCGAAGGCACTGGAGGCGCTCGCGTCCTCGCCTTGAGAGCATGAGCTATGTCGTGGGAGATGGGTCCGGGAGTCGTCGAGTTTCCTGATGGCGTGAGAGTTCGCGGACGGGGGCTCACGCGCGAGGCGTGTCCCGACCCACGCCCGGAGTGGGGGCTGTACCTGCTCGCCTCACCGGCCGAGCAGCCGTGCCCGGGTCGATGGGTCCGCTGGCGTGACTTCTGGCTGCCCGGTGACGGCAACGACGCCCGCCTGGCCTTTACAGAGGCCTATCACCGCGCCGCGGCCGGGGCTCGCGTCGAAATCGCCTGTGGCGGCGGCAAGGGCCGCACCGGAACCGCGCTGGCGTGCATTGCGCAGCTCGGCGGCGTGCCGGCTGGCGACGCGACCGCCTGGGTCCGAGCCCACTACGACCCCCATGCCGTCGAGACACCCTGGCAGCGGCGGTTTGTGCGGCGCTTCCTCACGGCCGACCGTCCGAGCCCGGGGTTGCCGGCCGACGGCGGGCTCATCTGACGCCGAACGCACCCGTTCTCGGTCCGACGAGCTTCTCGCCGCTGCTCCCGTCTCGATCGTCGCTATCCCACCGACACGAGACTGGCTCAACCCGCCTGCACGCCGACTCCGGCAGCGGCCGTTGGTCGTTCCGCATTTGAGACGCGCTGGACCGGCGCGCGACGGCCCAAACGGCCGTCGGAGAACGTCCGGTGGTCGATCCCCTCTGAGACTCGGGCGACCGGAGCCAGGGAGTCGCGGAGATCCGCGCCGAGGTGATCGCCTTGCGCCAATTCGGGCCACGTCGGCGGCGCGGATCTGGTGGCCGGTTTTGTCGGGTTGGGGAAGCGCTCGTCGCCGGGATCGGCGCGGACATCGTGGCTCCTTCGAACCAGGACGAGTCACGTCGGGCTCGCGCCCGGCGTGGCTCCTTGCGCAGGAGCGGCAGTCTTCGTGCGACGCGACCAAGCTGCGGGCGGCTGGCGTTCTTGCGCTCGTGTTTGCGGCCCGGCGGATCCGCGGTCCCGATGCCTGCGGTCCTGCATCTGGTGAGGGGCGGCACCTATGCTGCGCCTGGTCACCTCCCCGCGTTCGGAGTGCTGCAGGGGCGATCGCCTCGGTCATGGGCCAGGAAGACAGGCTGCGTGTGCCCGGTGGTGTGCGGGTCTGGCGGTTGTTGGCGCTTGTTGATGTGGTCTCAGCGGCCGGGAGGGTGCGGCTGCTCGCCGCCGCGGCGGACGATCCCGGTTTCGTAGGCCAATACGACCGCTTGGATCCGGTCGCGCACGTCGAGCTTGTCGAGCACGCGGGCGACGTGCGTCTTGACCGTGAGTGGCGAGAGAAAGAGTTGCCCGGCGATCTCGGCGTTGGAGAGGCCGCGCGCGAGGTGTCCGAGGATCTCGAGCTCGCGGGCGGTGAGCTCGTCCAGGCCGGGTGGTGGTTGGACGATCGGTTGGTGGTCGTGGACGTACGCCTCGATCAGCCGCCGCGTGATCGACGGCGCCAGGAGCGAGTCCCCGTTCGCGATGGTGTGGATCGCCGCGAGCAGGTGCTCCGGCTCGACATCCTTGAGGAGGAAGCCGCTGGCGCCGGCGACGAGCGCGTCGAACACGTACTCGTCGAGGTCGAACGTGGTCAGCATCAGCACCCGCGGCGGGGCCTGGGCGGCGAGCAACTGCCGGGTCGCTTCGAGTCCGTCCATGACCGGCATGCGAATGTCCATCAGAACGATGTCGGGTTGGGTCCGCCGGCTCGCCTCGACGGCCTGGGTGCCGTCGGCGGCCTCGGCGACGACACGGATCTCTGGGTCGGTCTCGAGGATCATCCGGAACCCTGTGCGCACCAGCGCTTGGTCGTCCGCGATCAGCACGCTGACGGTCATGCGGGGGCGCCGGCTTCGAGGGGAAGGCGCGCGCGCAGAGCGAACCCCTCACGGCTCGGGTGCGCGCGGAGCTCGCCTTGGTAGAGCGCCACGCGCTGCACGAGCGGCGCGAGCCTTCGCTCGAGGTCTGGGATTGTGCGGTCGCCTCGGACTTCGAGCTCGAGGTCGCGCGGCTCGTAACGGATCGTGACGAAGCTGTGGCCCACGCGCCACTCGGACGCTGCTTGGAGCGCCATCTCGACCACCCGGTAGGCCACGAGGTCGATACCGGGGGTCAGGTGGATAGGGTCGCCAAGAGTCTCTCGCTCGCACGTGAGCCCGGCCTGCCGCACTGAGTCGATCACGGCTGCGATCTGGCTGAGACCGGGTTGGGGGCTTAGCGCGCGCGGGTCGTCGTCTTTGCGCAGCATGCCGAGTAGACGTCGCAGGTCGCTGAGCG
>ODAK010005820.1_pt1 | contig 12468 bp, 9 predicted proteins | sample 1539591 | NCBI WGS metagenome assembly ODAK01 (sample SAMEA3539303, study PRJEB22396) | soil metagenome | biome: tundra; feature: field; material: soil | place: USA | collected 2010-05 | depth 0.15 m | reverse complement strand
TGGCCAATGCCGGCGGCGTCACCGTCTCTTACTTCGAATGGGTGCAGGACCGCCAGGGGTTTTTCTGGAACGAGAAACTGGTGAACACGCGCCTCGAAGAAATCATGGTAGATAGCTTCGGCGCAGTCGTGGAGTACGCCCTCAAGCACGGCGTGAACAACCGCACCGCGGCCTACATGCTGGCGCTCGACCGCGTGGCCGAAGCCATCCGCCTGCGCGGCATTTATGCCTAGTGGGGCAGGCCCGTGGCCTGCGCGGGGCTCCCAGCCCCGCTCTTCACCATCACAATGAGCACCGACCCATCCACCCCGCTGATGCGGCAGTACAACGCCATCAAACAGCAGGTGCCCCACGCCCTCCTCTTCTTCCGCCTCGGCGATTTCTACGAGCTCTTCTTTGAAGACGCCATCCTCGCCGCGCGCGAGCTGGAGATCACCCTCACCTCCCGCAACAAGGAAAAAGGCGCGGCCATCCCCATGTGCGGCGTCCCCTATCACGCCGCGGAAGGTTACATCGCGCGACTCATCCAGAAGGGCCACCGCGTAGCCATCTGCGACCAGATGGAAGATCCCGCCGTCGCCAAAAAACTGGTGAAGCGCGAAATCACGCGCGTCGTCACGCCCGGCACCGCCACCGATTCGCTGGCCCTGCGCTCGCACGAAAACAACTACCTCGCCGCCGTCTCCCGCCTCGGCCATCGCGCCGGCGTGGCCCATGTGGATGTCTCCACCGGCGAGTTCCGCGTCACCGAAATGGATGCGTCCGAAGTCAACCCCGCCATCGAGCAGCTTGGCGCGCGCGAGGTGCTCTTCCCCGCCGATCTGCCGCTGCTCTCGGGCGAAGATCAGGGGCCGCGCTATCTCCGCACCGAGATCGAAGACTGGATCTTCACCTTCGATTACGCCGACCGCACCCTGCGCGATCATTTCCGCCTCCTCTCGCTCGATGGATGCGGCCTGGCCAACCGGCAAGCGGCCGTATGCGCGGCCGGCGCCATCCTGCATTATCTGCGCGAAACGCAGCGCGCCGCCCTGGAGCACCTCGACCGCCCCACGTTCTACGACCGCACCGAAAGCATGCTGCTCGATGCGGTGACCGTGCGCAATCTCGAATTGGTCGAACCGCTGTTCGCCGGCGAGCGCACGGACGCCACGCTACTCAACGTCCTCGATCAAACGCAAACCGGCATGGGCGGCCGCCTGCTGCGGCAGCGCCTGCTGCGCCCCTCGCTCGACCGCGCGGAAATCGAAGGCCGCCTGGATGCCGCCGCCGAGCTGCTCCAGCAAACCATCCTGCGCGCGGAATTGCGCAAGCAACTCGGCGGCATTCTGGATATCGAGCGGCTGCTGGCCAAGATCACCATGGGGGTCGCAAACCCCCGCGACGTGCTGGCCCTGGGCCGCTCGCTCGAAAAGATCCCCACGCTGAAGGCCACCTTCGAAACTCAGCGCGCCGCCCGCCTGCGCGACCTGCACGACCGTCTCGACGAAGTGGCCGAAGCGCGCGACCGAATCTTGCAAGCCATCGCCGACGAGCCGCCCATCAACCTGGCGGACGGCGGAACCATCCGCGCGGGCTTCCACGCCGATCTCGACGAACTGCGCGACCTCAGCCGCAATGGCCGCCAGGTCATCGCGCAGATCGAGGCCCGCGAGCGCGCCCGCACCGGCATCCAGTCGCTGAAGGTCCGCTTCAACAACGTCTTCGGCTACTACATCGAAATCTCCAAGGCCAACCAGCACCTGGCCCCCGCCGACTACGAGCGCAAGCAGACCCTGGTCAACGCCGAGCGCTTCACTACTCCGGAATTGAAGGATTACGAGCGCAAAGTTCTCGACGCCGAGGACAAGATCCTCACGCTCGAAAAAGAACTGTTCGCCGAGGTGCGCAAATTCGCCGCTGTGCACGCGCAACGCATTCGCGCTACCGCCGCGGCCGTCGCCGAAATCGACGTGACCGCCGCCCTGGCGCAGGTTGCCGCCGAGAACCGCTACGTGCGGCCCACCTTCTCCGATAACGGCGAGATGCGCATTCTGGCCGGCCGCCATCCCGTCATCGAGCGCCTCGAACAACAGGAGGCCGGCCGCTTCATCCCCAACGACCTTTACCTCAATTCCGATACCGACCTGATCGCCATCATCACCGGACCCAACATGGGCGGCAAGTCCACTTACTTGCGGCAAGCCGCGCTGATCGCCATCCTGGCGCAAATGGGTTCGTTTGTTCCAGCCGATTCCGCCATCTTGCCGCTCACCGATCGCATCTTCACGCGCATTGGCGCTTCCGACAATCTGGCGCGCGGCCGCTCCACCTTCATGGTCGAAATGACCGAGACCGCCGTCATCCTGAACACCGCCACGCCGCGCAGCTTCATCGTGCTCGATGAGATCGGGCGCGGCACCGCCACCTACGATGGCCTGGCGCTGGCCTGGGCCGTGGTCGAGCACATCCACGCCCGCACGCGCGCCAAAACGCTCTTCGCCACGCACTACCACGAACTCACCGAACTGGCCGAGCAGCTTGATGGCATCCGCAACCTCAGCGTCTCCGTGAAGGAAGCCGGCGACCGCATCATCTTCCTGCGCAAAGTCGAGCCCGGCAAGGCCGACCGCAGCTACGGCATCGAAGTCGCGCGCCTCGCGGGACTGCCGCTGCGCGTCATCGAGCGCGCCTCCGAAGTGCTGCGGCTGCATGAGCGCACCGAGCATGTGGTCACCGAAGAGCTGTCCACGGCGCCCGCGCAGCCTGTGCAGATCCAGCTTTTCGAACCGCTCAACTACGGCATCGCCGAGCGCATCCGCAATCTGAAGATCGATGAGTTGCGGCCCGTGGAAGCGCTGCGCCTTCTGGCGGAATTGCAGGACGAATTGAGGCGCGCGTGCGTGTAGCCGGCGTCATGAGCGGCACCTCGCTCGACGGCATCGACGTGGCCATCATTCAGATTAACGGCAGCCGTGTCTCGACTATCGGCTTCCAATCCACGCCCTATTCCGAAGAAGTGCGCCGCGCCATCCTGGCCGTCTCGAATACGACGACCACCACGCGCGAAATCTCGCGGCTGAACTTTCAGTTGGGCGAGCTCTATGCGCGCGCCGTCCTGCGCGCCTGCCGCCGCTATGGTCCCGTAGCGCTCATCGGCTGTCACGGCCAGACCATCTATCACGAAGGCGGCGCCAGCACATTGCAAATCGGCGAGGCGGCGGTAATCGCGGAGCGCACCGGAGTGCCGGTAGTCTCCGATTTCCGCACGCGCGATATCGCCGCCGGAGGCCAGGGCGCGCCGCTCGTTCCCTTCGTCGACTGCCTGCTGTTCCGGCATCCGCGCCGCACCCGCGCCGCCCTCAAGATCGCGCTGAACATCGGAGGGATCGCCAATATCACGGTAATCCCGGCGGGCATCGCGTTCGATACGGGCCCCGGCAACATGGTGATCGATGCCCTCGCGCGCGAGCACACCCGCGGCCGCCAGAACTTCGACCGCAACGGTCGCATCGCCGCGCAAGGCAATCTGAATCGGCCGCTGCTCGACGATTTGCTAACCGATCCGTATTACCGCAAGAAGCCGCCCAAGAGCGCCGGCCGCGAACAATACGGCGCGGAATTCGTGGCGCGCTTGAAGCAGACCGGCCTGCCGCTCCCCGACCTGATCGCCACCGCCACCGTGCTCACCGCCGCTTCCATCGCGATGGCGGCCGTCCCCTTCGCGCCCGCCGAGCTGATCGTCTCGGGAGGCGGCGCGCACAATCCGCAAATCCTGTCGCACCTGGCGGCTTTCCTGCCTGGAGTGGCGCTGGCCACCTCGGCGGACTTCGGCATCGACGTGGATGCCAAGGAAGCGATAGCCTTTGCCATCCTGGCGTACCAGACGTGGCGCCGCAAACCATCCAACCTGCCCTCGGCCACCGGCGCACGCCGGCCGGTGATACTCGGCAAACTGACGCTCTAATCCTATCGGCTATTTATCTCAGGACAATCCGCCGATAAAACAGGTGGAGCGATACAATGAGTCTGGGCTCCCTGGCTCGTTGCGATTCACATTCGTGCGATTCTTCTCGGTGTTCTTACCGCTCGGCTTGCTGTTTGCCGGCCTTGCGGCCTCTACCGGCCCTGAGTCGGGCGGTGGTCTAACAGTCTTGACGCATGCGCGAGACATCCGGAACCTCTCGCCCGAGGAGGCGAAACGCTCCTATCCAGTGCATCTGCGCGCGATCGTCACCTTCGTGGACACTGGTCCCGGCGAGCTGTTCGTGCAGGACGAAACCGCGGGCATCTTTGTATTCGTGCATGAATCGGTGAGCGACGCACCGCTCGCTACCGGGCAATTCGTGGACCTCACGGGGATCACAACGCCCGCCGACTTCTCGCCTTGTATTACCAAAGCGCATATCAAAGTTTTGGGGGTTGCCCCCCTGCCGGAGCCGAAGCGGCTGCCGTTCGAGGAGCTGGTGGGCGGCAAAGAAGATGGCCAGTGGTTTGAACTGGAAGGTGTAGTGCGGTCCGGGCAGACGAAGGGCGGCCGCCTGTTGCTCAACGTCGCTGCCGTGGGCGGCAACTTTGTGGCGGTAACACCCGGATTTCCCGAGGATTGGAGCCAGAAATGGGTGGATGCCAGGGTGGTGATGCGGGGCAACCTGGCCCCCATCTTCAACGAGCGCCGCCAGTCGGCGGGTGTCCGCATGTTCGTGCCTGGTTCCGATTTCGTTCACGTCAAAGAGGCTGCGCCGCCGGATGTCTTCCGTTTGCCGGAGGCCCCAGCCGTTTCCGTGGGCCGGTTCCACCCGTTGGAGCAACTGCCGAGGCGCATTCGCGTGCGTGCGACGGTAGTCGGGCTGGACCCCGGCATGGCTATGTACGTAGCCGATGCCACCGCAAACCTCGAAATACAGTCAAATCCCGGTTGCGGGGCGCTTCCCGGAGACTTGGTGGACGTGGTGGGATTCCCAGGGGTGATCGAGGGACGGCTGGGTCTCCAGGATTCGCTTTGCCGAAAGGTTGGGCGTGGCTCGCCAATTCCCGTCGTAGCGATACAAGCGAAGGAGGTGATTCCGGCGCAGGCGCGCACCGACCCCTCCGGCTATGGTTTTGCCGCCGGTACCCGTTACGACGGCAGATTGGTTCGGCTGGAAGGCGCTCTGCTCGAAACTTCTTCCAATCCGGAAGCTGAAACGTTGTTGCTCAAATCGGCCGGACAAGACTTCACCGCGACGCTCCCCGCTATCGGCAAGCGGAAACTTCCGCAATTGGAGCCCGGCAGCCGTCTGCAATTGACGGGAATTTGCCTGGTCACCTACGATCCCTATCACCGGGCCCAATTCTTCCGCATCCTCCTGCGCAGTCCGGACGACGTCGTCATTCTAGCGCGGCCTTCCTGGTGGACCCTGAAGCATTCGATCTGGACGTTGTGCCTGCTGGCTCTAGTCTGCCTCGCTGCCTCCGCCTGGATTTCCTTCCTGCGCCACCAGGTAGCCATGCAAACACGGCAACTGCGTCTGGCAAATGAGCGCTTGATGGAACTGTCCACCCGGGATCCGCTGACACAGGCTTTCAATCGCCGCCAGTTCGACAAAATCCTCGAATCCGAATTGCGTCGAACCGGGCGATCCGGACGGCCTCTTTCCCTGGTCATGGTCGATATCGATCATTTCAAATCCCTGAATGACATATACGGCCACCAGAAAGGAGATGACTGTCTGATCCAGGTCGTACGCGCTTTAGAGACATCGATTCACCGCAGCGCCGATCTGGTCGCGCGCTACGGCGGCGAAGAGTTCGCCATAATTCTGCCCGAGACGGATCGGGAGGGTGCGCTGCAGATCGCCGAATCGATGCGGGCTGCCGTCGCGTCGCTGGCAATCCCCCACCCGGGTAGTCCGATTGATCGCGTTGTTACGATCAGCGCGGGTGTTACTACGTCTTGGCCATCGGTGGGAGCATCCGCGGTGCGCATCATCGAGACCGCCGATCATGCCCTTTATGAAGCCAAACGCCTGGGCCGGAATCGCGTCATTCACACGGAAACTTGTGTGCAGACCGAGGACCAGCCGGCGCCAGCACCCGCCGCACACTTCGCTGAAGAGCGCTCGCGGACCGAGCCTGTAACGTCCACACGAGATCTGGCGTCATAAACCTCGAAGGGAGCCTTGATTATGGCCAAGCGGTTCCTCATATTTGCCTTTGTTGCGCTGGTCGCGGCGGCGATACCAGTTCAGCCACAGACCCTCCGGTAACGCCCACTCGATGGGTACGCTCGAGAACGGTATCTATCAAGACAAGACGGGCGTTCAGTTCACTTTGCCGCCGGATTGGGTCATTGTGAGCCACGGATCGGCATCCCACGGTGCCCACACAGTCCTGCTGAGAGATTCCATTACAAACATAATTGCTACGGTTTGGCTGAAACCGCGAACCGGGCGTCTCGATGACAAGGTCATGCAGCGCAACAATTTCGGGGGCTACAAGTACCGGCCGGACAGCGTGCGGACACCACAATTGGCGGGGGGCCAGGCCCTCAGCGCTTTGACCCTGTGATTCAGTCGGCTGTAGCGCCGTAAGCGCCCAATTACTTTCCGATACAAAACGTCGAGAAAATGCGGTTCAGGATATCGTCAGCGGTGGTCGCGCCGGTGATCGCATCGATCGGTCGTAGCGCGCTGTAGAGATCCAGCAGCAGCATCTCATGCGGCACGTTTCCCGCCACCGCTGCGGCCGCCTTCTCCAGATACTCGAGCGATTCCCGAAGCAGCCGCTCATGGCGCAAGCTGGTGATGAAACCCGTCTCCAGTTCCCCGCCGCCCGCCGGCGCCACCGCCCGGAACACCGCTTCCCGCAGGGCTTCGACTCCCTCGCCCGTGAGCGCCGAAACCGGCTGCATTCGCTCAAGCGGCTCCGCCCGGCGCGGCAGATCGCACTTGTTGCCCACCAGGATCCAGCGGCCCTGCTCGCGGGCCCGCGCCATCAACTCGCGGTCCTCGACCGCGACCGGCGCCGATAGATCCACCACCACCAGCGTGAGATCCGCATCCGCCATCGCCTGGAAACTGCGCTCGATGCCCAGCGTCTCCACCAGCCCCTGGCCCTCGCGAATCCCGGCCGTGTCGAACAGCGTCACCGGGATGCCGTGAATCGCGGCTACCTCGGACACCACATCGCGCGTGGTGCCGGGAATGTCCGTGACGATCGCGCGGTCCCGCTCCAACAGGCGGTTGAAGAGGCTGCTCTTGCCCACGTTGGGCCGTCCGACGATCGCTAGCGTCAAGCCTGCGCGCACGAGGCCCCCAAACGCAAAGCTCTCCGCCAGCCTGGAAATGCCCGCGATCACCGGCTGCAGCCGCCGCAGGATCTCCGCGGCCGGCGCCACGCTCACATCGTCCTCCGCGAAGTCGATGCCCGCTTCCAGCAGCGCGATCAGCTCCAGAAGCTGCTCCTTGAGCGGTTCGATGCGGCGCGACACCGAACCGCCGGCTTGTTGCGCGGCAATGCGCGCCTGGTAGAGAGTCGTGGAATCGATCAGGTCGCGCACGGCTTCCGCCTGCGGCAGGTCGATGCGGCCATTCAGATACGCGCGCAACGTGAACTCGCCCGGTTCGGCGAGCCGCGCGCCGGCGTCCAGCGCCAGTGTGACGGCGTGCCGCAGCACCACCGGTGCGCCGTGACACGAAATCTCGACTACATCTTCAGCGGTGTACGAGCGCGGGCGCGCGAAAAAGGCGACCACCACCTGATCCACCGCCCGGCCTTCCGTGTCCAGCAAGTCCGCCAGTTGGCAGGACCACGGCCGCCAGTCGGGCGCTCCCGCAAAGCGGACCATCCGCGCGGCGATTTCGCGCGCCCGCCCGCCGGAAAGCCGCACTACGCCCAGCCCGCCGCGTCCGGGAGGCGTGGAAATCGCAACGATGGTGTCGGTGAGGTTCAAGATTCTTCGAGCGAAGAGCGGGTCCGGGGGACCCGCGCAGGCCGGGGGCCTGCCCCACAAGACATCCTATCGCCCGCGGCGTTGCGGGCGGCCACCCCTGTCGGGGCCGCCGCGATCGCGTCCGGAGTCCCGGCGTCCTCCGCCAAAAGGCCCGTCGCGCCGCGCAAAGGGCGGCGGCGGAAGTTCGGGAAGGCTGGCCATGCCCGCCGGATACACCACCACCTGCCGGTAACCGCCCGAACCGCTCGATTCGCTACGCAGATCGGTTTCGTTCCGCAGCGCCAGGTGGATGACGCGGCGCTCGCGGCTGTTCATGGGATTGAACCGGAACGGCTGCCCCGTGCGCTTCACCTTCTCGGCCGCCGCCGCGGCGCTCATCCGCAATTCCTCGATGCGCAGCGCGCGGTAGTCGTTGGCATCGAACGAAATGCGCGAATGATCCTCGGAGGGCATGCGCAGCGCCTCCATGGTCACATGCTCCAGCGCCAGCAGCAGTTCGGCGCGGTTCGCCAGCAGATACTCCACGTCCGGCCCGCTGAATTTCACTACCACGTCCGGAGTCTCGAAGTCGTCGTCCGTGGCCTGCCCGTCGGCCACCTCGTACTCCATGCGGAAGCCCGCCTGCTCCAGCACGGGACGCACGAATTGCTCGATGCGGTCGCCTACCGACGATACCGAATACTTGCGAGGATTCACCGTCTACTTCCTGCCATCTTTTTTCTTTTTCGGCGGCTGCACCGACTGTGCGGCCACGCTTGCCAGCGACGTTTTGTTGAAGAACCACTGCTGCGCGACGCCCACCAGGTTGCTGGTCAAATAGTATAATACCAACCCGCTCGACAGGTTATAGAACATAAAACCGAAGATGAGCGGCATGAACTGCATCATTTTCTGCTGATTGGGATCGCCTCCCGTGGTGGTGGGAGTCATCTTCTGCATCACGAACTGGCTGACGACCATGATGATGGGCAGTATGTGAATGGCCAGCGTCTCCGGCTGCGAAAGGTCGGTTACCCAGAGCCAGTTCGCGCCGCGCATCTCCACCGATACCGAGAATACTTTATAAAACGCGATGAAGAACGGGATTTGCAGCAGCATGGGAACGCAGCCGCCCATGGGATTCACGCCGTGCTTCTTGTATAGCGCCATGACCTCCTGGTTCTGATCCGCCTTTTTCGGGTCGCGGAGGCCGACGTCCTTGTACTTCTTATTGATGTCGGCAATCTGCGGCTGCAGCGCCTGCATCTTCTTCATCGACTTCATGCTGGTGATCTTCAGCGGAAACAGCACGAAGTTGAGCGCGATGGTCACCAGGATGATCGACCAGCCGTAGTTGTGAATGGCGCGGTCGGCAACCCAATTTACAATCAGGAACAGCGGCTTCGCCAGAATGCCGAGCCAGCCGAAATCCACCACTTGCTCCAGCTTCGGATTGACCGCGCGCAGAATGTCGATATCCTTGGGGCCGACGTACAGCGAGAAGTGGTTCACCGGGCCGTCGCTGACCGCGGCGCCGGCGAAAGACACCTCTTTCGACTCGCGCGGGGTGGGCTCGCTATCGCTGAAGGTGGTTATGGCGACCGTAGCGCCCCGCTCCGGCAGGAACGCCGCCACAAAGTACTTGTCCTCGACGCCGGCAAAAGAATAGTTGCCGGTCACCGTGACTGGACCGTCTTTGGCCGCTTTGGCTGCGCTCTTGATTAGCTTGGCATCGGTCACATCGAAGCGCAGGGTCTGCTGCTCGCCGGCCGGGTTCACTGCCCCCATATCGCCGAACCCGCCCCGCCACTCGATCTGATGCGGAAGCGGCTTGCCGCTCTCCGTCACCTCCGTCGAAACATCCAGCAAGTAACTGGATTTCCGGAACTGAAAGGATTTGTGCGCCACCACCTTTCCATTGGAATAATCGAAGCTGATGGCGAGGCCGTCCGCATCGGTGTGCACCTCGTAGAGCGCCAGGTTGAGGTCGACGGCGGGCTTCTGCGCGGGGAAGTAGAGCGACGCCGGCGGATCGGCATGCGACGCGGTATTGACCAGTTGCAGGGGCGCGCCGCTATGTTCCTTGTGTTCCTTCAGCAGCCAGCTCTTCACCACGGCGCCCCGATTGCTGAACGTGATCCGGAACTTATCGGTCTCGATGACCCGGGTCTCTTCCTTCCCCGCAACAACCGGCGGAGCGGCGGTTTCAGAGGCGGCGGTTTCAGAATCAGCCGCCGGGGCCGTTTCCGCCGGCGCTGTAACGACGCCGGGCGCCGCCGGCGCAGGCTCGCTCTTGGTGGCGGCCGGCGCCGTCTTCTTCACCGGCGGAGCCACGGTCTTGTAGAAATACGGCGTGACGAACAGGACCACGCCCATCAGGATGAAGGCGAGCAGGAGCCGCAGCTCCATGGACAACTCTTTCTTGGGTTGTCCCGGACCGCCCGTTCCGCCGCTATTAGGTTCAGCCATGCTGTTTTGTGTTTACCGGACGGGATCGACGCCGCCCGCGTGAAAGGGATGGCACTTCGCCAGCCGCTTGGTCCCCATCCAAACGCCGCGCAATACTCCACGCCGCTCGACGGCCTGCAACATGTATTCCGAGCAGGTCGGGTAGAACCGGCAAGCCGAAGGCAGCAGCGGCGAGAGCCACCGCTTATAGAAACGCAGCGCCGCGATCACCGCCCACTGCACCGCTGAAAGAGACGTTCCACCTCCCGCTCCAGATCCGGAAACGGGGCTTCCATCGCTTTGCGCCGGGGATTGAAAACGATTGACCACTCTGGACTCAATTGCTCGAGATGCAGGCGCACGGCTTCGCGCACACGCCGCCTGATCCGGTTGCGCACCACCGCCTTGCCGAGCGCGCGCGGCGTGGTGAAACCGATTCGAGGACCGTTGGCCTGCGGCTCCCGCACGCAGAACGCCGCAAAGAAGGGGCTCGAAAAACGGGACCCCCTATCGTAGACTCTGCGGAAATCCGTGGATCGCAACAGACGAACACGTTTCGGGAAACCAGGGATGCTTACCTCTCGGAGCTGACCGTGAGTTTGTGGCGGCCCCGTGCGCGGCGCCGCGCCAGAACTGCCCGCCCATTCTTGGTTTCCATGCGGGACCGGAACCCGTGCGTCTTCGCGCGCCGACGATTGTTTGGCTGAAAGGTACGTTTCGGCATCTTATTTCAAACTATCCAGTATAGCGCGCCCGCCGCCTCGCATGTTGCCGCCCTTCAACTCACCCGCTTCAAATCCACCTTGGCGGACATCTTCTCGCCCCCTGGACTGGTTCCAACCGCGCTCCCGCGGATCGTCTCGCCATCGAACACCAGGTCAAATACCAGCGTTCCCTTATCGTCCCCGTTGCCTTCCAGCACCACATCGAAAGTGAGCTTGCCCGCTTCCAGCTTGCCGTTCCGAATTGCCCATTGCTGGTCTTCGTTCGGGCCGGCCGTACCCGTGACCTTGGTTCCATCCACTTTCAGGTTCATAACCGCCGAGTCGGGCTTGGCTTCCCCGTCGGCGGTGGTGATATCGAACTTGCCGCTCCATTTGCCGGCAAGCTCTCCGGCGCTTAAGGTCAATCCCGTCAACAGTAAAAGGCAGATCAGCGTTTTCATAACCTGCTTGACGAGAATCCGGCGGGATTTGTTCCGGACAAGTGGAAGCTTGTGGGGCAGGTTGGTAACCTGCGCGCCGATTGCCAATCGGCGCAAACTTGCGCGGCGAGAATCTTCGTCCCAAGCGGCACTCTATCATCGTGACCGCCTTCCACACCCGTCGCTTGCCACATTATCACGCCGTCGACCAACCCATTTTCCTCACATGGCGCCTGCACGGCAGCCTTCCAGGAAACCGTAGTTTCCCTTCGGCAACCACTTCAGGTCAGGCCTTCTTGACCATGGACCGCATTCTTGACAACGCATGCACGGGTCCTCTATACCTTCGGCGGCCAGAGGTTGCGACTATGGTTGTCGACGCCATTCGCTATCGGCAGCAGTGTCTGGGGCACTACCAGATCCACGCATATATCGTCATGGCGAACCACGTTCATCTGCTGATCACTCCGTGCGTGGAGGTTTCGCGGCTGATGCAGTCGCTCAAGAGGTTTACCGCGCCGGAGGGCAACCGAATGCTCGGCCACACGGGGCAGCCGTTCTGGCAGGACGAGAGCTATGATCGGCTCGTCCGCGACGAGGCGGAGTTCCAGCGGATTACCCGTTATATCGAGATGAATCCGGTGAAAGCAGGATTAGCGGCCAAGCCGGAGGATTTTCCGTGGTCCAGCGCTGGGCCGATTAACAATCGGCCTGCAGGATGCCATCTTGCCCCACAGCCAAACTGACCCACTACTGCCTGCCTACTCGCCGATGTGGAATGCCGACGTCAGTGACCCCGCGAATGCCTTATAATCCCCCGCCACCAGTTCCCAGCCGTCCTTTTCCGCGTTGAAGATGGAAAGGTAGAGCGGGTCCAGTGGCAGCGTGACCGTCTTCGATTCGCCTGCCTTCAGCGGCACCCTTTCCCAAGCGGCCAGGCGCTTGAAAGGCTCGCCCGCCGCGGACGGCAGCATCACGTAAACCT
>ODAK010005819.1_pt1 | contig 12469 bp, 10 predicted proteins | sample 1539591 | NCBI WGS metagenome assembly ODAK01 (sample SAMEA3539303, study PRJEB22396) | soil metagenome | biome: tundra; feature: field; material: soil | place: USA | collected 2010-05 | depth 0.15 m | reverse complement strand
TATATAATAAATTTTCGCTGCGGTCATTTCGCAATGCGACTCCTCCTATTTTTCGCAGAATGTGCACCAGCGGATAAAATGCTCTAGGAACGCATGTGCCGTCGGACATGTCTCCGGACCGTAGTCATGGTCACGCGAGGCTGGCGGCTTGGAATACGGATGCCGTTTTTTCGCCGCCTTTTCCTGGAGGTACACCTGGCCACAACGCCACTCCCGACAACGCCATTATCTTGAGTCGCGCTGCTAATCCTATAGGATTTTTCTCCGTCCATCAGAAAGTAAGCCCCATGAACCTAATTCCCGCGTCGATCATGCCCGACCGCTACTTGGTGAAGGCGAACATCACGTACGCCGAGGCCAACGGGTATGAGTGCAAGCTGGATGTCTACCGTCCCGCCAACACTTCTGTCCCGGTGCCGACGGTCATTCTCATCCATGGCGGAGGATGGGTGAATGGAGTAAAGGAAGAGTGCGTCCTGCAGATCCCGCCGTACCTCGAATTGGGCTGCGCCGTCGTCAATGTGGAGTACCGGCTGGCGCGGGTCTCGCTCGCTCCGGCGGCGGTGGAGGATTGCCGCCGGGCCCTGCGGTGGGTGGCTGTGCATGCCAAAGAGTACCAGTTCGACCCGACTCGGGTGATCACGACCGGCGCCTCGGCCGGTGGCCATCTGGCGCTCATGACAGGCATGCTCGACGCTTCAGCCGGCTTCGACCAGCTGACGGAAAATGATCCTAAAGTCGTGGGGCCGCATGTGGCGGCCATCATCAACTGGCATGGCGTTACGGACGTCGCCGACGTGCTCGAAGAGCAGTACGCGGCGACCTGGCTTGGCAATCTGCCGGGCCGCAAGGAGTTGGCCCGGGCGCTGTCGCCGCTCACTTATGTCCGGAGGACCACGCCGCCCGTGCTGAGCATTCATGGCGACCACGATCAGCTGGTTCCATACAACCATGCGGTGCGCCTGCACGACGCGCTTAAGCAGGCAGGCGTGAAGAACGAACTCATCACCATTCCCGGCGGAGAGCACGGCGGTTTCTCGCCGGAGGATCTGCAGCTGGTGCAGATGCGGATCCGAGCCTTCCTGAAGGAGGCCGGCGGGCTGTGAGCGACCGTCGCGCCGCCCGCCGGTCGACTCCCGTCAGCTATCGATCACGTCGTCGGCCTTCGGCGGAGCCGGTCTTGGCATCCGCCGGACGCGGAACAGCCCGCTGAGGACATCTCCACCAGCGCCTACTCGACGGAGATCTCCCGGCGCTTGTAGCGCTCGATAATCGCGGTCTCGAAGGGCAGGCTGCATAGCTTCGGCCTCTTTAAGGTGATCTCACCGGCCTTGGTGTGGAGCTGGCGTTCGTAGTAGCCGGCCCGCGTACTCGCGTGTTCGACCGAGTGTTTGAAGAGCTTTGCAGCACACAGCTGATCTGCTTCCGCGTCCAGCATCGCGTTGAGCGTCTCTGCTACTGTCCGGACCACGATCTGGTGGAGGTGATCTTTGATCAGGCCTTCATCAATGGCGATGACCGGCCCAAGGGGCTTCGGCAGGCCACCCGCGACCGCCGCGAGGCCGTCGTTCGTCTCTTTGTTTATGGGGTTGTTTTACCCTCGAGCTTCTCGGTTTAAAATGTGTGCGCAACAATCCGGACGTTACCGTTAGTTGCCGCCAAATAGCTTGGGTTTTCAAGTCGAGCAGTTTCTCCCCCGCAGAAAGCCGCATTCGCGAAATTCGGTTCGACAACGCGGTTTAAGTGTGCCCACGTTTCCGCCGTCGTGACTGTTTACCTCTTTAAACCGACAGCGACGTCCTGAGTTCATCCCCATGCCTCCGGAGCAATCAGAGCAGGCGCAATGGTTCGCCGAGCACTTGCAAGTGCACGAATCGATGTTGCGTGCGTGGTTGCACAGCCGTTTTCCCTCGAGCAGCGATATCGATGACATTGTGCAGGAGGCCTACCTCCGCGTCTTGCAGGCGCACAAGGAGAACAAACTGACATCCCCCAAGGCCTACATGTTTGCCATCGCGCGCAACCTCGCGCTCGACCATCTGCGCTATCAGAGCGTGAGGCGCGAGAATTCCTTAGTGGAAATTGATATGCTGAACGTCTTGGATGAGGACATTGGCATTCCCGAGGCCGTGGCCCACAGTCAGGAATTGGAACTTATGACCGAAGCCATCCAGTCACTGCCAGACCGCTGCCGCCAGGCTTTCACTTTGCGCAAAGTTTACGGCATGTCCCAAAAGGACATTGCGGCGCAGCTGGGTATCTCCGAGCACACCGTGTCGGCCCAATTGACAATCGCCGTGCACAAATGCACAGAGTTCTTCGCACGCTATTGTCGCGAGAGGAAATGAAACCATGAGTCAGGAGCAAATATATCACACTGGCAGATTGCGTGCCGATCTAGAAGCGGCCGACTGGTTGATCCGGCGCGATCGTGGCCTCAGCCCGGCCGAGCAGGATGAATTTCTGCAATGGCTGGCGGAGAATCCGCAGAATGGCGAATGGCTGGGGCGGCATCAGGTGACGTGGAAGAATTTCAATCTTCTGGCGCAGTGGCGGCCAGAACACAGCGCGGAGCCCAACCCCGATTTGCTGGCACGGGCGCGACCCACGCGCCGTTGGGCCTGGCCGGCCGTGCTTGCCGTGGCGGCCAGTGTTGCAGTGTTGTTCTTGGTTTGGCGGCCGGTAGTGCAGGCAGGATCGCATTCATCTGAGTCTGCTGCCCTAGGCTATGAGCGCCGGGTGCTGGAAGATGGTTCGGTGGTCGAACTCAACCGCGGTGCCATAATCGAGGTGCAATTTACACCGGAGGAACGGCGCGTATGGCTCAAACAGGGGGAGGTGCAATTCACCGTCGCGAAGAATCCTCTGCGGCCTTTTGTAGTGCAGGCCGATCGCGTGAAAGTGCGCGCGGTGGGCACGGCTTTCAGTGTGCGGCTTGGCGAGAAAACCGTCGAAGTGTTTGTGACCGAGGGCAAGGTGCAGGTGAATCCGACTTCGCCTAAGTTCAACTTGACCGCTCCAGATGGATCTCTGCTGCATGCCGGCCAGCGCGGGGTGGTGTCTCGCACTCAGAGTGATGCCACGCTGCATGTGGAGGACTTACGCGCGGAAGAGATAACGCGGCTGCTCGCATGGCAGCCAAAATTATTCGATTTCAATTCGGTGCCGTTGTGCAACGTTGTGGTGGCGTTCAACCGCTGCAATCGCGTCAAAGTCGTGATCGCCGACCGCTCGATTGATGATCGGCTCATTGTCGCGTCGTTCCGCTCGGACAACGTCGAGGGATTTGTACGCCTACTCGAGGCAACCACGGATGTGCGCGCCGAGCGCACGGGCGATCTTATTACGCTTCACCGCGCACCTTGAGTCCGAGGGTGCGCGGTCCCACGCACTGCGAGGAGTGCGATGAAATCTTCCTGCGCACTGACGCAACAAACTTGCACGCGCGGTCAAATATTCGATTTCGAAAAGACCATTAATGTGAATGTGTGGCTGGTTCGTCTTGGTGCTGTGTAATCGTTTGCCGCAACCAACTTCAACCATGATGCCCTTCTCCAAATATTTGGCATGTCCGTTTGCGCACACGATCGGATTGCACGAAGCCGAATCCCCGTTCTTCGGGCCGCACAGCAAGGATGTGCTGAAGCCCAACATGGCGGTGTGCATTGACGTCAGCTTCTTCGGGCATCCGGAGTACCATGGCGTCCGGATTGAAACCGGCTAAGCGATCACCGACAAGGGCGCGGTCCCGCTGAGTCCCAAAATGGACAAAATACTGACTGCATGACCGACATTTACGTGAGATGTCTCCCGGCAAAGTCCGGGGGTTTATCTTCGAATATCCATTAACCAATGGCATCGAATGCGTTTGCTCCCCGGATCTTCACCGCCATTTCACCACACACACTTATGCAGGAGCACCGATATCAGTTTCGACAACGGCTCAATCGGGTTCATCAACCCGATCGGCGCAACCCCCTTGCAACTCCGTCCAAGAGCGAAATCCTCATTGAAAACGACTGGCGCATCGTAGTCAGCCATTCGGCTCCGCCGGTGATCTGGAATGCCGCCCGTGACTTGCAGGACTACCTGTTGGTCAGCATGGGGGTTTCCACGTCGCTGGTGCGCGTTCGCCGCCTCTCGGCAACGTGCAAAAATGAGACGCCGACCATCATCTTCGCGACGAAGGATGATCTTCCCGAGATGGGCCGCAAGCTCTCCACGCCGCGCGGCTATCGTCTCCAGTGCGCTCCCAAACGCATCATCGTGTGCGGCCACGATGCGCGCGGCACGGCGCAAGGCAGCTACTATCTTGAGGACCTGATGAACCTGTGCGAAGCGCCGATCCTGAAGACCCAGGATCTGGTGCGGCAGCCTGTCTTTTCGCCGCGCATGACGCACTCCGGCTGGGGACTCGACCAGTTTCCCGATGCGTACCTCAATGACATGACGCATCATGGGTTTGACGCGATCCTCCTGTTTGTGCGGGGCGTGGATCACACCACACAGGGTTATCTGGACTTTAATGATCTCATCGATCGGGCGGCAGGCTTTGGTTTGGACGTCTATTTCTACAGTTGTCTCAAAAGCAGCAAACATCCGGGCGACCCTGGCGCGGAAGCCTATTATGGCAGCACTTACGGAGAACTGTTCAGGGCCTGTCCACGGGCCAAAGGCGTTGTGCTGGTGGGTGAGTCGGTTGAATTTCCAAGTCACGATCAGCGAACGACCGGTCGTCCGCATGACGCCCCGTTGGAAAACGGTTTACCGCCCACCAAACCGAGTCCGGGTTGGTGGCCTTGCCGCGATTACCCGCAGTGGGTCAAAATGGTCAAGAAGGTGGTGCGCAAGCATAACCGGAATGCAGACATCGTTTTCTGGACCTACAACTGGGGCTGGGCCCCCCGGGTCGACCGCCTCGCGTTGTTGCGCGCCCTGCCTACGGACATCACTCTGCTTGTCACCTTCGAGATGTTCGACCAGGTCCGTCATGGAAATGTCACCCACGTTTGCGTGGATTACACCGCTTCGTTTGCGGGGCCCGGACAATACTTCAAATCCGAGGCGGAGGTGGCCCATCACCGGAAGATCCGTCTTTATGCCATGAGCAACACCGGCGGGATGACGTGGGATTTTGGGGTGATTCCCTATGAACCGGTCCCGTTTCAGTGGGCGCGGCGTTACACGGCGCTTCTGGAGTCCCATCGGAAATGGGGGCTTTCCGGTTTGATGGAATCCCATCATTACGGTTGGTGGCCGTCGTTTGTCAGCGAACTCGCCAAGTGGGCGTATTGGAAACCGAGTCCATCCATCCCCGAAATGGCTGCGGCCATCGCGCGACGGGACTATGGCGCGGATGCGGCGCCTGGAGTCATTCAAACATGGAAGGCGTGGAGCGAAGCCATTCGCCATTATATTCCCACCAACGAGGACCAATATGGACCGTTTCGCATCGGGCCTTCCTATCCGCTGGTTTTTCATCCGAGTCTTTCCACCTCCAAGGATCTGAAAGTTCCAGAGGCCTGGCATGCATGGCATGGCAATCGCGTGGTTTTCAGCACCTATCGCCCGATGGAGAGTGAGCACCAGTCACCCGGCCCGGCTCGCGTTCAGGTGGAGATTCGTTCTTTGCGGAAGATGAGTGCGCTGTGGCAAAAGGGACTGCGTTCGCTGGAAAACGCCTTGAAGCGGATGCCGTCGGCTAAACGCCCCAATGGCGGGCAGCTTCTCAACCTTGGACGTTTCATGCTGAACATGATGACCACGGTGATTCACGTTAAACAATGGTGGCTGCTGAATCAACAGCTCTTGACGGCAAAAGGCCGTTACCGGTCACAGTCCCTGCTGGATATGATGGTTGCAGTGGCCCGCCATGAAATCCGGAACGCCGCGGCGACCATTCCGCTGGTCGAGAAAGATTCACGTCTCGGATGGGAACCCAGCATGGAATATATGACGGACGCCGAACACTTGCGGTGGAAAATTGCCCAGGTGAAAATTGTCCTCTCTGCTGAAATTCCTCAGTATCGCAAGGCCATCGTTTGCGGCCGTAGTAAATTCAGGCCCTCCGATTCGCGCCAGAAATCTGGCCAAAATGTGGCCGTCCGATGAAACCAGCCGCCTTCGCGCGGGCGATCTTATTACGCTTCACCGCGCACCTTGAGTCCGAGGGTGCGCGGTCCCACGCACTGCGAGGAGTGCGATGAAATCTTCCTGCGCACTGACGCAACAAACTTGCACGCGCGGTCAAATATTCGATTTCGAAAAAACTATTAGTGTGAATGTGCGGCTGGTTCGTCTTGGTGCTGTGTAATCGTTTGCTGCAACCAACTACAACCATGATGCTACCCCACCTCAAACTAGTTACAGTTCATCCCGTTTGCCGCCGTTGGAACTTTCGATCCATCCTTGCGTTGCTATTTACCATCCAATTGGCCTGCGTTGCCTTTGCGGCCGATCCGACAAAAGGATCATTCACATTCAATGTGCCAGCCGGAGATGCAATTGAGACGCTCAAACAGGTGGCACAGCAGGCCGGCATCGAGATCATGTTTCCTGCCGAGATCGTGCGCGGAGTGCAGACCAACGCCGTGCAGGGGGAGTTCACACCGCGCGAGGCCATCGACCGTATGCTCTCCGGCACCGTGCTCTACGTAGTAATCGACGAAAAAACCGGCGCGATGTCCGTACGCCGCGTGGCTCCCGCCAACGATTCAAAGGTTCGTCTGCCCGCCGACGATGCAATGGATAAGCAGCGCGCAGACAGGCCCGAGAATCAGCCGGTCGCTATGTCCGTGTTCGAAGTGAAAGAGGCCCGCGACACCGGTTACCAGGCGACGAACACCACCAGCGCCACGCGGCTCAATACGCCGATCGTGGACCTCTCGAAGAATATCTCGGTCATTACGCGCGACCTCTTGGACGACCTGAAGGTCACGGAATTCAACGAAGCACTATATCTTGAGGCTGACGTGTCCACCACCTCGGGCTATTCGGGTCGCGTGGCCATCCGCGGATTCGAAAACGCGGCGCCCAAGCGCAACGGCCTCGGCAATTACGGCTCGGATGAATCCATTACCGACACGGTCACGATGGAGCGCATGGAAGTGGTCAAGGGCCCATCGTCCTTGCTCTACGGTAGTTCCGCTCCGGGCGGGCTGATCAATTACATCACCAAGAAACCGACGGACTACCCCATCGACACCGTGCGTTTCCTTTTTGGTTCCGACAAGAAAATACGCGCGGAGCTGGATTCCGGCGGACCGATTACCTTCGGTGATAATAAGCTAGCTTACCGCTTTGTGGCGGCACATGAGAACTCTGACGGGCCCGGACTTTACAATGTTTCCGAGCGCGGCGTGGCCGCGTTGTCCGTGCGCTGGCAGATTACGCCCGAAACTTATGTGATTGTGGGTGGCGAGTATGTAGACAGCCGGCGCACAAACATCCGCCCCGGAAACCAATCCGAGTTTCTGTCCACATTTGACTCTTCCGGAAATCTACTCCTCCCCTTCCAGAGCCAGCTGCTGACCAAGTTTCAGCGCGACAATGGGGTCGGCTACACCGCCGGCCCGCTCAATCGCCAGAACACGAAGGTAACGCGCTACGATGTCGATATTTCGCACTCATTTTCAGAAAACCTTCACTTCATTCTAAATTACAACTGGATGAAGAATAAAATGACCGAGGACGACTCCCATGGATTCGAAGGCTTGGCTCTTTCACAGGCGCCCGGACAACCTAATCCGGGGAAAAACGAGCTGCTCATGGCGACGGAGGCCCGCTGGCCAACCCGCGTTCAGAATAACGTCACGGCTGTATTGAACTACAATTTTAAGCGGGACTGGATAGACCTGCAGGTTGTCGCCGGCATGGAGTATTACTCTTTCAATCTTGATTTTACCTATTTAACGCTGAACCCCCCCGGACAGGCAGTTAACTTTGTCACGCTGGCGGGCTACACTTCGGAGTCCTATCCCACTGACCCGGCCCTAATCCGCCAAAACATCATAGATAAGCAAAGCACCCAGTGGGCGGAGTCGTTTTTCTTCAATCGCAAGCAGACATACAAAGCGCCCTATCTGCTTTTTAATAGTTCCTTTTTTGACAATCAGTTGCGCGTAATCGCGGGCGTCCGCCGGGACGACATCTCGATCAAACAGATGTTTTATCCGAGTGCTCACACGCCGACTGATGGGTTTGCGCTTGGACCGGGGCAATTGACCGACACGCCAGACTCCGCGACGACCCCTTTGCTGGGTGTCTCGGTCACGCCGTTCAAGGATGAGCGCGGCTTCACGATCTACAGCTCCTATAGCAAGTCGCTGCTTGCGAATGAAATCGTCAACCCGAACGGTACGACGCTACCGCCCGAGCAGGGCGAGGGCCTTGAAGTGGGTGTCAAGTACGACATCAGTAAGCGACTGTCCGCGACGTTGAGTTGGTTCGATATCAAAAATACAGGTGTTCCGCTCGGCGTTGTGGGCAGCAACCCTTACAGTTGGGTAGCCGGCGGCCTCCAAGAATCAAAAGGCGAGGACTTCGATTTATTCTACGCGATCACACCCAACTGGCAGTTGCTGTCCAGTGGCGCGATTTTCAATGCCGTCTACGTGACCGACACCAGTCCCATCAATGTCGGCAAACAGCTTGGCGGGGTGCCGAAATGGAGTTTTTCGCTCTGGAACAAATACACGTTTTCCTCCGATTCGCTCCGCGGTTTCTATATCGGCGGGGGCTTGGTAACGAAGCCCACTACAGGATCATACTTTGGGCCTGCGTACCCCATGGTCTACCCCGCCTACACCCGAATCGACCTCCTTTTTGGCTATAATACCAAGATTGGAAAAAATAAATGGGAGTTTAGTGTGAAAATCAACAACATCACGGATAAGGTCTACTTGGACGGTGCGTATGGCTTTGGCCCGGGCCGAGGTTTTGAGGCCTCGATCATGACGCGCTTTTGATTGGATGCTGGTTTTTACGGCCAGGTTTGCTTAGCTTAACGGATTAAAAAGCAACCATTGGCGTCTCTAATTATGTCCACCAACGGAACCCCAACGGTCGCCGACTGGTTTCAAGACAAAAGCTGGGCTTATTCCATCACCTTCGACGAGGCGCTGGCGGACCTGCACCGGTTTGCCATTCCGATTTTGCAGGCGGCGGGCGTGCCGGGACACGTAGAGGTGGTGGTCGGCCAGCTCGGACAGGTGCGGGCGATCGGCGACTCCAGCTACAACGGGTTCCGGCATATGAACGCGACGGAGCTGCGCGCGCTGCTGGCGATGGGCTGGGGCGTGGCCAACCACTCATGGTCGCACGACCGCGTCAACGCCACGACCGCCCCGCTCGAGCTCGAGCGGGCCAAGGCCGTGCTCGAGAAGGCCATCGGAGCGCCGGTGAGCGTTTACTGTTCACCCTGCAACAACACGAACATGAATCCCGAGGCGCTGGCCGCGTGCCGGCGGCTGGGCTACCTTGCGGCGATGAGCTGTACGGATGCGCTCAACCGTCCGGGCGATGCCGACCTGCTGTGGCTCAACCGGACTTTCCTGCTCACGCAGAGCTACGAACCGTTCTTCAGCGAGTTCGACCCGTGGCGGAATATCCGGCACGCCCAGCACGACCGCGGTTGGATCATTGACTACTGCCACTGTCCGCTTGAACGTGCGGTGCATTTGAACAAGGATTGCTCTGCTGCCGAGCTGCGGCGGCGGATCGAGGTTGTGTGCACCGAAGGCGGCGACGAAGTCTGGCTGGCGCGCGTCGAGGACGCGGTGGACTACCGCTACACTCGCCGTGCGGCGATCATCACCGCAACCGGGCCGAACGAATTTGCCGTGAGCGCGCCGGGGCTGCCCGCCGCGGTGCGCCGGCGCGCACTGACGCTGCGGCTGCCCGCGGGCACCGCGGGTGCAACGGTGGATGGCGCCGACGTTCCGCTGCGAACTGGGCGCGAGGGCGCGACCATCGAGATTGACGCCGGCCGGTCCCGCACGCTGAGGTTGCGCGGGCGCTGAACCATCTGCCAAGCCCCACAGGATTTTCCGCCATGCCCCGTCCCGTCCGCATCGCCACCTGCACGCTGGAGACTGATTTCAAAACCAGCGCGCGCGCGCAGGCACTTCAACTGGTGGACGAGGCGGGGCGGCGCGGCGCGGACATCGTGTGCCTGCCGGAGTATGCCGCGGCCGAGCACGGTGCCGACGGTCGCTGGGTGCCTGCCGCCGTGCCCGGGCCGGTGGTGGAGGAGTTTGCGGCGCTCGCCGCGCGCCACCGCATATGGACGATCGTACCGCTCATCGAGGCGAACGCCGGCGGCAAACCTTGGAACACCGCAGTGCTGCTTGACCGCTGCGGCGCGATTGCCGGCCGCTACCGCAAGACGCACCTCTGCATGCCCGAGTTCGAGGAGGGCGAATCTCTCGCCGCGGGCGATGCCGTGCCCGTGTTCAAAACCGACTTCGGCACGATTGGCCTGACGTTGTGCATGGATCTGCATTATCCGGAGCTCTACACCACGCTGGCGTTGCGCGGCGCGGAGATCATCTTCTGGTCCTCGGGGGCGATGGACTACACGGGCGACGCCATCGAGTCGCTCGTTAAAGCCCGTGCGCTGGACGCACAGGTTTATTTTGTATGCAGCCATCAGCTCGAGACTCCCTATCTCGCGGGCCGGCCCTACGGTCGGAGCCGGATCGTGGATTGCATGGGCCGCATCCGGGCCGATACCGGCCACTTTCCGGGCGTGGCCCTCGCCGAGGTGGACTTGGAGCAAACCTATCCCACGTGGTATACGGGCGCGATGCAGCAGGCCTACCCCGACTTTCGCGCGGCCCTTTTCCGCACGCGCCGCCCGGAGCTTTACGGCGAAGTCGTGCAACCAGTCGTGCCGGCCCATTTCCGACGCGACGGCCCTTGAGACCGCGCGTCCTCGCATCCGCCCATTTTCCCATGTCGAACACAACCCGCCAGCATGCCAAATTCGGCGCCGCCGCCTACGCCGACTTGCGCGGCCGGCTGCCGCAACCCTACCCGCGTCCGATGGGGGCCAACACCATGAAGTATCTGCAGGAGGTGGTCGATAGCGGGCTCACGGTCGACATGACCGGCCGCTTCGAACGGGCCTTCGCCTCCGCGATGGGTGTGAAGCACTGCGTGTCCGCTCCCGGCTGCACGAACGCGATCGCGGTGCTCGCGGCATCGCTCGGACTCGCACCGGGCGACGAGGTCGTGATGAGCCCAATCGCCGACTATGGTACAGTGATGGGCTTTATCAACGTCGGGCTGATTCCCGTTTTCGCCGACACCGACCCGGCGCCGGGCAAACCGAATGTGACAGTGGAGACGATCGCGTCCCACCTCGGCACGCGCACGCGGGCCATCGTATGCGTGCACAAGACGGGGATCATTTGCGACATGGACCCGATCGTGGCTTTGGGCCGGCGACACGACATCCCAGTCTTTGAGGACGCGTGCCAGGCGGCGTATGGCAAGTACAAGGGCCGTTATGCCGGCACGCTCGCCGACGGCGGTGTGTTTTCCTTCGACAGCGAGAAGAGCATCGGATCCGACGTGGGTGGATGCCTCATCACCAACGACGACCGGCTCGCGGAGACCGCGCGCTTCATGGGCCACGCGCGCGGCGCCGAGATGCGGCCGGGCTTCGGCCGGGTGCACACCGCACCGGGTCTGGCGATGCGCATGCCCCAGTGCACCGCGGCTGTGACGCTCGCGCAAATCGAGGAGGCGCCCACGCGCATCGCGGCGCGCGACCGGGCGGCGCGCCGCATCTTGCGCGGGCTGAAGGATATCCCCGGCATTATTCCGTTGCACGTGCCGGACTACGTGGACGTTTACTCGTGCTGGATGATGGGCTTCAGTCTCGAGCCGGCGGCGTTCCGCTGCACGGCGGACGAGTTCGGCCGACAGCTCGACGAGGCCGGCTTGTCCGGCGCGAGCACAGCCCGCTACTACCTGCTGCCTGCGGCATTGCCCTTCCTGACCGAGCGCGCGGCACAACGGCGTTGGCCCTACGACGGTGCGACGGCCTCGCGTCCGCACCGCTACGACGCTAGCACCACGCCGCACGCGGCGCGGTTTTTGGAGTACTTCATCCGTTGGACCAGCTTTTGTGAAAAATACACTGACGAGCACACCGATCTGGCGGTCGAAATCGTGCGCCAGGTGGTGGAGCGGAATCGGTCGTGAGGGGGCCGCCTCACGGGTGATGGCTCCTATCTCGCCGATGCGCCGCTGGTGCGCCGCCTGGTTGTGTTTCACGCTGATGCCCTTCGCTCGGGCCGGCGCGCCGGCGGACAATGACATTGCGGCCTCCTGGCAACTCATGGCAAACCATCTAGCGCGCGATGCCTACACCCGCCTCGACAGGATCACCGGAGCCCCGACGCGCGAGCAGGCCTTTGCGCAGGCGGTGGTGGCGGTTGACTACCAGCCGGTGCCGCAGGAC